>Ga0182741_1000172_pt1 | contig 102344 bp, 91 predicted proteins | sample eDN5th37CBELigOP_FD_128874 | JGI IMG/M metagenome (GOLD analysis project Ga0182741, IMG submission 128874) | Enriched Organic Plus compost microbial communities from Emeryville, California, USA - eDNA 5th pass 37_C BE-Lig OP (version 2) (version 2) ...
CTCTCACAATTCAAGTACTGAGCGAGCCGGACGCACCCCGCGCCCTCCCTCGATCCCTCACCCCTCGGGCGAACGTCGCCACGGGGATAAACGTGCTGCACCCTCACGCTCTTTGACATCACGAGAGATGCGACATCGCGAAGAGGCATCGCGAGAGATGCGCTCATGCGAACGGCGGAGCAACCGGGGACCAGTGGCCAGCCTCATACCTCACCACCAGCCTCACACCTCTCCACGTCATGGCCGGGCTTGTCCCGGCCATCCCGATGCAGACAAGCGCTGTGCCCCACATAATCGAGATCACCGGCACAGGGCCGGTGATGACGTGGAGGGCGTCATTCCGGACGGCGTCAGCCGATCCGGGATCGCAAGGCGAATGAGGCGCATGTTCCCTCCCCCTTGTGGGGGAGAGTTGGAGAGGGGGGGTATGAGCGCTACCACGACAGAACGTGGCGCCAGCACCCCCCACCTCTGCCCCTCCCCGCCGCAAGTCGGGTGTTCCCGACTTGCGACTGACAGAAGCCGCTCTCGGCAACAGCCGAGAGCGGTGGGGAGGGGAAAAGTGGAGTGCATGATGAGCAGGGAACGACGCCACCCAACCTTCATCGTCATGGCCGGGCTCGTCCCGGCCATCCCGATCGGACAGGCGCCGCGCCTCACACCATCGGGATCACCGGCACAAGGCCGGTGATGACATGGGAGAGGCGGCGACGAACGACCGGATGAGCGCCGCGCCTCACCAGGCGGGATCACCGGGACAAGCCCGGTGATGACGAGGAAATTGTCCGACAGCGCATGTTCTGCATGCCCCTCGCGGGAGCACAGCGCAGGATCCGCGCTCCACTGTTCTTCGCCTTGCCCTTTGCCTATCATCCGCGCCGGACGATCGGCACACAGGGAAGGCCCGGGGGCATGGGTGGAGAACCAGGCAGAGTGATTTGTATCGGCGGCGCGACCGTCGATCGAAAGTATCGCGTCGGTGCCCCCATCCAGCTCGGGACGTCCAATCCCGCCACCTCCGAGCGGTCCTTCGGCGGCGTGGCCCGCAATGTTGCGGAAAACATCGCCCGGCTTGGCACAAGCGCCTGCCTCGTCTCGATCCTGGGCGATGACGAAAACGGCCATGCCATTCACAGCCATCTCGCGGGCCTCGCGATCGACACGCGGCATGTGGTTGTCTCGCGCGATCACGCGACGGCCGAATATGTGGCGGTGCTCGAACCCGATGGCGATCTCGCCCTCGGCCTCGCCGACATGGCGATCTTCGACGCCCTCTCGCCGGCGCTCCTGCGGGACATCTGGCCGGACCTGTCCGGCGCGTGGATCTTCGCCGATTGCAACCTGCCCTCGGCAACCCTGCATGAACTCGTCAGACTCGCCCGCCGCGATGCCGCCATGCTGGCGATTGATGCGGTCTCGACACGGAAAGCCACGCGCCTGCCCCGCGACCTGAGCGGCATCGGGCTCCTGTTTCTCAATCTGGACGAGGCGCGGGCTCTCCTGGACGAACCCAGCGCCTCGCCTGAGGATCTCGCGGCCGCCCTCCTCGACCGCGGCGCGGACCGGGCGGTCCTCACTCTCGGCGAAGGCGGATTGATCGCCATGGACCGCTCCGGCGTCACGAGGGTCGAAGCCATGCCGGTCCAGGTGGTCGACGCGACCGGCGCGGGCGACGCCCTCATCGCCGGCACGCTCGTCGCCATGCTGAACGGGCGCTCCTTGGCGCAGGCGGCGCGAATGGGTACGGTGGCGGCGGCATCGACCCTGGGATGCCGGGACAGCGTCTGCCCGGATCTCACGCTCGCCGGACTGGAAGCCGCTGCCGCACCACGCATCAGCCCACGACCTGGAGAGGAGCCCTCATGAGCCGCGCATCGATCCATCGCTTCCTCGACATCGCTCCCGAGGTCAGGTCTGCCCTGGACCGGGGCGAGCCCGTCGTGGCGCTTGAATCGACCATCATCACGCATGGCATGCCCCATCCGCAGAACGTGGAAACCGCCCGGGAGGTCGAGGCCGTCGTGAGGGAGAACGGCGCGCTGCCGGCGACGATCGCGATCATCGACGGACGGATCAAGGTCGGCCTCGGCAGCGAGGAACTCGAGTGGCTCGGCACCGCGAAGGACGTGATGAAGCTCAGCCGCGCCGACCTGCCCTATGCCATCGCGGCAAAGCGCCATGGGGCGACGACGGTAGCCGCGACCATGATCTGTGCGCATCTCGCCGGCCTTCGGGTCTTCGCGACCGGCGGCATCGGCGGCGTGCATCAGGGGGTCGAAACCACCATGGACATTTCGGCCGATCTCGACGAGCTGGCCCGCACGCCCGTCGCCGTGGTATGCGCCGGGGCCAAGGCCATCCTCGACCTGCCTAGGACCCTCGAATATCTCGAAACCCGCGGCGTTCCCGTGATCGGATACCGGAGCGACGAGTTTCCCGCCTTCTGGAGCCGGACGAGCGGGCTGCCTGCTCCCCTGCGCCTCGGCACGCCCGATGCCATTGCCGATCTCATCGTCACCAAGGAGGCGCTCGGGCTCGGCGGCGGCGTTCTCGTCGCCAATCCCGTTCCGCAGGCCGACGAGATTTCCGCGGGCGAGATGAAAGCCTTCATCGACGAGGCCGTTACTGAGGCGGGCCGCCGCGGCATTTCCGGCAAGGCCGTGACGCCGTTCCTGCTGTCGTTCCTCGTCGAGAGCACGGGCGGGCGCAGCCTCAAGACCAACATCGCTCTGGTGAAGAACAACGCCGCCCTGGCAGCGCGCCTCGCGGCATCGCTCGCGAGGGGCGCCGCGTAGGACGGAATCACGTCCTCACATAGGTGAAGCAGCCCGGCGGGAGCCCTGCCCCGCTCACGAGGATGGCACCGCGCCGGAACAAAGTCAGGCCCGAACGCTCCTCCGGCATCCGGAGCACCACGAGCTCGCCGCTTCCATCGGCCCATACCAGTTCGGCGTCGACGGCCGCAATGGCCTCGAGGATACGCTCCTGGCCGGTTCCGGGGGCAAAGAGCACCGTGGTGAACGCATTGCCCCTCGGTGGCGAGAGGGCCAGGGCGCCCGCGCCAAGTACGAGAAGGGCCGCAAGGGACCGAACCATGGGCGAGGCGCGGGACATGCGAGCCCCGTTCTCGTCCCGCGGCCCTCCCATCGCCCAGCCGAGGATCAGGGGGACGATGCCGAACAGGCCAAGCCACAGCAGGTCCCAGAAGAGAGGATGGGCGCTGTCCAGGCGGATGCGGTGAATGCCGAGCAGCCAATGCGAGAGGATGGCATCCACAACGTGCCAGGTGCCGAAGCCGATCAGGATGCGTCCCAGGAGCGGGCGGCCCGAGGCGCGAGACTCGTTCTGCGACGCCCATAGCGGCCAAAGGCCGGCGGCGGCGATGACATACATGAGGGCATGGAAATAGCCGTCGGCCGCCACCTGAAAGCGGATGTCGTCGCCGTTGATCGCGCTCAGAAGGTGATGCCACTGGAGGATCTGATGGAGCAGGATTCCATCGAAGAAGCCTCCCAGCGAGAACCCCAGCAGGTAACCGGACCATCGATAGCGGCGAATCGATCCCGCATGCGCCACAGCTCACCTCTCTTCCGTAAACGGCTGGCCCCCGGCACGTCAACAGCTGCGCGTGCAGGAGGTTTCGCAGAGGCGCCTCTCGTCGCCTTCTGCTCGATGGCGCTAACGCCAGAACAGAATGGCGGTGCCGAGAACCGTCACGAGGGCACCGCACCAGGCCTGCCATGCAAGTCTGGTGCCCGTGCGCAGCCACAGCATCGGGAGAATGGCGACCGGCGCCATCGAGGAGAGCGTCGAGGCGACCGCCACGCTGGTGCCGGTCAAGGCGATCATGAGCATCGACATCCCGGCCACGTAGCCGATGAAGACTCCCAGCGAGACGCGGGCCAGGGTCGCCCCGTCCGGGACCGCGATGCCGCTCTTCCACGTTCGGGGAGACGCGAGATGCCAGGCCCACAGCACGACGACGGCCACGAGACCGCGCGCCGCCATCACCGCGAACGGATCCGGGTTGTCGAGCATCACCGGGCGCATGGAGAGGATGCCCACCGCCTGCCCGAAGGCGGCGAGCACGGCGAGCAGCACGCCCGCCGCCGACAGCCGGACTTCGGCATGGACGGAGGCGTTCTGGTCCGCCTCGTTGCCCGAATCCGCCGGTCTGCGGCCGAAGCCCACGGCAAACGCGATCCCTGCCGCCACGAGGGCGCAGCCGAGCAATTGGCTCGGGCCCAGGGTCTCCCCGAGAACGAGAAAACCCAGTCCGGCGGCGAAGGGCGCGCTCAGCGAGAAGATCAGCCCCGTCCGTCGCGCCCCGATGAGGGCGATGCCCGCATTCAGCGCCGGATCCGCCACGACGATGGCCACCAGGCTCGACAGCACGATCAGCGGCAGGTGCCCGGCCGTCAGGCTGCCCCAGCCGCCGAGAACCGTCGCAATGACGGCCAGCATCAGAAACCCGATGAGCATGCGCCAGCGCGACAGCGCCATGGGCCCGCCGACCGCCTTCACCACCTCGGCGGAGATGAGCGTTGCGAGCGCGATGCAGAACGATGTGCCGAGGGCAAAGAGAGCCAAGGGAATGTCCTCGCCGGATCTGGTCTCCCCTGTCGGGTGGGGACCCATGAAACGGCTACAGGGTTCGAGCAGGATCACAAGGGCAGACGCCGGCCCTTAGAAGCGTTGGGAGGCCTTTGAACAGGTGTAAGTGAACTCGCCCTCGCCCGGCTGGCCCTTCTCGACCTTCAGTTTGGCAACGCCGGTCAGGCGGTTGGCCGTGAAACTCCAATGGTCGGTGTACCCGTCACCCGAGCTCATGAAGCCGCCGGAGAAGGAGATCTCCTTCTCGGTGATGTAATGGCTGGTAACCGCTCCGAAATGATCGCCGTAATCCTGCCAGCGATCGACGATCTTCACGAGACTGGCCGATCCCGTCGGGCTGGAGAGCCCGAAAGCGCCGTCCGGCGCACAAGGCGTCATATCGACGACAAACTCACCTGAAATGCAATTGACCTTGCGCTTGAGCATGCGCTGGGCATTGAGCGTGAGAACGACGTCCGATGCGTTCCGGCTGACACAGCGGATGATGTCCTTTGCTTCGACAACAGTCGTGACGCACAGAGCGGCGATAATCGTGGCGATTCTCAACACAGCTTTTTCTCTCAATTCTTGGGATGGAACGAAGCCCGTTCGATACCCGATCGAGGTGACCGGCCGTCTGGAATGAAGCGGGCTCTGACTGATGCGATGGCGGCAATCTCTATCGCCTACCGGACCCGCAGTTCGCCAGCAACTGCTTTACGACCTTGCCTGCGCCCTGCGTCGGGATCTCTCCACCATACTTGCCCCGCATGACGGTGACCGGCTCGTCGGCCATGAGTGCGATGACCACCGGGTGATCAGGATTGACCTGCGCCACATAATTCCAGCCGTCGCCACGTTCCTCGACGATGGCCCCCAGGTCACGTGCTCCTCCTGTCCGGCGGGTTTTCGCCGTCACCCGTGCCAGCGCGCCCTCCTCAACGTCCGGGTCATCTTCGTCGGCCATGAGAGGTCCAGACAACTCGAGCTGACCTGGAGCGGCGCACCTGAGCCTGAGAAGGCGATCATCCGTTTCGGGAATACCGTACGCGACCTCATCCTGTTCACTCCCGAGATGCCACTCATATTCCGGTTCCTGGGCATGAGCTGCGGCGCTGGAGATCAGGACAAGGGTCAATGACAGAACGAACTTCATAGCGGGGATTGGGCCTTCTTCGGAGCGAACGATGGCGCCACATAAGCGCGCCGGGCCATGCCTTACAATGCCGAAATCGTCCCGCAGCGAGTTGCCCTCCGAAACCTGTAAGGATGCCGCGTGCGCCCGCGAACGCTCGGCCTTGCAAGCGGCGATGGTCGCCGGCGGGAGCTCAACGACCCTTCATTCCAGGTTGACGGCGCCGAGCCCGAATCCTGTCGGGCCGCGGGTGATCCAGACCTCTCCCTCCCCGACCATCATCCCCTTGTCCCGCACGAACAGCGCCTCGAAGGTGGATCGCGCGACGACCTCGCGGATGCCCGGGGCCAGCAGCCTGTCCTTCATGGCGGCGAGCTGCGCGCGGTCGTGGATCTTCCGCCTGACCCTCCCGGTGACCGTCAGCGGAAAATGCGTGACGCCGGCGAGGATATCGATGTCGCCGGACCGGAACGCGGCCTTCACGCGCCTGAAGCCGTAATAGGCTTCGTAGGGATCGAACTTCAGGGCGCGATAGTCCGCCTCGATCCCGGGCGAGAGCTTGGGGCGGGAGAAACCCGTCGCCGGCGTCCGCACCGGCAGGTCCAGCGATCGCCGCAACTCCCTCGCGAGGAGATCGAGCGCCCGGTGCCGGTCATAGGCTTCCTGCACCTGCGGCGAACGGGCCTGCCCTGTCCTCCGCGGGAGCGATCCTGTGGTCTCCCGATCAGTGGATCTCGCCGCGCGCGAGGTCTGCCCCGAGGCGCGATCGAGCAGGTTCCTCGCGATCCAGGTCCGCTCCTCGACCTCGGCGAGGACTTCCTGGTGCGGAGGTCTAAAACCCGGTCCCCGGCCGAGATCGGCCGGCAAGGCTTTCATGATCTCCTGAGGCTTCGGACCGCCTGCCTCTCCCGGAGGCAGCCGCGGATCGATTTTGTAGGTTCTGCCGTAGACTCGGACGAAGAACGGATCCGCATGGGCGCTCGTCACGACGGAAAGCGCCAGCACCAATGCCAGCAGCCAACCGGGTCGTCCGATGATCGCGGGGAGAGAGCCACGCATCGTTGCCTCACGTCCCGAAGGAAATCGCCAGGGCATTCTATGCCCCGACAGGCCCTGCCGCCAATCCGGCGTTCATCGGACTCACGCCGTGGAAACCTCAACCCGCACTGAAGAGATCCCGACACGATGACGATCGCTGCAGCCACACGGCTTTGCGGCGCTGCGCAGCCGGGGCTGGCGAACTCCATGGTCAGCGAACCGAGGCTTCCGGGCCGATCCATGTCTGCCGGTCCGGATAAAGAGAAGCCGTCGCGAGACGGCTGAGTTGGCAGCCCAGAGGAAGGGAGACATCGGGGTTTGCGGGACGGGCTGCATCCGGCAGTCTAGCCGCAGCTTAATCCCGCACAATCGGGCATAACCCCGGCTTCGCGATCGGCAAACCCGGGGAAGCCGTGATGCAAGACGCCGGTTCGGCTGCGGACGCCGCGGTGGAGGATCGGCGCGAAGCATCGTCCGGGAGCACTGGCGCGCCGACCCGTCTTCTCCGCACGCGGACGTGAACCATCCGCCACGGAAGTCGGTTCTTTTCTTGGCGCTTCTCGGGGTGTCACCCGAGTGCCGCGGATGGCCAGTCGCGGTAGGGATGAGGCTCGCCGACAACGGCACCTTTCCGGGACATGGAAATCACCCCAGGGGCTTCACGCACGGTAGGACCCAGGGAGACAAGCGCATGAACGTGAAACCAAAGATCCTCGGCAGCAGAGAGAGCGATGCCGATCACGCTCCCGGCAAGTGGACCATCGTGGAAACGCTCGGCTGTGTGATGGCCTTGCTGCTGATCGCATCGCCGTGGCTGTACCGCTTCTCGGATCACGCCGTCGCGACCTGGACCTCCGTCGTGATCGGCGTGCTGCTCGGCGCCGCGACCCTCGTGCGATCGCCCGGGTCCGGAAGCTGGCCGCGCCTTGCGAGCATGGGGCTTGGCCTCTGCGCCGTGCTGGCGCCGTGGCTGCTCGGCTTCGGCGACGTCAGGAACGCCGCCGGCCTCCAGGTGGCCGCCGGCATCGTGGTGATCGTGCTGAACATCATCGGTCTCCTGGTGCACCACGAGGCGCATCCGGCCCATCACGGCTTCGGCACCGGCCATGACACGCCCCATCATGCGGCATGAAGGGCCGCTTTCATGGCGTTCTCGCGCGTGGCTCGGAGACGAAACCGAGCCACGCGGCACCATGCACCACGAGATCGAGCCCGAGCAGGAGCCCGAAGATCCACAATCCGGTTTTCGGGAACTCAGCCAGAACGATGAGACCTGCCACCACGCCGAACGTGCCTGCGGACAGCATCACCCAACCGCCCCTGCGCCAGCGGCGCAGCCCGAGCAGGATCCTGACAGCGCCTGACAGGGCGAGCAGCAGACCGAGCCCATAGGTGAGGAGCAGACCGCCCGACCGGGCGGACCGCGCTATGCCGGAGACGACGACCATGTCAGCCGAACCGGCCCCTCCCATGAGGACGATGCCGACGGCGATGTAAAGAAGACCGAGCACCAGCTGCCACGGCAGGACGCCCCATCCCCTCGTCCAGAAGGCATGGCCGATCTCGAAGATTCCGACGATGATCGCCGCGATTCCGATGAAGGTCGGGCTGACGAGCGAGGCAAACGCGACATCGGCCAGGATGGCGCCTCCTGCAAGGATCATGACGATCCCCAATCCGAGCCGAACCCATCCGGGAGGTCGCACCGGAATCGCGGTTCCGATCTGCGAAATGGCATTCTGGCGAGCCATGGCTTCCTCCTTTGACCGTGTCACCGCATGCCTGTGTCTGCTGCCTTCGGCTCGCTCCCTATCGCGTCCGACCGCCATGCCAGGAATCCTTTCAAGGCCCGGCTTAATGGCGCTCTGAACCGACTGAACCGTTTTTCCCGGCGGCCTCGACCGCACGCCGTCGCCAGGGCAGGCAGCCATCGATCTCGACCTGGAGCGAGAAGCTGAGAAAGGTGCGGATCAGGACGATCAGGCCCAGCACCTTCAGGTTATCGATCGTCGGTTCGACCGCAACGGTGCCGATGATGTCCGCCGCGACCAGCAGCTCGAGGCCGAGCAGGATGCCGCGCCCCAGGTTCGCGCGGTACTGATGGAAGGCCTTGGGCCACGCCTCCCGTACCCGAGTTCTTTGGAGAAAGATCCAGGTAGCGGATATGGCCCCGATCAGGATGACGGCGACGCCCCCGATCTCGACGGCTGTGGCGATGCCATGGAGCATCTCATTGATCACGGGCACCTCCGCCCCCAGGTCTGGCGAACGTAATCCGATCGGCGATCGTCATGGCTCAGCCGCCGCTTGCAGGTGTTTCGCAAGAGCGTGGGTCATGGATGGTCCGGTCGTCGAACCCGGCATCGCATCATTCTCCGGCGACCGGCTCGGGCGAGGCCGTGGCGACGGCCTGGCCGCCGAACATCAGTGCCTTCGCGCGTTCGCGCACGGTCTGGATCATCACGTAGAGGACCGGGATCAGCACGAGTCCCACGACTGTCCCGACCAGCAGCCCGCCGAACAGGGTCATGCCGATCGAGCGGCGGCTGCCGGCCCCGGCGCCCGTGGCGATGACGAGCGGGATCACGCCCAGGATCGACGCGAAGGCGGTCATGAGCACGGGGCGGTAGCGCTGGCTGGTTCCGGCCAGGGCGGCCTCGCGGATGCCCATACCCTCCTCCCGCCGCGCCTTGGCGAACTCCACGATCAGGATCGCGTTCTTGGCCGCCAGACCGATGAGCAGCACCAGCCCGATCTGGGCGTAGACGTCAACGGCGATCCCGGTGAACGCCAGGCTCGCGAGCGCGCCCAGGACAGCGACCGACACGGACAGCATGACGGCCAACGGCACGCTCCAGCTCTCGTACTGCGCCACCAGAAACAGGTAGGTGAAGATGATCCCCATCAGGAGGACGATCGCCGTCTGGTTGCCGGCCTGCCGCTCCTGCAGGGCAAGCCCCGTCCATTCGAAGCCGAAACCGTCCGGCAGGCTCTCCCGCGCGAGCGCCTCCATCGTGGCGAGTGCCGTTCCGCTACTGGTTCCGGGTGCGGCCTGGCCGTTGGTGGACGCCGCAGGAAACAGGTTGTAGCGATTGATCACGTTCGGGCCGAAGGACGTAGACAGCGTCACGAGCGACTGCAGCGGCACGAGTTCGCCGCGCTGGCCACGTACGTGCAGGCGCTGGATGTCCTCGACCCGGCCGCGGAAGCCGGGCTCGTCCTGAATGCGCACCTGAAAGACCCGCGAGAAGATGTTGAAGTCATCCACATAGGCGGAGCCCAGATGCGCCTGCAGCGTTGCGAAAATGGCGGCCGGCGAGACGCCGAGTAGCTCGGCTCGCTTGCGGTCGATGTCCAGGTATACCTGCGGCACGTCGGCCGTGAAGGTGCTGAACACGCCGGTGAGGCCCGGCGTCTGGTTGGCCTTGAAGACCAAGGCCCGCATCGCCTCCGCGAGCTCCTCCTGACTCTGCCCGCCGCGGGCCTGGAGGCGCAGGTCGAAGCCGCCCGTGGTACCGAGACCGGGAATGGCCGGCGGGTTGAACGGCACGATGGTGGCCGCGGGTATTCCGGCGAACTGCGTGCGCAGGCGCGTGAGGATGCTGTCGATGCCCTCGGCCGGATCCCGGCGCTCGCTCCACGGCTCGAGAGCCGCGATGATCATTCCGGTCTCGGCGCCGCCGCCGCCGATCATGCTGCTGCCCGCAATGCCGATAACGTTGGCGACCCCTGGAGTCTCGCGGACGATCCCGGTGGCCGTGTCGAGAACGGTCTGCGTGCGTTCGAGGGATGCGGCGCTCGGCAACTGCACGTTCACGAAGAGGTAGCCGAGATCCTCGGCCGGGACGAACCCGGTCGGCAGCAGGCGGAACAGGCCATAGATGCCACCGAAGACCACGGCGACGATCACCGAGGCCAGCATGAGCCGACGCCCGAGATGCGTCAGCAGCCCCAGATACCAGGTGCGGGAGCGGTCGAGTGCCCGGTTGAAGGCGCCGAACAGCCGCCCGCGACTCTCGGCTGGCGGCTGCAGCAGCAGCGCGCAGAGGGCTGGGCTCAACGTGAGGGCGTTGATGGTGGAGAACGTGATCGTAACCAGGATGGTGACGGCGAACTGCCTGTAGAGCTGGCCCGTGATCCCGGCCAGGAACCCGATCGGCACGAACAGGGCGGCGAGGACCAGCGTGGTGGCGATGATCGGCCCGGTGACCTGCCCCATCGTGCGCCGGGTCGCCTCGACGACGTCGCCCCCCTCCTCCTGCATCACGCGCTGGACGTTCTCGACCACGATGATGGCGTCGTCGACCACGAGGCTGATGGCGAGCACGATCGCGAACAGGGTGATGGTATTGGCGGAGTATCCGAGCAGGTAGAGCACCGCGAAGCCGCCGATGAGCGAGACCGGGATCGCCACGGTCGGAATGAGCGTCGCCCGCCAGTCCTGGAGGAACAGGTAGGTGACCAGCACCACCAGCACGAAGGTGATCGCGAGCGTGATGATGATCTCGCGGATCGTCGCGCTCACGAAGTCCGTGGTGTCGAACACCACCGTGTAGGCGAGATCTTCCGGGAACTGCGCCGAGAGGCGCCGGATCTCGTCCCGTACCGACCTGGACACCGCCAGCGCGTTGGCGTCGGGCGACTGATGCACGACCAGGGTCGCGCTCGGCTGGCCGTTGAACCGGGAGCTCGTGTCGTAGGATTGCGCACCGAGTTCGACCCGCGACACGTCGCGCAGGCGAACGATCGCTCCGTCCGCATTGGTGCGCACCACGATGTCGCCGAACTCCTCCGCACTGACGAGGCGTCCACGGGCCATCACGGTCATCTGGAGCTGCTGCCCCGGCTGCGCTGGCGCCGAGCCGATCAGGCCGGCCGAGGCCTGGGCGTTCTGGGCCCGGATCGCGGCGGTCAGGTCCGAGGCCGTGATGCCGAGCGCCTGCATGCGGTCCGGGTCCATCCAGATCCGCATGCTGTAGACCGGGCCGAAAATGCTGGCCTCGCCGACGCCGGGGACACGGGCAAGCGCATCGCGCACGTTGATCGAGGCGTAATTGCTGATGAAGATTTCGTCGTGCGTTCCGCGGGGCGAGTAGATCGCCACGCCCATCAGCATGCTGGTCGAGCGGCTACGCACGGATACGCCCGTCTGCGTCACGGCCGGCGGCAGGCGTGGCGGCGCCAGCGCGACCCGGTTCTGCACGTTCACCTGGGCGATGGCCGGATCGGTACCGATCGCGAAGGTGATCGTCAGAGAATAGGTGCCGTTGTTGCTGCTCGCGGAAGACATGTAGAGCATGCCCTCGACGCCATTGACGTGGTCCTCGATGGGCGCCCCGATGCTGTCCATGACGATTTCCGCATTGGCCCCCGGGTAGCTGGCGCCCACCTGGACCTCCGGCGGGGTGATCGGCGGGAACTGCGCCACCGGGATCTGCGTCAGGGCGAGCAGCCCGGCCAGCATCATCACGACCGCGATCACCATGGCAAAGCGGGGGCGGTCGATGAACAGGGACGAGATCATCGAGGGACCACTCCGGCGGCCGAGACGGGCGATGCCATGCCCTGCGCCGGTACGACCCGGACCGCGCCCCCTGGCCGGGCGTTCTGGAAGCCCTGCACGATCAGGCTCTCGCCTCCCTCCAGCCCCTCTTCGACAGTCCAGTTCTGTTCGATCTGGCTGCCGGTCCGGATGCGCCGCAGGGCCACCTTGCCGTCGCCGTCCAGAACCAGGACGAAGCGCCCTTCCCGATCGAGCTGCACGGCCCCGACCGGGACCACCGGACGGGATCGCGGGGTTGCGGAACGTATGACGATTGTCACGAACTGTCCGGGCACCAGCACGGCATCGGGATTCGCGAAGCGGGCCCGGACCGGAAGCGTGCCGGTGCGCGCATCAAGCTCGTTGCCGACGAATTCGATCTCGCCGTTCTCCGAGTAGTCGCGGCCGTTTGAGAGCCTCAGGGTCGGGATGAACGACTTGGAGATCTCCTCCTTGCCGGCGTTTCCTGCCCCCTCCCTCAGATCGAGGAGGACCCGGTCACTGACCGAGAACACGACCCGAATTGGATCGACCTGCACGAGACGGGCCATGGCGCCCGACGAGGGTCCGACAAAGCTCCCGACGGCGAAGGCGGCCGTGCCGATCCGGCCCGCGATCGGGGCTCTGATGATGGTGTAGCTCAGGTTCAGCTCGGCCTGGCGCACGCTTGCTTCGGCGGCCATCGCATTGGCCTGGGCCGTGTCGCGGGCCGCCTGGATCTCCTCGAGGGCAGCCTGCGAGACGGCCTGGGTCCGGCGAAGCTCCTGGTTGCGTTGCAGCCGTCCCTCGGCATCGCGAAGAGCCGCCTGTGCCCCAGCGAGGCCCGCGCGGGCGGCCGAAAGCGCCGCCTCGTAGGCGCCATCCTCGATGATGAAAAGATCCTGCCGTTCGCGGACCTCCTGTCCTTCGGCGAACAGGCGCGCCTCGATGAATCCCTGGACGCGGGCGCGGATGTCGACCGCGTTCATTGCCTCGACCCGCCCGACGAACTCCGATTTCGGAGACACGTCCATGATCGGCACGGTCATCACGCCGACAGCGGGCAACGGTGCCTGCGCGAACGCCGAGGGGGTACAGGCCAGCACGGCAGCCAGAGCAAGAGGCTCAACCGCACTACACCGCATGCTCGAACCTCCGGGCCAGCGAGCGGCACATGAGAGCAAGTCCGGCGCAGATCGCCGCGATGATCAAGTCGGTGAGGGGCGCGACCGGCAGCCACTCCACGCCAAGCGCGGTTGCGATCGCGAGCCCCACCATCAGAAACGCGGCACCGAGAAGGATCCAGCTCAGGGCGTACATGAGCGGGGCTGAGACATTCATGCCCAAGCGCAGGCGCATCGGTCACTCCTGCAAAATCATCCAATCTTCAGCCGGCCGGTAGGGTGCTGCTACCAGCGCCTCCTGCGACGGCGGGCCCAATAACCCGGCACCCAGACCCATCGTCTCCGGCGTGAGCTCCAGACCCAACGGCCGGGCACCCAGATGAAGCCGGAGCGGGGCGGCGGCCGCCGCTCGCGCCGTGGCGGCGGCCGGCGTGGTCTTGAGCGTGGAGGGCGACGGTCAGGGCGCGGCTGGGCCTCGGCGTCCTTCGGCGCGGCCACACCGAGCGGAACCGACAGGACCCCGCCAAGCAGCATTGACAGAAGGGAACGACGCGACAGCATTTCGATCTCCTTCGCGAATTGTTCGGCGGCTCAGGCCGTTTGCGCAGCCATCTCGCCTGCCGTTTCCATGCCAGCGCTCGGGCTCGGCGGATGCGCGCGTGACAGCGCTTCCTGGAGCTTGGCTTCCTGCTCTGGAGACAGCGAGGAACGGATCACGCGGGCCTTGAAGCCGGACAGCTCCGCCAGAACCTTTTCGGGCTGGGACTTGCGGATCAGCAGGAACAGGGCGGACGTGTCGGGCTTGAGCGTGTCACCGATCGACTTGATGAAGTCGTCGTTGATGCCATAGTCGATCATGCTTCCGGACAGGGCGCCCGAGCCCACCCCGACGGCACCGCCGATCGCGAAGCCGGCGAGCGGGTTGAGGAACAGCAGGCCGATGAGACTGCCCCACAAGGCGCCGCGCAGGCCGCCGGTGGCCGCGCCGAGACTCAGCATGTTCACGCTCTGCTTGATGCGCACGGTGCCATCCTGACTGCGGATCGCCACGACTGCATCTTCCAGATCGATCAGGTACTCTTTCTGCATGCGCGTCAGTTCCGTCAGAACGCGGTCTGCATCGGTCGGGTTGTCGAACCCGACGACCACCAGTTCAGCCATGGCATGTCCTCCTCGAACGACCAACGGTTTCGGATGTGCGTCTCATGAGAGTACCGGCCGTGGGGTTTGGCACCATCGGGTGTAACCCCGAGACGGCGCAAGGAATGTCATGAGACCGGATCCGGCGATCTCCGATGGAATCCGGCCGGGGGCGCGACGGAGGGCCCGAAAGGCACCAAGCCTCTGCCCTGTGGGAGCCACGTCCCTGAGGCGTCGAGCGGACCGGAACGGGTAGAGCGGCCCTCCCCGCCCGTTCCGGTGCATCCATTGCTCAGCGGCAGTAGATGTTACCGAAGCGGTCACGGTACGTGCCGTACGGGCAGGGACTTCTCCTCGGAGCCGTCGCGCTGCCGACGATCGCCCCTCCGGCCGCGCCGATCGCCGCTCCGGCCAGGGCTCCTCCGGCCCGGCCCGTCGCCGCGCCGCCGATGGCAGCGCCCGCGAGGCCGCCGATCGCTGCGCCGCCGACCGCGCGCTCGCCGGGGGTCTCACAGGCGGCCACTGACAGCGTCAGGACACCTGCCGCGATGACAGTCATGCTCCTTCTCATCGGATTTCTCCCTCTCGATCACTGCATACGGCCGCACCTGGGGGCGGACCGAGCGAAGCTTCCGTCATCGCGGAGCGCATTGGTATCGGGACAAACCCTGGGATCGGTCGGGAGGAGCCCTGAAACGGTGCCGTTCGAACCATGCCCGCAGCAAGGACAATCGAACCGCTGGTCCGCCAGGCGGCCAGGACGGACCTGTCAGGGCACCGCTCCAAGCGTACAATCCGGCCCGTGCAATACCTTAGCTTGCATCAACCTAAACATAGGTTTACTTTTGGGGAGACTGGCGAGCTTCGTAAGTTCAGTTGAAGGCCGGAGGCTTCAGAGGCTTTTCCTTCTGTCTGATGAGGGCGTCCCGCCACCAGACGGACCCGGCCCAATCTCCAGCCCGTCGTCTCCGTAATCCGAAGTGCGTGCCCGAAACACGATCGCAGGATGAGGCGACATGCTTTCCTCGACAGGTATCGGAGTCCCAGCCCTCGGCAGCGCTGTCCTCAGCGGAACCCGAAGGTCGATCGTCCTCCTCACCGCCTCCACAATCGGCCTCTCCCTCCTGACCACTTGGACGGCCCTGTTCTGGCATGCCTACGGGGTTCGGCATGAGATCGCCCATCGTGGCCTGGCGACAGCCATCGCGGCAACGAACACTGTCGAGCGCGAGGTGCAGGCCATGGGATACCTCCTCAAGGGGCTGTCCCGGTCGCCGCTGCTCCGGACCGGCGATCTCGAAGGATTCCATCGGCAGCTCCAGGCAACGCCCCGACCCGAGGGAGCGTCGTTTATCCTCTGGAATCTCGACAGGCAGATCCTCAACACGGGTCTGTCCTTCGGAACTCCCCTGCCCCGGCTCGCCGATCTCCCGGGCACCCGTGAGCGGCTCGAGGTGGTCCGGACCGCAGGCCTGAGCCTGTCGGATCGCATCAAGTCCACCGTGACGGGGCATTGGGTCGTCGCGATCAGCCTTCGGCTGGACGATCCGAGCGGCCAGATGGACCGCGTGCTGACGATTCTCGTGCCGGAGGAACACCTCAATCACGCCGTCCGGAACGGCGTTCACCCGACCGAGTGGGCAACGATCCTCTTCGATCGCAAGCTCCAGCCCCTCGTAACCGGCGCAACTGCAGCCGGCTCGGCCCCGTTGCCCGGACTGGCGTCACTCGTTGCCAGCAACAACAGCCGGTTTGCGTCCGTCGAAGGTCACGTCGCTACCTTCGAGCGCTCGTCGGAAACAGGATACGCGACCGTCTCGGTGCTCCCTGCGGCCGTGGCCAATGCCCCCTTCCTCACCGCTCTCTATCAATCCTCGCTCGCCAGCCTCGCCCTCCTCCTGATCGGCGGCGCCGCTGCCCGGGCCCTGCTTTGCAGGATAGCCCCGATCGATTCCCTGAGGCTCTGGGCCATGGCCACGCGCGCCGAGCTTCGGGCCGCCAACGCGCAGATGGGCAACATCCTCGAGAGCATCACGGACTGCTATTTCACGCTCGACCGTTCTTACCGGATTACGGACACCAATTCGGCGACGTTGCGTTGGTGCGGACGATCGCGCAACGAGCTCATCGGGCTGTCCTATCTGGACCTCGTCGCGCACCACGCGACATGCGCCGAAGCCGTGGTGCAGGCGATCGAACACCGCAAGGAGTATCGGGGCGAGGTTCGGTCCTCCGTGCGTCCCGACCGTTTCATCGACCTGCGCGCATTCCCCACTTCCGATGGCGCGAGCGTCTTTTTCAATGACGTCACCGATCGGGCTGTCGCACACCGCACCGCCATCGAAGAGCGCGAACTCCTCCAAGCCTCCCTCGATGCCATCACCAAGCAGATCGCCATTCTCGACGGGCACGGCCGCATCATCGCCGTGAACCGAGCCTGGCGCCGCTTCGTGGACGGGATGAAGGCCGACATTCCCGCCCATGGTATCGGAGCCAACTACCTCGACGTGGCCGTTCCGGGCCAGCGGCGGTTCAGGGCGATGGAAGACGTGATCGCCGGCACCCGTCCCAGCTTCCAGGCCCTCTATCAGATCGCTTCCCCCGGCGGCGCACGCTGGTTCACGATCCGGGCGTTCCGCTTCCGGATCGGAGAGCAGGCCCGCATCATCGTGTCCCACGAGGACGTGACGGAATTGATGACCGCCCGCACGGCGCTCGGCGAGCTTTCGGAGCGCCTGCTGACGCTCCAGGACGAAGAGCGCCAGCGCATCGCATCGGAGCTCCACGATTCCACGACGCAATACTTGGTCGCCGTCGGGCTAAACCTGATGAAGATCGAGCGGCTGCTGCCACAGCGGGCCGCGCAGCGGCTTCTTGGGGAGATCGACCATCTGCTGGAGGAGGCGCTCAAGGAGCTGCGCCTGTTCATCTACCTGCTCCATCCGGCCAGTCTCGACGAAAATGGCTTCAGGGAGGCGGTCCAGGCTTTCGCCGACGGCTTCTCGGACCGTACAGGGCTGGAGGTCGCGTGCCGGATCGACGGAGGGGCGGACGAGCTTTGCATCGAGGTCCGCCGGGCCCTGTTCCGGATCGTGCAGGAGGCCTTGTCGAACGTCCATCGCCATGCCGACGCGTCGCGCGTTTCCATCGGCCTGCGCCATACAGCCGACAGGATCATCCTGTGCGTCGCGGACAACGGGCATGGGATGCAGGCGGCGCCCGTCGCGTCCAAGGTCGGCAAGCCCACCCTGGGAGTGGGCATCCCGGGCATGCGCATCCGCCTGCACCAGTTCGGCGGCTCCCTGCGCATCCGGACCGGGAGCTTCGGAACGGTCGTCCGCGCCTGCGTCCCGCGCCATTCGGAGAATCTTGCCGGCCATGGGAACTAGGCAGAGGTCGATCCCCGTCGCCAGATCCCGGAACCTCAGGATTCCTGCGGCGGCATTTTGGGGTTTCACCTGAGTGTCACCGCGACCTCTTGGGTGTATGAAGATGGGAACCGCCGCAAAAGGCACGGTCTTCGACCATGATCCGCATCCTGATCGCCGACGACCATGACGTCGTCCGCTCCGGCCTTAATGCCATCCTGAGCGGCCAGCCGGGATGGGAGGTGGTCGCAGAGGCCGAGGACGGCAAGCAGGCTGTCGAACTGGCAGCGCAGACGCAGCCCGACATCGCCATCCTCGACTACCAGCTTCCCCTCATGAACGGCGTCGATGCGACCCGCGAGATCCGGGCCTTCCAGCCCCAGACCGAGGTGCTCATCTTCACCATGCACGAAAGCGAGCCGCTGGTCCGCGAGCTTCTCGAGGCCGGCGCCAGGGGCTACCTGCTCAAGTCGGATGCCCGGCGTTTCCTGATTGCGGCCGTCGAGGCCCTGGCCCGCCACCAGCCCTTCTTCACCGGGCGCGTGTCGGAAGCCCTGCTGAATACGTATCTCTCCCATGCCCCGTCGAGGAGCGATATCCTGACCCATCGCGAACGCGGCGTGGTGCAACTCATCGCGGAGGGACGCACGAACAAGGAAGCGGCCCAGCTCCTCGGTATCAATCTCAAGACGGTGGAAACGCATCGGGCCGCCGCCATGCGCAAGATCAAGGCGCACACATCCGCCGACCTCATCCGCTACGCGATCCGCAACAAGATGGTCGAGCCCTAATCTTGGGCCGCCTCTGGTGGGCGGCGGCCCTCCGCCGGGGGCTTTTTGATGGCCGGCCCCTGTCATTCCCGGGCCGAACTCGGGGTTATGCCCGATAGACCCATCGTCCAGCGGCGATACTCTCTGCCGAGACTGTTGCAGGTTTGGCTTTCCGCCGGGGACCGACGCGCTGGCGGCCATTGTTCCAAGCACCATGGAACGCACTCAGCCACAGGCAGCTCGACGCGTCAGGAGGGATCGCGATGTCCGAGGCCCACCCGTTTCCCAAGACAGTGCCAACAGGAGTGAGCGCCGACGTGACCCATAGCGGTTCGGCCGCGAGCGCGACGCAACAGGGGTTTTCCCTCCCGGTGCTCACCGCGATGGTGGTCGGCTCCATGGTGGGCGCAGGCATCTTCTCGCTGCCCCGCACCTTCGGAGCCGCCACCGGGCCGTTCGGGGCGGTCATCGCCTGGTGCATCGCAGCCGGCGGCATGTACACGCTCGCCCGCGTCTTCCAGTACCTGGCCGAGCGCAGGCCCGATCTGGATGCAGGTGTCTACGCCTATGCGCGGGCCGGGTTTGGTGACTATCCCGGCTTCCTGTCGGCCTTCGGCTACTGGATGGGGAGCTGTATCGGCAACGTGTCGTACTGGGTCCTGATCAAGTCGACTCTTGGTGCGTTCTTCCCGGTCTTCGGGGACGGGAACACCGTCATCGCCATCGCCGTCGCCTCGGTCGGGATCTGGCTGTTCCATTTCATGATCCTCCGCGGCATCAAGCAGGCGGCCTTCATCAACTATATCGTGACCATCGCCAAGATCGTCCCGATCCTGGTCTTCATCGGGATCCTGTTCTTCGCCTTCAAGGCCGATCTCTTCCGGGTGAATTTCTGGGGCGGTGAGGGCATGCCCGAGACCAGCCTCTTTGAGCAGGTGCGTGCGACCATGCTCGTCACCGTTTTCGTCTTCCTCGGCATCGAGGGCGCCAGTGTCTACTCGCGCTATGCCAGGACGCGCGCCGATGTCGGCCGGGCGACGCTCCTCGGGTTCATCGGCGTCACCGGCCTGATGGTGCTTGTGACTATGCTGCCGTATGCCGTGCTGGCACGCGCCGAAATCGCCGAGATGCGTCAGCCCTCGATGGCAACCGTGCTGGAGGCCGTCGTGGGTCACTGGGGCGCGGTGTTCGTCAGCTTTGGCCTGATCGTCTCGGTGCTCGGAGCCTATCTCGCCTGGTCCCTGATCTGCGCCGAGGTCCTGTTCACCGCGGCCAAGACCGACGACATGCCTAAGCTCTTCGCTCGGGAAAACAGCCACCAGGTTCCGGTCGCGGCGCTGTGGCTGACGAACATCATCGTCCAGCTCATCGTTATCACCACCTACTGGTCCCAGGACGCCTTCTCACTGATGCTCAACCTGACCAGCGCGATGGCGCTGATCCCGTTCCTGCTCGTCGCCGCCTACGGCTTCCTGCTGGCCCGACGCGGCGAGACCTATGATGTCCGCCCCGACGAGCGGCCGCGCCATCTGATCCTGGCAGGGATCGCGAGTATCTACACGCTCTTCCTGATCTATGCCGGCGGCATGAAGTTCGTCCTGCTGGCGGCCATCCTCTACGGCCCTGGGACCATCCTGTACGTCTGGGCCCGCCGCGAGCAGGGAAAGACACTCTTCAGGCCAATCGATTGGGCCATCTTCGCGGCTGCCATCCTCGGCTGCGTCGTCGGCATTCACGGCCTCGCAACCGGCTACATTACCATCTGACGGGACATTCTGCGCAATCTGGGAGCATGAACATGACCGCGACAATGACGACAAGGGAAGCTGCGACGACTGCACAGCAATCCGCGTTCGGCGTTCACTCGGAGGTCGGCACGCTGCGCAAGGTGATGGTCTGCGCACCGGGGCGCGCGCACCAGCGCCTTACCCCCTCGAACTGCGACGCCCTGCTGTTCGACGATGTCCTCTGGGTCGACGTCGCCAAGCGCGATCACTTCGACTTCGTGCAGAAGATGCGCGACCGCGGCATCGAGGTCGTGGAAATGCACAACCTGCTCACCCAGACTGTCGCCATCCCCGAGGCGCGAAAGTGGATCCTCGACAACCAGGTCGAGCCGAACCAGGTCGGGCTCGGGCTGATCGACGAGATCCGCAGTTATCTCGACGGACTGTCCGATCGCGAACTGGCAGAGACCCTGATCGGCGGGTTGTCGACGGAGGAGTTCCCGGAAAAGATCGGCGGCGAGCAGCTTGCTCTGATCAAGGATGCGGCGGGTGTCACCGAATATCTTCTGCCGCCGCTGCCGAACACGCTCTACACCCGCGACACGACCTGCTGGATCTATGGCGGCTGCACGCTGAACCCGCTCTTCTGGCCTGCCCGGCACGAGGAAACCATCCTCGCCGCCGCGATCTACAAGTTCCACCCGGACTTCGCGGGCAAGGTCAATGTCTGGTGGGGCGACCCGCTCCACGACCATGGCCTCGCGACACTGGAAGGCGGCGACGTGATGCCGATCGGCAAGGGCAACGTGCTGATCGGGATGAGCGAGCGCACGTCCCGCCAGGCGATCAGCCAGTTGGCCGCCACCCTGTTCCAGAAGGGCGCCGCCGAGCGGGTGATTGTGGCCGCGATGCCGAAGCTGCGCGCGGCGATGCATCTCGACACGGTCTTCACTTTCGCCGACCGCGACTGCGTGCTGATCTACCCCGACATCGTCAACACGATTCACGCCTATTCCTACAGGCCCGCCAACAATTCGAGCGGAATCGAGCTGCACAAGGACAAGGGATCATTCGTCGAGGTGGTCGCCGCGGCGCTCGGCATCAAGAAGATGCGCGTCGTCGAGACCGGCGGCACCGCCTATATGCGGGAGCGGACGCAGTGGGACAGCGGCGCGAACCTGGTCTGCGCCTCTCCGGGCGTCGTTTTCGCCTATGACCGGAACGCCTACACGAACACCCTGCTCCGAAAGGCGGGCATCGAGGTCGTCACGGTCTCCGGCTCGGAACTCGGGCGTGGACGGGGCGGCGGACACTGCATGACATGTCCGATCATCCGCGACCCGGTGGAACACTAGCGTATCGTGTAAAAGGGGGAGCAACACCGACATCAGGACGGCACCCATGAAGGATGCACCCACGCCGCGCCGCATCCGCGATCCGTCCTATGCCGACGCCCTCGCACCGCTGGTCGTGCTCGTCGTCCTGATCGGCGGTGCGGTATCGCTCTTCGGACTCGATGCGACCGAGGGGCCCATGCAGGTGGCGCTGCTCCTCGCCGCCATGGTCGCGGCCCTCGTCGCGCTCAAGAACGGCCATGAATGGGAGGCCATCGCCGATGCTGGCCGCAGGGGCATTTCGTCCGTGGTGAGCGCCATCTTCATCCTGCTCGCCGTCGGCGCCCTGATCGGCACCTGGAACATGTCCGGCACCATCCCGACACTGGTCTATTACGGCATTCGGCTGATCAGTCCGGACTGGTTCTATCTGGCCGCATTGGCGATCTGCGGCGGCATTTCCCTCGGGATCGGCAGCTCCTGGACGACGGCCGGCACCGTCGGAGTGGGCCTCGTCGGGCTCGCCACTCTCGCGGGCGTCTCGCCGGTCATCACGGCCGGTGCGGTCATCTCGGGTGCCTATCTCGGCGACAAGCTCTCCCCGCTCTCGGAGACCACAATCCTGGCTGCGCAGCTCACCAGGAACGATATCCGCACGCATCTTCGCGCACAGATGTGGACCTCCGTACCCGCTTTCGGTCTCGCCGCCATTGTGTTCGCGATCCTTGGATGGATGGACGGGAGCAGCGGCGCCAGCGAAGTGGTCGTGGAGTCCGAGCTGATTGCACTCGACACCCTCTTCTCCATCACCCCGCTCAACCTGCTTCCACTGCTTCTGCTGGTGACTCTGTCCGTCCTCAAGGTGCCGACATCGCTCGCCATCATGACGGCCGCCCTGTTCGCCGGCGTGATGGCGCCGATCCTGCAGCCCCAGGCGGTCCTGCGCTTCGTCAACATGCCCGAACTCGGCCTGCCCGTGGCGTCCATCAGGGGGATCTGGCAGGCGCTCGCCAACGGATTCCAGGCGAATTCCGGAATTGCCATCGTCGACAGCCTCCTCTCGCGGGGCGGCATGGACAGCATGCTCAAGACCGTCTGGCTCATCCTGGGAGCCCTCGCCCTCGGTAGCGTGCTCGAGGAATTCGGCATGCTCGCAAAGCTGGTGACACCCGTGATCCGGCGTGTCCGCACTACCGGACAACTCGTCGGCACGGTGGTCGGAACCGCGTTTGGCCTGAATGTCGTCGCTGGCGATCAGTACATCGCGCTGGTTCTGCCGGCGCGCCTGTTCCGGAGCGAGTTCGAGAAACGGGGCGTCGCGACCACGACGCTGTCGCGCGCCATCGCCGATGCGGGCACGGTCACCTCCCCTCTCGTGCCCTGGAATTCGTGCGGCGCCTACATGTCGGCGGTGCTCGGCGTCCCGACCCTCCTTTACCTGCCATTCTGCGTGTTCAACATCGCCAGCCCGCTTCTTACGCTGGCGTTCGGCATCTGGGGAAAGTCGCCGGCCGCACCGGCCAATGAACCTGCTCACGTTTCAGCAACGGGGGAAAGCCCCGTCGATCATCGCGCATGAACATCATGTTCCGATCATTTCCCTTCAACGCCTGGATCGGACTGATTGGCGCCGTGATTGTCCTCGCCGCCTTGAAGGCTGCGAACGCGGTCGTTGCACCGGTCGCCTTCGCGCTGTTTCTCATCGCCCTGTTGTGGCCGTTGCAGAGCAGGCTCCAGTCAGTGATGCCGCGCCTTCTCGCCCTCACGGTCAGCATACTCGTTCTCGTCATCACATTTGGCGGCTTCGCCTCCCTGATCGCCTGGGGCTTTGGCCGCGTCGGACGCTGGGGCCTCGCGAATTTGGGACGTTTCCAGGAGCTGTACGACAGGGGAACGGCCTGGCTCGAAGAGCACGGCATTGCCGTGGCGAGCCTGTGGGCGGATCACTTCAATGTCGGATGGGTCCTCGGAGTCATTCAGAAGTTCACTGGCCACGTGAACACGACGCTGAGCTTCTGGGTGATCGTTCTCGTCTATGTGATCCTCGGGCTGCTGGAGGTGGACGGCACCGCCAGCAAGATCAGGAGGCTGCCGGATGCGGCCACCGTCAGGTTCCTGAGCGACGGCAGTGCGCGTACGGCATCGAAGATCAGGCGTTTCATGGCGGTCAGGACCCTCATGAGCCTGCTGACCGGAGTCCTCGTCTGGGCCTTCGCGGCCCTGCTGGGATTGCCCCTCGCCCGGGAATGGGGCGTGATCGCCTTCACCCTCAACTACATCCCGTTCCTCGGCCCGCTGATCGCGACCCTGTTTCCCACCTTGCTTGCGGCGCTGGAATTCGGGAGCTGGCAATCCGTCCTCTTCGTGTTCGCGAGCCTGAACGTGATCCAGTCCGTGGTCGGAAGCTATGTCGAGCCGCGTGTGTCGGGGACCGCACTGGCGATGTCACCGTTCCTCGTTCTGTTCTCGATCTTCCTGTGGACGTTCCTGTGGGGCCTGCCCGGAACATTCATCGGAGTGCCTATCACTGTGGCTGTTTTGACCTTCTGTGCCGAGCACCCGGAGACGCGCTGGCTTGCCATGCTGTTCGGCCCCGCCGACGACAAGGACGGCGCCATGGGCGCGGAGGCCGCGCGGGAGCCCATCCTCCCCGACTGACGAGCACCCGCTGCGTGCCCTTTGCCGTGCAGGAATTCCCATGCCACGTTCCTCCTTGAGATCGGCTCTCCGCCGCAAGGTGCTCGTGGGTGCCATTGCCGTCTCGATCGGACCCATCCGGCTCAGGGTTTTTTCCTCGATGGTTCCGGGTTTTCCCCAATGGCCAGGGCGATCACCGGGGGCGAACCGCGGAGGCTCCACGGAACCGGACGACGCATGCTTTGCCGCCTGACTCCGTTCGGAGCGCCTAGGAGCAGACCTTGAGGACAACCATCAGGGCATGGCTGAAGCGAATAGCGATCGGTGCGGGCCTCCTCGTGGCGCTCACGGCGTTCCTCGTCGTTGCCGGGCTCGTGTTCCGGGCGTGGGATGCCCTGCGCGCCCCGCCGCTGGAGGCATGGCACACCTACGTGCCGGATGAGCCCGATGCGGAGGCTATCGACGCCCTCGATTGGGCAGGCTATCTCCGGGTGGAGCAAAAGCTGATGGCCGACGTGCGGCGGGAGGTCTTTCGCCCGCCCGAGGATGGCGCCGCTGCGCCGCTCAGCCGCTATGTCGTGGGCAGCCTGGTCGACCCTCAGACCTTCGGAACCGACTGGAACCGCTCCTATGTCATGGAGCCTGCGGGCGCACCGCTCGGGGCCGCCGTATTCCTGCACGGACTCACGGATGCCCCCTACAGCCTCCGGCATCTCGCGGCCGTCTACCGGGACCACGGTTTCGTCGCCATCGGAATCCGCCTGCCCGGCCACGGCACGGTTCCCGCAGCCCTCACCGAGGTGGAGTGGGAGGACTGGATGGCGGCCACACGCCTCGCGGCACGAGAAGCCGTCCGACGCGCCGGCACAGGCAAACCCCTTCACATCGTCGGTTTTTCGAATGGCGGGGCCCTGGCGGTGAAATACGCGCTGGATGCCATCGCGCGCGACGACCTCCCGCGACCCGAGCGACTCGTCCTTCTCTCGCCGATGGTCGGGATCACGGTTTTTGCCCGCTATGCCGGCCTTGCGGGATTGCCTGCCTTCTTCCCTGCCTTTGCAAGGGCCGCCTGGCTCGACGTGCTGCCGGAATTCAACCCGTTCAAGTACAATTCCTTCCCCGTCAACGGGGCACGGCAGGCCTATCAGGTCACACAGGCCCTCCAGGATCAGCTCAACCGGGCGATCGCCGATGGCACCATCGCGGCTCTGCCGCCGATCCATACGTTTCAGTCGGTGGCGGACTTTACGGTCAGCACCCGAGCGATCGTGACGAACCTCTACGCGCGGCTTCCGGCCAATGGCAGCGAGCTTACGCTGTTCGACCTCAACCGCTCGATCGGCCTCGGTCCCCTGATCGACCGCTCGATGGAGACCATCGTCGCGCGGCTCCTGCCCCAGGCTCCTCGCAGCTTCCGGACAACGCTCGTTACCAACGCCGATCCATCCTCCCTCGATGCCATTGAGCGCTCCGTCCAGGAAGGCGAGACGACCGAGGTGATTGCGCCCATCGGTTTGGCCTTTCCGCCCACGGCCTTCTCACTGTCCCATGTTGCGCTGCCCTTCCCCGTGACGGATCCACTCTACGGCTCACAACCCGACAAGAGCGAAAGCTTCGGCATCAACCTTGGTGCCCTGACCCCGCGGGGAGAACGGGGCGTGCTCGTCGTTCCCCTTGACGCGCTGGTGCGGATCTCATCGAACCCTTTCTATCCGTATATCGAGCGCAGGGTGACCGAAGGCTTGGAGCCGCGGCCAGTCCGCTGACCATGTGCGATCTACGGGACGAGCCGCTGCCCGAGAGAATCCGTTCGTCCGGGATCCTCGCGGTCAATTCAGGTGACCGAGAAGGCCTCGTCATGGACGTCCTGTGGCGCCAAGTCCTCGGTTTGATACGTCGTCGTCACGAACAGCAGCCTGAGGCCAAGCGCCAGCACGAGAACCTCGATGAAAGTGAGGAGGACGATGACCGTCAAGCTGAGAATGTCGCCTGCCGAGACCCACGTCGCCGGCCCGCCGGGAGTCTGGATCACGTTGATGCCGGCTTGCGGCGCACGGAGGAAGTACATGAACAGCTGCGCTGCCTCGAACAGCATGATGAGCATTGAGAAAACGAGGCTGATCGTACTCGCCCCAACGCCCGTCCATACCACTCTCCGAAGAAGCGACATGGATGGGGAGCGTGCGGGATCGGCGATGCGCTCCGCGAGCAGCATGTATCGGAATGACCAGATCGTCGTGAACGCCAATCCGAGCAGGCTTGCCAGGGTGAGATATTGGACCAGCGCAAGGGATCCGCGTGTTCCCACGCTCGTCCTGCGGTCCAGGACGAAAGCGGAGATGGCCATGGCAACGGAGACCAAGCCGAGGCCGACCTGCGCCCAGAAGCCGATCCGACCTGTCCGCAGAAACGCCTTCGCAAGATCGCTCATCCTGCAACCTCCCGTGCGAGGGGGCCTCACCGTTCAGCCTGCGCAAGAAAGACGGACCACGTCGGCGCCGCTGCACCTGACGCGGAGTCTGCGAGCCCTGGGGGGATTTTCAATCGGGGTAATCCCTGAACCTTCGCGGGAAATGCCCCTGGTCACCCGATGGCGATCTTCGGTGTGTCAAGGATGTGCCAATCTAACGGCGTTTACGGGATGGATCGTCGGATGGATGCGCCGGGCACTGCTGCTCGGGCGGCCCAGGCAGGAATGATGTGCGTGGCTCCCATCTGTGAGAATCCTCCTTCCTTGGCCTCACCATGGAAACGGATCGAATGGCACCGCTGAAGGAAATCAAGGCGGCTTTCTCCGCGGCGGTCGGGCATCGCCGATATGTCTTGCCGTCCCTGACGCTCGCCGCCGGCGCCCTGCTGGACTTTGCGATGCTCAGGCTGGGCATCCTGATCGATGGGGATGGTCCCTTCGCCTATCTCCCCTTCGCCATCGCTGTTGCGATAGCCGGCGCGATGGTCATGTGGTGGCTGCTGGTTTATGCCGCGAGCGGCCGGTCGGAGCTGAGAGGCATCGTCGCGACCGAACGGGCCCTGGACGAATTGTCCTCATACTTCGACGAGGGAATTTCCCAGGTTTTCAACGCCGTTGTCGAGACCGACGCCGATTTCGAGGAATGGCAGCGGCGACGGGCGGAGTGGCACGAGAAGGTGCAACAGTATTTGCACGTGAACTTCGGGCTGCGCGAGCGGAACATCTTTCGCAATGTGATCCTCACCCAATCCGTTCAGATTCCGGGTAGTTTCAACGACCAGCACAATCACGAGCGATGCCTGCTCATCCAACAGCTTGAGACGATCCGCGAAACGATCATCCGGTACAGCGACCTGGCGGCGAAACTTCGCGCAGAGAGCAAGTGACTGGAACAGGGCACAACGCAGATCCTTCACGTCATCCCCGCCCTACCAAGCCGATCCCGCGAGGCTCCGGGACAACGTTGCGCAATCAATGGACTTAAAACCGACGGATCCTCGGACGGATCTTGGGGCTCTCCTCATGAAAATCAGGGAAGAAGCGCATCCTGCGTTCCCGGGCCCTGGAGGAACCGCGCGGCTTCACCGCTCTTTCCGACGATAGATCTCGTGACAGCCGCTGCAGTTCTGGCCAATCCTCTGAATTGCCGCCTGCAATTCCTCCAGGTCGGAGATCCGGGTCAGAGCGTCCACGGCGCTTCGCTCGAGTTTGGCGGCACGCGCGTCGAAATCATCCTTGCGCTCCCAGACGATCGGAAGCGCCGCGGTGGGACCGGGCTCCTGATCGGCCAGGAAGAGGCTTGGAATCTGGCGGGCATTCTGCCCGATCTGCTGGAGCGCCGCCTGCGCCGTTGCGATGCTGAACGGTGCCTGTCTCCTGACCATTCCAGTCAGCGCCCGCATCTGTTCCTGATTGTCTTTCATCAATTCCTGGCGCTCGCGGATGACGCTGTCTTGCTGAGCCATCCCTTCCATTTCGCTGAGTGCCACCAGACCTGCGAGCACGATGACTGCTCTGTGCATGGGTCGCATCCCTATCGCCTGCTCCGGGCCTGTCTCATGCGGTGTCCTTCCAGGACCAGAATTCCCGAAAACGACCGCGGAGCTGCATCCGAACCCGAGGTCGTCGTGCCAGACGCATCTGACTTGCAGTGGAGCCTCTAACCCCATCCTGCCGTGAGGGCTCGCCTCCCATCCAAAACCAGCCCCGTATTGGGCGCGATGCCCCCTCCCACCGAAGCTGCGCCCCACACCAACACGGCCCGATGAAGGTTTGCCCGGCCATGTCGCTTGAGGGCGCCGACCACCTGGGGCCACCGAGCATTTTGGCACCGTATTGCGGCAGGAGCGCGAAGGGGGCCGGGGGTGTTCGGCTTTTGCACCTCCGGTTGAAATGCCATACCCGTGACACGGCGTGTTATGGGTGAGACCTTAGCGCGCCTCGGTCTTCAGCCCTGGACAGCCTCCGTGCCTGATAATGATCCCGCTCCCTAATATGGATTCCTGATCGATGTTCGATACCTTCGCCAACCTGCTCGACTGGTTCGGGATCGTCGTCTTTGCCACGACCGGGGCCCTGGTCGCCTCGCGCAAGCAGATGGACCTGGTCGGCTTCGTGCTGCTCGGCACCGCGACCGGGATCGGTGGCGGAACGATCCGTGACACCCTCATCGACTCGCTCCCGGTGTTCTGGGTGCGAGAGCCGGCATACCTGGTGACCTGCGTGCTGGTCTCCTGTGCGGCCTTCTTCCTCGCCCACATTCCGCAGTCGAGGCTCAAGCTCCTGCTGTGGTTCGATGCCGTCGGCATGGCCCTTTTCGCGGTGACCGGGGCGGAGAAGGCATTGCTTGCCCAGGCGGCCCCCATCGTCGCCGTCGCAATGGGCGTGATCACAGCCACCTTCGGAGGCATCGTCAGGGATGTCCTGGGCGGTGAAAGCCCGGTCATCCTCAGCCGCGAGATCTATGTGTCGGCTGCGCTCGGTGGAGCGACGATCTTCGTTGGCCTGGCCATGGCGGAACTTCCGCGCGAATTCGCTCTTGCGAGCGGCTTCCTGGCGGCATTCGCCATCCGGGCAGCGGCATTGCGGTGGGACTGGTCGCTGCCACGCTACCGGCCGAGGCCGGGACGCACGCGGGATGAAATCAATTCACCCTGATCGCGCGTCCTGGCGGTTGGGCAACATGTGCCCTTTCAGCATCCTTAGCTCAGCGTAAGAACAAGACCCGCGACGCTGATCAGGGCGCCGGTCACGCGGATCATCGGGCGATGGCCGAGAGCGAGGCCGAGCGCGACGCCCGCACCATGCAGAAGGGCCGACGCAGCGGCAAAGCCGAGGCAGTACAGGGCGGCTGAGGCTCCGGCTGGGATTTCCACGGCATGGGCGTAGCCATGGAACACGGCAAACATCCCGGTCAGCCCCATCGCGACGGAGATGAGGCAGCGATAGCCTAGGGCGAGAATGACCCCCAGGACGACGACCGACGCGACGATGCCGATTTCCACGGCCGGCACTTCCACTCCCGTAAGGCCCATGGCACCACCGACGAGCATCATCGAGACGAAACTTGCCGGGATGGCCCAGAGGGCCCGCCCGCCGAGCAGGGCAGCGAAGAGGCCGACGGCCACCATGGCTAGGGCGTGATCGAGTCCGCCGAAGGGATGAAGGAATCCGGCGCCGAAACCTGATGCCTCATGGAAACCCGTGTGGGCCAATGCAGGCATGCCGGCCAGCGTCATCGGAAGGGCGAGAAGAGAACGTTTCAGTGTCATCGGGTTTGCTCCTGTTACGCAGCCGCGGTCAAGCCGCCAGCCTGTTCGATGAAAGCCGCGATGGCATCCACACCGATGCCGCCGCGAATGTTGCTGAAGACATAAGGACGCTGGCCGCGCATGCGCTTCGTGTCCTCCTCCATGATGGCAAGATCCGCGCCCACATGAGGCGCGAGGTCGATCTTGTTGATCACAAGGAGATCCGAGCGGGTAATGCCGGGGCCGCCTTTTCGCGGAATCTTCTCGCCGCCCGCCACGTCGATGACGTAGATCGTCAGATCGGCGAGCTCCGGCGAGAATGTCGCGGAAAGATTGTCGCCGCCGGATTCCACCAGCACGATGTCGAGTTTGGGGAACCGGGCCCGCATGGTGGCAATCGCGGCCAGGTTGATGGAGGCATCCTCCCGGATGGCCGTATGCGGGCATCCGCCGGTCTCGACGCCCATGATGCGCTCCACCGGAAGCGCGCCCGCCACCGTCAGGAGGCGGGCGTCCTCCTTCGTGTAGATGTCGTTGGTGATCGCGCAGATGTCGTAGCGCTCGCGGAAGATCTTGCAGAGCGCTTCCATGAGGGCCGTCTTGCCGGAGCCGACCGGCCCGCCGATGCCGACGCGAAGAGGTCCAGTTTCGAAAGTCATGAGCGGAAAAGCCTCGTGTATTGGTTTTCGTGATGGAAGGAGCCGAGATCGGCCCGGAAGGTCGAACCGCCGATGTCGTCGAGCGACAGATCGATGGCTTCCCGGGCGACTGCCTGTGCCGTCGCAGCCAGAGCCGCACAGACCCGCATGCCTGTTGTCTGACCGATCGGAGCGAGCCGAAGGGCGGCGGACACGAGCGTCTGGCCAAGGCCGAAAAGATAAGCCTCCAAAGTGATCGGCAAGGGAATGCCGTGTGCCGCCGCCGTCATGCCGACAGCAACCGGGAAAGCCACGGGCCCCTCGAGAGCCATCAGTCGCGGCGAAGGCCACGCGGCGAACGACGCGTCGAGGAAGCTCCGCCCCTGCTGGCTCGTCTCGAGATAGAGCTCGGCGGACGGAGAAAGCGCCAACGCCAGCTCATTGACGGCATCGAGAACGTGCTCATCACCTCTTTCAGCAGCTCGGTACGCATGGCTCAGCACGATCGCATCGTTGCGGCCGAAACCAAGCGTCAGCATCTCGTTCAGCCAGGCGACCAGCGTTACCCCATCCGTGACATCGCCGGCCTCCACGGCCCATTCAAGCGTGTGCGAATAGGCATAACAGCCGACCGGATAGGAGGGCGACAGCCAGGCGAAGAGCGGTAGGATGCGAGGTCCCTCTCCGGTCGAGAGCGGCCATGTGCGCCCCTCATCCATGGCTGTGCCCATCGGAATGATGGTGCGAGTGCCCACCATGCTCATGGTGGTGATAGGCTCCCCGCACGGGACGGAATGGCCGCTCAACGAGCGCGGTCCGTGCCCCAAGCCCCTGCAGCATGTCGAGAAGCACATGGTCATAGGCGATGTAGATCGCCTCGCGGGTGATCTCCGCAGGCACGTGCCGGTTGCCGATATGCCAGGCGAGGGTCGGCAGATCGAGGGGATCATCCGTTCTGATCTCGATGAGCTTCTCCGGCGCGGCACGGACCTGCACGAGCCAGCCGCTGTCGAGAAGGATCCCATCTCCATCTTCCAGCACATCGGCTTTGTCGAGATCGAGAAGGAATGAGGTGCCGCCATCGGCATGGAGCACGATGCGCCGCCGGTGGCGATCGCCGTGATCGAGGGTGATGACGTCGACGATGCGATCCTCGTCGATGGCTTCGCGGCGGATGATGGATGTGGCGCGGATCATATCAGAACAGAAAATAGCGTTGAGCCATGGGAAGAACTTTGGCGGGTTCGCAAACCAGCAATTCGCCGTCGGCACGGACATCGTAGGTTTCGGGATCGACTTCGATGACGGGCGTGGCGTCGTTGAGCACCATATCCTTCTTGCCGATGCCACCGCGGACATTCGCGACGGCGACGAGCTGCTTCTGAACCCCCAGCTTCGCGGCGAGGCCGTTCTCGACCGCGGCCTTCGATACGAAGGTGAGCGAGGTCGACGCCAGCGCCCTGCCATAGGCTCCGAACATGGGACGGTAATGCACCGGCTGTGGCGTCGGGATCGATGCGTTCGGATCGCCCATGAGGGCCGCCGCGATGGCGCCGCCCTTGAGCACGAGATCGGGCTTCACGCCAAAAAACGCCGGGGTCCAGACGACGAGGTCCGCAAGCTTGCCGATCTCGACCGAGCCGACATGCTTCGACACACCATGAGCGATGGCTGGGTTGATCGTGTATTTCGCCACATAGCGGCGGGCCCGGAGATTGTCATTGTCTCCGGTCTCCATAGGAAGGCGCCCACGCTGAACCTTCATCTTGTGCGCCGTCTGCCACGTGCGGATGATGACCTCACCCACCCGTCCCATCGCCTGGCTGTCGGAGGACATCATCGAGAGCGCGCCGATGTCGTGAAGGATGTCCTCCGCCGCGATGGTTTCCTTGCGGATCCGGCTTTCTGCGAAGGCAAGGTCTTCCGGGATCGATGGGTCGAGATGGTGGCAGACCATGAGCATGTCGAGATGCTCGTCGATGGTGTTCACCGTATAGGGACGCGTCGGATTGGTGGAGGATGGCAATACGTTGGGAAGTCCGGCCACCTTGATGATATCCGGGGCATGGCCGCCGCCCGCTCCTTCCGTGTGGAAGGCGTGGATCGTGCGCCCCTTGAAGGCCGCAATCGTGTCCTCGACGAAGCCCGATTCATTGAGGGTATCCGTGTGGATCATCACCTGCACGTCATAGGCATCGGCGACCGTGAGGCAGCAATCGATCGCGGAGGGCGTGGTGCCCCAATCCTCGTGAAGTTTCAAAGCGCAGGCGCCTGCCAGGATCATCTCCTCCAAGGCGCCAGGTTTCGAGGCATTGCCCTTGCCCGTGAAGGCGAGGTTCATGGGAAAGGCATCCGCCGCCTCGATCATGCGGGCGATATGCCAGGGGCCAGGCGTGCAGGTCGTGGCGAACGTGCCCGTGGCGGGCCCGGTGCCGCCGCCGAGCATGGTGGTGATGCCCGACATCAGCGCCTCTTCGATCTGCTGCGGGCAGATGAAGTGAATGTGAGAGTCGAACCCGCCGGCCGTGATGATCTTGCCTTCGCCAGCGATGATCTCCGTGCCGGGGCCGATGACGATATCGACATTCGGCTGTACATCCGGATTGCCGGCCTTTCCGATGGCCGCGATCCGTCCGCCCTTGATGCCGATATCGGCCTTTGCGATCCCCCAGTGATCGAGAATGACGGCATTGGTGATGACCGTATCGACCGCGCCTTCGGCCCGGGTCGCCTGCCCCTGCCCCATTCCATCGCGGATGACCTTGCCGCCGCCGAACTTCACCTCCTCGCCATAGGTGGTGAAGTCCTTCTCGACCTCGATCACGAGCGAGGTATCCGCCAAGCGGATCCGGTCACCCTTGGTCGGGCCGAACATGTCCGCATAGGCCGCGCGGGGAAGAGAGGCCGGCTTTCTTGCGTTTGACATCAGAGCGCCCCCATCACGTCTTGGCGGAAGCCGTAGACCTCGCGTTTGCCGGAGAGTGGCACCAGAACGACTTCCCGAGACGAGCCGGGCTCGAAGCGCACCGCCGTGCCTGGGGCGATGTCGAGGCGCATGCCACGCGCCTTCTCGCGATCGAATGACAGGGCCGGATTGGTCTCGAAGAAATGATAATGACTGCCGACCTGGATCGGACGGTCGCCGGTGTTGGCGACGGTCAGCACGACACGCTCCGCGCCCTCGTTGAAGACGATCTCGCCTTCCGGCGTTACGACCTCGCCCGGCACGTCCGTGGAGGCCGTACCCCGAATGGGGTGATGAACCGTGACCAACTTGGTTCCGTCCGGGAAGGTTGCCTCGACCTGAATGTCATGGATCATCTCCGCCACGCCCTCCATGACCTGGTCAGCGGTGAGCACATGCGCGCCTGCCTCCATCAGTTCGGACACGGAGCGCCCGTCGCGTGCGCCTTCCACCACCGTGTCGGTGATGAGAGCGATGGCCTCCGGATGGTTGAGCTTCACGCCGCGCTCCAAGCGGCGGCGGGCCACCATGGCAGCCATGGCAATCAGAAGCTTGTCTTTTTCACGTGGTGTGAGTTGCATGTTTCAACCCCTAGCTGAGCCAGACGCGCGGCAGAGGTTCTCCGCGAAAGGCAAGAAGAAACGGGAGGGCGGAGGCGCGCAGGGCCTCCACCGATAGGGCACAGAAGCGCACGGCCAGAATGCCGTTCCAAGCGCTTGCTGCTGCGTCGCAGCCATCGCGTGCGAGGAGAATTTCGCGAGTAGGTTCGAGACGCGCTTCGGCATCAGGCGCCAGGTGTATCAGCGTCGCCAGGGCGCGAGCGCCCTTGGCCACGCTTGGCTTCCCCAGCAGATCGGCGATCGGACCCTCGAGCCGCAGCGTATCGGCGTAAGCCAAGCGCCCGTCCCGACGAATGCGCCAGCGATCTTCGAAGAAGCCGTTTCCAATCCGCTCCTCATGCGCCTCGCGGCCGAAGACGACGGCTTCGAACAGGGTCAGGTGCGCATCGCCCGCCATGTCAGCATCGAGCCGTCGTGCGAGCCGGGCCTGATCGAACAGGATGGTCTCCTGCGGAAGCCATTCCAGGTGCGATCCAGAACGCGCCGAGAGACTGACGGACAGTTCCGCGACCGGACCGTCGGAGCGATAAACCTTTTCGGCAGCCGGCGTTGCAACCGTCACCGCGGCTCCGGCTTGCGCCTCGATCTCCACGGAAAAGCGATCCCCGCAGGCGATCCCGCCGGCTGTGTTGACGAGAATGGCCTCGATGCCGCGGCCAGCAACCCTCGGGAGCCTGATCCTCATGGACCCACTTTCCTGAATGCGCATCGGCCGGGTGCGCCTGTCCAGCTGAACGGCGCTGAACGCCACGCGTCCATTGGCGCGCTGACGCTCAAGATTGCCCTGCTCGGGCGCCTCGTCAGATGGCCAAGCGCTGGCGGACATCGTCCCCCTCCAGAGCCTCGCGGGTCCCCTGCTGGACGATCTCCCCTCGCTCCATAACGACGAAGCGATCTGCAAGCTCGCAGGCGAAATCAAGATACTGCTCGACGAGCAGGATGGCCATGTCCTTTTTCCCGCGCAGGTATTGGATGGCGCGTCCGATATCCTTGATAATCGAGGGTTGAATGCCTTCGGTGGGTTCGTCAAGCACCAGAAGACGTGGACGCATCACCAGTGCCCGTGCAATGGCGAGCTGCTGCTGCTGACCACCGGACAGGTCCCCCCCGCGTCGCTTGAGCATGGACTTGAGAACGGGAAAAAGTTCGAAGACCTCCTCCGGAATTGTCTTCTCGCCACGCCTGAGCGGCGCGAACCCGGTCTCCAGATTTTCCTGCACTGTGAGCAGAGGAAAGATTTCTCTGCCCTGCGGGACATAGGCGATTCCGCGAGCAGCGCGCTCGAACGGCTTCAGGCGCGAGATGTCCTGCCCCTCGAAGCTGATCGTTCCACCGGAAATGGGCTTATGGCCCGTAATGGCGCGAAGCAGCGACGTCTTGCCCGCCCCGTTGCGACCGAGAACGCAGGTCACCTCTCCGACCGAAGCCGTCAAGGAAATGCCGTGCAGGGCCTGAGCCGTGCCGTAGTACAAGGACAGGTTTTCGACAGCAAGCATCGTCATCGGCCCAGGTAAACCTCGATCACGCGCTCGTTCGCGCTCACCACATCCAATGATCCCTCAGCCAAAACCGAGCCTTCATGCAGGCAGGTCACCTTCACGCCAAGATCCCGTACGAAGGTCATGTCGTGCTCCACGACGATCACGGCCTGAGTTCTGGCAATGTCACGCAGGAGATCGACCGTGTCGGCCGTTTCCTTGTCCGTCATGCCGGCCGCCGGCTCGTCGATCAGAAGGAGCTTGGGTTCCTGCGCCAGGAGCATGCCGATCTCGAGCCACTGCTTCTGGCCGTGGGATAGTTCTCCGGCCCGGCGATACCGATGCGGCGTGAGGCGAACACGTTCCAGTAGAGCGTCGATCCTCTCCCGCTCCTGTCTGGTGTGGCGCGAGAATAACGTGGTGAACGGATCCCGCTTTTCCTTAAGCGCCAGCAGCAGGTTGTCCTCCACGCTGTGCATTTCGAACACGGTCGGGGTCTGGAACTTCCGGCCGATACCCAGTTCCGCGATGGCGGCCTCGTCGAGGGAGGTCAGGTCGTGAGATCCTTCGAACAGGGCCGTTCCCTCGTTGGGCCTCGTTTTACCCGTGATCACATCCATCATGGTTGTCTTGCCGGCCCCGTTGGGGCCGATGATGGCGCGCATCTCCGCGTGATCGACCACGAGCGAGAGGGCATTCAAGGCCCGGAAGCCGTCGAACGAGACCGTGACGTTGTCGAGATAGAGCAATGCTGGGGTTATGGTTGCCGTCATGGCTCATTCCGCCGCCTGTGAAAGAGGTTCGGGCGAACGGCTGGAAGCGAGCCGCTGGCTCACGTACTTCCAGGCATCGCCTGCAGCCCCAAGGATTCCACGGGGCATGAAGAGCGTCACGAAGACGAAAAGGCCGCCGAGAGCGAAGAGCCAGACCTCCGGCAGGACACCCGTGAACCAGGTCTTGCCGGCATTGACCAGGAGCGCGCCGAGAATAGCTCCAGCGAGAGTCCCCCGCCCGCCGACCGCCACCCAGATCACGACCTCGATGGAGTTAGCCGGGGCGAACTCGCCCGGATTGATGATTCCGACCTGAGGCACGTAAAGCGCTCCGGCGATGCCTGCGAGCATGGCGGAGAGAGTGAACGCCGCCAGCTTGTAGTGCTCGACCCGGTAACCGAGAAATCGTGTCCGGCTTTCGGCATCCCGCACCGCGACGAGCACCTTGCCGAACTTCGAACCGACGACCCAGCGGCACAGCAGATAGCCGCAGGCCAGCGCGATCACGGAGAGAACGAACAGAACGATGCGTGTCGAAGCCGATTGCAGCGGAAATCCCAGGATGTCCTTGAAGTCGGTCAGGCCGTTATTGCCGCCAAAGCCCATATCGTTGCGAAAGAATGCGAGCATCAGGGCGAAAGTCATCGCTTGCGTCATGATGGAGAGGTAGACGCCGGTCACACGGGACCGGAAGGCGAACCAGCCGAACACGAAGGCGAGAGTGCCAGGCACGACAATCACCATCAGCGCCGCGAACGGAAACCGGTCGAAGCCGTGCCAGAACCAGGGCAGTTCCTTCCAGTTCAGGAACACCATGAAATCGGGCAGGATCGGATCGGCATAAACTCCTCGCGGGCCGATCTGGCGCATGAGATACATGCCCATGGCGTAGCCCCCGAGGGCAAAGAAGGCTCCGTGACCGAGTGAGAGAATGCCGCAAAAGCCCCAGATCAGATCGACCGAGAGCGCCAGCAGGGCAAAGCACACGTATTTGCCGAGGAGAGGCACGAAGTGATCCGACAGATGCAAGGCCGATCCGGGCGTGGCCCATCCGTTCATGAGCGGCACCAGTATCGCGCCCGCGGCGAGAAGCGAGAGGACGGCAATGCTTTGCCGATCAAGCAGGGTTTGTGTCTTCATGCTTCGACCGCTCGGCCCTTCAGCGCGAACAATCCGCGCGGGCGCCTTTGAATGAAAAGGATGATACCGACGAGAAGGAGGATCTTGCCCAGAACCGCGCCGGTATACGGCTCGAGGAACTTGTTCGCGATGCCCAGCGTCATCGCGCCGACCAGCGTGCCCCAGAGATTTCCGACGCCTCCGAAGACGACCACCATGAAGCTGTCGATGATGTAGCCCTGCCCCAGATTCGGACTGACATTGTCGATCTGGGAGAGCGCGACGCCGGCTATGCCCGCCACACCCGAACCGAGACCAAAAGCCAAGGCATCAACGCGGCTGGTCCGAATACCCATCGATCCAGCCATGCGCCGATTCTGCGTGACGGCGCGGACCTGGAGTCCAAGGGAGGTATATCGCAAGACGATTTGCAGGACGACGAAGACCAGGATGGCGAAAACGACGATGACGATGCGGTTGTAGTTGAGGCTCAAGCCGCCGACCTCCAGCGCCCCGCTCATCCAGGCCGGCGTTCCCACCTCACGGTTCGTCGGCCCGAACAGAGTGCGCACGGCCTGCTGAAGGATGAGGGACAGGCCCCAGGTGGCCAGCAGGGTTTCCAGAGGCCGTCCATAAAGGAAGCGGATGACAAGGCGTTCGATCATGATGCCGACCGCGCCCGCAACCAGGAAAGCGAGGGGCAGCGCGATGAAGAGCGAGGCCCCGAAGAGGCCGGGCATATGGGTGCGAATGAGTTCCTGCACCACGAATGTCGTGTAGGCCCCGAGCATGACCATCTCGCCATGGGCCATGTTGATGACGCCCATCGTGCCGAACGTGATGGCAAGTCCAATGGCCGCGAGCAGCAGGACCGACCCGAGGGAAATTCCATACCAGATGTTCTGAACAGCGTTCCAGAACTCGAGCAGCGTGCGGATGCTCTCCGCGGCCCTTGTGGCCGCCTCCACAATCTCCGATTGGGTATCGGACGGCAGGCTGGACAGGAGAGCGAGCGCCTCCTGATCGCCGCGATCCTTCAGGGTTGCGACTGCGCCAAGGCGCTCGTCCGACGAGGCATCCGGCTTGTTCAGGAGAATGGCCGCCCGCGCGCTCTGGAGAGCTTCCTTCACATCTGGCGTTGCTTCCTGCGCAATCGCCTTGTCGAGGGTCGGCAGGGCAGCAACATCGCGGGAACGGAAAACCGCACGCGCCGCTTCAAGGCGCGCTCCAGGATCATGGCTGAGAAGCGTCAAATTGCCGAGTGCGGCCTCGACGGAACGGCGAACCCGGTTGTTGACGCGGACCGGCTTGAGACGGCCTGCTTCTTCAGCCAATGGCTGCCCCGTCACTGCATCGACAAGGCTGCCGGATCCGTCGCGGATGACAACCTGCCCTGCCCCCACGAGAAGCCTGCCATCCTTCAAGGCTTCGACGACCCGAAGAGACAAGGGGTGGCCACTGCTCGCAACGGCCGAAATGGCTGCTTCGGTCTCGGCATAGCTGTCGGCCGCGAATTTCGGCAATGCGTCCTCGTAAGGACCAGCCATTGCGGCGGAGCCCATGCCTGTCAGCAGGACGATAACCCGGAAAATCTTGCGTAAAGTGATCATCAGAAACGCCAAAGGGAGAGGGATCGAGGGCAGCAGGTAGGCTGCCCTCGTCAGTCAGCCGATCAGGCGCCGCACTTCTTGGTGACGGTGTTGTAATTGCCGCACTTAAGAGTCTTCCAATCGGCGATCAGATCTTTCGAGCCTTCGAGATACTTGGACCATGCATCGCCCGGAACGAGAGTATCCGTCTGCGACACGACCTCGAACTGCCCATCCTCCTTGATCTCGCCTATGAGGACCGGCTTGGTGATGTGGTGGTTCGGCAGCATCTCGGAAATGCCGCCGGTGAGGTTCGGAACCTGCACGCCCACGATGGAATCGATCACCTTGTCCGGATCGGTCGTGCCGGCCTTCTCGACCGCCTTCACCCACATGTTGAAACCGATCACATGCGCTTCCATGGGATCGTTGGTAACGCGCTTGTCGTTCTTGGTGAAGGCCTTCCACTTTTCGATGAAGGCCTTGTTTTCGGGCGTATCGACGGACTGGAAATAGTTCCAGGCAGCCAGGTGGCCGACGAGAGGCTTCGTGTCGATGCCCGCGAGTTCCTCCTCACCCACCGAGAAGGCCACGACCGGAATATCCGTCGCCTTGATGCCCTGGTTCGCAAGCTCCTTGTAGAACGGCACATTGGCGTCGCCGTTGATCGTGGAGACGACAGCCGTCTTCTTGCCGGCGGACCCGAATTTCTTGATGTCGGCCACGATCGTCTGCCAGTCGGAATGTCCGAAAGGCGTGTAGTTGATCATGATGTCCTCGGACTTCACGCCCTTGGACTTCAGATAGGCTTCGAGAATCTTGTTGGTCGTGCGCGGATAGACGTAGTCCGTGCCAGCCAGAACCCAACGCTCGACCTTCTCTTCGCTGGCGAGGTAATCGACCGCAGGAATGGCCTGCTGATTGGGCGCCGCGCCCGTATAGAACACGTTCCGCTCGCTCTCTTCGCCCTCGTATTGGACGGGGTAGAACAGGATGTTGTTCAACTCCTTGAACACGGGAAGCACGGACTTGCGGGAGACGGATGTCCAGCATCCGAATACGGCCGCAACCTTGTCCTTGCTGATCAGCTCGCGCGCTTTTTCGGCAAAGAGCGGCCAGTCGGAGGCGGGATCAACCACGACGGCTTCGAGTTTCTTGCCCAGCAGACCGCCTTTCTTGTTCTGCTCCTCGATGAGCATCAGCATGACATCCTTCAGCGTCGTCTCGCTGATGGCCATGGTGCCCGATAATGAGTGGAGAATCCCTACCTTGATTGTTTCCTCTGCTCTTGCGGCTCCCACCGTGGCGCTCGAAACCAGTGCCGCCGCCGTAAGCGCCAGCAGATTTCTGCGTGTCATATTGAAAATCGACATAGGTCCTTCTCCCTTGCCCGCCCTGTTTCAGGTGCGACGCGGGATCGATAGGCAAGAACCATGCCAAACCTGTCGGCACAAGAACTCGCTTCAGAAGGAACGCTGAAGGCGCGCGGAGGAAAAGTGGTTCTGCTCAGAAAAGCGGCGAAAGCTGAAATAGCGGGCGAATGGAGCAATGTTCCACTTCGGAGTGGAAGGTCGCCATTCCGTGTGACTGCCGAAGTTCGGCTTGTGTCCGCCTCATGCCAGAATCAGTCTTCCGCAGCCGGCACCACGGGAGCGGGCGATCTTCAGCCGGGATCCGTCTCATCAGAACCGCAGAGAGGACCTGACGTCGAGAAGGATGCTGGTTCGCTCAGTCGGGATGGCAGACGTCCGAGAGAGTTTTGCCGGTCGGCCGTTCACACTGGGACTGTCCCTGCGGTGAGTGCACCGATCATCTCGGTGCACTCACGCCTCAACGTTCAAACGACGAACTGATCCCGAATGGGCAGGCGGCGGATCCGCTTGCCTGTCGCGGCGAATACCGCATTGGCTAGGGCGGGTGCGACAGGCGGCACGCCCGGCTCACCTACGCCTCCGAGCGGCAGGCTATAGTCATGCGACGCGACGAGATGCACGTGAATCTCGCGGGGCGCCGTGTCGATGCGCGTGACCTCATAGTTGTCGAAGTTGTTCTGCTCGACCCGGCCGTTCTTGAACGATATCTCCGAGGTCGTCGCCAGGCCGACGCCCATGATGACGGCGCCCTCCATCTGGGAGCGAATGCGGTCGGGGTTGACCCGAGGACCGCAGTCGATCGCAATGTCGACCCGCGGAATCACAAGCCTGTTCCCGTCGACCTGGACTTCCGCCGCGACGGCCACGTAGCTCACGAAGCTGTAGTGACCGGCGATGCCGAGTCCGTGCCCCTCTGGCAGACTTCTCCCCCAGCCGATGCCGGCAGCGGCCGTCTCGACGACCTGCCGCAGACGGCCCGTATCGATCGGGTAGAGCTTCGGATCCTCGCCGTGATTCCAGGCATCGCCGATCTCGGTCGGATCGATGATGCGGGCTGGGCCGATCAGGTCGAGAAGGTAGTCCTTCGGATCTCGCCCGGCCGCATGCGCCAGTTCGGCGACGAAGGACTGGATCGCGAAGGCATGCGGCACATTGGAAACGGACCGGAACCAGCCGATTCGGGTATGCGCCGCCGCCTCCGGGTTTTCCATGCGCACATTCGGCACCGCGAATGGCGCATTCACCAGACCCATTCCGAGTTCGAAGGGCAGTTCATGCTTCGGATCGGGAGCGAAGATGGAGCCGATCGTCGGCGCCACACTGCGATGAAGCCAAGCGACCGGCATTCCACGCTCATCGAGGCCAGCCTCGAGCCTCTCCACGGAAACCGTGTGGTAATAGCCGTGGTGAAGTTCGTCCTCGCGCGTCCAGGTCACCTTCACCGGCGTGCCGCCCAGCGCCTGGCTGATCAGCCCGGCTTCGATCACGAAATCCGGCTTGGACTTGCGGCCGAAACCGCCACCGAGCAGCGTGACGTTGACCGTCACATTCTCCTCAGGGATCTTGAGGCGCTCCGCCAAGCGGGTGCGGGTGGCTTGCGGAGCCTGAACGCAGGCCCATGCCTCGCATTTGCCGTCCTTGATCTGGACGAGCGCGGCCGGCGGCTCCATCGGCGATTGGGCGAGATGGGGAATGTAGTATTCCGCCTCGACCCGCTTCACCGCCTTGGCCATGGCGGTGTCGACATCGCCTTGGCTGCGAACCACCTTTCCCGGCTTGCGCGCCGCGGCTTCCAGCTCGGCGCGGTACGTGTCCGAGCTATAGATCGCATGCGGCCCGTCATCCCATTCGATCTTCAGCTTTTCGCGCCCCTGCATGGCGGCCCATGTATTGCGTGCGACGACCGCGACCCCGCCCAGGGGCTGGAACTCGGAGGGGATGTCGGGCGGGTCGATCTGCACGATCTTCACCACGCCCGGGACCTGCAGCGCCTCGGCATCGTCGACGCTCTTGACGCGCCCGCCGAAGACGGGAGGACGTGCGACGACGGCGTAGAGCATCCCCTCCGCACGCGCGTCGATCCCATAGATGGCCTTGCCGGTCGTGATGTCCCGGTTGTCGATCAGGCCGATCCGGTCCTTGCCGACATAACGGAAGGCGGAAGGGTCCTTCAGCTTGAGCGTCTCGCGTGCGGGCACCGGCTGGGATGCGGCTGCGGTCGCGAGTGCGCCGTAATCGAGTCTCCGACCGGTTGGTCCGTGGAGCACCGCGTGCTCCTGCGCGCGGACCTCCTGAACCGGAACGCCCCATTGCGCAGCCGCCGCTTGCTCGAGCATCGTACGGGCAGCAGCTCCGGCCCGGCGCATTGGCATGAAGAAATGGCGCAGCGAACGAGAGCCATCCGTGTCCTGGTTGCCGTATCGCGCCTCGTCAGCCTGGGCCTGCGCCACACGGACCTTGGACCAATCGGCGTCCAATTCGTCCGCCACCACCATCGCTATCGAGGTGCGAACCCCCTGCCCCATCTCCTGCCGATGACAGGTGACTGTCACAATGTCGTCCGGGCTGATCGATACGAAGATTTTGGGATCGTCACGCCACCCGTTCGGCATACCGTCGGCGCCGAATTTTTTCTCCTGCGCGTCGGCATCGAACGGCAAGCCGATGGCAAGCACCAGGGACCCGGCCGCAACGCCGGCCAGGAAGCCACGGCGGCTGACATTCGTGACTGCCAGTTTGGATTGATCGCACTCTGTCATAGCCGACCTCCCGTGCTGGCCTGCTTGATGGCGGCGCGAATGCGCGGATAGGTTCCACAGCGGCAGATGTTGCCGCTCATGATGCCGTCGATGTCCTCGTCGCTCGGGTTCGGATTATCCTTCAGGAGCGAGGCGGCCTGCATGATCTGACCGGTTTGGCAATAGCCGCACTGCGCCACATTGAGTTCACGCCAGGCGACCTGCACGGGATGGTTGCCGTCCGGCGACAGGCCTTCGATCGTCGTCACCGAGGCTCCCAGAGCGGCCGCCATCGGCGTCACGCAAGCCCGAACGGCGGTGCCGTCGAGATGCACGGTGCAGGCTCCGCATTGCGCGACGCCGCAGCCGAACTTCGTTCCGGTCAGACCCAGCTCATCCCGCAGATACCACAGGAGCGGCATGTCCTCGTCGCCGTCGAATGATCGTTCGACGCCATTTACAACCAGTGTCGCCATAGATTCCTCCTCCGTCAAAATGGGAAACGCATCGCTGCGGTGACGCACTGACCGTCTCAGGCCGGCATCGACCCATCAGCCTGGTGCACGACCGCTCTCAGGAGCGCCGATGGCGCTCACCAGCCTCCCCGCGGGCGGGGCATGGGCAGCAAGATAGGGCGGACTGAAGGTTCGACGAGCCTACTGAGCCGACCCGAGTTCGCGCCGGGCCTCCTCGACAGCGGAGCTGCATTCCGAGGCCTTTCCCTCACGATCGAGAGCCTGTGCCCGATTGAGAGCCGCCCGTGCTTTCAATGCATTGTCGCCTCCGGCAAGCGGTGTCGCCGCAGCAGTCGCCCCGACATCGTGCTCAGGCAGCTTCTGGACCGAGGAATCGGGCGCAGTCGCCTGGTTGTCCGCCTGCATGGCCTGCGACTCCCGGGAAGCGGCAACACCCTGCCCCCCAGAGGACAAGGCCACGCTTTTCGACAAAGCTTCGTCAATCCGAGGCTCCAGCGCGCGGATCGCATCACCGCAGGGTGACGCCAAGACTGGCACAGGGATGGTGACACTGAAAATGATGGCCGCGGTGAAGCTTCGATATCTCATGGCTGTTTTCCATCTGCTGACCGGGAAAAACTTCGCTGAAGCATAAACAGTTGCGAAGGTGCCGGATCGGAATGAGAGTTTCATCTCTGAATCTTCGATAGCGGTCAGATGGGGCTGCGATCGAGGACACCACGGAGGCACAGTTCGACAAGCTGGTGAGCGTGCATTTCAAGGGCGTGTTCTTCCTCACGCAGGCCCTGCTGCCGCTCATTGCGGATGAAGGGCGGATCGTGAACCTGTCCTCGGGCCTGACCCGCATCTCGTTTCCGGGCTTCTCGGCCTATGCCGCGGTGAAGGGCGCGGTTGAAGTGCTGAGCGTTTACATGGCGAAGGAACTGGGCAAGCGCGGAATTGGATTGAACACGGTCGCTCCCGGTGCGATTGAGACGGACTTCCTGGGCGGCGCTGTTCGCGATATGCCGGACCTCAACAAGACCTTTGCCGACGTGACCGCGCTTGGCCGTGTAGGCGTTCCAGGCGCCATCGGACCGATGATTGCCAGCCTGCTGACACGCGACAACCGCTGGATCAATGCCCAGAGGATCGAGGTCTCCGGCGGGCAGGTCATCTGAACAGGATCAGCCCGGGCATCGCTTCCAACATGTGGAAGCGATGCCACATCCTCGGCCAGCCGATCCACTACGACTAGCTCAGAACCGCCAGATGAAGTTGCCCTTGAGCGCGTGCTCATGCGCCCGTGCTCCAATCTGGCCGTTATAGGCGATGCCGAGCGTCGTGTCTGAGGCGAGCGACCAGTCGAGCCCCGCCTCGGCCACGAAGGCGTTGCGGTCCACCGGCGCCCCAGCGACCGCGAAAGGCGAAGCGCCGCCCGCAAAGGCCAGCAGCGCCGTCGGGTTCACATCTCCGAAGGTATGCCGCCAGCCCAGCATGCCGCGTACCTCCACCGGAAGGTCCGCCCCGAGCCGCGCCTCAGTGCGCAGTCCGAGCGTCGTCGTCCCGAGGTCATAGGTGCTTGCAAAACCCGTCAGCGCCGCAGGCCCGCCGGTTTCCTGAAAGCGATCCGTGTGCAGGCGCAGCGCCGATGCGCTGACGAATGGCTCAAGCCTCACTTGGCCGAGATCGACGGCATAGCCAATCTCGGCGAAGGCCATCACCGTCGAGCCGTCATAGGACGCGCTCGCCCGGTCGACAAAGCCTGGGAAGCTGATCGTACGCGTGACATCGATGTCGTGCCAGGCGTAGAGCGCGCCGAGCCGCAGGTTGAGCGCGCCCCAGGCGCCGGCGCCGTACAGGACACCAAAGGTGGTCTCGGTCGCGCCTTCCGACAGACGCCCGGCGACATCGAAGGTGGTGCGGCTGAAGCCGCCAGCGAGGCCAAGGGTATAGGTCCCGTCGATCCGGGCCTCGGCTCCGAGCGTGAAGCCGCCGGTCGAACTGTCGAGCGCAGCCGTGTTGGCGGTGCCATCCGCCCGGCCCCAGGAGCCGAAGCCTTCACCCCACAGGGCGAAGCGGCGCGGATCGAGCTGCGGGAGCACGATGGTGTCCGCCTGAACCGGGCCCGGTCCGTCGGCGGCATAGGCTGCCTGGAAGGCGCCGCCCTGCCCCGTCGCGCCCGCTCCCGCCCGGTGCAGCCGGCCCATCAGGAGGTTCTGCGTCTGCATGGCTCCGCCCAACGCTGTGCCGGTGATGCTGCCATGTGTCTCGCCCGAAAGGGCATCGAAAGCCTGCCTCGCCCCCGAAACGCTCTGACCGATGACCGCGTCGAAGACGGGATTGCCGCGTCCGAGCGCCTCGACCGCATCTGCTACGCCGGATTGATTGCTTGACTGCGCTGCCGAGTTGAACGCAGCCCTTTGCTCCAGCGTCAGGACAACGTTGTTGGCATCGTAACCCAGGGACGGCTTCAGGAAAGCGAAGTTCGTGGTGACCTTGTCGAACTTGCCCGTCACGCCATCCGCAGCGGTCAGGATGCGGTAGTCCGTGAACGGCTTGTAGCGCCCGTTCTCAGCAATTACCTGCACCGCCCCGCCCTACAGGGTAGCGCGCCCTGATGCCATGATCCGGTCGGATTGCCCGGCGGAATTCGCTTCGATTTCATAAGTCGCACCAGGGGCAAACGACACGTTGCCATTCACGCTCAGGGTGCCGATGGAATTGCCGGGCGCAACCGTCGCGCCGGACCGCGCCGTCAGCCCGCCGACGGTACCACTGCCACCAAGCACCGCGCCGGAAGCGACGGTGACGGGCGAGGCAAGCAGGCCATTGATCGTGAGCGTGCCGGCCTGGACGAAGGTGGGACCCGTATAGGTGTTGGTGCCCGCCAGGGCGAGGGTGCCGCGGCCGGTCTTGCTGAGGCCGCCGGTGCCGCCGATCGTTCCGCTGAGAGCCAGCGTGTGGCGGCCTCCCACCTCGATGCTGCCTCCTGTCGTCTCCAGCGTGATGTCGCGGCTGGTCGCGAAACCGGCAGTCGTGCGCAGCGCGCCGCCGTCAAACGTAAGGCCACCTGAGTCCGCGCCGAGGTTTTCGTCGCGCGAGACCGACAGCACGCCCCCTTCGAGGCGCGTGCCGCCCGCATAGGTGTTGGCGCCAGTCAGGACGAGGGTGCCGCTGCCGGCCTTGGCCAGTTCGCCCGCTCCGGAGATCGGGGCTGCGATGGTCGCGGTCGCACTGCCATTGACCCGCACTCCGCCCGTGGCGCCGTCGATGGCGAGCTCGCCGCCCGCGCCTTTCGCAAGCGTGTAGCTGCCAGCCTCGAAGCGCATCGCCTCGAAGGATTGCGTCCCTTCGACGGTCACGGTGCCTCCCTTGCCGCCAAAGACGGCGATGGCACCGCTGAACGGTGTCCGGAGCAGGCCGGAATCGTCCTTCCACAGGGTCGCGGCGTTCCAGGTGCCGGAGCCCCCGGCCCAGAAGCGGTCGGCGGCCGAGGCCGAGACGGTCAGCTTGATCTGCCCGCCTTCATCAGTGAGCGAGAAGCTGTCGGCGCTATAGCCGGTCGGGGGCGAGGCCAAGGCAAGCCCGCCGCCTCCCGGCCCGATCGAGCCGTCATAGCCGAACAGGGCATAGGTGCCGAAATCGAAATCGGCGCCGTTGTCGATGACCAGGCGGCCATCGAGGAAGATATCGCCGAGAATGCTGAAGAGCGGAGTCGCATTCGGGGCTCCAAGCGCCACCTTCGCAGTGCCGCCGAGCGACAGCGATCCCATCGTCAGGGTCCGGCCACTCGCGCCTTCGAGTGCGCTGTTGGTGTCGATCGTGACCGCGCCGCCGATGGCTCCCGATCCGGTCAGCGTCCCCCTTGTCGCGCTGACGCTGCCGCCGAAGATATTGTTCACCGCCAGGGCGCCCTCCTGGACGGCGATCTCGCCGAGAAACCCTGAGCCGCCTCCGGTCAGGATCAGAGTGCCGGACCCAGTCTTGCGCATGGTCCCGGTACCGCTGTCATCGCTCAGATCCCCCGACAGGGTCATGTCGTGGCTGGCATCCAGGGTCATGGCTGCGCCGGTTCCGAGCACGAGGTCATTCGCCAGTGTGACCTCTCGGTCGCTGCTCAAGGTGGAGCCTGAAAGGGCCGTGACTGGTCCCGTTCCGAAGGCCATGTCATCGGCCGCGACGAGCCTGCCGCCTTCGATGATCGTGCCGCTCTGGTAGCTGTTGCTACTGGTTATGGTCAGCGTGCCGGATCCGGTCTTGCGCAAAGGCTCACGAGGACCGAACACCTCGACGATCGAGCCCGCCAGGGTCATGTCGTAGCGGCTGTCGATCGTCAAACGGGTGTCGAAAGGCGAATCTAGCCAGATCGGGTTTTCCAGCCTCACATCCCTGTTGCTGGTTAAGGTGGAACTTCCCGCGAATGTGATGGGATACGCCCCGAAAGCATTGTCGTGGCCGGCAATGAGCGTGGCGTTGGCAACGCCGGTTCCGCCCGCGTAGCTGTTGTCGCCATTGACGATCAATGTGCCGCCGTCGCTCACGATCAGGCGGCCGCTGGAAATCTGCCCATCCAACGCCAGCGTTCCGGCTCCGGCCAAGGTGATGCTGCCACCAGAACCGCCTATGGCCCCTGCATAGGACGTCGTCCTGTCCTGCTCGACCCGCAGGCTACTATTGGATGCGCTGAAACGGAGTTCGCCCCCCTCGCCCGACAAGGATTTCACTGTGTACGGGGTATCGGCAATCAATTCCAGCCGGCCGCCATTAATCATCAATGGAGCGTATGCAAGGCTTTGGAACGAGGCGATCCGCAACGTCCCCTCTTTGACGATCGTTCCCCCCAGGAGGTTCCGGTTGTCGCCTGACAGCGTCAGCGTTCCCGTACCTTCCTTGGTGAGACTGCCCGGCCCCTGGAACGACGTGGCGGTCGCCACCCCATACCCGTTCGTGTCGATGACGGCTCCGCCGCCCTGAACGGTGACGTCCGTCAAACGCTCGAACAGGTAGCTCTGATGATCGGTCAGGCGCAGGATGCCGCCGTCGAAGATGACTGTGGCATCCAGATCCTTCCGACTGACTTGAGCGGCTTCGAGCAGGCCACCGCTCTCCAGTCTGAGCGTTCCGTAGCCCCCGGGGCCTTCGCTAACGAAGACCTCCCCTGCCACGACCGTCCCGCCCTTCTCGACGAGAAGTTCGCCGGTGCCTGTTGCGCCAATGAACCACCTGCCGTTCTCGGCAATCAAGGTCGAGTTCTGGCCGGTTACGGTCACTTTGGCATCACGAACGGTATTGATGCTGCCAGGCCTGGCAATGAGGCTGCCACCGTCCTCGATGATCAATTCGCCTGCTTGGAGATCCATTCCGCGGATGTTCACGGTCGAGCCCGGCCCGCTGACCGTCACTTTGCCGCCGGCACCAAACATGTCGAGAGAAGAATCGCCCCCGATCGAGCCCCCGTCCTGAACCGTCAGGGTGCCGGGACCGGACCCCAAGCCTAGCATGAGCTGCCGCGAAACGTTCCACTGCGCTCCGGGTCCGATCACCCTCACCTCGCCCGTTGCATCGTTGCCCCACTCGCCGCCGATACGGCCATATTCGCTCGAGACGAGGCCCCCATTGATGGTCAGCGATCCCCGAGCCGTCCGACCGACGTAAAGGCTTCCATCGATGACCCACGGGTCGGGCCACGGAGCGCCGGGGAAAACGACATCCTCGCCGCTGATGTCCACATCGGCAGGATATGCGACCAAGGGCGTCAGCAGAAGAGCGAGGGTGGAGGCGGAGGTCAGAAGGGTAAGGCGGCGTGCGATCCGACTGACAAGTCCTACCGGCTGCGTTTGCCCAACCTCTGGTGTCCGGCTCGCAAGCCGCTCCCTCTCCTGCGCCATGGATTGCCCCCTGTGCTATCGGTATCGACCGTGCCGAAGCCGGCCGGGTCGCGCCGCTTTGTTCTGTTGAAGGCCTGTATACCATGAAAGGACAAGACGCCTAGACCAACACTCCCCTAGGTAACGCTCTTGTTTCCTCTACGGAATGCGGCAGTGCCGACTGCAGTCGATCCTGGTCATGCTGCATCGTTGTGTTGCGTTCACCATTTTCGACTATCCCCGGCGCCAGACGCCGGTTCCGATCTGGTCGGGCAGGTGCGGGTTCGCTTGCGAATCGAACATTGGAGGGCCTTGGGGCAGCGCCTGCTCGTAATCGGCGAGTGCTCCAAAGGCCCAGCGTCCAAGGAGAATGATGGCTGTCAGGTTGACCAGAGCCATCAGGCCCATGGCGACATCGGCCAGTGCCCAAACGATCGGAAGCTCTCCGAGGCAGCCCCCCGCCACGGCCAGCAGCACGATAACCTTGAACCCCTGCACCATCGGAGCCGAAGCGCCGAGATAGGTGAGATTGCCGTCGGCATAGGCGTAGTTGCCGAGGATTGAAGAGAACGCGAACAGGAAGATCACCGCCGTCATGAACGCCATGCCCGCAGCGCCGAACTGAGCGGCGACCGAGGCCTGCGTGAGCGTCGCGCCCGCGATCTCCGCCGGCCGGGCCGGATCATAGAGGTCCGAGGCCAGGACGATGAACGCTGTCGCGGAGCAGACGATGATGGTGTCGATGAAAACGCCCAGGGCCTGAATGAAACCCTGAGAGGCCGGATGCCCGACAGTGGCCGTGGCCGCTGCATTGGGGGCACTGCCCATGCCCGCCTCGTTGGAGAACAGGCCGCGCTTGACGCCGTTGAGAAGAGCGGCGGCGACCCCGCCGAACGCCCCGGCGGCGGCTTGGTCGACTCCGAAGGCCGATCGCACGATGAGGGAGAGCACTTCCGGAATCTTCTGGACATGCAACCCGATGATCACCAGGGCGAGCGCGACATAGGCCAAGGCCATGATCGGCAGCATCCATTCCGCTACACGGGCAATGGCACGCATGCCGCCGAACAGCACGGGAGCTGCCAGGACCACCAGACCGATGGCGGTGAAGAGCGGCGGAATGCCGTGAGCCGAATTGAGGGTTTCGGCGATCGTGTTGGCCTGAACAGCGTTGAAAGTCAGCCCGAACGTGAAGATCAGCAGGACGGCAAAGACGCTGCCCCACAGCCGCGATCCCAACCCGCGCTCGATGTAATAGGCCGGCCCGCCCCGGAACGTGCCATCGGGCTGCTGCACCTTGAAGAGTTGGGCCAGCGTGGCCTCGATGAAGGCGGTCGCCATACCGACGAGGGCGACCATCCACATCCAGAAGATCGCCCCCGGACCGCCGAGGGTCAGCGCAATCGCCACGCCCGCGATGTTGCCGGTCCCGACCCGCGAGGCCAAGCCGATGCAGAAGGCCTGGAAGCCTGAGATCCCTTGCCCGGCTCCCTCGCGTGAGTGAGAAAGGGCCGACCAGAAATAGCCGAAACGCCGGAACTGGAGGAAGCGGGTTCGGATCGTGAAGTAGGCGCCGGCGCCGAGCAGAACGTAGATCAGCAGATGATCCCAGATCAGCGTGTTGGCCCACTGGATGAAGGCATCGAACATCGTCATGCTCACTGATGAGAGATGCGCGGGAGCTGCGGCTGCGATCAAGCAACGCGTTCAGCCCATTATCGTTCGCCCGCCCAGGTTGCCTCGCCCGGAACAGGGGAGCCGGATCAGGTGGATCCTGAGGCTGACACGTCTGAGGCCACACGGGGCGCGAGCGGAGCCGAGGACGGGTTCCTGCCGGTGGCCTCCGTACCGAACCTGAGAAAGCACGCCAACCGACATCCCGCGCCGATCGTCGCTAGGCAGGAGCGCGACGAAGAACGTCTGCATGAACGTGCTCGTGAACGATCGGCGGCCCTCGCCGTCTCAGTGTGATCTTTGTCACAGAGGGAATCTGGCGTTGTAGGTACAACAATCGCACACTTGCAGAGGGCCAGCACGATGATCGGCCATTCAGCCAATCCGGAACTCACGGAACTCGTTCAGCGCAGTGCGCAGGCGAACACGGCGCTGATGCGCGGCGACATCGAGAGATACAGCGACCTCGTCGCTCTCACCGATGATTTCACGTTGATGTCCCCGTTCGGCGGCAAACCAACCTACGCAGCCGAGTACACGCCGGAGCGGATGGAAGCGATGGGACGCTTCTTCAGGAACGGCACCTTCGAACAATCTCTCGTTCAGGCATACGCCTCCCCTGACATGGTGACGCTCGTCATCATTGAAAGGGCGCATGTCGAGGTCGGCGGCCTTCCGGCTCAGGATTGGGCACTGCGCGTGACATTGGTCTATCGCCGCGACGGTGCGCAATGGCGCTTGGCTCACCGACATGCGGATCCCCTTGTAGGTGGTGTCAGCCTGAGGCAGGCGGCTGCCCTTGCCCGAGGTGAAGCGCCCTCGCCGGATCAGGACCTGCACGCCACCGCGGTGAGGTGAACCGGCGCCTTCGTCACAGGTTGCAGCACCCCGAAACTCCGGGACTGTTTCCGTCCAGTTCAATACGTCTGAGAATCTTACGAGGAGGACCAGCCATGGACCACCAGACGCCTCTGTTCCGAACCACTGAAGGTCGCGGGAGGGTGTTCGAGAGCATCATTGACACGATCGGCGACACGCCTTGCGTCCGGGTCAACAACCTCGCGCCAAAGCACGCTACGATCTACGTCAAGTCTGAGTTCTTCAACCCCGCGGCCTCAGTCAAGGATCGGCTCGCCATCGGCATCATCGAGGCGGCCGAGCGCTCTGGCGCGCTGAAGCCCGGCCAGACGGTCGTCGAAGCGACCAGCGGCAACACGGGGATCGGGCTGGCCATGGTCTGTGCCCAGAAAGGTTATCCGCTGGCGGTAACGATGGCCGACAGTTTCTCGGTCGAGCGGCGGAAGCTGATGCGGATGCTGGGCGCCAAGGTCGTGCTGACGCCCCGCGCCGCGAAGGGCTTCGGGATGTATCAGAAGGCCGTGGAGCTTGCGAAGACCAATGGCTGGTTCCTCGCGCGGCAGTTCGAGACACAGGCGAACGCCGACATCCACGAGGCCACCACTGCGCGCGAGATCCTTGGCGACTTCAAAGGTCGGCGGCTGGACTACTTCGTCACCGGATACGGCACCGGCGGAACCATCACCGGCGTCGGGCGCGTGTTGCGCCGCGAGAGGCCGGGGACAAGGATCATCTTGAGCGAACCGGCGAACGCGCAGCTCGTTGGAAGCGGTCGCACGCAGGATCGCGATGAGAATGGTGCCCCGGCCGAGAGCCATCCCGCCTTCGAACCGCATCCGATCCAGGGCTGGACCCCGGACTTCATCCCGCTCGTGCTCCAGGAGGCGATCGACCGCGAATTCTATGACGAGGTGATCCCGATCGCCGGCGCCGAGGGCATTCATTGGGCCAAGATGCTGGCCCAAAAGGAGGGCATCCTCACCGGCGTCTCGGGAGGCTCGACGTTCGGGGTTGCCATGCAAGTGGCTGAGAGGGCGCCTGAGGGATCGGTCATTCTCGCCATGCTGCCCGACACCGGCGAGCGCTATCTTTCGACGCCGCTATTCGAGGGAATAGCCGAGGACATGACCGAAGAGGAGATTGCTCTCTCGCGGTCGACGCCAGGATTCCAGATGAGCTGAATGTTTCCGCAACGACGATATCGGCTTCGGGGCTCTCAGACGGGACGAAACGAGGCGCCACGCGACGCAGGATTGCCTGACCGCCGCTGGCGCTGCGAAGGCCCGAACTTGCCAATCACGCCATGAGACGGCAATCTCAAGCTCAACAAGGCGTTCACCGGGGGGCTCGCCGAAATATTGGCGCGTCGGCCAATAGAGCATGGGAGAGGACCCGATCATGATCTCGGACCGTGAGAATACCGCCCCTGAGGTGAGCGGCGAGCCAGCTTGGAGCAGAGGGCGGACGGGGTTTCTCACCCGCCGGTCATTTCTGGCTGGCTCGGCCGCCGGTGTCGGCGCGCTGGGGCTCGCCGGCTGCGCGACCTACGACGGCATGAGCGTCGCCGAGGCATCGAAGCTCTACGGGCCGGTGCCCGATGAGAAATTCCCGATCCCGGCCATCGACATCAGCAAGGTCGATCCGAAATATTATCGCCGGACCGTTCGCTACGAGACCAAGGAGGAGCCGGGCACGATCGTCGTCGAACCGGGCAATTACTACGTTTACCGTATCGAGGACGACGGAATGGCCACCCGCTACGGGGCCAATGTCGGCCGCGACGGGTTCCGGTGGAGCGGTAACGCCTATGTCGGACGCAAGAGCGAATGGGCGACCTGGACCCCGCCCCGGGAGATGATCAAGCGCCAACCCGAGGCGGCCAAATGGGCCCGCGGCATGCCCGGCGGCCTCGACAATCCGCTCGGCGCCCGCACGCTTCATCTCTATCAGAACGGCGTCTATACACTCTACACGATCTATGCCAGCCTTGACGCCGAGTCGATCGGTTCGGGTATCACGAGCGGCTGCGTCGGCCTCCTCACGCAGGATATGATCCACCTGTATAACCGAACGCCGGTCAACACGAAGGTCGTCGTGCTCCCGGCTTAGCAACGGCGTGAGCCACGATCGAGCAGGCGCGCCTGTCAGACTCTGGACAGGCGCCGATCCTCGCAACCGATCGCGCCCCCCCAGCAGAGGTATTGGAGTAATGCTCGCGTGAGAGCATTTTTCGGCGAATTGGATTCGGTTCGCCTCCAAAAAGTGGGGCAAACCAAAGGAAAGAGGTGGTTCCACACCTCTAGATGTGAATTTCGCGCCCGAGCGCCTTGAGGGTCGCCTCCTGGAACGCTTCGCCCTGCGTCGGATGTGCATGGACGGTTTCCGCAATGTCTTCGAGGCACGCCCCCATCTCGATTGCCAGACTGAAGGCGGCAGCCAGTTCAGACACCCCCTGCCCCACCGCATGGACCCCGAGAACCAGATGATTGTCGGCTCGGGCGACCACACGCACGAAACCGTCTTCACCCGCCTTAGTCATGGCACGGCCATTGGCTGAGAACGGGAACTGCCCCATCCTGATCTCGACCCCGGCGCTGCGCGCCTCGTCTGGCGTCAGGCCGGCCGTGACAATTTCCGGATCGGTGAAGCAGATGGCTGGAATGACCCGCTTGTCCCACACCCGCTTGTGGCCGGCGACGATCTCGGCCACCATCTCGCCCTGGGCCATGGCGCGATGGGCCAGCATCGGCTCGCCGGTGACGTCACCGATGGCATAAATCCCCCGCATTGAGGTCTCGCATCGATCGCCGATCCGAATGAAGGGGCCCTCCATATCGAGGACGAGTTCCTCCAGCCCCCAGCCCTGCGTGACCGGCCTGCGGCCAACCGTGACGAGGATCTTGTCCGCATCGAGCGAGGTTTCCGTTCCATCCTCGCGCTCGACCAGAAGTGTGCGGCCCGCTTTCGTCAGACCCTTTGCCTTTGCACCGGTCATGACCGTCACGCCGAGGGCCTGCAGCCGTTTGGCGACAGGCCGCGTCAGTTCAGCGTCGTATTGCGGGAGGATGCGGGCCTGCGCCTCGACAACGGTCACCTTGGCACCCATCTTGGCGAAGGCGGTCCCAAGCTCCAGGCCGATATAGCCACCGCCGACGACGACGAGACTGCCCGGAACAGCGGTCAGCGAGAGAGCCTCGGTTGAGGAAATCACCGATCCTCCAAAGGGCAATTGAGGCAGTTCGATCGGATCGGATCCCGTTGCGATCAAGACATTCTCTGCGCGAATGACCTGTCGCCCTGTTTCCGTCTCCACCTCAACCGTCTTGCCGTCCCGAAAGCGTGCCCAGCCCTCGACCACCTTGACGCGCGAGCGTTTCAGCAGACCCGAGACACCATTGTTGAGGCGGCTGACGATACCGTCCTTCCACGCGATTGTCCTGGCAAGGTCGATCTCCGGTCTCGTCGTCGTGATACCGAGAGGATTCCCGCCGGAAGACAAGTGGACGACCCTGTCATACTCCTCGGCCGCGTGGATGAGCGCCTTCGAGGGAATGCAGCCGACATTGAGGCAGGTTCCGCCCGGCTTCCTGGTGTCAACGATGACCGTATCGACCCCGAGTTGTCCGGCCCGGATGGCGCAGACATAGCCTCCAGGCCCGGCGCCGATGACGAGAAGCTTGCACGACATGTCCTTCATCGGCTCAAGCCTCCACGAATATCATTGCCGGCGTTTCCAGAAGGGTCTTGATGCGCTGGATGAACGCAGCCGCGTCCCAGCCGTCGATCACTCGGTGGTCGAAGCTCGACGAGAGATTCATCATCTTGCGAGGGATGAAATCAGATCCATTCCACACGGGCCTCACCATGATCTTGTTGACTCCCACGATCGCGACTTCCGGATGATTGATCACCGGCGTTGTGACGATGCCTCCCATGGCTCCAAGTGACGTGATGGTGATGGTCGACCCGGCAAGATCCTCCCGCTTCGCCGCTCCGGATTTGGCCGCTTCTGCAAGTCGGTTCAACTCGGCGGCACAGCCCCAAAGATCGAGTGCTTCAACGTGCTGGACGACAGGTACGACGAGACCGGAAGCGGTTTGCGTCGCGATGCCGATATGAACGCCTGCATGCTGGTGGATGATGCCGGCCTCGTCGTCGAAGATCGCGTTCAGGTGCGGGTAATCGCCGATCGCCTTCACCATGGCCCGCATCAGGAATGGCAGCAGAGTAAGCTTTGGGCGGTCGAAACGCTTGTCGGCATTGAGCGCCGCGCGCAACTCCTCCAGGGCAGTGACATCGACCTCCTCCACATAGGTGATGTGGGGAATGCGGGACTTCGCAATCGCCATCTTCTCGGCGATTTTGCGACGCAGGCCGATGACCTTGATCTGCTCGACAGCGGTCTTCGGGGCGAGGCCCCGATCACGGGTCATCGGCGGTCCGTGCACGATGAAGGCATCGAGATCCTCATGCGTGATGCGCCCTGCAGGGCCCGTGCCTGGCAACTGCCGGAGATCGATCCCTGCCTCACGCGCTCTCAGGCGCACGGCCGGCGAGGCGATCGGTTTGCCGCCCTCGGCCCGCGGCACGGCTGGGCGCTGCAGTGTCGGCCCATGGTTCCGTGGCGCCTCGTCAGGTACGCGGGGTGTCATAAGCCGTGCCGGCGCGCCGGGCTCCGCAGGCGGCTCCACCGCCGCCTGTTTGCTCGCAGCAGCCGGCGACGGCATCTCAGAAGCAGAAGTCTGCGGCGGCGCCTCAGGGCTCCCCTCCTTCGTTGAAGGTGGCGATGTCACGGCATCGTCGCCTGCCACCTTCAGTCGGATCAGGGGCGACCCGACTGCGACCACCTGCCCGATTTCGGCTCCGAGCCAGAGAACTTCCCCCTCGACCGGAGACGGAATCTCCACCGTCGCCTTGTCGGTCATCACCGCCGCCAGCAGCGTGTCCTCGCGAACGAGGTCGCCGATCTTGACGTGCCACTCGACGAGTTCGGCCTCGGCAATCCCTTCGCCGACGTCGGGCATCTTGATCACATGCTCACCCAAATCAGGCCTCCATCGTCTCGACGAGCGCGCGCCCGACGCGAGCCGGCCCCGGGAAGTAGTCCCATTCCTGCGCATGGGGATACGGCGTATCCCAGCCAGTCACCCGTACAATCGGCGCTTCCAGCTGGAAGAAGCAGGTTTCCTGGACCAGGGCTGCCAGTTCAGCTCCAAAACCTGATGTGAGCGTGGCCTCATGAACGATCACACAGCGGCCTGTCTTCCTGACGGATGCCGCGATCGTATCCAGGTCGACAGGGATCAGGGTTCTCAGGTCGATGATCTCGGCGTCGATCCCCGTCTCCTCTGCAGCCGCTTGAGCCACATAGACCATCGTCCCATAGGCCAGCACAGTCACGGCCGTCCCGGCCCGCACGACGGATGCCTTGCCGAGAGGGTGGGTGAAGTATCCGGCAGGCACCTCTCCGAGATCATGCTTCGACCATGGCGTGACCGGGCGATCATGGTGACCGTCGAAGGGGCCGTTATAAAGCCGCTTCGGCTCCAGAAAGATGACCGGATCCGGATCTTCGATTGCCGCGATCAGGAGGCCCTTGGCGTCATAGGGGTTCGACGGCACCACGGTCTTCAGGCCCGCCACGTGCGTGAACAGCGCCTCGGGACTCTGGCTATGGGTCTGCCCTCCGAAAATGCCGCCGCCTGTCGGCATCCTGATGACCATCGGGCAGGTGAACTCGCCATTGGAGCGGTATCTCAGCCGCGCGGCCTCGGACACGATCTGATCGTAGGCAGGATACATGTAGTCCGCGAACTGGATCTCGATGCATGGACGCAGGCCATAGGTCGCCATGCCGATGGCCGTGCCGACGATGCCGGACTCACTGATGGGCGTATCGAAGCATCGGGTCTTGCCGTATTTCTGCTGAAGGCCTGCCGTGCAGCGGAACACGCCACCGAAATAGCCGACATCCTCGCCGAAGACGATGACGCGCTCGTCGCGCTCCATCATCACGTCCATCGCATCACGGATGGCCTCGATCATGGTCATGCGCGCCATGGCCTAGACTCCCGCCTGCTGCCGCTGACGACGCAGATGCGGCGGCATCTCGGCGTAGACGCCCTCGAACATGTCGCGTGCGGACGGCTTCCCACCGGAATGGAGCGTCCCATAGCTTTCCGCCTCCTTCTGCGCCGCGATGACCATATCGAGGATTTCGGCTTCAGCCTGTTTGTGCCGCTCCTCGGACCAGACCCCGCGCTTGATCAGGTGGTTCTTCAGGCGAATGATCGGATCGCCGAGGGGCCAGGCATCCGATTCCGTCTTCGGCCGATAGGCCGAGGGATCGTCGGAGGTGGAATGCGCGCCTGCCCGATAGGTCACGTATTCGATGAGGGTCGGCCCGAGGTTGCGGCGCGCCCGTTCCACAGCCCATGCGGCCACGGCGTGGACGGCGAGATAATCGTTTCCGTCAACGCGCAGCGATGGAAGGCCGAAGCCCAATCCTCTTGCCGCGAAAGTTCCCGCCTCGCCCCTCGCGATGCCTTGAAAGGTCGAGATCGCCCATTGGTTATTGACGATGTTGAGGACCACGGGCGCCTTGTAGGTGGAGGCGAACACGAGTGCGGCGTGGAAGTCGGACTCTGCGGTCGAGCCGTCTCCGATCCACGCGGCAGCGATCTTGGTGTCGTTCCGGATCGCCGATGCCATCGCCCAGCCTACCGCCTGGACATATTGGGTCGCGAGATTGCCCGAGATCGTGAAGAACCCGTGCTCCTTCGAGGAATACATCACGGGCAACTGGCGGCCCTTCAACGGGTCGCGTGAATTTGAATAAACCTGACACATCATGTCGACCATGGAATAGCCGCTGGCGATCAGGAGCCCCGCCTGCCGATAGGTCGGAAAGTTCATATCCCCTGGCGAGAGGGCCCTGCGGAAGGCGCAGCTGATGGCCTCCTCGCCCAGGTGCTGCATGTAGAATGATGTCTTCCCCTGCCTCTGGGCGATCAGCATTCTCGCGTCGAATGTGCGCAACGTCATCATGTTCCGCATTCCTTCGATGAGCTGTTCGTCGCTCAAAAGGCCGGCCCAGGGGCCGACGGCCTCCCCTGCGCGGTTCAGGACGCGAATGATTGAGAAGGCGAGGTCCCGGATATCCTCTGGATTGGCATCGACGGGAGGCCGCGGCACGGCGCCCGCCTTGGGGATCTTCACGTTGGAGAAGTCTGGCGTTCCACCCGGACGGACGGCTGGTTCGGGGACATGAAGGCTGAGCGGTCGGAAGTCATTCATGGTGTTTCTTTCTCCCGTTCCTAAAACTAGGAACGAAACACCGTCGGACTATGGGGGTAATGAGTTCCGAGTACGCGGTTCGATGTAACTATGCCGAGGGGCTCTGATGCTTGTCCTTGTGTTCGGAAGGCCGGCACCGCAGCCGCGGCCTGACCCTGTCGGAGCGAGACTAGGATTGCTTGGCGATACTCGATGGTTCTGCACTGTCGGATGCCGGGTAGCGCCGATTCGGGGATGGTCCATCAAGATTGGCATCCATCGATGCCCGCCTCCTCAGAGTCCCTTCACGGACGGATGGCGGGCGTTTCGAGGGGCATGCCCCTGGCACGCGTCATCAGGAACAGTTCCAGGTTCACGTATTCGGGCGCGCCGAAGGGATAGGGTTCTGCCCGCACGCCGACCATGCAGTTCCGAAACCGCCGTTGGAGTGATCCCATATCCTGCCACTCCAGGCGGTAGAGAGGGTATCCTGTCGGGTGCGCCTGCGGGATGACACTGCTCGCGAGCCTGCGTCCCCAATTGTCGTCATGGCAGTTGGCGCAGGAAAAGTTCAGCTGCCCCATCCGCCGCTCGTAGAGTTCCTTCCCTTGAGCGTAAAACGGCTGGAGGCGTTGATCGTCACCGGTCGTAATCGGCATGCCCCGGGACTGCTTTCCGATGAAGGCTGCAAGTGCCAGGAGTTCCCGGCTCTCGTAAGGGAACGGCGTTGCCTGCTGCTTGACCGCCCGGCACATATTGATGCGTCCCTGCAGATCAATGGGTCGCTTCTGTTCCTCAAAATAGACCGGGTATCGCGCCGCGACGCCCTTCATGCTGACGGCCGCATCGCCGTGACAATCGGCACAGGAGCGGCCGCTCTGTCCCGCCTTGGCGTTCCAGAGCGTCTCGCCCTCGGCAACCCAGAGCATGCCAGGATTTGACGTATCGTCCTGCTGGAGGGCCTGCGACTCGCGGCTCATGAACTCGAAACCGGACCGCCGCTCCTGTGGAGGCGGTTCCTGGGCCAGGGCAAGAGAAACAACGAGCCCCAGCGCCCCGGCGACTCCGAAACTCAGAACGATCCTGTCTGGCAACCTGATCATTCGACGATGATTTCAGCAGTCTCCAGATGGGCTTGTCCCTTGTCGTCGACCCATCGGAAGGCAAGGCGCCCACTCTCGGTTGCAACCGTCGTGAACGAGAAGAACGGATTGGCCGCTACGGCCGGGAAGAGATCCGCGCTGAAGATCTCCTCACCGTTATAGGTGCAGAGAAAACGATTGATGATGTCGCGGGGGACGAGCGCTCCATCCGGGCCTGTCCGATAGCCGGTTTCCATCGGATGCGAGATGAGGGCCTTGATCTCGATGATCTCCCCGCGCTTGGCCTTTGGAGGAACGTTGATGAGAGCGCGTGCCATGATCAACTCTCCACGCAGGCGGGCAAGGTGACGATGAGTTCGGCGGTGTCGGACCAGAAGGTCCCGTCGCTGAGCTGAGCGATGGCGACGATGTTCTGGGAATCGCCGAGGCGGATCCGGGTCGAGACGACGGCTCTTCCGGCTCGAGGACTGAGATGGAAATTCACCACGTTTGGCTGCGGATTCTCTTCATTGAAGATGGCGATCGTTCTCACATAGTCCTGCGGCGTCATCGGGCTGTCGACCCTCACCGTCAGGGGAACGGAGTTGCCATTCTCGACCAATGGCGGAATGTCGAGGGTTACCTTCCCCTTCTGCACCTCCGACTCGCCGACGAAAGCCTTGATCGCCGCGGCCATGCTTTCAGGCGTCGCCCGGGCGGGGCGTGCGACGATCAACGCCAGCAGGCCGCCTCCGGCGGTGAGGACGTCACGCCTCCTGACCATCAAAGATCCCGATCCCGTGCTCATGGAGCCTCCGTCAGCGTTGTGAGGAATGCCACCACATCCTCGACTTGCTCTGCGCTCAGCACCGGCTTCCCCTGCCAGGCTCGACCGACCCGGGTCAGCGCCTCCGTACTGTAATAGGGCGGCATGATCGTGTCCGGGTTGAGCCGGCGGCTATCGACGATTCTGAGCCTCAATTGTCCCTCGGACCAACGCTGACCGACGCCGCGCAGATCCGGAGCGAGATCGCCCTGGAATCGCTGCTCCGGGAAAGGACCCGAATGGCAAAGAAGGCACAGGCCCTTCTGCCGGTCCGTGACGATTGCACGCCCCCGGGCGGGATCGCCCCTGACACCGGTCAGCGGTTCCGGGATGGCGTCACCCACGAGCGTATAGGAAAGCATCTCCTGCGCCCGTACGGGCGCGGCCATAGCCCCGGCCACCACCAGCGATGCCATGATGGGAAGAGCGCTACCCAAAGACATTGGCTGTGATGGTCTGGAACCACGCTTCGGCATAAACGGCTTCCTGCGCGCGGAAGGAGGGCGGCGCATCGGCCGGACTGGTTCCTCCGGCGCCCTCCACATCCGTCAGCACCCCATTGACGGGACGATAGACCCCGGCAACTGATATTCCGTAGTCGGGCGCGACAAGGCTGTAGCATGTATTGATGAGTTTCGGCTCGACAGGCGCCTGCCCTCTCAGAAGACTCGTGATGGCGGCGGCACAGACCTTGGCCTGTGCATTCGCGGAGAACGCCGATTTCGGCATGCCGCCGGCAATTGTCGCGTCGCCGATCACGTGGATGTTCGGCTGAAGGCGGGACTCGAAGGTGACAGGATCGATCGGGCACCAGCCGGTGCGATCCGCAACACCGGCCTCCTGAGCGATCTGCCCGGCCCGTTGCGGGGCAATGACATTGACGACATCGCCCGTGTGGCGGCCGAATTCCGTCACGAGCGTCCTTGTCTTCGCATCGACCTCGGTCACCTTTCCCCCGGAGGACAGCGACACCCACTCGATGATGTTCGGATAGAGCGCCTGCCATGCCGAGGTGAAGAGGCGCTGCTTGGAGAAGGTGTCCTTCGCGTCGAGGATGAGAAGCTTGGAGCGCGGCTTGTGCGTCTTCAGGTAATGCGCGATCAAACTTGCCCGCTCATACGGCCCGGGCGGGCACCGGAAGGGGTTGCTCGGAGCAGAGATGATGACCGTGCCGCCATCATCCATGGCCTCGAGCTGGCGGCGCAGAAGCAGGGTCTGCTCTCCTGCCTTCCATGCATGGGGAAGGACAGCGGCTGCGTCCTCGTCGTAGCCCGGCAAGGCATCGAACCTGATGTCAATGCCCGGCGAGAGGACGAGCCGGTCATAATCGAGCGTGGAGCCGTCATCGAGGCTCACCCGTCGGTCCTGGGGAGCGACGCGCGCGGCCTTTTGCCGAACGACACGGATCCCTTCCCGCTCGAGAGCATCGAGCCCAAACTGCTGCGCCTCGATGGACCGCAGGCCAGCCAGAACCGCATTGCTGAACGGACAGGCCGTATAGACAGGGTTGGGCTCGACGAGAGTCACTTCGAATCCGCTGCGCCGCAGCTCCCGCGCACAGGAGGCGCCTCCAAAGCCACCACCGACGACGACCACGCGCGGTGTGGTCTGCGCGACGACCCGGGACCGAATTGCCGCGACGCCGATCGCTGCTGCTCCTACGAATGCCCTGCGGCTCAGTGCTCCAGGCATGCCGTCACCTCAATGTTTCTGGCTGACCCAGGCCGCAAGGGCACGGGTCTCCTCGTCACTGAAGCCCTTCGCGATGCGGTTCATGATCGTTGCCTCGCGCTGGCCCGAGCGGAAAGCCTCCATGGCGGCAACGATCGCTTCGGGATCCAGCCCTTCCAGGGACGGAACCGCGGCGCCGGGTTGCGGACCGTGGCACCCGGAGCAGGACGACGCTCCGGGTGGCGCTGCTGATTGAGCCATCGCCGGGGCCGCTGCACAAAGCAGCGCAACCGCCACGGCGATTGGCGCAATCCTCTGCTGCCAGGGGGTGACCACGACCTTAGACCCTGCGCAGATCCGCCTTCGTCAATGGACCGGAGCGGATACGTTTTCCAGTCGCGGCGAAGATGGCGTTGAGCACCGCCGGAGCCGCCACGAAGATCGTCGGTTCACCGACGCCACCCCAGAAGTCCCCGGACGGCATCACGATGGATTCGACGGCGGGCATCTCGTCCATTCGCATGATCTGGTAGGTGTCGAAGTTTTCCTGTTCCACCCTGCCGTCCTTCAGCGTGATTTCGCCATAGAGCAATGCCGACAGTCCGTAGGCGAAAGAGCCTTCGATCTGCGCCTCGATCTGCTGCGGATTGACCGCGTGTCCGCAATCCGTCGCCGCCACGATGCGGTGAATTTTCAGTTTGCCGCTGTCGTCGACCGAAACCTCCGCACAGGCAGCGACATAGCTGCCATACCCCATATGCTGGGCAAGGCCCCGGTACACACCTTCCGGCGCGGGAGTACCCCAGCCGGCCTTCTCGGCCACGGCATTGAGCACAGCCAGATGCTTGGGATGGTTCACGAGCAGCTTGCGCCGGAACTCGAGCGGGTCCGTGCCGGCGGCATGGGCGAGTTCGTCCATGAAGCATTCGAGGTAAAGGGCATTCTGATTGTTGTTCACGCCCCGCCAGAATCCTGGTGGGACCGGTGGATTCCGCATGGCGTGATCGATGAGCAGGTTCGGGATGGTGTAGCCGAGAACGCCTTCCGTCCCGCTCGGGTTCAGCCCCTGGAAGGTCGCCGGATCGCGTCCGTTCTGAAGTCCCTGAGGATTGATGGTGGCAAGGATCGACTGGCCCGAGATGCGCATATGCAGCCCGATCACGTTGCCATCCGCATCCAATGCGCCAACCATCTTTGCCTGGGTGACCGGATGATAGTACCCGTGAAGCATATCCTCCTCGCGGGACCATATCAGCTTCACGGGCGTACCCGGCATCTGCTTGGCGATGAGCACGGCCTGACGCACGAAGTCGTGGCTCGTCGCACGACGGCCGAAGCCGCCGCCGAGACTGAGGCGGTAGACTTCGCACTGGCCGACCGGGAGTTCCGCGGCGGATGCCGCCGTCGCGAGGGCGGCCTCGGCATTCTGCGTCGCGGTCCAGACCTCACACCTGTCGCTGGACCACAGAGCCGTGGCATTCATCGGCTCCATGGTGGCATGGTGCTGGTACGGGAAGCCGTAAACGGCCTCGACGACTTTGGCTGCGCCCGCTATGGCGGATTTCACGTCACCAGCCTGGTTGCCGACGAAAGCCTGCTCTGCCTTCAGCCCTTCCTCGAGCATTTCGGCGATGCTCTCGCTCGAAACGTTCGCATTCGGTCCCTCGTCCCACTCGATCGGGAGAGCGTCTAGAGCCGATTTTGCCCGCCACCACGTGTCGGCGATCACTGCGACCGCATTGTCGCCGACCGAAACAACTTTCTTGACGCCGGGCATGCCTGCGATGCTGGCGGAATCAAAGCTCTTGAGCTTTCCTCCGAAGACCGGACAGGCCTTGATCGCGGCGTTGAGCATCCCAGGCCGCTTCACGTCGATGCTGTAGATCTGCGCGCCATTGAGCTTGTCGGCTGTGTCGAGGCGCTTCACCGGCTTGCCGGCAATCGTCCAGTCCTTCGGGTCCTTGAGCTTGATATCCGCCGCCGGCGGCTCGAGCTTCGAGGCCGCTTCGGCGACCTTTCCGTAGGTGGTCGTGCGGCCCGACGGGCCATGGGTGATCACGCCCTTCGAGACGCTGCATTCGCTCGCGGGCACATTCCACTGGTTGGCGGCAGCCTGGATGAGCATCTGCCGGGCCGCAGCGCCGCCTTTGCGCATGTAGTCATGCGAGTCCCGGACGCCGCGGCTGCCCGCGGTCTGGAAGTTGCCCCAGACGCGGCTGCGGGCGACGTTCTGGCCGGGCGTGGGATACTCGGTCGTGACCTTCGACCAATCGCATTCCAGTTCCTCGGCCACTAATTGAGCAAGGCCGGTCAGCGTGCCCTGGCCCATCTCAACGCGGCCGACCCGGACGACCACCGTCTCATCAGGCTTTATCACCACCCAGGCATTGATCTCGGGCGCGGTTTGGGCGACCGCTTCATCGCTGCCGAAGGGAATATTGAAGCCCAAGGCGAACCCGCCCGCGGCAACGGCGGAAGTCACGAGAAATGTGCGGCGTGATACGTCAAGTGCAGCAGTCATCGATCCCTCCCTTACCGGTCAGCCGCGGCTCTGCGCGGCAGCGAGCTTGATGGCGGCCTTGATGCGGTTGTAGGTCCCGCATCGGCAAATATTGGTCATCTCGGCCGCGATATCCTCGTCCGAAGGGTTAGGATTGGCCTGGAGGAGAGCTGCCGCGGCCATGATCTGACCGCTCTGACAATAGCCGCATTGCGGCACGTCGAGTTCGAGCCAGGCCTTCTGCAGGGGATGGGATGCATCCGGCGAAAGCCCCTCGATCGTCACGATCTTCTGCTCGGGCGTGATCGCCGATATGGGGAGGCTGCATGAGCGTGTTGCAACCCCGTCGATATGGACTGTGCAGGCGCCACACTGCGCGACACCACAACCGTATTTCGTACCGGTGAGACCGACCTGCTCGCGTATTACCCAAAGAAGAGGGGTATCTGGTTCAGCATCCACTTCATGAACGGTTCCATTGATCGTCAGGCTGGCCATATGCTTCCTCCCGCGTACTGGTTCTCGGTGCCGACATTCACGCGAATACTGAAGTATGAATCCTAGGACCGCTCGAATTCCAGTCAATCATTCGTGACGTAGGAGCCACGCCGGTTCGCCCTCGGCCGAGAGCGGAGGGGTGCGCGCAGCGGAACCGCCGTAAGATGGCCGAAGAAAATTCGACGTGTTTTTGCGATAAGGGGCAAGCGATATGGAAACAGTGTTTCCGGATCTCCTGCTTGGAGATGAGGTCGTTCCTGATGCGACGAGCCTCGAATCGCTCTACCACCGCCGTGGCGGCGTCAGAGATCGGTGCGCGCCCATGTGATCTCTCCATGAGCGCGCGGCGAATCTCAGACGGGCTCGGGCAGGCGATCGATGAGCTTGTCGAGCGTGATCGGATAACCGCGGACGCGGATCCCAGTGGCATTGTAGACCGCATTTGCGACAGCCGCCGCAACGCCGCAGATGCCGAGCTCGGCGATGCCCTTGGCCTTCATGGGCGAGGACATCGGATCGACCTCATCGAGAAAGACGACGTCCTGATGCGGGATGTCCGCATGGACCGGCACCTCGTAGCCCGCAAGATCGTGATTGACGAAGAAGCCCCGCCGCTTGTCCACGGCCAGCTCCTCCATCAAAGCCGCGCCGACCCCCATCGTCATCGCGCCGATCACCTGGCTTCGCGCGGATTTCGGGTTGAGGATGCGGCCGGCCGCGCAGACGGCGAGCATGCGCCTGACACGGATCTCTCCCGTCGCGGCATCGACCCCGACCTCGACGAAATGGGCCGCAAAGGTCGATTGCTGATGCTTCTTGGCGAGATCGCCGTACTCGATGAAATCTTCTGCGACGAGATCGCCCGCGTTCGCGGCCTCGGCGAGCGGCACGCGACGGTTTCCCGATCGCACCTCCCCATCCGAGAAGACGGCATCGGCAGAGTTGAACCCGAGCCGCTGCACGACGGCATCGCGCAGTTTGACACAGGCGGCGTAGACGCCGGCCGTCGAGTTGTTCGCGCCCCATTGACCGCCCGAGCCCGCGGAGACGGGGAACGTGGAATCGCCGAGACGGACGGTCACCCTATTCAGGCCCACGCCCATCATTTCGGCCGCCGTCTGAGCGATGATGGTGTAGGAGCCCGTTCCGATATCGGTCATGTCGGTCTCGACCGTGACCAGCCCCTCCCGGTCGAGCCGAACCCGCGCCGCGGACTTCGTCAGGAGATTGTTTCGGAAGCCCGCCGCAACGCCCATTCCAACGAGCCGTTGCCCATCGCGCATCTGGGCAGGCCGGGGATTGTGCCTGTCCCAGCCGAAGCGCTCTGCGCCAAGGCGCAGACAGCCGACGAGGTCACGGTGGGAGAAGCGCCGCTCGGGGTTCTCCGGATCAATCTGAGTATCGTTGAGAATACGAAATTCGACGGGATCGAGTCCGAGCTTTTCGGCCATCTCGTCGATTGCAATCTCCAGCGCCATCATGCCAGGGGCCTCGCCCGGTGCGCGCATCGCGTTGCCCTCCGGAAGGTCGAGGGAAGCGAGCCGCATGGCCATCAGGCGGTTCGCGCCGGCATAGAGCAGCCTCGTCTGCGACACCGCCGTCTCCGGCTTGCCGTCGGGCAGATTGCCGGACGTGCTTTCGTGCGCGAGGGCCGTGATGGTGCCGTCCCGGTTCGCGCCAATGCGGATGCGCTGGATCGTGGCCGGCCGATGGGTCGTGTTGTTGGCAATCAACGGGCGGGGAAGCGCCAGCTTCACCGGCCGGCGCGCCGCCTTGGCGCCGAGCGCCGCCAGCACGGCATCGGCCCGGATGAACAGCTTCCCTCCGAAGCCGCCGCCGATATAGGGCGAGTCGAGACGGACTTTGTCTGCCGGAATCCCGAGGATCTTGGCGATGCTGCGCTTGCCCCAGGCAATCATCTGGTTCGAGGTCCAGAGAGTCAGCCGGTCGCCGTCCCAGGCCGCGATCGTGGCATGAGGCTCCATCATGGCATGGCTCTCGTCGGGCGTCGTGTAGGTCTCGTCGAGTTTGACCTCCGCCGCCGCGAACGCGCCTTCGAAATCGCCGACGCGAACTTCGGAAGGTCCGCTGCTGCCCTCCCCGCTATCGTCTCCGACAAGCGGTGCATGGGGCGCCTCGGCGGCGAGGTCGAACCTGCCCTCCTCCGGCTGATAATCGACGCGAATGAGGTGGGCCGCGGCGCGAGCCTGTTCGAAAGTTTCAGCGACCACCACCGCGATTGCCTGGTGGTAATGCTGGATGACCGGCCCGCCGAACAGATAGGCGGCATTCATCATGCCGCGCCCCAGGCGGGGCATGTCGAGAGTCGTGACGATAGCGAGCACGCCGGGTGCAGCCTTCGCTTCCTCGAGATGCATCGCTTTGATGCGGCCCTTCGCGATGGCCGAGCCCAGCACGAAGCCATAGGACTGGTCGGGAACTACGTCGTGCCTCTCATAGGCGTAAGGGGCCGTTCCCGTCGTCTTGTATCGCCCGTCGACTCGATCGGTAGGCTCTCCGACCACCTTGAGCTGGTCGATCGGATTGGTGGTTGCGGGAGTGTCGAACCGCATGCCTTCAGCTCCTCGCTTCGGAGATCACCGCGCCCAGCGTGCGCTCGACCAATGGAATCTTGAATGCGTTGTCCCGGGTCGGTCTGGCACCCGAGAGCAATTGTTCTGTCACCGGCTTGGAGCCGCGCGGCAATTCCGCTTCCGCGGTCTCGATCCGCCAGGGCTTGTGCGCCACGCCGCCGAGAGCCACGCGTCCCGTGCCGTCCTCATGAATGACGGCCGCCACGGAGACGAGAGCAAAGGCATAAGACGCGCGGTCGCGCACCTTCCGGTAGATGTGCCGGCCGCCGAGCGGAGGCGGCAAGGTCACGGCGGTGATCAGTTCACCCGCCTTCAGTGCCGTCTCCACGTGGGGAGTGTCGCCGGGCAGGCGATGAAATTCAGCAATCGGGATCGTCCGGGTGATTCCATCGGGCCTCACGGTCTCGACCGTCGCGTCGAGCACGCACATGGCGACGGCCATGTCGCTCGGATTGGTGGCGATGCAGGCATCGCTCACGCCGACGATGCCGAGTTGCCGGCTCACGCCGTCCAGAGCCGCGCAGCCGCTGCCGGGCCGCCGCTTGTTGCAGGGTTGAGCGGTGTCATAGAAATACGGGCAGCGGGTGCGCTGAAGGAGGTTTCCCGCCGTCGTGGCCCGATTGCGCAATTGCCCGGAGGCCCCGGCGAGCAGCGCCCGCGACAGCACACCATAATCGCGCCGGACACGTTCATCGGCAGCAAGATCGGTGTTGCGGACGAGGGCACCGATCCGAAGTCCCCCGTCAGGGGTCGGCTCGATGGTGTCGAGCTTCAGTCCGTTGACATCGACGAGATGTGTAGGCGTTTCGATCTGCAGCTTCATCAGGTCGAGCAGATTCGTGCCGCCTGCGATGAACTTCGCACCGGGGGTGCGGGCGACCGCGGCAGCGGCTTCGACGGGTGTGTCCGCGCGCTCATAGGTGAACGATTTCATCCCTGGCTCTCCGCGACCTCTGTCAGTGCCTCGATGATGTTGGAATAGGCGCCGCACCGGCAGATGTTGCCGCTCATCCTCTCGCGGATCTCCGCCTCGCTGAGCTCCACCGGCGTTGTGAGATCAGCCGTGACATGGCTCGGGATTCCAGCCCTGATCTCAGCGAGCGCCGCCACGCCCGAGCAGATCTGCCCGGGCGTGCAGTAGCCGCACTGATAGCCGTCGTGCCTGATGAACGCCGCCTGCATCGGATGCAGGTTGTCCGGAGTGCCGAGCCCCTCGATCGTCGTGACCGCGCTGCCCTGGTGCATCACGGCAAGGGTCAGGCAGGAATTGATCCGCCGCCCATCGACGATGATCGTGCAGGCGCCGCACTGGCCGTGATCGCAGCCCTTTTTGGTGCCCGTGAGATGCAGGTGCTCCCGCAGGGCATCGAGCAAGGTCGTGCGCGTGTCGAGCTCCAGCGTCCGCGATGTCCCGTTCACAACGAATGAGACCTGGGTCAGCACAGGCGCCTCGACGCGGGTCGGTGCCGCCGAATAGGCGCCGCCTCCGGCAATCACCTCGCGGCGGTTCGCATTCAGCTCACTGGGATCTGACATGTCTGCCCCTTTCCCTGGTTACAGCGAGAGCCGATTCCGCACTGAGTAACCCGATGATGGCCTCGCTTGCCAGAGCGCGACCGGCTTTGGATCAGTCACAACGGCCTACCGCTCAAAGTTGTTTCAACCTGAGTGCGGCAACCCCGAGCCGGAGGCGCCTTCGGGCGACAGGCCGCCGGAAAGCGCGCCGAGCTCTGGACTCGGCGGAAGATCGCGGATGGATCAACGGCGCCCCACGACAGGAATTGTTAAATGCTCACACCCCGATGGCTGCCTTCACCCTCTCTGCCCGGAACGGAATGTCGTAGAGCCGTTTTCCGGTGGCATGCCGGATGGCATTGGCGATGGCCGCAGGCGTAGGTCCCTGAGCAGCCTCTCCGGTTCCCAGGAAGGGCTGGCCGGGTCGGTCCATGATGCGCACGCTGACACTTTCCGGTACGGCGCCGAAACGCATGATCGGATAGGTCGACCAGTCGACGCTCGTGATGCCATTCTCCTCGAAGGTGACATTCTCGTAGAGGGTCCAGCTCGTGGCCTGCAGGATGCCGCCCTCGGTCTGGTTGCGGATGCCATCGGGATTGACGACTTCGCCGCTGTCGATTGCCGCCGCAACACGGATGATGCGGGTGCGCCCGGTCTCCTTTTCGACCTCCAGGTCCAATGCCATCGCGAGATAGGCGGCGTGGTTCTTGTAGCGCGCGAAGGCGAAACCGCGGCCACGGCCCTCTGGCAACGACTCGCCCGACCAGCCGAACTCTTCCGCTGCCGCTTCGATCACGGCGCGCCCGCGTGGATCGTCCATGTGGCGCAGGCGGAACTCGACCGGATCCGCATTGGCCATCAGCGCGAGCTCATCCATCGTGCTTTCGATGGCGAACACATTCGTATAGGCGCCGAGCGCCCGCAACGCCGAAACCCGCAAGGGCATGTCGGGCAGGAAGTGCCAGATCACGCGCAAATTCGGAATCGTGTAGAGCGGAACGGCGTTCCGGTCGCCATTGCCCGAAGGAGTGATGCTGAGCTTCGCAGGCGGCGGCTGAAACGGCGTCGGCAGCGTGCGCGGAGCAAGGAGCGAGCCCGCAGGACCGGGGCGTGTGCTGTGGGTGTTGCTCCACAGATCGTAGCTCCACTCCGCGATCCTGCCGTTCTGGCCGAGCACCGCACGTACCTCGGTCAGCATGGCGGGGCCGTAAGGCTCCCAGGCATGCTCCTGCTCGCGCATCCACTGCAGCCGGACAGGCCGACCCGGCACCGCCTGCGCGATGAGCGCCGCATCCGCCGCCGCATCGTCCGCGCCATTGTGGCCGTAGCAGCCCGAGCCCTCTACATGGATCACGCGCACCTGCTCCGGCGGCACGCCCAGCATCTCCGAAATCGCCTTGCGATCGGGATAGACACCCTGCGTGTGGCTCCAGACCGTAGTGACCCCATTCTCGACAAGAGCCACCGCGCAGGACGGGCCGATTGAGCCATGGATCTGGTAGGGCCGCGTGAAGGTGGCCTGGAGAGTCTGTGCCCCCGTCGTTCCGACCTGACCCTGCTCGGCAACGACGCCCTCCTGTGAAGGAAGGTTCTTCAGGGATTGGACGAAATTGGCCGGATTCGGAAACTTCGTCCCCTCCGACCATCGCGCTACCTTCTCGAGCGCACGCATCGCCTGAATCGCCTGGAACTCGCGCTCGGCCACGACAGCCAGGAAGCTGCCATTGCGCACCACCGCGACGACACCCGGCATCTGCTCGACCGCGGCTGCATCCAGAGAAGTGAGGGTTGCCCCTGGACGCGGCGGGCGCACCACCCGGGCATGGACCATGCCGGGCAGCCGCATGTCATGCACGTAGATCGGGGTGCCCGTCACCTTGGCCGGGATATCGACACGAGGCATGGGCTTACCCATGACGCGGAAGCGATCCGTCGGCTTGAGGCGCGATTGCGGCATGGCCTCCACATGGAGGATCTCGTTGGAGACGAGAGTTCCGTAATCGAGCGCCTGCCCGTCAGGGTGGATTACCCTGCCATTCTCTGCGCGCAACTGGTCGGCGGGAACCTGCCACCGGGCTGCGGCCTGTGCGATCAGGATCTCGCGCACCTGCGCGGCGGCATGGCGAATGGCCGTGCCGCTGTTCTGCATGGATTGGCTTCCCGCGGTATAGCCCTCGTCCGGGGTCTGTCCCGTATCCGCGGTGATCAGATTGATCACCTGCGGATCGACCTCCAGTTCCTCGGCTGCGATCTGGAGAATGGCGGTCTTCATCCCCTGCCCGAGTTCCGCCTTGCCGGTGAAGACCGACACGCCGCCACTGGCGTCGATGCGGATCCAGGCGTCGAGGAAGGGAGCGCCCGAGAGGCTGCCGGGCAGATCGGGCTTCGGTTGGGCGGGCGGCGCCGTTCCCTGGACCTCCCCTTCCTGGGCCAGGGCCCGCGACAGGAGAGAGAAGCTAACGATCAGGGAGCCGCCTCCGGCAAGTAGGCCGCGCCGGGTGGGATTGCCGATATCGGAAACGGTCATCAGGTGGCACCTCCGCTCTGGGAGTTCTGTCGCATCAGCTCGCCGGCGCGCATCACCGCCTTGATGATGCGCATATGCGTGCCACATCGGCAGAGATTGGGTTCGAGATGGGCGCGGATTGTCGCCTCGCTGGCGGAAGGATCGGCCTGGAGCAGAGCCTGGGCCCGCATCATCATGCCGGGAATGCAGTAGCCGCACTGGGCGGCCTGCTCTTCGATGAAGGCCTGCTGAATCGGCCCGGGCTTCTCGAGCGTGCCCAGTCCCTCGATGGTTGTGACCTTGCGTCCTTCCAACAGCAGGAGCGGCGTGACGCACGACAGCACGGCCTCGCCGTCGACGATGACCGTGCACGCGCCGCACTGGCCGATGCCGCAGCCGTATTTCGCGCCGTTGAGCTCCAGGTGGTCACGCAGAACGTAGAGCAGCGGCGTCTCCGGATCGGCATCGACCTGACGAGACGCGCCGTTGACAGTGAGGGTTACGGCCATGGTGCGGTCCTCATGCTGGTTTCCGGTGGGGCCTGCGTCGTGCCGTCCATGCGGTAGATCGGCACCTCGCGTTCGCCGTTCATCGTCGCCCTGACGCGCTCCCGCGTATCGGTCCAGGCGGGCTGGTCGGTGAAGCGATCGCGCATGTAATCGAGCAGGGCCACAAGCTGATCCTCGCTCAGGACGCTCCGATACGCCGGCATGATGGCGCTCGGCTCCCCCTTGGCCGCAGGCAGGCCGAAGAGGGCGACATTGATGATGTTCTGCGGGTTGGGCGCGTTGACGGCAGAGCTGAGATGGAAATTGAGCCCTCCGAACGGCACGGGGCGGCGCCCGTCATGGCATCCCTGGCAGGCGCCGAGGAAGATGGCCTCGCCGATGGCGTTCCCGGCGGTATTCGCGCGCATCGCGAGAGGCGCTTCCGCCTCCTTCCGCGCCGCCGCCACGGCGGCCTCCCCGCGGGTGAGCCGCTCCTGACCCGGGCTGCCCATGACGTCGGCCACATAGGCTGCGATGGCTTTGACATCGGCTTCGGAAACCGAGCCGAGATTGGCCGTCACCGGCGCCATCGAGCCGCGGGATGCGCCGTGGTGCTCGTGCCAGCCATGACGCAGATAGAATGCGAGGCTATCCGCATTCCAAGGCACCGGCGCCGGCGAGCTCGCGTTGATCGCATAGACGGTCCAGTTCTCGACCTCGGCCCCCGCGAAATATTCGTCCTGCTTCTCCGCGCCCAGCCGGTTGCGTGGCGTATGGCAGGCGCCGCAATGGCTTAGGCCCTCTACGAGATAGCGACCCCGGTTCCACTCCTCGGGCCGGTTGGGCTCAGGCTGAAACGGCCCTTCGCGGAAGTACAGCGCCTTCCAGCCGGCCAGAAGCACGCGCATGTTGAACGGGAACGACAGCTCATTCGCCGGAGGTGTCGCCGCGACGGGTTTACGGGTCATCAGGAACGCATAGAGCGCGCGATTGTCCTCATCCGAAACGAGGGTGTAGTGGTCGTAGGGAAAGGCGGGATAGAGATGCCGACCCTCCCGATCCACTCCTTTGCGCATCGCGCGAATGAAGGCCTCCTCCGACCAGCGCCCGATGCCCGTCTCGGGATCGGGCGTGATGTTCGTCGAGTAGATCGTCCCGAACGGCGTCGGAATGCCCAGGCCGCCGGTGAACGGTTCCCCGCCGGGAGCCGTGTGGCACACGTTGCAGTTGCCGACCGTCGCCAGTTCGGCACCGCGGGAGACGAGCGCGGGGTCGAAACCCGCCCGGTCCGGTGGCTCGACAGGATCGATCGCCGAGTGCCACGCATAGGCGACGAAGGCCCCCGCCCCGAGAGCCAGGAGAATGGCGAGGCCGGCAAGGATACGGAGCACCCTCATGACCATCGGCACCATGAAGGTTCGCCGGCCGTTCTCCCCTCAGGAATGCGTCGTTTCTGCACTGCCAATCCCCTCTGCGAGCGGCTGTGATCGGGTGAGGAACTGGAGCAGGACCGATCCGTGGCAAGGGATTGGAATTCTCTGATCCCGCCCCTGGCCTCTCCGGGGTTTCGGAGGCCCAAGAGCGGGTTACCAGTCTTGTCTGTTGGCGCCTTGGCTAGTCGGGGACAGGCCCCTTTCGCGGACATTCACCGGAAAGCAATCACAGCCCAGGTGCGTGTCGTAGCGCGGCATCGGCATGCTGACTTCCGGCGGGCTCTTCGACGGCACCACTGGAAGACTGGCCCTCCAGTGGAAGCGACATGGACAAGGTCCTCAGGCGGCAAGGTCCCATTCCGGTGCGAGGCCGGGCGGGCTGACGATCCGGCCCGCTGGCTTTGCCAGTGCATGGATCGAAGACATTTCCTCGGCGGATAACTCAAAGTCGAAGATGGCGAGGTTTTCGGCCGCACGGGCTTCGGTCACCGTCTTCGACAGGGCGACCACTCCCTCCTGCTGCACCAGCCAGCGCAACACCACCTGCTCCACGGACTTGCCATGCCGTGCCCCGATCTCGCGAAGCGCGGGATCGGCGAAGACCTTGCCGTCCGCCATGCCGTAATAGGCCGTTATCGACAGACCCGCATGGCGGGCGGCCCCGAGCACAACCTTCTGGTCGAGGTAAGGGTGGTATTCGATCTGGTTGGTCACCAGCGGGGCCTCGCTGAGGCTGATCGCCTCCTCCATCAGCGCGGTCGTGAAATTGCTGACGCCGATATGGCGAACGCGTCCCGAGCGCCGGACCTCGTTCAGGGCTCCGATCTGCTCAGCCAGCGGAACTGACGCGTTCGGCCAATGCAGCAGCAGCAGGTCGACATAGTCCGTCTTGAGCTTCGACAGGCTCTCGTCCACCGAAACCAGGAAGGCGTCGCGGCGATAATTGTCGACCCACACCTTCGTCGTCAGGAACACCTCGGTGCGGGCAATGCCCGATCGAGCGAGCCCCTCCCCGACTGCCGCTTCGTTGCCGTAGATCTGGGCCGTATCGATGTGGCGGAATCCAAGGTCCAGGACTTGCGGAACCATCCGCAGGACATCCGGGCCCGGCATCCGGAAGGTTCCAAAACCGAGCGCCGGAATGGTCGCCCCATTGGCCGTGACAGTCTTCATGATGCTCTCCTATTGGTCGGGCCCGGTCCTCGTGACCAGGCCGATATTGTGATTAAGGGAGTGAGGGTTGCGGGCGCCTGGAAGGGTCATGCAGGCTGTCCCACCGGTTCCGGGTGACGGTCGAGGGCGCCGCTCCAGATCGTCAGCACGAGCGCGACGGCCACCAGGATTGCGCCGACCCACGGGGTAGCGCCGAGCCCGAGAGGTGAAGAGACCACGAGACCGCCGACCCACGCGCCAAAGGCGATGCCGAGATTGAAGGCTGCGATGTTGAGGGCCGAGGCGACATCGACGGCTCCTGGACGATGCTGCCTGGCCAGTTCGACGACGTAGATCTGCAATCCCGGCACATTCGCGAAGGACAGGAACCCGAGCGCAGCGAGGGTGACGAGCGTCCACACCGGGGATACGGCCGTGAAGGTGAAGATGAAGAGGACCATCGCCTGGAGCGCGAAGAGGCCGATCAACGCCCGGACCGGGTTCCTGTCGGCGATACGCCCGCCCGCCAGATTGCCCGCCGCGATGGCCGCACCATAGAGAATGAGGATCAGGCTCACACTCGACGATGCAAACCCGGTCACCTGCTCCAGGATGGAGGCCACGAAGGTGAACGTCACGAAGGTGCCGCCATAGCCCAGCGCCGTCATGGCGAAGACCAGCAGCAGGCGGCCGCTTCCGAGCACCCGGACCTGATCGATCAGCCGGGCGGGCGCAGCTTTCGACAGGTTCGACGGAAGCAGTCCCGCGATGCCGACGAGTGCAAGGCCCCCGAGACCCGAGACAGCCCAGAAGGTGGCGCGCCAGCCGAAGATCTGGCCGATATAGGTGCCCAGCGGCACGCCCGTGACGATCGCCACGGTCAGGCCCATGAACATCATGGCGATGGCCGAGGCGCGGCGGTTCTCAGGCACGAGGTCCGCCGCGATGGTGGAGCCGACCGAGAAGAACACCCCATGGGCGAAGGCGGACAGCACGCGAGCGATCAGCAGCATCTCGTAGCCGGCGCTGAGGGCCGCGGCGACATTCCCGGCGATGAACAATCCCATCAGGCCGAGAAGCAGGGGCTTGCGCGCCATGCGCCCGGTCAGGGCCGTGATGACGGGCGCTCCGAAGGTGACGCCGAGCGCGTAGACGCTGACGATCAGGCCCGCGAGGGAGAGGCTGATTCCAAGATCGTCGGCGACCGTGGGCAGGAGACCGACGATGACGAATTCGGTGGTGCCGATCGCATAGGCTGCGATCGTCAAGGCAAAGAGAGCAAGAGGCATGACAAGATCCATCCCACCTGAACGGCTCAGGTGCAGTTGCTGACGAGAAGCCCGCCTGTTGGGTGAGGCTGTTTCGTGCCGGAATATGAGCTACGAAGGCTTGCGCGATTAGCCGGCACAATGGATCAATACTTTTGAATTGAATTCAAAAGCGAGCACCGGACATGGACAATCGTGCGGGAGAGATGGAGGTCTTCGTACAGGCCGCCCAGCTTGGCAGCTTCTCGGCAGCGGGACGCAAGCTCGGGCTCTCCCCCTCCGCCGTCAGCAAGATCGTGACCCGCATCGAGACGCGGCTCGGAACGCGCCTGGTCGTGCGCTCGACCCGCGCGCTTCAGCTCACCCCTGAGGGCGACACCTATCTGCAGCGGGCACAGCGTATCCTCGGCGAGATCGAGGAAACCGAGCGGGTGGTCGCCGGCGGCGCGAAGGCCATGCCGCGTGGCAGGCTCCGGGTCAGCGCCTCAGTCGGCTTCGGGGTGCGGTATGTGGTGCCGCTCGTTCCGGACTTCCTCAGCCGCTACCCGCACGTGGAACTCGACCTGTCGCTCACGGACGGGGTGATCGACCTGCTCGAGGAGCGAGCGGATGTCGCGATCCGCTCCGGTTTGTTGCGCGACTCCGCCCTGAAGGCCCGCAAGATCCTGGAAAGCCGTCGCGTCGTCGTGGCCTCGCCCAGCTATCTCGCGAGATACGGCATTCCCGAAAAGCCCGATGATCTGGACCGGCACAACTGCCTGCTGTTCAACTTCCGCCGTGGCACCGAGGCATGGCCTTTCCGCGATCCAGACAGCGGGACGGTCACAGCGAGAGAGGTCCTCGGCAACTTTCAGGCCAATAACGGCCCGACCGTGCGCCGCCTCTGCCTCGAGGGCCTTGGGCTGGCGCGGGTCGGCCAATTCCATGTCCAGCCCGATATCGATGCGGGCCGCCTCGTCCCGGTTCTGGAGCCATTCAATCCCGAGGATATCGAGCTCATCCACGCCGTCTTCGTCGGCCACGAGCACCTCGCCGCCCGCATCCGCGCCTTCATCGACTTCCTGGCAGAGCGGATCGGCTCCCAAACGGGGAACAGGTAGCACTCACCAGGACCGGGACTGATGCCGTCTTCCTGATCCCGGAGCCTCGACCCTGCCAATCCCCGGTCGTCATGGGGCCGGTGTCAAGGCGTGGGCTAAGTCTGGCGCAGGACGCTCGCCAGGGAGATGCGCCTAGCACCATCCCGTCCGACGAAGTCGTCAGCCGAAAGCATCGAGTTCAACACGGCTTCCTGCGTTGCTTCGGCGGCTGCGCGGAACAGCCGATCGATCCTGTTCTCGTTCAGGACACGCATCTCGACAAGATCAGCCTTGGCGTCATGATCGACCGTGTTTCCTGTGGTGAATGCGATGACGACATCGCCACTGCCATGCCCCCAGAATGAACCCACTCGCGCAAGCCCCGCCCCTGCGCGCTTGGCAACACGGTTGAGCTGGCGATGGCCCATGGGAACGTCCGTGGCGAGAACGATGATGATCGAGCCCTTCTCCTGCGCTTTGCTCAGGCTCTCAACCTTGTCGGGCGACGGCCGCCGGCCATCGGGCAGCACGAGGTCTCCGGCATTGCCGAAATTGGTCAGGACGAGAACACCCAGGTGATGCGCCGCTCCATCCAGCTCGACCCGGCGCGATGAGGATCCGATGCCTCCTTTGAAGCCGAAGCAGGTCATTCCGGTTCCCGCGCCAACGCTTCCCTGCTCGACGGGACCATCATGGGCTGCCGACAGCGCTGCCCTTGCGTGCTCTTCCGTGATCGCCAGCGCCTGAATGTCGCTCAATGGCCCGTCGTTGCACTCCCCCACCACAGGATTCACGGTCGAGGTCGTGCGCCCGATGTCGGGATTCTGCGCGATGGCCTCGCGGGTCAACGCCGTCGCACAGGTGCCGACGGACAGGGTATTCGTGAGCAGGATGGGCGTCTCGATGGTTCCGAGCTCGTCGATCTGCACGAGACCCGCGGACTTGCCGAAACCGTTGATCACATGGGCAGCGGCAACGACCTTCCGGCGAAAGAGATTGCCGGAATGAGGAAGGATCGCCGTCACGCCGCTGTTGATCTCGCCTTCGCGTAAGGTGCAATGCCCGACGCGGACGCCGGGAACGTCCGTGATGGCGTTCTTGGCCCCCTGCGGGAGAATCCCGCAGGAGAGACCGAAATCCTTGACTGTGCGGTTCATCACCAGCTCCGGCTGTTTCGACCCGGCTTCAGAGGCGCCCGGCGTCGATGATTCTCTTGAGGAATCCCTTGGTTCTCTCGCCCTGCGGATTTCCGAAGATCTGGGAGGGAGGCCCCTCCTCATAGACCACACCATCCTGCAGGAAGCAGACCTTGTCGGCAACCTCGCGGGCAAACCCCATTTCATGGGTGGCGAGCACCATCGTCATGCCCTTCGCCGCGAGATCGCGGACGATATCGAGCACTTCCGAGACGAGCTCCGGATCGAGCGCGGACGTGATCTCATCGAGGAGAAGAAGCGCAGGGTCCATCATCAGCGCACGAACGATGGCGACGCGCTGCTGCTGCCCTCCCGAGAGGCGGTCCGGGAACTCGTCAGCCTTGTGGGCGAGGCCGATGCGGGACAAAAGCGCCATCCCCTTTTCGCGCGCCTCGGCCTTGTCCATCCCCAGCACCTTGAGAGGACCGAGCGTGATGTTCTCGATCACGCTCATGTGCGGGAACAGGTTATAGCCCTGGAAGACGATGCCGATCTCACGGCGAAGCACGTCGAGGTCCACGCCGGGCCCTGTAATGCGATCGCCATGCAGGCGGATCTCGCCCTTCTGGATGGTCTCCAGGCGATTGATGCAGCGCAGCAGGGTGGACTTGCCGCAGCCCGAAGGGCCGATCAGGCAGACGACCTGGTGCTCCTCGATGTTCAAGGACAAGCCGTTCAACACAACAAGGCTGCCGTAATGCTTGTACGCCTTGTCGATTTCAACGAGTGCCATGGTGGCGCCCTTTCCGCGGTTCGGTTCTCATACCCATCTGCCCGTCACCCGGACCGCCGCTTGCTGCGATCGCGCTCGATGAGCTTGTCGACGAAGCGGGCCTGAGGAATCGTGATGAGGATGAAGATGATGGCGACCGTCGTCACCGCCGAGAGATTGAAGTTGTTGCTGGCGATGATCTTCGACTGGTTGAAGGCGTCGATCGTGCCGATGATGGCCACGAGGGCCGTGTCCTTCTGAAGGCTGATGCAGTTGTTCATCAGCGGCGGAATGATGCCGCGAACCGCCTGAGGAACGATCACATAGCGCATGGTCTTGAAATAGGAGAGCCCGAGCGAGCGTGCGGCGGCGATCTGACTTGGATGAACGCTCTCGATTCCCGCGCGATAAACTTCCGAGGTGTAGGCGCCATAGGTGAGCGTCAAAGCGATGATCGCATAGGCGTTGGAGGAAAGGTCCTTCAGGATCGGCAGGTTCGTGAGCGGCAATCCGAAGCCGATCAGATAGATCGTGATAATGGCTGGCAAGCCGCGGAAAAGGTCGCTGTAGATGATCGCGATCGTACGGATCGGGCGTCCTGCCTCGCCCGGCAACGTGCGTGCGATGGCGATCACGAGCGCCCAGACGAGTATGAGAACCGCCGAAACGGCGAAGATCATCACATTGGTTCCGAACGCCTTCAACACCGTCGCCGCGGAGCGTGTGATCAGCTCCATGTCGAAGAACGTGCGGCTCACGGCTGCATCGTTCACTACCATGAACCAGCCGAGGGCACAGAGGATCAGGAGGGCAATGGAATAGGATATCGTCTTCCAGGACGTCTCGGACGCGCTGGCGCCGAGCGCCCGGGCCTCATAGACGTCGAGGGAGGATCGTGCCTTCATCGACAGCCGGACCGCCTTGACCGCCCGGCCGACCACAAGAAGAGACAGAACCGCCGACACAAGGCCTGCAATCCAGACCGGAGCGGCGCTCCATCCCTCCTGGATCATGAACTGGGCGATCGAAATCACCGTGGCAGCGACAGCCACGAATGTGATCGTGGAAATTGAAAATGCGGCCCAGGTCAGAGCGCCATAGGCGCGAACCTTGCTACGAGCGCGCCATTGATTGGCGCGCTCGACATTGGCCAGAACAGCCGATGAATTCATGAAAAGATGATACCTGTCTTATTGCTTCCAGACGGGAACGCTATCCGGGGAAATCCCACCCCAGGACGGGAGAAGGTAGGCGGCCTCGAGCTTCTTCAGGGTGCCGTCATCCTTCAGCTCCTGGATGATCTTGTCGATCACCGGCTTGCTGGCCGAGCCCTTGGGGTAGATGCCGGCCGTCTGACCGCCGCTCATGTACTGACCGACAACCTTCAACCGGCCCTTGGAGTTGGCGACCTGCCCGAGAACGATGCTGAGATCCGTCATCGCGGCATCGACCTTGCCCGCGGCAACCGCCGTGAACATCGAAGCCGTGTCGTCGTACACGTCAACATTGGCAACCTTCAGCTTCTCCTGGGCGAAGGGCACCAGCGTCGTGCCGGCCTGCACGCCGACGCGACCTTTCTTCACCGTCTCTTCGGTGACATTCGCATCAGCCTTCGCCGCAACGCCGTAGCTCGACTCCATGTAGACGGTCGAGAAATCGACCACCTTCTTGCGCGGTTCCGTCACGGAGATCAGCGCAAGCGCGATGTCGAAATCCTTGTTCTGGCCCGCCACGATGGAATCGAACGAGGCGTTCACGAGCTTCACCTTGTCCAGGCCCAGACGGTGAGCGATGTTGACGGCCATGCAGAACTCGTATCCGTCGCGGACCGTCTCGGGCGTGTCGCCGTTGAACTGCCCAACAGCCGGGAGGTTGATGATCACGGTGAACTGACCCGGCACCGCAGGCTGGATCGAGTGCGAGCCCTTCTTTCCGGTCAGCTCGCACTGGCCGTAGCCGACCGTCTCGGCGGAGGCGACGCCCGCACCAACGAACGTGAGCGCCGATGCGAGCATGGCGGCCTTGAGAATCTTGAATTTCATTTGACTGAGTCCCCTTTGGCTCTTCTGGTGGAGTTACCTACTGGGCCGCGCTTTGCTCGAGTGCAAGCTCCAGGTAGATCTTCTGAATCCGACGCGTGACAGGACCGGGTCTTCCGTCTCCTATCCGGTGGCCAGCAATCTCGACGATCGGCGTAACAAAGCTCGAGGCGCTCGTGAGAAAGGCCTCACGGGCAAGATAGGCCTCGTCTGCGGTGAACAGGCGTTCCTCGATCTGCAGATCGTGGGAGGCTGCGGCCTGCAGAACAGCCTGCCGCGTGCATCCCGGCAGCGTCATCCTGGAATTCGGCCGGGTCACGATCTTGCCCGCCTGCGTGATAATGAAGGCCGTCGAGGAGGCGCCTTCCGTGATGAAGCCGTCCTGCACCATCCACGCCTCGGCGCAGCCATCCGCCTTCACCTGGCGTTTCGCCTGAACCTGAGCCAGCAACATCGTCGTCTTGATGTCCCGGCGAGCCCAGCGAATGTCTTCGACGAGACCGACCTTCACCCCATCCCGATGGGCGGCAGTATCCTGGAGTTTTTTCTGCTGCGTGAAGGCAACAAAGTTCGGTTTTAGGCTGTCGCTGTAATCGAAGTTCCTGTCCTCGCTGCCGCGCGTGACCTGCAGATAGACGACGCCTTCGTCGAGTTCATTCCGCGAGATCAGCGTCTTCTGTACGACAACGATCTCATCGCGAGCCAACGGCATCGGAATGGCGAGTTCGCGCAAGGAGCGCTCGAGCCGATCCAGGTGAAGATCATTGTCGATGAGACCGCCGCCGATGACGGCACTGACCTCATAAATGCTGTCGCCGAACAGGAAGCCCCTATCAAAAACCGAAATCCGCGCCTCGGTCTCAGGCACATAGCTTCCATTCACATAGACAATTCTCGGCAACGCATTTCCCCTTGGAGGACGAGTCTTGCGGCGGAGGCTAGTGAGATCGGCGGTGAATTGCTAATGCCGTGTTTCTCTAACCCCGATGCAGAAATTGCATAGGGATAGTTTGTTTCAAATTCCAAACAATCGTGAAGGAAGGACAAGGGCAAGATGGAGCTGAAATGGCTTGAGGATTTTTGCTGCCTCGCCGAACATTTGAGCTTTTCGAAAGCCGCATCCCTGCGCGGCGTCTCTCAACCGGCCTTCAGTCGAAGGATTCGACAGCTGGAGGAATGGATGGGGGTGACGCTCATCAACCGCGCCGTCTTTCCGTGCGAACTCACCTACGAGGGCAAGCGCTTTCTGCCGATTGCCGAGCAGGCGGTCCGGGAGTGGTACGAGCACCGCGTCGCCCTGCGCCCCGCCTCCGTTAACGAGCAACATCGCCTGACGTTTTCGGCCCTTCACACGCTGACGGTCACATTCTTTCCTGATTGGCTGCAATCACTCCGAACGGCGCTGCCGCCCTTCAGCACCCATCTCAGTCCCGACAAAGGCGGGATCGAGGACAACATCGCATCCCTTGTCGACGGCGACTGCGACTTTCTGCTCACCTATGCTCATGCCTCCGTGCCGTTCCAGCTCGATCAGGCACGGTTTCCCTATCTGGTTCTCGGCACCGAGCAGGTGCTGCCCGTCTCGCGGCCCCACGCCAACGGGCCGGAAATCGACTTGGCTATCGAAAACCGAAGCGCCATGCCGTTCATCAGCTATGGCGATTTCTCATTCTTCGGAGTCGCCCTGAACAAACTCTTCGCCAATCGCCCGACTCTGGAAAGGCTCGTGGTTCATGAGAACACCATCTCCATCGGGCATAAAGCCATGGCCATCGCCGGCTGGGGGGTGGCCTGGCTTCCCATGAGCCTCGTCCGCTCGGAACTTGCCGACGGCACCCTCGTGCCGGCCAGCAAGGACCCGGCATGGTCGCTGACGATCGAGATTCGCCTTTACCGGCATGCCCAGAGAAGTCGCCCCATCGTCGACGAATTCTGGAACGCCGCCCACGCGCAGAGCCTGCGCCTCACACCGTGATGAAGCGAATGGCCCGCAGAACCTCGAAGTAATCGTTCGAGACGAACCGCAAGGTGCACGGCTCGGAATGCTCGACTCCCGGATAAAAGCTCGAACGATAGGCATCGCTGGCGTTGTTGAACGTGAGAGCGACCTCGAACCGGTCAGGAAGGCTGAGAGAATACCGTGAGAGGTCTCCGCTCATGGCCTCCTCGACGCCTTCGCGGATCAGCTGAACGGCTTTTGCAGGTGCGACGGACAGGGTCGCGCGCCCGAAACCCTCGCTCACAGCGACCGTCTTCATTGCAGGCACAAGCCGCCGCGCGGCCCTACAGATTCCCTGGTCTCCCGACAGGAAAACAGGCGGCACGCCGTTCAATGCAGCCGTATAGGCATTCACCGTGAATTCCGAAGCAAGCTCACCGTTGATCGTCAGGCGAGCAATCCTGTCGTTCATCGTATGCGCGAGAGGATTGCTGTCCGAGCCCGCCGCGTCATGGTAGCCGATGAACAGGGCGGCGTCGAAACTCGCATCGATCCCGAACATCATAACGTGGGGATGCCCACTCCAGGCACGGACGATCCGGGCGTATTCCGGCAGGCGAGACACGATCAGGTTGCAGCCGCTCTCGTGGCCGTCCTTGATCAGGATATCCGTCGCGCCGGCGGCCCGCGCGCCTTCACAGGCAGCAACGACTTCCGCCGTCATCTGCTCGCGAAATTCCTGGTATCCCGCGCGCCCCTTATGGACCTCGTCCCAGGTCGTGATCGCAGCGCAACCCTCAATATCCGCACTGATGAAAACTTTCATCCTCACCCTCGCCCTTCCGATTCATCCGACCTTGAGCCACTCGGACTGGAGAAAGTCCGACTGATTGACATACCTATGAATGTTTCTCTCAGTCCCCTTCCCTATTCCGCTCGAGGCGAGATCCGCAAGCCAATTTCCCGAGTATGAAAATTGCCACGAGAGCCGATGCCGGCGAAGGGGGAAAAACCGGGGCGGCCTAAACGACTGGTGTTCTGACTAACGTGACGAGCTCCTGTAACGAGGCTTCACAAGGCGAGATCACATCGTGGATGCCCGCCTCTTGAGCCAGCGTTCCGCCGGGGACGCGAGCATAGTGGTCAAAACCACGATTGTCGCACCGATCCACAACGACAGTGAAGGAATCTCACCGAAATAGAGCCAACCCGCGAAGCCGGAGAAGATGATCGAAAGGTATCCGATCGGGGCCAGGAATCTCGCCTCCTGCTTCTGATAGGCGCGCAGCCAGCAATATTGCCCGAGCTGGGCCAGGACTCCCACGAGAATTATGTTGGGCGCCTCGGACCAGGGAATCGGCACCCATACCAGAGCGGCGGGGACCGACGTGAGCACGGTCAGGCCCACCGTGTAGAAGAGCATCAGGACGACCGTGTCCTCGCCGGCAAGGCGCCTCGTCTGTACCACCGCCAATGAGCCGAAAAAGACCGATCCGAACGCTGCGGCGATCCCGAAATTCCATGGGATCGCATCCGGCCGGACCATGACAAGGACCCCGAGAAAACCCAGGACCGCGAACACATAGCGAATCCTGCTGACGCTCTCTCCGAGGAGCACGGCCGCCATGACCAGAAGAACGAGCGGCCGGGTGAAGCCGATCGCCGTCACGAGCGCGAGCGGAAGCGCCGCGAAGGCTGCGAAGTTGAACGTGAGCGCAACCGAATTGAACGCGACCCGGGCAAGATGGCCGCGAATGTTCGACAAATTCGTCAGCTTGTCGCGATGACGCCACATCAGCGGCGCCACGGAGAGAAATCCGACAAGCGAGCGCAGGAAAACCAGCTGAACGGCCGGATAGGTATCGCCCTCGGCCTTGACGATGGCCTGCATCGTCGTCACCAGCGCCATATCGAGCAGCAGCCATCCGACGCTCCTCCACAGAGGAACCGTCGGCGAGGACGCGTCGGGCTCAGGCTCGGGTGACATGCCTCTCATAGGTCAGGCCGGCTGGACCAGATTGGCCAGCAGGCGGAAGGCGCCCGGCACCAGTCTGTCCAGCTGGTGGTGCAGCACGAGCGCCACATGGGTGTGCCGTCCCCGACCGATACGGGCCGAAATGAGCGATCCCTTGAGCGGCTTCTCTCCCCGATCGTTCAGGGAGAGAAGCTCTTCATAGACGGGATCGTAATCGGCGGCGAAATAAAGCCCCCTCTCCTTGTCCCAGCCTTTCCAATCATCCGCCGCGATCCTGTTCGGGATGTTGAGCAAAGGAGAGTCCGGCTGCAGGATTGTCACTGGAGCAGCCGGATCGGTCACGCGCCATCGAAGCGAGGGTGAGCCGATCGCCAGGCGGCGCGGCGGCGTGCGATCTGGGTCCCAGTTGTCCGTCGGGCGATGATAGAGCGTGACCAGATGTCCGCCCTCTTCCACGAAGCGATGCAGGCGCTGGGTCGCAGCCCGCAGGTCCGACCGGAGACCGAACGCGAATATGCCGACGACGATGGTCGTGAATTCCGACAGGGAGCCTGCCTTCAGCTCGGCCTCCCCCAGATCCGTCACATCGAGTCCGAGGCGGCGCATATGCGCGCCGACATTGTCGCTGCCGCCGCCCACATAGCCGATGCGCGCATTCGGGAGAGCAATGTCGAGCGTCAGGGCCTTGAACTCTGCCGGCATCACGAAGGCCGCAGGCCGGATGTGAGGATAGGCGATCGTCCGGATCTCGCTGGCCGGTCTGCCATCCACGATCGGAGTGATCACGGCAAGCCCGGATTCCAGGCGGTCCGGCAGATTGAGGATCCAATCGGATCCTTCCTCGCGAATTGTCCAACCCTCCGGCGCCTGCCACTGCTCCGGCTCCGCGCCGATGGCTTGAATGCGGATGACGGGCTGCTGGTCCCCTGCCCTGATCAGGGCAATGGCCGGGTCGAGCGTCAGCGACTGGGCAGGAACGATCCGAAGAGGGTCCTCCAGATCCAGATCGACCCTGATCCTGCGCTCGCCGATCCGCCCCGAAATGACAACGGAAGCCACGCCATTGCCGCCCATGGGATCGAAGGATTCCGGGTAATTTCCCGTGTGTGATGCGGAAACCGGAACCGCGATAGTGTAGGCGATGCGTCCCGGCTCCTTCGCCGTCTCGACTGCTTCGAGGCCAGCCGGAAGGCGTGGCGAAACCGTCACGTCCGTGAGGCATGGCGCATCGATGTGAACATCGAGAGACAATTCCGAGCCCGGGGAACATGTGCCCTTGAAAGTCGCACGGGCGACCTTCGCATAGGCCTCGAAGAGAGCATGGTCGATTTCTCGCAGCTTACGGTCGAGGCGATGCCCGATCCGCGCGAGGCTGTCCTGATCCAGATCCGTTCTGGCCTGTTCGATCAGTTGAGCCGCGCGGACGAGGGCCGCGCCGATCCGCTCGCGATCGGGAAAAGCCGCAATGGCGTGATCGATGTTCTCCTGAGCTTCTGTCAAAGCCGTGGCCGCCGATCGCGGCACGCCCGCTGTAGCGAGTACGGCAAGACTGGCATGCAGACCATCTCGGATGTCGCGCTCAGGGGCTGCCTCTCCGCCGGCACGGAGCTTCAGATGAAGGCTCCACCGATCGAGCGGATCATCCCGCCAGACGCCCATGCCCTGGGACGCATGCGCCGCCCGTGACCATTCTCCAAGCTGCGTGAAGGCCAGACCCGTGACGTCGTCGCCCCCCGCCGCTTCGACGCTGAGCGTCACCGGCGGCGGCGGCACTTCGTCATCATAGGCATAGCTCGCACCGGACCAGGCCGGGAGGTAGAACTTGGCGACCTGCCAGGGCTGAAGACCCATGGCCGCGTGATCCGAAAAAGCGGAAGGATCCGCGGCCAGGTGGAATGCCTTTTCGGCCGCCCGTGTCATGGCCCGGTGGTGGCCATGCTGTCCCGGCACATCCAAGAAGGTCGGGATGACGATGTCCGGGCGGTAGCGGCGATAGGCGCGGACCAGCCGCTCGACGATACGCTCCTCGCCCCAGCGGCGGAGGGTATCGTCGCCATTCTTCGAAAAGCCGAAGTCATGAACGGGGTCATCCGGGCCATGGCCGAGCCATGCCACATCGGCATCCATGCGGCCGGCCGCCTCTTCCATTTCAGCGGTGCGAAGCACGCCGAGGGCGCCGCCCCGCTCCGGCCCGAGCGCGTTCTGACCACCCTCGCCTCGTGTCGAGCAGGCCACCACGACGCGCATGCCGTAAGCAAAGCGAAGGGCCGCCAGCATGCCGTTCGCCTCGTCGTCCGGATGCGCGCCGGTGTTCATCACCGTCACCGTGGATCTCAACCGGCTGAGAGCCCGGTGCAGACGGATCAGCGCCGGCTGATGCACGGCGCGGGCGAGACGGTCATGGTCATTGAGCAAGAGAAACCTCCTCTGTCGGCTGTTCCCGATGAGCGGCATGGGCCGTATCGAGCCGGGGCGTCATCGCTTCCAGAAGCGGCAGGGCGGCGGCTCCAAGGGCGGCGGTGAGCCGCCCCGTCTGCCCGCTGATCAGGCGCTCCTCGCTGCGATTCCTGCGGCTCGCCACGGAGAGAGGGAGCGGCTGCATGGTCCGGGTGAGATCGTTCAGGAGCCCCGGCGGGAGAGCGCCGCCGATCACGACGGCCTCAGGATCGAAGAGGTTTTCGAGCATGGCGATCTGAGGCGCGAGATAGGCGGACGCCTCACGGATCCACGTCTCGACGACAGGGTGCCTTTCACGGTGCAGCCGCTCCAGATGCGCATAATCGACCTGGTGGATCCCGGCGGCCGCCAGCCTCTCAGTGAGGGCCTGGATGGAGGCATAGGCCTCGAGGCAGCCATGCTGACCGCATGAGCAGAGACGCCCGCCCTTCTCCACCAGCACATGCCCGATCTCTCCGGCGTTGCCGTTGGCACCGCGATAGGGGCGGCCATCGACCATGATGCCCAGGCCCAGGCCCTGCCCGAAGTAGATCAGGCAGAAGTTCTTCAGCGTCTTCGCCGCACCGTAGAGACGCTCGCCAACGGCCGCAGCCGTGGCATCGTTTTCGAGGGTGATCGGAACGCCGAGCATCTGGCCCATCTCGGCAGACGCGTCAAAGTCCAGCCATCCCGACAGGGTCGTCGGCCCGACGGAGGTCATGCCTTCAACGTTGAAGGGGCCCGGCATCACCACGCCAACGCCCAGGAGCTGCGGCACCGGAGGTTTCAACTGCGCCTGAGCGGCTTCGATCTCTGCCTTGATGGCGGGAAGCACGGCCTCAGGATCGTTTCGTGAAATGGGAAGGGTTCGCTGCGCGCGGACACGGCCGCCGATGTCGACCAGAAGAGTCGAGATGTGATCTGAGGCAATCTCGATCCCCGCCGTCATGCCTCCGTCCGGATTGACGGCGAACTGGATCGGCGGCAGGCCCCTGCCCGCTCTCAATCGGCCAGTTTTGATGAGCAGGCCATCCTCGACAAGCTCATCGACAATATTCGAAACGGCCTGAGTGCTCAGATGGGCATGGCGCGAGATTTCCATGCGCCCGACCGGTCCGAGCTGGCGCACGACATCCAGCACGACCCGCCGGTTATGGGACCGATTGCGTTCCGGATTGCTCCCGATGGTCGATCGTGCCCCGGGTTTCGATCTTTTCGGCATCTCCGCCACTCCCTGACACCACGATGCCGCGAGGAAATGAATAACTCAAGTTAATTATCTTATTGACAGGCCCCTGACTCTAGGGGAGCCTGAAGCTGGAACGGTCCGGTCAAGGACTGACCAGAGGATAGTCGGCGCCTTGCGCCCAGCTACGATGGAGAGGGATATGCGTTTTCGTCACCTGCTCACAGGCGTTGCCCTAGGCTTCGCCACCTTGGCGGCTACTGGCGCCAAGGCCGTCGAGATCGAGTACTGGCAGTACGTCTTCGACACGCGCGTCAAGGCGATGAACCAGCTGATCGCCAAGTTCGAGGAAGCCAACCCGGACATCAAGGTCAAGCAGACCACCTTCCCTTATGCCGACTATCAGACGAAGGTCGCCGCCGCGATCCTGGCCGGTCAGGGCCCCGACGTCGTCCAGCTCTTCTACGGCTGGACCGACAGCTTCATCGCCGGCAAGATGATCCAGCCCCTGCGCGCGGAAGCGTTCCCGGCCGCCGAGATCGAGCGTGACTTCTTCCCGATCGTCAGCGCCATGAAGCGCGGCAACGACTATTACGGTCTGCCGACCGCCGTGCGCTCCCTCGCCCTGTTCTACAACAAGAAGGCCTTCAAGGACGCCGGCCTCGACCCGAACAAGCCGCCGCAGAACCTTGAGGAACTCGTCGCAGCCGCAGAGAAAACCACGAAGCGCGATGGCAGCGGCAACATCGTCTCCGCCGGCATCACGCTCGATATGACCGGACAGGACCATCAATGGTGGCGCGAAGTGCTGATCCGCCAGTTCGGCGGCGCGCCCTACACCGACAACGACACCAAGGTCACCTATAACGACGATGCCGGGCTGAAGGCGCTCACCTTCTACACCGATCTCCAGACGAAGCATAAGGTCGGTCAGGTCGGCTTCATGGACGAGGGCCAGGCTGCTTTCCGTGCGGGTCTTGCCGCCATGACCATCGACGGCACTTTCCGTCTCGGTTCCTTCGGCACGATCAAGGCCTTCGAATGGGGCGTCACCGAACTTCCCGCCAATGCCCAGGGCGTGCGCAGCAACTACGCCAGCTACTTCGCCAACGCGATCACCTCGAAAGCGTCGGGTGAGAAGCTCGCAGCGGCCGAGAAGTTCCTCAAGTATGTCTCGTCACCCGAGGCCATGAAGATCTGGCTGGAGGTCGTCGGCGAACTGCCGGCCCGTCGGACCGCCGCGCTTACGCCTGAGAACGTCGCGCATCCGATCTATGGCCCCTTCCTGAAGGGCCTGGAATATGCGCACACCACCCTGTTCAAGGACGAAGCGGCTCAGCGCCAGGTTGCCATCGACATGGTGAACCGCGTGCTGATCGGCGGCGAGGATCCCAAGACCTCCCTTGCCAAGGCCGCGGAAGCCGAGCAGGCCATTCTCGACCGCGCCAAGCAATAACCGACGCCCGCGAGGAAGCAGCACATGTCCGCCGTCACACATCGGGAGACCGCCTCCGGCGGTCTCTGGTCGAGAATGAGCCTCGGCCAGAAACAGGTGATCTGGGCGTGGGCCTTCCTCGCGATTCCGCTCGTCTTCTATGTGGTGATCCGCTTCTGGCCGACCTTCCAGGCCTTCTACCTGTCGGTCACGGACTGGACGCTCACCAAGCCGGCCTCCTTCGTCGGGCTGGAGAACTACAGAAGGCTGTTCCAGGACCCGCTGTTCTGGCAGGTGTTCCGCAACACCTTCATGTACCTGATCCTCGGTACGCCGATCAGCCTTCTGCTCTCCTTCGTGGTGGCTTATTACCTCGACCGGGTGCGCTTCATGCACTCGTTCATCCGCGCATTGTATTTCCTGCCGTTCCTGACCACGGCGGCCGCCATGGCCTGGGTCTGGCGCTGGTTCTACCAGCCTGTTCCCATCGGCGTGATCAACGACATCCTTGCAAGTTTCGGCATCCCGCAGCAGCCCTTCCTCCGTTCGACGACGCAGGCGCTGCCGGCGGTGCTCGCTCCCGCCGTATGGGCCGGCCTCGGGTTCCAGATCATCATTTTCCTCGCGGGCCTGCGCGCCATTCCCGTCACCTATTACGAGGCCGCCCGCATCGACGGCCTGTCCGAGGGCGCGATCCTGCGCAAGATCACGATCCCGCTGCTCAAGCCCACCCTGGTCTTCCTGGTGGTGTTCTCCTCCATCGGTTTCCTGCGCATCTTCGACCAGGTCTACAACATCAACACCAACGATCCGGGTGGCCCGCTCAACTCCACCAAGCCGCTGGTGCTGATGATCTATCAGACGGCCTTCAGCTCCTATGAGATGGGATACGCGGCCGCGCAGACCGTCGTCCTTTTCCTGATCCTTCTCGTGATCTCCCTTGTTCAATTGCGCCTCATGAGGGACCGCTGATGAGCGCTGAAGCAACCTTCCACGCTCTGCCGATGTCGCGGATCAGGCCCGGCCGCATCGTCGCCTGGACTCTCCTGTTCATCGGCGGCGTCATCATGGTGACGCCTCTGCTGTTCATGCTGTCGACCTCCCTCAAGGACGCATCCCAGGTCTATGACCTCCGCGTGCTCCCGCAGGCGCCGACCCTCGACAACTACATCGAGATTCTCAGCGACGGCCGCTTCACGCGCTGGTTCATCAACTCGATGATCGTTGCGATCATCGTCACGCTCTCGAACGTGTTCTTCGACAGTCTCGTCGGCTATACGCTGGCGAAATTCCGGTTCCGCGGCCGCTACATCGTCTTCATCGCCATCCTGTCCACCCTGATGATCCCGACCGAGATGCTGGTCCTGCCCTGGTATCTCATGGCGAGCCAGTTCGGATGGGTCGACAGCTACTGGGGCATCATGTTCCCCGGAATGATGACCGCCTTCGGCACCTTCCTGATGAAGCAGTTCTTCGAAGGCGTGCCGAACGACTTCCTGGAAGCTGCCCGGATCGACGGCCTCAACGAATTCACCATCTGGTGGAAGATCGCCATGCCGCTGGTGACTCCTGCCCTGTCGGCGCTCGCGATCTTCACCTTCCTCGGCAACTGGACGGCCTTCTTCTGGCCGCTGATTGTGACCACGAGCGCCGATCTCTACACCCTGCCCGTCGGCCTCTCCAGCTTCGCGGTGGAGCAGTCGATCCAGTGGGAGAAGATTATGACGGGCGCAAGCATCGCGACCCTGCCGACGCTCATCATCTTCCTGTTCCTCCAGCGCTATATCGTCCGCGGCGTCATGCTGGCCGGACTCAAAGGCTAAAGCCGATGACAGCAGGCCCCTTCAACGACACCTCCGTCTTCCCGGATCCGGTTTATAAGGAGACCGTCCTGCGCCCGCTCTTTGACGGGGCGAAGGATCACCATGTGGAAGGCTTCCGCCTGATCGACCGGGCTCATCTCGTGATGCTCCACGAGACGGGCATCCTGACCATCGAGCAGGCGCGTCCCATCGCACAGGCGTTGGAGGCCATCGATCGCGAGATCGACGTGAGCACCCTCACCTATACAGGCGAGGTGGAGGATTTCTTCTTCCTGATCGAGAAGGAACTGCGCAAGCGCCTTGGGCCGGATCTCGCCGGCCGTCTGCACACGGCACGCTCGCGCAACGACATCGACCACACCCTGTTCAAGCTGGGGCTCAAGCACCGCATCGATCCTCTGCTGGAGCGGCTCGTGCGACTGGCCGAAACTCTGGCATCGGTCGCCGAGCGCGAGAGCAAGACGCTCATCGTCGCCTACACCCATGGACAGCCGGCGCAGCCGACCGTCTTCGGGCACTATCTCTCGGCCGTGCTCGAAACCCTGCTGCGCGACGTCGCCCGGCTGGAAGCGGCCCGCGACATCGTCGACCGCTGCCCGATGGGAGCCGCCGCGATCACCACGAGCGGCTTTCCGATCGACCGGGACCTGATGGCCCACCTTCTGGGCTTCAGCCGGCCGCTGCAGAATTCCTACGGCTGCATCGCATCGATCGACTACATCACATCCACCTATTCGGCGATCGCGCTGACATTCCTCCATCTCGGCCGCTTCATTCAGGATCTCCAGTTCTGGACGAGCTTCGAGGTGGGGCAAGTCTATGTTCCGAACGCCTTCGTGCAGATCAGCTCGATCATGCCGCAGAAGCGCAATCCCGTTCCCATCGAGCATATGCGCCATCTCTCTTCCCAGACCGTGGGGCGGGCGCAGGCGATGCTCACGATCATGCACAACACGCCGTTCACCGACATGAACGACAGCGAGGGCGAGAGCCAGGGCTTCGGCTATGGCACCTTCGAGAGCGGGGGGCGCGTGCTCGATCTGCTCGCCGCCCTCGTGCCGGCCCTGCGCATCAACCCCGACCGGGTGCGCCAGAACATCCGCCGCAGCTGCATCACCGTCACCGAGCTCGCCGACAGCCTCGTGCGTCAGGAGGGCCTGTCGTTCCGCGAGGCCCATGAAATCGCAGCGGAGGTGTCCCGTGCTGTGGTCGCCATCGGCGGCGACATCGCTGAAGACGGCTACGAGGCGTTTCAGGCAGCTTTCCAGCGTTGCGCGGGCCGCAAGACGAAGATCGAACAGGCCCAGTTCGCGACGATCGTCTCGGCAGAAAACTTCGTCGCTGTTCGCGACCGCTTCGGCGGCCCCGCCCCGCGGGCCCTAGCCGAGGCGATCGCCGGCTACAATCAGGAGATCGCCGGCATCCGCGAGCGGATGCAGGACACGAAGCGCCAGGCCGAGGCCTCTGCTCAGGATCTCCATTCCCGATTCAACGCATTGCTCGGAGCCCGCTAATGGCGACCATCGAACTCGATCGCCTCGTCAAGAGCTACGGACAGACGACCGTCGTCCATGGAATCGACCTCTCGATCCAGGACGGTGAATTCGTCGTGCTCGTCGGCCCGTCGGGCTGCGGCAAGTCGACGACGCTGAGGATGATTGCAGGCCTTGAGGAAATCAGCGGCGGCGCAATCCGGATCGATGGACGCGTCGTTAACGACCTTCAGCCAAAGGACAGGAACATCGCCATGGTGTTCCAGAACTATGCCATCTATCCGCACATGAGCGTGGCGGACAACATCGCCTTCGGTCTCTACCGCACCAGGCTCTCGAAGAGCGAGAAGCGCCAGCGCGTCGAGCAGGTCGCCGAAACGCTCGGTCTGTCGCATCTTCTCGATCGCCGCCCATCGGCGCTTTCGGGCGGTCAGCGCCAGCGCGTCGCCATCGGGCGGGCGATGGTGCGCGACCCGGCGGCCTTCCTGTTCGACGAGCCCCTGTCCAACCTCGATGCCCAGCTGCGCACCCAGATGCGCATCGAAATCAAGCGCCTCCATCACCGACTCGGAACGACCTCCGTCTTCGTGACCCACGATCAGGTGGAAGCCATGACCATGGCTGACAGGATCGTCGTGATGCGCGACGGCCGGATCCTCCAGGTCGGCACGCCGATGGAGCTCTACGAGAAGCCCGTCGACGTGTTCACGGCGCGCTTCATCGGCAGCCCGACGATGAATCTCCTGCCGGCTTCTCTGCGCGAGGGTCGAGCGGAACTGGCGATCGGCGGTTCGGTCAAGGTGCCCCATGCTTCGACTACGACGGCTGACATTCTGGTCGGCGCCCGTCCCCAGGACCTCGTGCCGACGGCTACGGCTTCTCCCGGCCTCACCGTCTCCGGCACGGTCGCGGTTGTGGAGACGCTCGGCTCCGAGACCCTCGTTCATATCGAAAACAAGGGCCACACGATCATCGGCTCCGCACCGGGTCGGCAGATTCCGAGCATCGGCGAGAACCTGACGCTCCATGCTCCGGCGGATCGGCTCTATTACTTCGACAAGGCAACCGAAAAGGCACTCGCAACCCAATGAGCGAAATGTCCTCCGGACGCAGCAAGGTCCTGTGCCTTGGGCGCACCTATTGCGACATCATCTTCACCGGGCTGCAGGAAATGCCCGTGCTCGGCCGGGAGCGCTTCGCGCAGGACGTGACGATCACGGCCGGAGGCGGCGCCTATATCACGGCGGCCCATCTTGCCTCGCTCGGCCGTTCGTCCGCGCTCCTGTCGCGCCTAGGCACGGATCCTCTGTCTCAGAGCCTGCGTCCGGAACTTCAGGCCAGCGGAGTTGACCTGACCTATGTCGAGTGGTCCCCGGACGCCGGTCCTCAGCCGACCGTCGCCTTGATCAAGGATAGCGAAAGAGCCTTCGTGTCGCGGCGTGCCGGTGGTTCGCGACCATCGACGCTCGAGCAGGCGCTCTCCGCCCAAGACGTCGCCCATCTGCACATTGCGGAATTTGCCACGCTTCAGGACAATCCCGATGTGATCGCAATGGCACGCAGCTTCGGCCTGACGGTTTCTCTCGACCCGAGCTGGGACGATCAACTGATCCATCAGAATCCAAACTTCTTCGAGATCTGTGCGGGAGTCGACATCTTCTTCCCCAATGCCGAGGAGGGAAAAGCCCTGACCGGCCACGACTCGGCGGAGGACATCATCCGCACCCTGAGGGAGAGATTTCCCTTGGTGGTGCTCAAGCGTGGCGAACACGGCGCGATGGCTTCGCACGGATCAACCTCTATTTCGGCTGAATCTCTTCCCGTCAAAGTGGTCGACACGACAGGCGCGGGCGACGCGTTCAATGCTGGCTTCCTGCACTCCTGGCTCAAAGCCCCGGACCTCGCCGCAAGCCTGTCCGACGGGATCAAAGCGGGAGCTCTCTCGGTTCAGTCCGCCGGAGGCGCTCCACCACATCTTCTCTCATCGAGCCCTGCCTGACAGCAAGGGACATGACCCGTTGCGTGGTTGGAGTTGTTGCCCCTGACGGGACCTTCACTGGAATCGGCCGAGAAACGCCGTGTGAACGACCTTTCCCTGATCGATCACTCGCGGATGGAACAGGCCAGGTGCCGGGGGTGATCCCGACCTATCATCATTTCGTCAACCGGTCCCGGCAGTGTGTGGTCGAGGAAGGGAGCCGCTGTTACAAGTCGTGCTGTCGCCATCAGCATGCAGGTCGGGGCGGCCACGGACAACCTGCCGTTCTCGGCGCCGCGCTGCTGGCACTGGCGTGAGCCGAGGCCGCACGAATCAACGGCCTTCGGCAGCAAAGACCACCAAACGTCCTTCAGGTCATTGATGGGGTTCAAAGGTCATGAGGCTTGCATCCATGTCAACTCAGGCTTAGCTTCATGACTTCTCGAAGGAGGTCCAATGGTAGATCAGAAACCAGCTCGTTGAGGCGCCCCGCCCGTTAACGCGTGCGTGGATCGCCTTGCGCTCCAAGGACGTCGATCGTCTGAGTCCCGCGCAACCTGTGTTTCTGGATCGTCATCATGCCTCTCGACTTCGCCCTGTCGGGCAGAACCTATCTCGTGACCGGAGCCAATTCCGGGATCGGACGCAGCATCGCTCTTACCCTCGCCGCCCACGGCGCGGACATTGCAATTCATTATCTTCCAGCCTCCATTCCGACAGACGGAGCCATGCACACGGTTCTCGGAGAAGAGGCTGCCGAAGCAGTCGTCGCTGAAATCCGGCAGTCGGGACGGCGCGCGGTCGCATTGCCCGGGGACCTTGCCGAGCCGGACACGCCAAAGAGCCTCCTGGGTCGCGCGGAAGAGTCCCTCGGCCCTCTCCACGGCCTCGTCAACAACGCCGCGGCCTGCGAGCTGCCGGATACCGTCATGGAGGCGACCTGGGACCGTTACCGACGCCACTACGACGTGAACTTCGCGGCGCCAACCCTGTTGATGTCGACCTTCGCGCAAATCCTGGCCCGGCGCTCACAGCCGTCTGGCAGGATCGTGAACATCAGCACAGACTCGGCCCGGGCCTTTCCCCATCAGATCTTCTATGGAACCAGCAAGGCCGCCCTCGAAGCGATGACGCGAGCGGCGGCGATCGAACTTGGGCCGATCGGGATCACCGTGAACGCCGTCGCGCCCGGTCCTGTGCAGACAGGCTATATCGACGAGGAGCTCGCTGAGAAGGTCCTTCCCTCGATTCCGCTCCGCCGCCTTGGAGCGCCCGAGGATATTGCGGCGGCGGTTGCGTTCCTTGTCAGCGATGCGGCCTCCTGGATCACCGGGCGGATCACCCAGGTCGCCGGAGGCCATGCGCTTTGAGAACTGCTCCGGCTAAAAGACCGAAGTCCAGTTGGCGAGATGAGATCTGGTAGCGCTTGCTACCGAATGCCGCAAATCAAGACGGGAAATAGCGGCGTGGCGCAGCGTTGGACGCCGATTGTTCCGATGAACGTCATGCAACTGGAATGAGAGGTAACGTGTCGAGGCAATTTCTCGTTATCCTTTCCCTCTCGCTAGTGTGTCTCGTCCTGCCGCTCTCCTATACGGTCCTGCTCTGGCGCGCGCGTGGCAAGAGCCGCTTGAGCTGGATCGTGAGGCTGCTCACGGCGTGTGCCGTGGTCCTTCTTGTTCTGCTCATCGGCCGCTGGGATGTGCTTGGGTACTATACCCGGTTCCTGCTCGCCGGGCTGCTTGCTCTCGCCGCGTTGGCATCCTGGCAGCGGCACTGCAGGCTGCCCAAGATCGTACCGAGTGACCGCCCCTACTGGCGACACTACGGCAGCGATGCACTTGTTCTTGCCATCCTCATTGGCATGCTGGGCCGCGTCGGGATGGGCTTCCTCCCATCGCGCGAGGCAGTTCCATTGGGATTTCCGCTGCAGGACGGCTGGTTCATGGTTGGTCAGGGTGGGAACAGCACGCTCATCAACTATCACAACAGCCATCCGACCCAGCAGTACGCCTTGGATATCTCAGCCCTCAATCGGTTCGGCTTTCGGGCCGATGGCATCCTGCCGTCCGATCTCAACCGATACGAGATCTTCGAGAAGCCGGTCGTCGCTCCCTGTGACGGTACTGTCCATGCCACCCGCGACGGACTTGCCGACCTGACGCCGCCACAGCGAGACCCGGAGAACGTCATGGGCAACCATGTCGTGATCACCTGTGGTGATGTGGATGTGGCAATCGCCCATCTCAGGAATGGCAGCCTTGCCATGGAAGCCGGAGATCCTGTCTCCTCCGGGCAGGTAGTCGGCGCCGTGGGCAACTCAGGCAATACGACGGAACCGCACATTCATATTCATGCGGTGCATAGGGATACGGGCGCAGCCATCCCGATCTTGTTCGATGAGCGCTTCCTCGTCCGGAATGCCGCTACCACACCGTGAATGCGAAGACACAATGGACTCGTGAGGGATGCGTCATCACCGGTGCCACCCGATGCCCGGAGGGTGACGACATGGATACCCCAACGACGGCTCGACCTATTTGGCGGCTGCGGTTCTGCCCGGCGGTACAATCCGGAGCATGAAGGTCGACACCTTTTCTCCAGGCGTAACCGGTTTCGGAACTTTATGGCTCAGCGGTTCCAAGCTCTGAAGAAACGCCGCAATCGCTTGCGCATCATCGGCCGTCAGTTGCCCATATGCGTGCCAGGGCATGACCGGTGCCAGGATTCGGCCATCCGGCCGCTTGCCGGTCTGGATCGCCGTCACGATCTGGTCTCGGCTCCAATTGCCGATGCCGGTCTCCTTATCGGGTGTGATGTTGGGGCCGACGAAAACGCCCAGGCCTGGAATCTCGAAGGCCACATCTGATCCGCCAAGGAAGCGCGACATGTCAGGCTGTCCCCGGAAGTATCCGGGCGTGTGGCAGTCGTTGCAGCCGCCGAGGGTGACGAGATATTTGCCCCGCGCGATTTGGGCATTGTCGGCCATCGCGGCAAATGCGGGAAGCGTAACCAGCGACGAGATCAAGAAGGCAAGACGAGCTGCTGTCGGCACCATCGTTTTCTCCCTTGCTGTGTATGGATCGATCCTCGTCCTTCGCACATCGAAGCGAGTGCGTCTGTAACATGGCAGGATGCGTTTGCTGCGCTTGCGCCCCGCAGGATCCTGCACAGCCTAAGCGCACCGTCCTCTTCATCCTTGACGGACGCTGACATGGTCCGCCGCCACAACCAAGTTGTGGGGTGAAATGCTCGTGAGCAAGGCCCACGAAGGTGCATATCCCGATCCAGTGCGGCCAGTCAGACGATATAGGGATCACCCCGTATGATTGGCTTGCCCTGCCCCCGACCTTGACACCAGCGGCCCAACGAGACGCCCGTCGAAGCGCTCTCCGATCAGCTTGGCGGGATTGCTGCAAGCGATGTCGACAGGGGACGGCATTGCCGCTCCTCAACGACAGGCGTCACGCTTGGAGATGCAGGGTCCAGAATTCCTGGTCGAACGTCCGCCCAAACGCCTGCTGGCCAGACACCACCTTCGTCCTAGGAAGCCGAGGCGTCCGTAAAATCCTCTTACGTCGAAAAAAATCCTCTTGCGTCGAAAAGGCAGCGATAGGTTTTAAGCTGGACCTTCTTGAACGAGCGGGCGCGGGCATGTCCAACGTCTCTGCCTCTAAGCTACGGCGAAACCGGAACAGGATTGAAAAACGCCACGCCGGCAGCATCTTTCCGGCAATGCAGTTCGGGAGGTGCCTTCCTGAGATTCTGGCGTTCTCGGCGGCCCTCGGCGCCTGATCTATTTCCTGACGAACATCGGGTAATCCTTGAGCACCTTCTGGCACGCGGCGGCATGCCCGATCCTCCGCTCTGAAGCATCGAACCGCTTCATTCCCGCCATCAGGTTCTTCTTCGCGCTGGCCTCGCCGATCTGGCGGAAGCAGGAGCGCGCCTGATCGATGACAGCCTCATTGTATTGGTTGAACCCACACTGGAACTGGCCGCGGCTGGCCTCGCCATGAGCGCGGATGAAAGCGTCGCAGTCGAGCGCCTGCGCGCCGCCGATTGCGGCCGTGCTGATAATAACGGCCCAAAGGAAGCGGTTCATGGATTGAAACTCCGATAGAATGTTATTCGCTGTTCGAGAGGAATGCGGCGAGCGTGACTCTCTGCTTCGACAGGTCGGTGGCCATGCCCTCGAGCATGGGACCGAGGGGAACCCCGCTTCAGTCGCGCCTCCGGAACAGGACTTGGCTTCAACAGGGCATGGCTTCCGGACGGAAGCAGAGGATCCTCGACTTTGGAGAAGCGCCGCAACGGCGAGGACCGTTCTCTTGCGCATGAGAACCATCCTCGCCCGTCCCCTGCCCCGTCGGACGCAATCACAAGTCGGGGAAGTTCGCGTCCTTCGTGGCTTTGCGGATGTCCATCATCATACGATACACGACTTTCTTGTTGCCCCGCTCATGCATGGAAATGCAGGTCATCTGCTTTGCCTTCTCGATCCTCTTGGAATCGAACATGCAGAACCCTTCGGCGCCGTCGAGGACGCCCTCTCCTTGAGAACTCCTGCGCATGATCTCGGTGGCTTCCGTTCCAAGGTCGCGCACGGGCAGGATCCGGTCGATCGGAATGATCAGCATGGCCTTGTTGGTCGTGGTGTCGAACTCCGACCCCGCGAAGCCGAGAACGCCAGTTCCGGTTACGAACTGGACGATCTTGCGTCCGTTCTTGAGCGCTATGACCGAGAGTTTTTTGCAGGAAATCGGGTCGCCCGCCTCCTGCGTGAGGTCGTCGGTCGGAGTGCCGCGCTTGAGGTAGCTTTCCTTGCACTTGCCGTCGAGGAACCAGGCTGTCGCGGCAGAAGACGAGGTTGCGGAGGCCGCCACGAAAACGGCACCGAGAAGGAGAGTTGTAACACGCATGTGTGATGTTTCGAATGTCATGTCGAGCGTTGCTCGGAAGGTGGCTATCGGTTTGGGGCGGGCTCCCGCTGGAAATCTCACGGTCGCGTTCTGCTCCAGGATGCGCACGGACGGGATTCCGTTACCAATCCAGCGAGCATCGCTTGCAAGACCGCTCGGCCTGTCACGACCGCGGCGGCGCAAAGCCTGTCGGCTCGTCGATCATCCAGGAGCTCGAGCCGGCGACCATCAGCGGCTTTCCATCTCGCGATGGATGGATGGCTGGGCAGAACCTGAAACTGAAATCAGATTACAATCTGCATTGAACATTCCCCAAATCCATCTCGACATCCCTAGCATTGGTTGGGGGCTTCGGTCACCAAGACCAAGAAATCTCATCATCTGATGGTTACGAGGCTTGCTTAATGGCACCGCGGCCCTGTTCGCTGCCTTGGCTCTCATCGTACCGAGTTCCCTCAGCCGCGCCCGACCGCTCGCCCCATCCCCATACCGCCGCCCTCCCCTGCCCCTCACTTCTGCGGCGGAATGAATGTCCGCAGCCGGCGTCGGCATTCCCCGGCCTAACGCTCCGGCCTTATCGATCTACTGGACCCTGTTGAATCAGCCTGCACAAAGCCTCGGGACACGCGAAATTCTCTCTTGCATTCGGCAGGAGTTCGCTTATGTATCCCACCCCGCGCCGCCGCAACAGCGAGCGGGGTTTATTTCCAGACACGGCGACCATCCGTTCCCGAGTTCTTGCCCGGGAGCGATGCTGCGCCTTCAGATCGATCGCAGTCGAACCTTGCTGGGCTCGGATGCAGGCTCTGGAGGCGGAGGCCTTTTCCGTCTGGTCAAAAGCCAAGAGCGATGACTGTCCGAAGGTATTCTGGCATGTTCACCCCGCTCCTCTGGCGCAAATCCAAATATTCATCGAGCGGCGAAAGTTCGCTCGGCAAGTATAACTCAGAAGAAGACTATCTTCTGGGATCGGGTTTGCTGTGTCTGCCGTCCGGTGCGCGGCTAAACACTCGAGAATTTCAGATTTCTTCTGAAACGGGTGTTGACGGGAGCGGGATGATC
>Ga0182741_1000174_pt1 | contig 101359 bp, 85 predicted proteins | sample eDN5th37CBELigOP_FD_128874 | JGI IMG/M metagenome (GOLD analysis project Ga0182741, IMG submission 128874) | Enriched Organic Plus compost microbial communities from Emeryville, California, USA - eDNA 5th pass 37_C BE-Lig OP (version 2) (version 2) ...
CGAGGCTGATGATGACGTAGCCCGGCGTTTGATCGATGCGGATCCCGTTGTTGTAGTTGCGCGGCAGCATCGACACCGGCAGACCGCGCGTGATGCAGCGATCCCACGAGTCGAAATCGGAGAGATCGTCGAAGTCTTCGTCCTGGTAATACGTGCCGCTCATCGTCGCGGCCTTCGCCTTGCCCGCCTCGGTCAGCGGCGGGATTTTTCCGTTCGGCGGATCGACGATCAGCGACGTCAGCCGCAGCGCCTGCGTCGGCTCGGCCCAGTGGCCGCCGCCCATCCGGTTGTTGCGGATCTCCTCGTCGTAGCGCGTGTTGCGCTGCTCGACACGCGCCAGCACCTCGGCGAACTCCTCGTCGGTCATGTAGCGGCGCTCGCCGTACCGCTCCGGCCGCTCCATCGGCGTGCCGATCAGGTGCGCGATCGGCCACATGCCCTGCAGGTCCGGGTCGCCCCAAGGCGTCATCGGATGCTGCCAATCGGCGGCAGGTGCCGCAGTCGTGCCGCCCCCCTGCTGCGCCTGCGCGACGGCACACGACATCGCAACCCACGCCGAACCGAGCGCGACGCCCGTGCGGATCGTCGCCCAAGCCGTGTCGTTCTTTCGTTTCATTCGTTTTGTCTCGTCCGATGGGCGACCCGGTCGGGGCCGTCCGGATGATGTATACGATCGCGAAGAGTATAACCGGGCCGGTCACAGTCGCGCGTCGGTGGCACTGTCGGCGGGCGTCGGCCGAACGCCCCTCCTCGGCACGCGCTTACCCGCGACTCCCGCCGCCCGTCGGCTCGACACGCGCGCGGTCCGGCTCGTTCTCAGGCGTTGCGCTCGTCGTGCCGGGCGGCATGCCCACGACGTAACATGGCGCGGTTTCGTCGTCCGGGGGCTCGATTCGGCGATCCCGGCGAGAGCGGCGGCGAAAACGGGTTTACGCGGCGTTTACGCGGCGAGTGCCGCGGCCGTCGGCGGATGACACATCGTCGGACGAGCACGTCGCGATCGAGCGTAGCGCACGGCGGCGCCCCGTCGATCACGATGTGCTCGCCGACTTTCAGCGTGAAGCGTCCGCGCCGACTTGCGACGACGCGGCAACCGACCCCCAGTCAGCGCCCCACAAACTTTGTCGCCGTCCTCTTCCACGATCTCGACTTCGATCGATCGCCTCCCCGACGGCCTACGCAGAGCCATCATAGCGGAGCCGCACGTCCCGGAGCATTCCTGGAATCGGAAGTTTCTTTAATTGCATGCCGGCACGCCGCGAGCCCTCTCCGCGAAGCCGCCCGACGCCGACGGTTCCCAACGCCGCATCGAAATGCCTACGCGTTTCCTATGCGAAACGGCCGTTCTGCCAAGGGATTGGCTATGCATTTCTCGTCAGCCCTGACTTGGCTCGGGCCGGCGGTACCACCCGGCCGAGCGTCTCATGGCGATGATGAACCTTGCGCATTCGAGCTCCTCCGCCCGGGACGCGCCGGCATCGGCGGAGCACAGATGAGCGTGGGCTCTTCACGGCGCGCCGGGCGCCGGAATCTCGAACGTCCGCGTCGTCGCGCCCGCGAGGTCGTGCACCGTCTCCCGAAATCCGAGCCGAATCGGCAGCGCATCGCGGTCGCGGCTCGTCACGATCAGCTCATCGCGCGTCACGCGCAGATCGAGCGTGTGCCCGCGGTACCGGATCCTCAGATCGAGCCGTTCGAGCTCCTCCGGCAGCGACGGGTTCAGGCGGAGCACGTCGCCGGCGACCTCGATGCCGGTCGACACGCGCTGCAGCAGGTCGACGCTGCCGGCCATCGCGCCGAGATGAATGCCTTCCCGCGTCGTGCCCCGCTGGATGTCGGCGACGTCGCTCTGCAGCGCCTCAGCGAAATAGGTCATCGCGCGGGGGCGATTGGAGCGCGCGAGCACCCATGCATGCACGACGCGCGACAGCGTCGAGCCGTGCGACGAGCGCGCGTCGTAGTACGCGACGTTGTCCGGAATCGTCGCCGGGTCGAACGCGTAGCCCGCGCCCTCGAGGAGCGCGCAGAGCTCCTCGGCCGAGAAGAGATAAAACAGCATCAGCACGTCGGCCTGCTTCGACACCTTGTAGCGGTTCGCGCTATCGCCCTCGGCCTCGAGGATCAGCTCGAGCCGGCCGATGTCGCCGTAGCGCATCCGGTAGCGTTCCCAGTCGAGCTCGTCGAGCGACTCGTAACCTTCGAACTGGCTGATCAGGCCGTCGTGGAACGGCACGAACATCCGGCGAGCGATGTCCGCCCAGCGCTCGATTTCGCGGTCGTGAAGCGCGAGCTTCGCGCGAAGCTCGTTGCGCCTCACGTCGGGCAGAAGCTCGAGCACGTCGAGCGCGCGGCGCAGCACCCAGATGGCCATCACGTTCGTGTACGCGTTGTTGCGCAAGCCGGGCTCGGCAGCGCCGGGATAGGCGTCGTGGAACTCGTCGGGCCCCATGACGCCGTGGATCTCGTAGCGCGCGCGCTTCGGCTCGAAGCGCGCGATGCTGCCCCAGAAGCGCGCGATCTCGAGGATCAGCTCCGCGCCGTAGAACTGCAGGAACTCGACGTCGTGCGTGACCTGGTAGTACTGCCACACGTTGTACGCGATCGCGCTGCCGACGTGCCGCTGCAGGTGCGTGTTGTCGGGCACCCAGCGCCGCGAGCGCGGATTCAGGTTCATCTCGTGCGTCTCTTCCTGACCGTCGCTGCCGCTCTGCCACGGGAACATCGCGCCCTCGTAACCGGCCTCGCGCGCGGCAGCACGCGCCTCGGGGAGACGCCGATAGCGGTACATCAGCAGCGAGCGCGTGATCTCCGGCGTGCGCAGGTTCAGCGTCGGAAAGATGAAGAGCTCGTCCCAGAACACGTGCCCCTGGTAGTGCTCCCCGGTCCAGCCGCGGGCCGGCACGCCGATGTCGAGCCCGATCGAGTTGAGCGACGCGGCCTGGAGCAGATGGAAGATGTTGAGCCTGAGCAGCATCGGCACGTTCAGCGGGAAACCCGGCTTCGCCGCGCGCAGATGCACGTCGTAGCGCCGCCAGAGCTGCTTCCACGCGAGCGCGTGCGCGGCCGCGAGCGCGTCGAAGCCGCCCGCGCGCCGAATCGCCTTGCGCGCGGCAATGCGGCACTCTGAGATCGCCGCATCGCGCGACGTGTAGAGCGAAACGACCTTCTCGACGACGAGCGTCTCGCCGCCGCGGAGCGCGACGTCGAATTCCTCCGCAACGTACCTCCGCTCCTCGATCCTGCGCGGCGGCACCGCGCACCGCTCGCCGTCGACGAACGTGCGCGTGCGCGCGGCGATCGCGACACGCAGGTGCGACTGGCACGTGCGCACGGCGAGGCAGACGCCCTCGTTGCCGGCGGCACCGCACGACACGGGCTCGAGGTGCCGGTTGTCGAACGGCCGGTAAAGCTCGGCACCGTCGTTCACGACGCGTCCGTCGATGCCGGCGCGGATCGTCACGTCCTCGGACCAGTTCTCGGCCGTCAACGCGAGCTCGAGCGCGGCGAGATGCATGTCGGCCATCGACACGATGCGGCGCTCGGCGAGCGTCGAGCGCCGGCCCGCATCGTCCTCGAAGCGGACGCGGCGCAGCAGCATGCCGCGGCGAAGGTCGAGCTCCTGCCGATACTCGAGGATCCGCGCGTTCCGCAGGTCGAACCAGTCGCCGCCGCCGATCTTGAACGTCAACGGCAGCCAGTTCGGGAAGTTGACGAGATCCTCGTTCTCGACCGTTCGTCCGGCGACGTCCGTCTTGAGCCGGTTGTAGCCGCCCGCGATGTACGTGCCCGGATAGTGCACGCCGTCCGCGCTCGCCCACGGCATCGCGGCCCGCGTCGTGAAGTAGCCGTTGCCGAGCGCGCAGAGCGCCTCGCGCGTCCCCTCGTGCTCCGGATCGAACTGCTCGTAGACGAGCGACCATGCCGACGGCGGCTCGACCGCAACCTTCACCTGACAGAGATCGTGGACGACCGTGTCCGCGCCCGCGTCGCGCAACGCCTGTGAGCGTCCCCCGCGGTCGACGCCGACCACGAGGCCGAAGCCGCCCGCGCGGCCGGCCGCGACGCCCGCGAGCGCGTCCTCGACGACGACCGCCCGCTCGGGCTCGACGCCGAGGCGACGTGCCGCCTCGAGGAACGCGTCGGGTGCGGGTTTGCCGGCGAGCCCGTGCCGCTCGACGTCGAGCCCGTCGACGCGCACGTCGAACAGCTCGTCGATGCCGGCGGCGTCGAGCACGGCCTTGCAGTTGCGGCTCGACGAGACGACGGCCGTCTTCACGTCGTAGTCGCGCAGCGTGCGGACGAGCTCGACCGACGACCGAAAGGTCTCGACGCCGCGCCGCTCGAGCTGCTCGAGGAAGTAGCGGTCCTTGCGCCGGCCCAGCCCGTAGCGCGTGTCGGCATCCTCGGGGTCGCTCGGCGTGCCTTCGGGCACGTCGATGCCGCGCGACGCGAGAAACGCCGCGACGCCGGCGTAACGCGGCTTGCCGTCGACGTGCTCGAGGTAGTCGTCGACCTCGTCGAACGGCACGAACGGCTCGCCGGTGCGCTCCGCACGGCGCTTCAAGAGATCGTCGAAGAGCCGCTTCCACGCGGCGGCGTGCACGGCCGCGGTCCGCGTCAGCACGCCGTCGAGATCGAAGAGCACCGCGTCGTAATCGCGAGGCGAGACGTGGACGAGAGGCGCATCGCCGGTCATGGCTCCTCCCTGCGAAGATTCGCGAAGTAGTCCGCGAGCGGCTCGATCAGACGCTCCGGAAGCCGCCGCGCGATCGTCGGCATCGGGTCGTCCCGACGATGCGCCTCGACGACTCCCGCATCGCCATGCCGCCAGCTCCGGAGACGCGACGCGAGATAGGACGCCTTCTGGCCCGCGAGAATCGGATAGTCGTCGCGCTTGCCCGGCGCGTGACAATTCGCGCACGGAGGCACGTCGAGCTCCGGGATGCCGTGCGCGACGACGGCCGCGGCGGTCGCGTCTGCCGCAGTCGGCGCGCGCCGAGCGCGTTCGGCCGGATCGATGACCGGCGTCTCGACGAGGCCCTCGTGGCTCGCGTAGTGCTCGGCGAGCGCGTCCCGTAAAGCTTCGTCGACGCGCGCGGCCGCACTCTGCATCACGCCGCTCGCGCGGCGTCCGGACGCGAAGTCGTCGAGCGCGTCGCGCAGGTACGCGGACTTCTGCCCGGCGAGGATCGGAATGTCGGGCTGCCCGCGGCCGTGCTCGGCATGACAGCGCTCGCAGTCCGCGAGCACGTGCTCGAGCGTGATCGACCGCGCGCCCGCGACCGTGCCCGATCCGAACGCGAGCGACCGGTACTCCTGCGGCGTCATCTCCGGCAGGCGGCGCACGAATGCCGTCATTCGCGCGATCTCGTCGTCGCGATCGGGCGCGGGCCACGCCGGCATCCCGGTGAACTTGATGCCGTGCTTCACGATCCAGAAGAGCTCCGCATCGGGGTAGCTCGACGCCGTCAGCGCGAGATCCGGCGCGTGCGGCGTCGCGGCCTGCATCTGCGGCGACGGCCGCTCGCCGGGTGCGCCGTGACAGACGGCACAGTGGCCCGCGTAATGCGCAGCCGCGGACACGAGCGCGCGCGGATCGGCCGCGGGCATCTCGACCGTCAGCGCCGCATGCGTGCGCACCGTGTTGCGCATCGCCCAGTGCAGGAACCAGTCGGTCGGCGGCGCGTGACCGGTCGATGCACCGACGTGAATCACGCCGGACCACGCGACGAGCAGGCCCACGGCCGCGAGCCCCGCGATCCAGAGGACGATGCGGCGCGGCGTCAGCACGATCGTCATCGCGGCACGGCCTCCGTGCCGCGGTCGCGCAGCACGCCTCGGAGCAGCGCGAGTCCGCCCAGGAGGTACGCACCGCCTCCGACGACGAGCATCACGACGCCGCCGAGCGCTTGATCCGCGAGCGGCGTCAGCCCCCACGGCAGCTCCGAGTGCGCGTGCGCGGTGAAGAGCGGACGCGGCGCGAGCGAAATCAGCGTGCCGAGCAGCGTCATGTGCATCGTCGTCATCAGGAGCGCGAGGATCGCGGCCGCGCGCCGCGTGCTCGTCGGTCCGTCCCGCGTGCCGTAGCACGCGCTCCAGAGCCCGACGCCCACGGCGGCGAACGAGGCCTGCTCGACGGCGAGGCCGAAGGGGCTCGCGGCCGCGAACGCGCGTGCCGCGGGCACGTGCCAGCCCCAGACGACGACGAGCTCGACGAGCGACATCGGGAGCGGCGCGACGACGCGCGGAATGCGCAGCGCGGGATCGAGCGCGGTGCCCGAGAGCCCGTATGCGATCAGCGGCGCCGCGACCGCGACCGCCGACATGTGCGCGATCATGTGCATCGCGACGCCGTGACCCATCGCCGCGGTCGTCCATGCGGCCACGAGCGCGACCAATCCGGCGATCGACGCCGCCCGCCTCGCGACGGCGTGTTCGAGCGTGCCGGCCGCGGATCGCTTCATCGGCAGTCCTCGATGACGAGCGCGGGCAGCGCCGTGAACACGATCGCGACGAAGGAGAGCGCAGCGAGCAGCAGCGTCGCGGTCGCGAGGAACCGCGCGCGATCCTCGTCGGTACTGTCGTCGTGCGGCGGCGGAGCTCCGGGAATACGCGACTTCGCCCACGCGACGTAGCCCGCGGCGAGCACGCCAGCGAGCGCGACCGCGGTCGCGAGCCCAATGCCCGCGCGCACGGCAGCGAGCGGCGCGAGCGCGCCTGCCTTCGCGCAGTAGATCGCGGCGAGCACGTAGCAGAACAGGAAGTGCGCGGCCCAGATCGTCGGCGGCAGGACCAGCGCCCACAACGTCGACCGCATGCGTTGCGCGCGCTCGTAGAGCGCGCTCATCGCGCTCTCTCCGGGAAGAACGCGATGAGCGCGAGCGTGAGGGCCGCGCCGAACGCAACGAAGTGCATGTACACGGCGACGTTGCGGAGGTCGCCGTCGTAAACCGGCGTCAGCCTGCCGGCGGCGCTCCGTGCGAGCACGTAGACCTGCATGACCACGCCGATCGCCGCGTGCGCGGCGATCCAGATCGCGAGCACCCAGACGATCGCGGGATAGACGTGCACCGTCGGGTCGAGCCCGGACGACGACGGACCCGCGAGCACCGCGAGTCCCGCAGCGACGGTCGCGGCCGCGGCGAGCACGAGGCACGCTCGCGCGGAGCCGACGCGCTCGAGCGCGTTCGTCTCGCGGGCGGCGATCGTCGCGGCCCAGCCGAGCGCGAAGAGCACGAGCGCCGTCATCGGCCAGAAGCGGCCCGGGCCTTCGAGGCCGGGCGCCGCGGCCGGCGGAAACTCGGGGTGCACCGTCCAGTAGAAGAAGTAGCCGAAGACGAGGCTCGCGAGCGCAGTCGCGTCTGCGGTCATCGTGATGACCATCGCCCACCAGCCGGGCGAGACGGGGCCCGACGAATGGAGCGGGAGCATGACGCCGTGCCCCACGTGCTTCATCGGCTTCTCGGGGACGATCGACGTTTCGGTCCAGAGCCACCACAGGATCGCGGCGAGCGCGAGCGCCGCGCTCATGACGGCCGGAATCCACAGGTGGAACGTCGTGAAGATGAACACGCCGCCGAGCGTGACGGCCGCGAGCATCGGCTTCACCGTCGGCCCGCCGATGCGACCGACCAGGAGCGGCTTCGCGTCGAGCACGCTCGAGATCAGGAGCTCGCGCTTGCCCTCCTCCGCGTCGGGAAGAAGGAAGCGGCCCTCGTCGTGGCGCTCGACGAAGCCCGGCTGATCCCAGAGCGGGTAGCGGCTCTCGACGAGCGGCACCGAGCGGACGCCCCAGTGCTCGTCCGGCCGAGCGAGCCACTCGAGCGTGCCCGCAGCCCACGGATTGCGGCTGCCGCGCGCACGCCGCGGCGACATCGCGAGGTCGACGAGCACGACCGCGATCCCGAGCGCGAGCACGAATGCGCCGATGCTCGAGACGAGGTTCGGAAGATCGAGCCCGATGCCTTCGGGATACGTGAAGACGCGGCGCGGCATGCCGCCGAGCCCCGAGATGTGCATCGGGAAGAACGCGACGTTGAAGCCGACGAAGATCAGCCAGAACGCGGCGCGGCCGAGCCGGTCGGAGAGTTTCTTCCCGGTGACCATCGGCCAGTAGTAGTAGAGCCCGGCGAAAAGCGGCAGCACGGCGCCGCCGATCAGCACGTAGTGCAGATGCGCGACGACGAAATACGTGTCGTGCGCCTGCCAGTCGAACGGTGCGACCGCGACCATCACGCCCGTGAGCCCGCCGACGACGAAGATCGCGAGCGCGCCGGCGCCGTAGAGCATCGGCGTCGCCCAGACGACGCGCCCCGCCCACAGCGTCGCGATGAACACGAAGATCTGCACGGCCGTCGGGATCGCGACGGCCTCCGAGGCCGCCGAGAAGAAGCCGAGGCTGATCGACGGCAGGCCGGTCGTGAACATGTGATGCACCCAGAGCCCGAAGCTCAGGAATCCGGTGCCGACCGCGGCGAGCACGATCCACGGATAGCCGATCAGGTGCCGCCGCGCGAACGTCGGCACGATCATCGCGAAGAGCGCGACCGACGGCAGGAAGATGATGTAGACCTCGGGATGGCCGAAGATCCAGAAGAGGTGCTGCCACAAGAGCGGATCACCGCCGCGCGACGCGTCGAAGAACGGCCAGTCGAGCATTCGCTCGAGCTCGAACAGCACGTCGCCCGCGATCAGCGGCGGGAACGCGAACAGGATCATCACCGCGACGACGAGCACGTACCACGCATAGAGCGGCATCAGATTCAGCCGCATCCCGGGCGGCCGGCACTTCAGCACGCCGACGATCAGCTCGATCGCGGCCGCGATCGCCGCGACCTCGATGAACGAGAGCCCGAGCATCCAGATGTCCGCGCCGATGCCGGTCAGCGCGGGTTCGGTCGTCAAAGGCGGATACATGAACCAGCCTGCATCCGGCGCCGCATCGAAGAAGATCGAGCCCGCGACGAACACGCCGCCGATCACGAAACTCCAGTAGCCGAACGCCGAGAGGCGCGGGAACGGCAGGTCGCGCGCGCCGAGGAGCTGCGGCAGCAGCAGGATCGACACGGCCTCGAAGATCGGCACCGCGAACAGGAACATCATCACGGTGCCGTGCAGCGTGAAGAGCTGGTTGAACGTCGACGCGGAAACGAGATCGTTTCCGGGAAACGCGAGCTGCGCCCGGACCACGAGCGCGAGGCAACCGGCGAAGACGAGCATCCCGACCGCGGTCAGCGTGTACCAGACGCCGACCGCCGTGTTGTTGACGTCGGTCCAACGAAGGAAGATGCCGCGCGGCGGCGCCCACACCTGCCGCAGCCGCGCCTCCTGCGCCGCGCGCACGCCGGGATCGTCCTGATCGGGCAGCGCCGGCGCGCGCATCAGTCGAGCTCCACGAGGTATTCGGCGATCGCATCGGCATCGTCGCGCGGCATATCGCGGAACGCCGGCATGCGCGCGCCGGGCTTCAGCTCGCGCGGATCGCGGATGAAGCGGCTCGTCGCGGCGACGCTCATCGGCAGCGTGCCGGCCGCGACGTTCGCGCGGGCGCCGTAGTGCGTGAGATCCGGCCCGATCGGCGTGCCGGCAAAGTGGCCGCGGACGACGTGGCAGCCGGGGCAGCCGTACTCGTCGAACAGCGTCCGGCCGTGAGCCGTCGCGTCCGCGGCCGGACGCGCGAGCTCGGCGAGCCACGCATCGAACGCTTCCGCGTCCAACGCGACGACGTCGAACGCCATCAGCGCATGGCTCGGTCCGCAGAACTCCGCGCATACGCCGCGAAACCGCCCCCTCGCGGTCGCGACCACGACGAGCTCGTTCGTGCGACCGGGAATCAGGTCCACCTTGCCGGCAAGACCAGGGATCCACAGGCTGTGGATCACGTCGGGGCTTTCGAGCACGAACGTGACCGCGCGGCCGACCGGCACTCGGATCTCGTTCGCCGTCTCGATCGGCGGGACGCCGTCCGGCCGATACACGACGCGCCACCAGAACTGCTCGCCTTCGACCGCGATCACGAGACCTCCCGCCGGCGCGGCGAGCGGCTGCATCCGCGGCAGCGACGCGGCGAGGAGCGCCGCGAGCAGCACCGTCGGACCGATGCCGCCGAGCCACAGCACGACGCGCATCGCGCCGCGGGGGCCGATCCCTTCGTCGCGGCGCACGGCATGGGCTGCGAGCGCGAGCACGCCGACCGTGATCGCTGCGGCAGCCGAGAACATCGCGATCGCGAGGACTCGCACCGCGTCGGCTTCGGCACCGAACGGCGCGAACGCCGACTGCACTTCGGCGCAGCCGCCGACCAGCGCCAAGCAGGGCGTCGCAGAAAGTCGGGTCAGGGGAAAATTGGGGTCAGAGCCCTTTTTTCGCCTGAGCAGGTTTGCTTTACCCAAGCGCCTTATCCGAAAAAAGGGCTTTGACCCCAATTTTCCCCTGATGCGATCTTCCCGGTCCGGCGGCTCGATCGGATCGGCTCCTTTCGTCCGTGCTCGACCGACCGAATAGCAAGAACCGTACCGCGGTCGAAACGGCATCTTGCGCCCCCGGCGCCGCCCCGATACCGTGGAGTACGGCATAATCGGCTCGAGGCCGTCGCGGAGTCGGCGAGATGGTTGACCGGTCATTGAAGATCGCGATCGCAGCATGTGTCGCCGCGCTGTGGCACGGGGAGGCCGCCGCTCAGTTCTATCCCGTGACCCTGCCGAACGGCGACTTCAGATGGGTGTGGGGCGAGCCCGTGGTCGACGAGCGGCAAAAGCGCTCGCTCAGCGACATCTCGTCGAGCGGGCACGAGGGCGGCTTCGCGTGCGAGCTGAACGGCGCGCTGCGGCCGGGCTCCCGCATAGACCAGATCGAGCTGCGGCGGCTCGAGATGGAGCTCAGCATCAGCCTCTATTTCATTCAGGCCGCGACGCGCCTGATGAACGAGCTCGACTATCAGCGCGACCTCGACTGGGCCGTCCTCGACTGCAAGCTGCCCGAGGCGCGCGAGCCGGATCCGGAGGCGCAGCAGGAGCGGCTCGATCGGCTGCGCGAGCGCGCGCTGAAGCGACAGGCCGAGCGGCGGGAGCGGCGCGGGCAGTAGAGCGACGAGGCGTAGGGCTGCGGATCAGTCGAACGACAAGACGTCGGGTTCCGTCCCGCACCCACAAACGCGGCTGTCAGAGAAGCCCCGCCCGTTCGGCGTCGTCGAGGACCGCGGCCGAATCGACGGTCTCGATACCATGCTGGGCCGCGCGCTCGCGCCCCGGCACGTCGTCCATCAGCACGAGCGCGCCGGGATGGCGCAGCGCGAGCGCGATGGTGCTCGCTTCGCCCATGCCGAGGTCGGGAAAGGCCCATGTGTCGCTCGGCGTCGGCGCGCCGCGAATCCACCCGTCCCTCATCGCCGCCGAAAGCTCGCGGGCGCCGGGTCTGTCGCCGCCGGCCATGACCTCGTCGAGCACGGCGCGCGTGACGACGACGCGCCCGTACAGTCGACGCAGCACGTCGAACCGCTTCGCAGCCGCGAGCGCGATCAACGGGCTCGCATCGGCGATGACGGGGCGCAGGTCGGCGTCGGAGGGCATGCGCGCAGTCTAAGGAACGACAGCGGCATTCCGCTATGCTTGAGGTGCGCCCGGCCTCTGCGCGGAGAAAGACTCGGTCGCGGAACGACGGCGCCCTCCCCTTCACTCCGCGGCGAGGCCACCGCCGAGCGCGACGTAGAGCGCGATCAGGTTCGCTGCTTCGATGCGCCGGATCTGCAGCAGCGCCTGCTCGGCGTCGAACAGGTTGCGCTCCGCGTCGAGCACCTCGAGATAACTGACGACGCCCGCCGCGTAGCGTCGGCGCGCGAGCTCCGCGAGATCGCGCTGCGCCTCGGTCGCGCGCTGCTGCGCCGCGACCTGCTCCGCGAGATAGCGGCGGCCGGCGAGCGCGTCCGCGACCTCGCGGAACGCCGTCTGGATCGTCCGCTCGTAGTCCGCGACGGCCGCCTCCTCGCGCGCCTCGGCGATCGTCACGTTCGCGCGCCGGCGCCCGAAGTCGAAGAGCGGCACCGTCAGCGACGGACCGAACACCCACGTGCGTCCATCCTGGCTGAACAACCCGTCGAGCTCGCTGGATGAATAGCCCGACGTGCCGGTCAGCGAGATCGACGGGAAGAACGCCGCGCGTGCCGCGCCGATGTTCGCGCGCGCGGCGACGAGCCGCTGCTCGGCGGCGATGATGTCGGGACGCGCGCCGAGCAGCTCTGAAGGCAGGCCCGCCGCAAGCGGCACGTCGCTCGCCTGCTCGCCTAGCGGCGCAGGCTCGGGCAGCTCCGCGTCGAGCGGGCCGCCGACAAGCACGGTCAACGCATTACTCGCCTGCGCGCGCTGGAGCCTCAACGCCGCGAGCTCGGTCTCGGCCTGCGTCAGCAACGTTTCGACCTGCGCAACCTCGAGCGCGGACACCGCGCCCGCGTCGAGCCGGCGCTCCGCGATCTCGAGCTCCTGCCGGCGGCTCGCGAGCGTCGCCTCGGCGAGCCGGATCCGCGCGTCCGCCTCGAGCAGCGCGAGGTACGTGTCCGAGACCTCGCGGATCAGCGACAGCGCCACCGCGCGGGCCGCCGCGGTCGTCGCGAGATACTCGGCGAGCGCCGCGTCCGTCAGATTGCGGACGCGCCCCCAGAAGTCGAGCTCGAACGCGGACACGCCGAGCCCGACGGTACGGCTCTCGAGCGTTCCACCCGCTCCGGACGGGAAGCCGCCGACCGCGCCGCCGGCGACGATCTTCGAGCGCGACGCGTCGGCGGTCGCGCCCAGCGTCGGCACGCGCTCCGCCCGTTGCACGGCAAACGCTCCGCTTGCCTCGTCGATCCGCGCGACCGCGACCGCGAGGTCGCGATTGCGCTCGAGCGCAGTCCCAATCAGCGTCTCGAGCCGGGCGTCGTCGATGAACGCCCCGAAGTCGATCTCGTAGGCACGCATGCCGTCGAGCGGATCGTCGACGTACTCGGCCGGGTAGCCCGCCGCCGTCGGCAGGTCGGGACGCACGTGAGGCGGCGCGAGCTGACAGCCCGCGAGCGCGAATGCGGCTGCGCCGGCGGCAATCCGGAGTCGGACGCTCGTCATGCGACGAGCGAGTGCAAAGCGTGTGCCACGCGCCGGCGCAGGAACGCCCCGGCGACTGCGACGGACGCGGCGAGTGACCCGCGGCTCCGAATCGGCAAACGACGACGAGAAGCGTCGCTCGAGCGCCGCCGTTACCCCGAAGCCGTGGCATGCCGCACGTCGGCGTCGCTCCGGCGCACGGTGCCTGGCCTCCTCCGCGCGACCCAGCGGCGAATCACGACATAGAAAAGCGGCGTGAAGAAGATGCCGAACAGCGTCGCGGCGATCATGCCTCCCATGACACCCGTGCCGACCGCGTTGCGGCTCGCGGCCCCGGCGCCGGACGACGTCACGAGCGGGACCATCGCGAAGATGAACGTGAACGAAGTCATCAGGATCGGCCGAAGCCGCAGCCGAACGGCCGCGAGCGTCGCGTCGCGCAGCGACTTGCCGGCCGCCTCCTCCTCGAGCGCGAACTGCACGATCAGGATCGCGTTGCGCGCGGCAAGCCCGATGATCGTGATGAGGCCGATGTTGAAGTAGACGTCCGCGGGCAGCCCGCGGGCCATCGAGAAGAGCACCGCGCCGAGCACGCCGAGCGGCACGACGAGCAGCACCGCGGCCGGCACCGACCAGCTCTCGTAAAGCGCCGCGAGCACGAGGAAGACGACGATCACGGAGAGCGCGAGCAACGAGCCGACCTGCCCCGCGGCCTGCCGCTCCTCGTACGAGATGCCGGTCCACTCGAACGCGAAGCCTTCGGGCAGCATCGCGGCGAGGCGCTCCATCTCGTCCATCGCCTCGCCGGTCGAACGGCCGGGCGCGGGCGCGCCCGAGATCGTCATCGCAGGATAGCCGTTGTAGCGCTGAAGCTCGGTCGGGCCCGACGTCCATTCGACGGTCGTAAAGGCACCGAACGGCACCATCGCGCCGGCGGAGTTGCGCACCTCGAGATCGAGGACGTCGCGCGGCGTCATGCGCTCCGCCGCCGTCGCCTCGACGAGCACGCGCAGAACGCGCCCCTCGCGGTTGAAGTCGTTCGCATACGCGCCGCCCATCGCGATCGCGAGCGTCGAGTTCACGTCGGCGATCGAGAGGCCGAGGGCACGCGCCGTGATCCGATCGATGTCGACGCGAAGCTGCGGCGCGTCCGGCTGCCCCTCCGGACGAACCTGCGTGAGCAGCGGGCTCCGTGCCGCGAGGCCGAGCAGCTGGTCGCGGGCCGCGACGAGCGCCGCGTGGCCGTGGCCGCCGCGGTCCTGCAGCATGAACGCGAAGCCGCTCGACTCGCCGAGCTCGGGGATCGGCGGCGGATTCAGCGCGAACACGAGCGCTTCCTTGATCGTCGACAGCGCGGCGGTCGCCTTGGCGACGAGCGCGTCCGCGCGACCTGCCGTGCCCCGCTCCTCCCACGGCGCGAGCATGATGAACGCCATCGCGTTCGCCTGGCCCTGGCCGAAGAAGCTGAACCCGCGGACGAGCGCGATGCTCGCGACGTTCGGGTCGTCCCCGTAGTACGCAACGACCTGATCGATCGCGAGCTCGGTGCGCTCCATCGTCGCGCCCGGCGGCGCCTGCATGACCGTAAGGAGCACGCCCTGATCCTCGAGCGGCACGAAGCTGCCCGGCATGCGTACGAACAGCGTGCCCGCAAGCGTTGCGAGCACGGCGAACACCGCGAGAAAGCGCAGCGGTCGCATCAAGAGCCACCCGACGGCGGACTGATACCGGTCGGTCGTGCGACGAAAGCCCACGTTGAATGCGGCGAAGAAGCGCGCGAGCGGTCGACGACGGCCGCGCCCGGTCGGCGCGGCATCCGCGTCGTGCACGACGGGCTTCAAGAGCGTCGCGCAGAGCGCCGGCGTCAGCGTCAGCGCGAGGAGCGCGGAGAACGCGATCGACGTGACCAGCGTCAGCGAGAACTGGCGATAGATACCGCCGGTCGAGCCCGGGAAGAACGCCATCGGCACGAATACCGACGTCAGCACGAGCGTGATGCCGATGATCGCGGCCGCGATCTGCCCCATCGCTTTCACGGTCGCCTCGTACGGCGGCAGCCGTTCCTCGCTCATGATGCGCTCGACGTTCTCGACGACGACGATCGCGTCGTCGACGAGGATGCCGATCGCGAGCACCATCGCGAACAACGTCAGCACGTTGATCGAGAAGCCGAACGCCCAGAGGCCGAGCGCGCCGCCCGCGAGCGCGATCGGCACCACGATCGCGGGAATCAGCGTCGTGCGCCAGCTCTGCAGGAACAGGAACATCACGAGCACGATCAGCGCCATCGCCTCGGCAAGCGTCCGCAGCACCTCGTCGATCGAGATGCGGATGAACGGCGTCGTGTCGTACGCGATGGTCCAATCGATGTCGTCGGGGAAACCGGCCGCGAGCTCGTTCATCCTCGCCGTGACGCGCTCGGCCGTCGCGAGCGCGTTCGCGCCCGTCGCGAGCTGAACCGCCATGCCGGCGGCCGGCCGGCCGTCGAGCTCCATGCTGAAGAGGTAGCTCTCGGCGCCGAGCTCGACGTCGGCGACGTCGCGGAGCCGAATCGCGGAGCCGTCGGGATTCGCGCGCAGGATGATCGACGCGAACTCCTCGGGCGTCGAGAAGCGGCCGCGCGTCTGGATCGTCGCGTTGAGCTCGGTTTTCTCGGCGAGCGGCAGGTTGCCGAGCGCGCCGCCGGCCGACTGGCTGTTCTGCTCCTGCACGGCCGCGAGCACGTCGGACGCGGACAGTCGGTAGGTCGAGAGGCGGTCGGGATCGAGCCAGATCCGCATCGCATACGGCGACGCGAACAGGAATACGTCGCCGACCCCCGGGACGCGCCGAAGCTCGTCGACGACGCGCGTCGACGCGAAGTTGCCGAGCTCCAGCGTATCGGTCGCACCGCTTCGCGAGATCAGCGCGGCGATCATCAGGAAGGTCGACGATGCCTGGAAGACCTGAATGCCCTGCCGGCGCACCTCCTCCGGCAGCCGCGCCTCGACCGCGCGCAGCCGGTTCTGCACGTCCATCTGCGCGACGTCGATGTCGGTTCCCGACTCGAAGGTCACGTCGATCGAAGCCGTGCCGCTCGAGCGGCTCGTCGACGACATGTAGAGGAAGCCTTCGACACCGTTCAGCTCCTGCTCGATGACCTGCGTGACGTTCGTCTCGAGGACGGACGCGTCGGCGCCGGGATACGTGACCTCGATCGTCAGCGACGGAGGCGCGATCGACGGGTATTGCTCGATCGGCAGGGCGCGCAGCGCCAGGGCGCCGGCGAGAAGGATCGTGAGCGCGATCACCCACGCGAATACGGGGCGGTCGATGAAGAAGTGCGGCGTCATGGCGAGCCGGCCGGCGGGCCCGCGTCGGCCGAGCTTGGATCGGGCGGAGAATCGGCAACCGCGACGTCGTCGGCCAGCTCCGGCTCGACGCGCTGGCCCGGTTGCACGCGTTGCAGCCCGTCGACGATCACGCGGTCACCGGCCTCGAGCCCCGCAAGCACGGCCCACGAGCCTTCGCGCATCTCGCCGAGCTCGACGGGTCGCGGCATCGCCTGGTTCTCCGGGCCGACCACCATCACGCTCGCGCCCTGCTCCGAGAACAGCACGGCACGCTGTGGGATCAGCGTCACGTCCGGACGAACGCCTACGACGACGCGCGCTCGAACGAATTGGCCGGGCAACAGCAGCCAGTCCGGGTTCGGGAACTCGGCGCGCAGCGCCGCGGTGCCGGTCTCGACGTCGAACGACAGATCGAGGAAGTCGACGTTGCCCTCGTGCGCGTACACGCTGCCGTCCTCGAGGACGAGCGCGACCTCGACGCTCGAGAGCGCAGGCACCTGCAGCCTGCCCGCGGCAATCTGCTTACGGACCTCGAGCAGCTGGCCGCTCGATGCCGAGAAGTTCACGTAGATCGGGTCGAGCTGCTCGATCCGCGTCAGGAGCGTCGCCTCGGCGGCGCTGACGAGCGCGCCCTCGGTCACCTGCGCGCGGCCGGCGCGGCCCGAGATCGGCGCCGTGACCGTCGCGAAGCTCAGGTCGAGCTCCGCTCGCTCGAGCTCGGCGCGGGCCTCCGCGACGCCGGCCTCGGCCGTGCGCAGGCGCGCGACGGCCGCGTCGTACTCCTGCTCGCTGACGGCGCGGTCGGCGAGGAGATCCTCGTAGCGATCGGCCTCCTGACGTGCGTTCTGGACCTCCGCCTCCGCGCGGGCGAGCGCAGCCCGAGCCGCGTTCACGGCCGCGCGCATCTCGCGCGGGTCGATCTGGAAGAGCGCCTGCCCCTCTTCGACGTTCGAGCCCTCGTCATAGAGCCTCCGCTCGACGATACCGTCGACGCGCGCGCGCACGTCGGCCGTCCGGTACGCCTGCACGCGGCCCGGAACCACCTCGATGTCCTCGAGCGGCCGAGGCTCGGCGACGACGACGCTGACCGCGGGCGCGGGCGGCGTCATCGGCACCTGCGGCGCGTCGCCGCCGCAACCGGCGACGAGCGCCGCCGCGGTCGCGGCGATGCGGCTCCTACGGGCGTGCATGCACCGACGACTGCAAGCCCTATGCCGATCCGGGGAAATTGGGGTCAGAGCCCTTAGACTTTGTCCAAGGGCTCTGACCCCGATTTCAGGCTTCGAGGGCGACCTGCATCAGCATCATCGCGACGACGCCTCCCAAGAGCGCGAACGTCGCGAGGTCCTGGTGCGGTCCCCGATGCGTCTCCGGGATGATCTCGTCACTGATGATGAAGAGCATCGCGCCGGCGGCGATCCCGAGGATCACCGGCATCGCGGGCTCCGCGAGCGAGAGCGCCGCCGCGCCGATCACGCCGCCGACCGGCTCGACGAGGCCCGTAAGGCTCCCGACCGCGAACGCGACGCCCCGCCCATAGCCGATCGCGAGCAGCGACACGGCGACCGCGAGCCCCTCCGGGATGTTCTGCAGCCCGATGCCGAGCCCGAGCGCGATGCCGTTCGGCACGTTGCCGCCGGCGAAGCCGACGCCGACCGCCATGCCTTCCGGGAAGTTGTGCAGCGCGATCGCGATCACGAAGAGCCACAGGCGGCTCACGTGCGTGTGCTCCGGCCCCTCGCGTCCGCGCTCGAAGTGCTCGTGCGGCGAGTAGCGGTGCACGAGGTAGAGGCCGACCGCGCCCGCGAAGACGCCGAGCACGACGGTGAGCGCGCCGGTGCCGATCCGGAAGAACCGGCCGCTCTCGGCGTACGCGAACGCGGGCTCGAGCAGCGAGAAGAACGACGCGGCGAGCATCACGCCGGCCGCGGCGCTGATGAGCCCGATCATCGTGCGCGCGGTCGGGCGTCTGATGAAGAACACCGCGAGCGCGCCGACGCTCGTGCCGAGACCCGCGAGGAGACTCGTGACGGCGCCGAGCCAGAAGACGTCGACGTCAGCGGCCGGCAACGACACGACCTTCCAGGCCGCGGCCCCGAGCCGCGAGCCGCGCGATGAGCTTGCCGAGCTCGCGCAGCCACAGGACCGAGCTGCCGACCGCCGCGCACAAGAGCCAATCGCCGAGATCGAGCGGGACGGTCGAGAACGCGCGCTGCAGGAACGGCACGTAGATCACGGCGATCTGGAGCGCGATCGACATCGCCACCGCGCCCCAGAGCCAGCCGTTCGCCGCGACGTCGCGGAATGCGCTCCGCTCGTCGGAGCGCGCGTTGAACACGTTGAAGAGCGACAACATCACGATCGTGTTGAACGCCATCGTCTGGCCGTAGCCGAGCTCCCCTTCGCCTTCGACGAAACCGCCCGGCAGGCTCGCGTCGAGCACGAACAGCGTGCCGAGCGCGAAGATCGCGCCGACGCCGAAAATGCCGCGCCACATTCTCGCCGTGATCACGCCCTCGCCGCGCGGCCGGGGCGGCCTCGCCATCGTCTGCTCGTGCGGCGGATCGAGGCCGAGCGCGAGCGCCGGCGCGCCGTCCGTGACGAGATTGATCCACAGGATCTGCGTCGCGAGCAGCGGCAGCACGAGCGCACCGTTCGCGGCGGCCGCGGTCAAACCGAGCGCGTCCGCGAACAGCACGCCGAAGAACATGACCATGATCTCGCCGACGTTGCACGACAGCAGGTAGCGAAGGAACTTGCGGATGTTCGCGAAGATCGCGCGCCCCTCCTCGACCGCGGCGACGATCGTCGCGAAGTTGTCGTCCGCGAGCACCATGTCGCCTGCCTGCTTCGAGACGTCCGTGCCGGTGATGCCCATCGCGACGCCGATGTCGGCGGCCTTGAGCGCCGGCGCGTCGTTGACGCCGTCGCCGGTCATCGCGACGGTCAGCCCCTGCCGCTGCAGCGCAGCGACGATCCGCAGCTTGTGCTCGGGATTCACGCGCGCGTAGACGGAGACTTCCTGGACGACCCGGTCGAGCTCGTCGTCCGTCATCCTCGCGAGCTCCGCGCCGGTCACCGCACGGCCGCTGCTCGAGATGCCGAGCTCGCGCGCGATCACGGCCGCGGTGCGCGGATGGTCGCCGGTGATCATGATCGAGCGGATCCCCGCCTCCTTCGCGCGCGCGGCCGCCTCCTTCGCTTCCGCGCGCGGCGGATCGATCATACCGACGAGCCCGACGAAAACGAGGTCCCGCTCGACGTCCGCGTTCACGCGATCGCCGTTGCACGCCGTTACGGGCAGCTCGCGGAACGCGACACCGAGCGTCCGCAGCGCCTCGCCGGCAAGCGCTTCGTTCGTCGCGAGGATCTCGGCGCGGCGCTCGTCCGTGAGCTCGCGCGTCGACTCGCCGACCAGCTCCGCCGTGCAGCGGCCGAGCAGCACGTCGGGAGCGCCCTTCGTCATCAGCACGAGGCGGTCGCCGCGTGTGTCGCGATGCACGGTGCTCATGAGCTTTCGCTCGGACGAGAACGGGATCTCCGCGAGCCGCGGCCAGTCCGCGTCGAGCGCTTCCGCGACGAGCCCCGCCTTGCGTGCCGCCACGATCAGCGCGCCCTCGGTCGGGTCGCCGTGCACGATCCACGTGCCGTCGTCGTTCCGCGCGAGCGCCGCGTTGTTCGCGCGATCCGCGATCGTCAGCGCCCGGATCAGCTCGGCGCGGAGCGGACCTTCGAGCTCGCCGCCGTCTTCCCGATTGACGTCGCCGTCGGGCGCGTAACCCGTGCCGGACAATTCGGCCCGGCCGCTCGCCGTGACGACCGCGCGCACCGTCATCTCGTTGCGCGTCAGCGTGCCGGTCTTGTCGGACGCGATCACGTCCGCGGAGCCCAACGTCTCGACGGCCGCGAGCCGGCGCACGATCGCATTGCGCTTCGCCATCCGCTGCACGCCGAGCGAGAGCACCGCGGTCACGATCGCCGGCAGCCCCTCGGGCACGGCGGCGACCGCAAGCGCGACGCCCAGGATCAGCACGTCGAAGAGATCGGAGAAGCCGTCCACGTCCGTGACGAGCAGGATCGTGCCGATCATCACGAGCGCGATCACGACGACGATCCCGCCGAGCAGCTTGCCGACGCGGTCGAGCTCGGCCTGAAGCGGCGTCTCGTCGTCGGGCGTTTCCTTCAAGAGCCCCGCGATGCGGCCCATCTCGGTCCGCATCCCCGTCGCCGTCACGACCGCGCGGCCGCGACCGTAGGTCGCCGACGTGCCGCTCCACACCATGTTGCGGCGATCGCCGACGACGGCGTCCGCCTCGAGCGGCGCCGTGTCCTTCTCGACGGCCTCGCTCTCGCCGGTCAGCGCGGCCTCCGACACCGTGAGCGACGTGGACTGGATCAAACGGCCGTCGGCCGGGATCGTGTCGCCCTCCTCGATCAGGATGATGTCGCCCGGAACGAGCTCGGTCGCCGGGATGCTCCGCCGCTCGCCGCCGCGCACGACGGTCGCCGTCGCGGCCGACATCTTGCGCAGCGCCGCGAGCGACTGCTCCGCGCGCGCCTGCTGCACGTAGCCCATGAACGCGTTGATCAGCACGATCGCGAAGATCGCGATCGCCTCGTACGGCAGCGCGGAGTCGCGCTCGACGAGCCACAGCACCGCCGAGATCGCCGCCGCGACGAGCAGCAGGATCACGAGGACGTCCGTGAACTGCTCGAGGAAGCGTTTCCAGCCGGGCGTCCGTCCGGCCTCGGTCAGGCGGTTCGGACCGAAGCGCGCGAGACGGGCCCGCGCTTCGTCGTCGTCGAGCCCCGTTTCCGGGTCCGTGCCGAGCTCGGCCAGCACCTCGTCGGCGTCGCAAAGGTACGGCGGCTTCCGTGCGGGTGGGGCAAATGGTTCGCTCATCCGTGTCGCGTCGCTTCTGAAAATTGTGTCAGACACCTTTTCTTCGACACCGTCGTTGCGACGCTCGGGCGACCTGGCGAAAAAAGGTGTCTGACACAATTTTAGAAGCCGACGAGCCGGCGGCTCAGCTCAACGACACGCCGATGGCCGCGCCGGTCGCATAGGTGACGCCCGCCGCCGCAGCGCCGATCAGCACCTGCCGAACGGCGGAATAGACGGGCCCGCGCCCGCTGAAGAGCGACGTCGCGACGCCGATCGCTGCGGAGGCCGCGATGCTCGCCCCGAGACTAGCGACGACGCCGGCGGCACCCGCTACGAAGAAGAACGGCAACACCGGAAAGGTCGCGCCGAGCGCAAAGAGCGCGAACGAGAAGGCGGCAGCGCTCCACGGGTTGCCGCCAAGCTCACCGGGATCGATGCCGAGCTCCTCGCGGGCGAGCGTGTCGAGCGCCTTGTCCTTGTCGCGCATGATCTCGGCCGCGGCGCGTTGCGCGTCCTCGCGCGCGAGGCCCTTCGCCTGCAGGATCAGCGCAAGCTCCTTGCGCTCCGCGTCCGGCGTCTCCTCGATCTCACGCCGCTCGCGCTCGAGCTGCGTCCGCGCGAGCTCGCGTGAGTTCGTCACGGACAGCCATTCGCCGAGCGCCATCGACAGCGCGCCCGCGACGAGACCGGCGAGGCCGGTCAGCAGGATCGTCTTCGGCTCCGCACCTGCACCCGCGACGCCCATCACGAGCGACAGGTTCGAGACGAGACCGTCGTTCGCGCCGAGCACCGCGGCCCGCAGCTCGTTGCCCGACCCGCGGCGGTGCCACGGCTCCGCGCGGGCGATGTCCGCGCCGGCGAGGCCGCCGCCCTGCGCAGCCGCGCGGATCACCGCGGCGTGGCCCCGCTCCTCGGCCGAGAGATGCGCGGCATCGGCCTGATTCGCGTACTTGTCGCGGTCGGCGAACTCGGTCGACGCGACCGCGGGCAGCACGAAACGCGGGCCGAAGCGCTTCGCGAGCCGGGCGAGGACGCGCGTCCTCAAGCTCGGCACGAAGCGCTCGGGGTCGACCCCGACCGCCTCGAGCTTCGCGCGCCACGTCTCGGCGTGCTCCGCCTCCGCGCGTGACAGCTGCATGAAGAGATCCTTGCGGACCGGATCGGTCTCGGCCGCGGCGAGCGCGGCGTAGAGCGCCGAGCCGTCGAGCTCGTCGCGAAGATTTCTTGCGTAGCGGTCGATATCGGCGTCGACCTTGCGCCTCGTCGCAGTCGGCGGCATGGCTCAAGAGAAAATTGAGTCGGGAAAATTGTGTCAGACACCTTTTTTCGCCGGGTCGCCTGAATCTCGAGAGGACAGCGGTAAAAAAGGTGTCTGACACAATTTTCCTGACGAGAAAAGGTGTCTGACACAATTTTCGGTCAGGCTCGATAGCGGTGCGGCACGAACGGCAGCGGCACGACCCGCATCGCGATCGGCTGCCCGCGGACGGTCGCGACGAGCTCGCGTCCGGGTGACGCGACGTCCGCGTCGACATAGCCCATCGCGATCGGACGCTTCAACGTCGGCGCGAAGCCGCCGCTCGTGACGCGACCGACCGTTCGGCCGTCGGTATCGGCGAGCTCGCTTCCCGCGCGAACCGGCACGCGCGATTCGGTCGCGAGCCCGACACGGCGCCGCGTGACTCCTTGGCGGAGCTGCCGCTCGAGCGCGTCCGCGCCCGGATAACCGCCGGCGCGCGCGCCGCCCGGACGGCGCGCACGTGCGATCGTCCACGCGAGATCCGCTTCGATCGGCGTCGTCGTCTCGTCGAGCTCGTTCCCGTAAAGACAGAGCCCCGCCTCGAGCCGCAACGTGTCGCGCGCGCCGAGCCCGGCAGGCGCCGCATCGGGATGCGCGAGCAGCGCGCGCGCGAGCGCCTCCGCTTCGCTCGCCGGCACGGAGATCTCGAAGCCGTCCTCGCCGGTATAGCCGGACCGGCTCACGATGCTCTCCGTGCCCGCGACGACGAGGCGGCGGACGTCCATAAACTCGAGCGACGCGGCGTCAGGCGCGAGCGGCTCGAGCACGTCCGCGGCCTTCGGGCCCTGCAGCGCAAACAGGGCGCGGTCCGCGAGCATTCCTACGCGGCAATCGCCGTATCCGGCCTCTTGCACGTGCGCATCGATTCGCTCGAGGTCGCCCGCCTTGCGCGCGGCGTTCACGACGAGCAGGAAGCCTTCGTCGAGCCGCGCCGCCATCAAGTCGTCGAGCACGCCGCCCCCGTCGTTCGTCAGCATCGCGTAGCGCTGGCGCTCTTCGCGTAAGCTCACGAGATCGGTCGGCATCAGCGCCTCGAGCGCCGCCGCGGCGTCCGTGCCCGTGACGAGGATCTGCCCCATGTGCGACACGTCGAACAGGCTCGCGCGCTCGCGCGTGTGCTCGTGCTCCCGGACGATGCCGGACGCGTAGCTCACCGGCAGCTCGTAGCCGGCGAACGTGACCATCCGCGCGCCGAGCTCGACGTGGAGCGCATGAAGCGGCGTGCGTGCTGCCGTCATCCCTGGGCACCTCCCTCGGCGTCGACGTGCAAGTCGACCATCAGCTCGTTCGCGAGCCGCTCGAGATCCGCCTGGAGCGCGTCGACGTCGCCTCCTTCCGGCAGCACGAGCGACGCGCGCGCATGGAACAGGAGCTCCGCGGACATCGACGCGCTTTCGACCTCCGTCTCGAGCTCGTCGATGTTCACGCCGTGGCGCGCGAGCACCGCGGAGACGTCGCGCACGATCCCCGGCCGGTCCTGTCCGACCAGCTCGAGCGTGAGACGCAGCCCCGTCGGCGGCGCGACGACCGCGCCGCGCTCGACCGTCACGTGCAGATCGTCGCCGTCGAGCTCGCGCAGCGCGCGCTCGAGCGCGGCGAGCGACTCGTCGGCGACGTCGAGCCGCACGACGCCCGCGAAGCGTCCCGCGAGATGCGCGAAGCGGCTCTCCTGCCAGCTCCCGCCGTGCGCGCGCGCACGCTCCGCGACGCGCGCGACGACGCCCGGCCGGTCCACACCGTTCAACGTGACGACGAGCGGCACGGTCATGTCGGCGCACCTCCCCGAGAGTCATCGGACGCGAACGCTTCGACCGGCGGGCACGTGCAGACGAGATTCCGGTCGCCGTACGCGTTGTCGACGCGGCCGACGGGCGGCCAGTACTTCGCGTGCCGGACCTCGGGCAACGGGAACACGGCCTGCTCGCGCGAGTAGCCGCGCTGCCATTCGTCGACGAGATCCGCGGCCGTGTGCGGCGCGTGCACGAGCGGATTGTCGTCGGGCTTCATCGCGCCGGCCGCGACGGCTTCGATCTCCTCGCGGATCTTGATCATCGCGTCGCAGAACCGGTCGAGCTCCTCGAGCGACTCGCTCTCGGTCGGCTCGATCATCAGCGTTCCCGCTACGGGGAACGACATCGTCGGCGCATGGAAGCCGAAGTCGACGAGCCGTTTCGCGACGTCGTCGACGGTGATGCCGGTGCGCTGCTTCAGCGGTCTCAAGTCGAGCACGCACTCGTGCGCAACCATGCCGTTCTGCCCGGTATAGAGCACGGGATAGTGCGGCGCGAGCCGCCGCGCGACGTAGTTCGCGTTCAGGATCGCGACCTGCGTCGCCTTGCGGAGGCCCTCCGCCCCCATCATCCGGACGTACGCCCAGCTGATCGGCAGGATGCTCGCGCTGCCGTACGGCGCGGCGGAGACCGGACCGCCGCCGGCGAGACCGGTCACGCGATGCCCGGGCAGGAACGGCGCGAGATGCGCCTTCACCGCGACCGGCCCGACGCCCGGTCCGCCGCCGCCGTGCGGAATGCAGAACGTCTTGTGCAGGTTCAGATGCGACGCGTCGCCGCCGATCTCGGCGAGCTTCGCGAGCCCGACCATCGCGTTCAGGTTCGCGCCGTCGATGAACACCTGCCCGCCGACCGCGTGCACGATGTCGCAGAGCTCGCGCACCGCGCTCTCGAACACGCCGTGCGTCGACGGATACGTCAGCATGATCGCCGCGACGCGCGATCCGTATTCGCTCGCCTTCGCGCGCAGGTCCGCGACGTCGACGTTGCCGTTCTCGTCGCACGCAACGACAACGACCTTGAGGCCCGCGAGCTGCGCGCTCGCGGGGTTCGTGCCGTGCGCGGAGCTCGGGATCAGGCACACGTCGCGGTGTCCCTCGCCGCGGCTCTCGTGATATGCGCGGATCGCGAGAAGCGCCGCGTACTCGCCCTGCGAGCCCGCGTTCGGTTGCAGCGACACCGCGTCGTAGCCGGTGCACGCCGCGAGCATCCGCTCGAGGTCGCCGATCAGGCGGCGGAAGCCTTCGGTCTGCTCGGCCGGCGCGAACGGATGGATCGCGTTGAAGCCGGGCCAGCTGATCGGGAACATCTCCGCGGCCGCATTCAGCTTCATCGTGCACGAGCCGAGCGGGATCATCGTCCGGTCGAGCGCGAGATCCTTGTCCGCGAGGCGGCGCAGATACCGCAGCATCTCCGTCTCCGAGTGATAGCGGTTGAAGACGGGATGCGTCAGGAACGCCGAGCTCCGCGCGAGACCGCGCGGCAGGAGCTCGGGCGCGCGCGGCTCGACCTGATCGAACGCGGGCACGCGTTGCGGCGCCGCCGAGCCGGCAGCAGCTTCGGCGAAGACCCGCCACAGCGCTTCGACGTCGGCGCGCGTCGCGGTCTCGTCGAGCGAGATGCCGACGCGATCCGCATCGATCTCGCGCAGGTTCATGCGGAGCCGGCGAGCCGCCGCGTGGATCTCGCGGGCCCTGCCCACGACCGCGACCGTCAGCGTGTCGAACGCGGTGGCGTTCTCGACCGGGAAGCCCATGTCGCGGAGCCCGGCTGCAAGGACCGCCGTGAGTCGGCTCGTGCGCGCGGCGATCCGGCGCAGGCCGTGCGGCCCGTGATAGCACGCGTAGAGCGCGGCGATCACCGCGAGCAGCACCTGCGCCGTGCAGATGTTGCTCGTCGCCTTCTCCCGGCGGATGTGCTGCTCGCGCGTCTGGATCGCGAGCCGGTACGCGGGCTCGCCGCGCCGGTCGATCGAAAGGCCGACCAGCCGCCCGGGCAGCTGGCGCGTGAGCTCCGTGCGCGCCGCCATGTACGCCGCGTGCGGACCGCCGAAACCGAGCGGCACACCGAAGCGCTGCGTCGACCCGACCGCGACATCGGCGCCGAGCTCGCCCGGCGGCGCGAGCAGCGTCATCGCGAGGAGATCCGCGGCGACGACGGCGAGCCCGCCTCGCGCGTGCAGGCTCGCGATCGCATCGCGGAGATCGTGCACGTCGCCGTTCGCGCCCGGATACTGGAAGAGCGCGCCGAAGCAATCGAGGCCGTCGAGATCCCGCGCCGGATCGCCGATCACGAGCTCGTAGCCGAGCGGCCGTGCACGTGTCGCGAGCACGTCGATCGTCTGCGGCAGCACGTCCCGCGACACGAAGAAGCGCATGCTTTGCGACTTGCTGACGCGCCGGCACAGCGTCATCGCCTCGGCCGCGGCCGTCGCTTCGTCGAGCAGGGACGCGTTCGCGACCGGCAGGCCCGTGAGATCGCTGACCATCGTCTGGAAGACGAAGAGCGCCTCGAGCCGCCCCTGCGAGATCTCCGGCTGATACGGCGTGTATGCGGTGTACCACGCCGGGTTCTCGAGCACGTTCCGCTGGATCACCGGCGGCAGATGCGTGCCGTAGAAGCCCTGGCCGATGAAGGACCTGAAGACCTGGTTCTGGGCCGCGATCTCGCGAAGCTCGGCGAGGACCTCCGCTTCGGTCACGCCCGCCGGCAGATCGAGTGGATCGCGCGTGCGGATGTCGCGTGGCAGCGCCTTATCGACGAGCGCGTCGAGACTGTCGAGCCCGAGCGTCCCCAGCATCGCGCGAATCTGCGCGTCGCTCGGCCCGATGTGGCGGTCCGCGAAGTGCGCGGGCTCGAGCGCGGTGCGGTCGTCTTCTCGCGTGGCGTCCACGTCGTTCGACTCGCGGTTACGACTGCGTCAGCTTCGCGTACGCGGCCTCGTCGAGCAGGCCGTCGAGCTCGCTCCGGTCGTCGGGCCTGACGCGCAGGAACCAGCCCTTGCCCATCGGATCGATGTTGACCGTCTCCGGCGCCGCCGTCAGCGCATCGTTGACCGCGACGATCTCGCCGGCGAACGGCATCTTGATGTCCGCCGCGGCCTTCACGGACTCGATGACCACGGCCTCGTCGCCTCCCCCGAGCCGGCTGCCGACTTCAGGGAGCTGCACGAACACGATGTCGCCGAGCTGCTCCTGCGCGTACTGCGTGATGCCGATCGTCACGGTGTCGTCATCGTCGATGCGCACCCATTCGTGGTCGGCCGTGTACTTCGTCGTGCTCATTCATGCTCCCTGATCGTTTGCGTCCGGCGCGTATTCCGCCGTCCGGCTACCAAGATAGCGCGCGGCACGCGGAAAGCCAGCCGCATGAGAGCCGTCCGAGCGCCGAGAGGCGGAACGCGGCGCCCGGGCTTATGATGTTCGTCGCCGCGCAGTGCGCGGGGGAGAGGCATGGTCATGAGCAGAAGAACAGTTTCGCGCAGAGCCTTCGGTCGGCTCGCCGCGGCGACGGCGATCGCCGCTTCTTTCGTCCTCGGAACGGTCGCGGACGCGCAGACGGAGGACCCGCTCCGGATAGGCTTCATCGGCGCCGGCCGCATGGGCGGCCCGCTCGGTCTGCGTCTCGCCGAAGCGGGTCACGAGGTGTTTTTCTCGTCGCGCACGCCGAGCGAATTGGCGCCGCTCGTCGAGCAGGCGGGAGGCCGGGCGCGGGCCGGCACGCCGCGGGAGGCCGCCGAGTTCGGCGACGTCGTGATCATCGCGGTGCCGTACGGTGCCCTGCCTCAGGTCGGCCGGGATTATGGCCCGCTGCTTCAGGGCAAGATCGTGATCGACCTCGGCAATCCACGCGAGGATCGCGACGGCCCGATGGCGCGCGACGCCCTCGAGAAGGGCACCGGCATCGCGTCGGCCGAGTACCTTCCGGGCACGCGTCTCGTGCGCGCGTTCAACGCGATCAGCTTCATCATGGTCAGGGACCAGGCGCATCGGGAAGGCGAGCGCGTCGGCGTGCCGATCGCGGGCGACGACGCAGAAGCCGTCGCGGTGACCGAGCGGCTCGTCCGCGACGCGGGGTTCGATCCGGTCGTCGTCGGACCGCTCGAGACGGCGAAGCGTTTCGACGCGGGAACGAACGTCTACGTGCGGGGCATGACCGCGCGCGAGCTCAGGGAAGCGTTGAACCTCGACTAGGCCCGGGCGGAACGCGGCGCCGCCCCGCGGCACCTGCCGGCCCGGGGCCGACGTGACCGTAGCGCGCACCTACCTCGCTTGGCGCGGCGACCAGGCGTTACGCTGTCGGCCGATGCCCGCTCGCGGCACCGGTCGACGAGGAGAGCGACAGTGCACTTGAAGACGTGGCACGCGATAGGCCTGATCGCCGCCGCGAGCCTCGCAGTCACGATGCAGGAGGTCACGCGCGAGACGCGCTTCACGCTCGAGGCGCTCTCCCTCGCCGCGGGCGTGACGGCGCTGTCGCTGATGGGCGCGGCGGCGCTGCTCGGCGGGCGCTTCAAGCTCGTCGAGTCGCTCTTCGGCGGGCTCGATCGCGTGTACATCACGCACAAGTGGCTCGGCATCTGGGCGCTCGGTTTCGCGTCGTTCCACTTCGCGTTTGCCGCCGAGCACGACGCGTGGATCACGATGCCGATCGTCGAGCTGCCGCGGTTCGCCACGCGGCTAGTCCGTCAGCTCTCGTTCCTCGCGCTGATGCTGATCGTGCTGCTCGCGCTGAACCGCAAGATTCCGTACAGCGTCTGGCGATGGTGGCACAAGCTGTCCGGCCCGCTGTTCCTGATCGTGGTCCTGCATTGGCTCAGCTTCCGCTCGCCGATCGCGCTGGGGGAGCCCGCCGGAATCTGGCTCGCCGCGATGTCCGCGCTAGGCGTCACGGGCGCAGGGTACAAGCTGCTCTTCTATCCCTTCCTCGCGCGGCACGGCCTCTACCACGTCGTCGGCGTCTCGCCCGGCCCGTCCGCGATGCATCTCGAGCTCGAGCCCGTGCGGCGTCCGCTCGCATTCCATGCGGGTCAGTTCGGATTCCTCAGGATGAAGGAAGACGGGCTACGCGAGCCGCATCCGTTCACGATCGCGAGCGGCGGCGACGGCCGCGTGCATCTCGTGATCCGCGCGCTCGGCGACTACACGCGCGAGCTCGTCGCGCGAACCGTGCCCGGCATGCACGCGGAGATCTACGGGCCGTACGGGCGCTTCGAGCGGCGGCCTGCCGCGCGCGAGGTGTGGATCGCGGGCGGCGTCGGCATCACGCCATTCATCTCGTGGCTCACGGACCCGAAAGCCGACCGCTTCGAGAACGTCACGTTGTTCTACTTCTTCACGCCCGGACGGGAGTTCCCGAGCCGCGACGTCATCGGCGGGCTCGCGGAAGAGCGCGGCGCCGCCTGCGTGCCGGTCGCGGAGGGGCCGTCGAGCCCGGATTTCGTCGAGCGCTTCGAGCGGATCGCATCTGCCGGCGACCCCGCCGACGTCGTCGTCAGCGTCTGCGGGCCCGCCGGGCTCCTCGACGCGGTCCGCGAGCGAGCGCGCGCGGCGCGCATCCCGGACGCGAATCTCCGCCACGAGCACTTCGAGTTCCGCTGAGCCCCAGTCCCGCGGCTCCCTTCGCGAACACACGGTGACTCCGCACGGCCTTCACGCCCCGCGGCGCGAGTGCGTGCGCACGCGAGCGACGCGGCTACTGCGCGAGATAACCGCCGTCGACGGCGTAGTACGCGCCCGTCACGAACGACGCCTTGTCCGAAGCGAGCCATAGCACGAGCTCCGCGACCTCGTGCGGCTCGCCGAGCCGGCCGATCGGGTGGAGCTGGACGATCGCGTCGAGCGCCGCCGCATCGAGGTTCTTCTCGATCAGCGGCGTCTTGATGAAGCCCGGGCCGACCGCGTTCACGCGAATCTTGTCCTGCGCGTGCTCGAGCGCCGCGTTCCGCGTGAGCCCGACGAGGCCGTGCTTCGCCGCGACGTAGGCGGGCGCGTTGCGGAAACCGACCTGACCGAGGATCGACGCGATGTTCACGATCGCGCCTCCGCCCGCGGCCTTGATCGCCGGGATCTGGTAGCGCATGCCGTAGAACGGGCCCGACAGGTTGACCGCGATCACCTTGTCCCAGCCCTCGATCGGGTACTCGCCGACCGGCGCGGAAGGCCCGCCGACGCCCGCGTTGTTCACCGCGATATGGAGCGCACCGAAGCGCTTCGTCGCCTCGGCGACGAGCGCCTCGTTTTCCGCCGCGCGCGATACGTCCGCGCGGAAGAAGAACGCGTCGGCGCCGCTCGCCGCGAGGCGGCGCACGGTCTCGACGCCGCCCTCCTCGTCGACGTCGGACACGACGACGCGCGCGCCCGCGCCTGCGAAGCTCTCCGCGATCGCGCGGCCGATGCCGCTGCCCGCGCCCGTGACGATCGCAACCTTGCCATGCAGCATGACCGTCCTCCTTTGGGAAACCGTGTCGCACACCTTTTCGCCTAAAAGGTGTCTGACACGATTTTCGGTCTGCTACTCGCCCGGGCTCAGTCGCTCCAGATACTCGCGCTCCCTGACGTCGAGACTCTGCGGACCGTGCTCCTCGACCTTCCTCATGATCCTATCGAGCTCTTCTCGATTCACTGGGTGCAATGACTCACGCGGGATGCTTCGCCAGCGCTCGATGTCGGAGAGCGTCGCGCGGGGAAAGCTCGGGGTGGCCTTCTTGCGAAAACGCCGGGCCGGAGACCTGCGCTCGAGCACCTTGAGATAGATCCAGCCGCCCGCGAGACCGCCGAGATGCGCGAAATGCGCGATGCCGCCGCCGCTCGTGAGACCGCCATAAATCGAGTACGCCGCGAGGAGCACGATGAACCAGCGGGCCTCGATCGGGATGACGCCCCAGAAATAGATTCGGTCGCGCGGCCAGAACTTCGCGAAACCGATCAAAACGCCGAAGACCGCACCCGAAGCGCCGACGACCGGCGCGAACGGCTCGAAGAACACCGACACGAGCGCCGCGACGACGGCGCTCGTGACATAGAGCCCGAGAAAGCGCGTGCCGCCGAGCACGCTCTCGAGCCGCGGGCCGAAGAAGAAGAGACCGATCATGTTGAACAGCAGGTGCAGGGTATCGGCGTGCAGGAACGCATACGTCACGATCGTCCACGGCCGCTGGAGGATGTACGCAGGAACGAGGACCAGCGCATTGACGAGCGCGGCGAGCGTCGGCGATTGCTCCGCGAGGAGCCTGACGACGAACATCGCCACGTTGGCGATCAGTAAGCGGCGTGCCCAAGGCGTCACTGTGCGAGCTCCTCCGTCGATCCATCGCGATTCGCCGCCTCCCCGGCCGAAGCAGTATAGTTCACGACGTGCCGCCGTCCGTCACGGCACGAGCACCGCGGCGCCCGTGAAGCGGCCCGCGCGCAGATCCGCGAGCGCGGCGTTCGCGTCCTCGAGCCGATAGACCTTCGTCGTCGTGTGCACCGGGACCTGCGGCGCGAGCGCCATGAACGCGTCGCCGTCTGCACGCGTCAGGTTCGCCACCGAGCAAACGGAACGCTCGCCCCACAAGAGCTCGTACGGAAACGAAGGAATGTCGCTCATGTGGATTCCGCCGCAGACGACACGCCCGCCCGGCACGACGGCCGCGAGCGCCGCGGGCACGAGCTCGCCCGCAGGCGCGAAGATCAGCGCTGCATCGAGCGGCACGTCCGGCCGCTCGTCCGATCCGCCGGCCCACACCGCGCCGAGCTCGCGCGCGAACGCCTGCGCATCGGCGTCCCCAGGACGAGTGAACGCGTAGAGCTCGATGCGGCGGTGACGCGCGACCTGCGCGACGATGTGCGCGGCGGCGCCGAAGCCGTACACGCCGAGCCTCTCGACGTCACCTGCCTTCGACAGCGTGCGATAGCCGATCAGCCCCGCGCACAGGAGCGGCGACGCGGACACGGCGTCGTACGCGGCCGGGATCGGGAAGCAAAAATCCTCGTGCGCGACCGTGTACTCGGCGTAGCCGCCCGGCAGCTGGTAGCCCGTGAAGCGTGCGTCCGGGCAAAGATTCTCGGCTCCGGCTCTGCAGTAGCGGCAGCGCCCGCACGTTCGCCCGAGCCATGGCACGCCGACGCGATCGCCGATACGGTAACGCGTCGCGCCTGCGCCGATCGCTTCGAGGACTCCAACGATTTCGTGGCCGGGAACGAGCGGCAGCACGGGATCGGGCACCTCGCCGTCGACGATGTGGAGATCCGTGCGGCAGACGGCGCATGCCTCGACGCGGAGCAGCAGCTCGCGTTCGCCCGGCTCGGGAACGGGCAGCGAGCGCGGCACGAGAGCGCGGCCGGGCCGTTCGAGCACCATGGCGCGCATGCGTTGGCCTCCTGAAGATGCAGCTAGTCCTTTCGTTGGATTGTACGGTGTCGCGAGCAAGGGATTGCGCGCACGCCTCGTGCGGAAATCCGCATGGCATGTCGCTTGCATCGGGCTCGTGAACGAAGCCCTCGCGACGGAGAACGGCGAGCTGCTCGCAGCGGCGCGACCCGCTGTCCTTTCCGCGATTTCTAATATAGGCTGCGCGCTCCCTTCCGAAGGAGCGCATTGCATGATCGCCGTTCTCTCGCGCGCGGGCGCCTGCGCGCTCGTCCTCTCGACCTTCCTCGGCACCGCCGCCGCGCAGTCGCTCGCGCCCTTTCAGCAGGAGGCGCTCGAGAAGATTCTCGCGACGATCGATCCCGAGATCCGGCCGATGATGCGCGCGCAGCTCGCGCCGACGCTCGCGATGCTGAACGAGCAGCAAGTGGCGATGATGCTCGAGTCGTTCGCGGCGCAAAGCGCGCCGGCGCCGTCGGCCGAGCCGGACGTCGAGCCTCGGACGGCGTCTCCCGAGGATCTCGCGTACAACCGTGCCCAGTACGAGCCGATGATCCGCCGCGCGTTTCAGGCCGACAAAGCCTTCGACGACTTCGTCACGGCAAAGCTCGCCGAGCACTGCCCGGAGGACGGCCGCTTCGCCGTGTTCGGCTCGGCCTGGCGCTACGAGGTCTATCCGCTCGAGCCGACGTGGCCGCGCGCCTCGGACGACGTCGACGTGGCCGTCGAGATCCTCGGTGCGTCCTATGCGCCGCAGGACGGCCGTTACGACTTCGACTTCTCGAACGTTCGGCTCGACTTCGATCGCTCCGCGGTGGAACGCGCCGTCGTGGACGCTTGCGCGGAGTACGTCGCGATCGGAGAAGCGTTCCTCGAGCAGGTGCGGAAGAATGCCGGCGACGACGAAGTGCCGCCGAACGGCATGCGGATCGAGTCGAGCGCGAACGCGAAGGTCGGCGTCGTGCGCGAGCGGCTCGCGGCGCTCCTACGCGAGCAGGCGCCCGGCGGCAACGAGGCCGTGCTGCTCGCGTTGTTGAACGGCCGCCCGGTCGAGACGCGGTAAACACTCGGAGTGCGGAAGCTCCCACCGCTCGGCGCGGCTCCGCCGCCGCGCTCGAGCGGTCCCGCCGGCCGGCGCCGCGCGAGCGGCACCGGCGACCCGGAAGCGCGGCCCCGGGCCAGTTCAGGCCGAGCTTCCACGCCCACCCGCGATACGGAGCACGGCATCGTGGAGGGCGCCATTCGAGAAGAGCGCCGTGCCTCCTAAGTCCGGCCTACCGGCCAGGTCGCTGAACGCGCCGCCGGCCTCCCGCACGACAATCGACGGCGCGGCCACGTCCCAGGGGCCGCAGACGAAAAAGACGGCCACGTCGCAGTCGCCTCGGGCGACGAGCATGGCCGGATGGTCGTCGGCACGAGCGGGCGGCGCACCGCCGGCGAGCGCCGCGGCCACCTCCCTCGCGTGCTCGTCACGCACCCACTCGGGAGGCGGTATGAACGTGCGCGCGGCATCGAGCGTCGGCGTCGCCGACACGCGGAGCCGCATCGCGGCGCCGCCGCCGTCGGACACGAACGCGCCCTGCCCCCGGGCCGCCCAGTAGCGACGGCCGAGGGGTGCGTGATCGCAGACGCCGAGCACGACGTCGCCGCCGACCTCGAGCGCAATCAGCGTGGCCCATTGAGTCGTACCCGACGCGAAGCTCGCCGTGCCGTCGATCGCGTCGACGATCCAGCGCCGAGGCCCGGAGCCTGTCTGACCCCGCTCCTCGCCGAGCATCGCATCGCCCGGCCGCTCGCTCGCGATCGCTGCGCGCACCGCGTCCTCGACCGCTTCGTCCGCCTCGGTCACGATGCTTCCATCGGCCTTCCTCCAGCTGCGGAACGTGCCGCGGAAGCGCGCAAGGGAGATCGTTCGCGCGGTATCCGCAAGACGAAGCGCGAACGCGAGATCATCGTCGACGGAATGAGTCATGGCTTCTCGACCGAGTTTTCCGAAACGAGCCGCCATGCTACATGGAAACGCCGGCTCCTCGACCGCCACATCCGGCCGGTATCTCCGCGCGGCCGGGCGCGGTATGCTCTCGGCCAAGCCGCACGACGCCCGTTTCCGAGCGGCGGGAGGACATTTCCGCGGGGCCGGCGGCCGGCAGCGCCGCGGGCGCGCCGCGCCGGGGTCGGCGCCGGGCGTCTCCACGGCGGATGAAACGGCGTGAGCCCGACGCGCGGAGGTAGCTACCGTTGGCGACGCTCGAGGACAGGGCTTTCCTGCTGCTGGTCGCCGCCGTCACGGCCGCGTTCGTCTGGGTCCTATGGCCCTTCTACGGCGCGGTGCTCTGGGGCGCCGCGATCGCGATCATCTTCGCCCCGCTCTATCGCAAGATTCGCGAGCGCTTTCGCGGCCGCGCGAACCTCGCCGCCGTCGCGACGCTGCTGGTCATCATCGCGATCGTGATCTTGCCGCTGATGCTCGTCGGCGTGCTCGTCGTGCGCCAGGCGGCCGGCGTCTACGAGCGGCTGCAGGCGGGCGCCGTCGACTTCCAGACGTATCTCGCGCAGATCGCCGCAGCGGCACCGGCCTGGGTCACGGGGCTCCTCAACAGCATCGGCATCACGGGGCTCGATCTCGAGGAGCCGCTCGCCTCCGGCCTGCGTGCCGCGAGCCAGCTCCTCGTGGAGCAGGTCGTGCTGCTCGGCCAGAACGCGGTCATCTTCGTCGTCGGGCTGTTCGTGATGCTGTATCTCCTGTTCTTCCTGCTCCGCGACGGCGACGCGCTCGCGCGGCGCATGAACGACGCGATTCCGTTGCGGCCCGAGCAGCGGCGCGCGCTCGCCGACAAGTTCACGACGGTGATTCGCGCGATGATCAAGGGCACGCTCGCGGTCGCCGTCGTGCAAGGCTTCCTCGGCGGTCTGATCTTCTGGCTGCTCGGCATCCCGGCGGCCGCCCTCTGGGGCGTCGTGATGGGCATCCTGTCGCTGCTGCCCGCCGTCGGGTCGCCGATCGTCTGGGGACCGGTCGCGATCTACCTGCTCGCGACCGGCGACATCTGGCAAGGCCTCGTGCTTCTCGCGTACGGCGCCCTCGTGATCGGCCTGATCGACAACGTGCTCAGGCCGATCCTCGTCGGCAAGGACACGCGCATTCCCGACTACGTCGTGCTGATCTCGACGCTCGGCGGCCTCGCGATCTTCGGAGTGAACGGGCTCTTGCTCGGTCCGGTCATCGCCGCGCTGTTCCTCGCCGTCTGGGACATCTTCTCGACCAGCCGGCGGCGGTACTACGAGCCGGTCGCGCCGGTGACGATCGCGGACGACGATCCGCTGCGGCCGCCGCTCGCGCGGCAGCGCGATCGGGAATCGGCGTGACTCAGCCGCGGCCCAGGACCGCGGCGCCGGGCCCCTCGAGCAGCTCGCGCACGTCGACGACGGCCTTCACCGGCAGATGATCCGACGCGATGCGCGCCGCGCCGCGCTTCAGCACGTCGATCGAGACGATCGCGCTCACCGGCCGCACCCAGATCCGCGTCAGCGACAGGAACGGCGCGAACGACGGAAACTCGGCCGGCGCGAGCGGCTCGCCGAGGATGCGGTGCGCATCGCGCAGCATCACCGAGCGCGGGTACCACTCGTTCATGTCGCCGACGAGGACGACGGGCTGCTCCGGCGGCGCCGTGCGCACGGCCTCGAGCAGACGCTGCCACTGCACGCGCCGCTCCTTGCGGCTCAAGCCGAGGTGCGTCGCGATGACTCGGAGCCGGCCGTCGCCCGCGTCGAGCTCGACGTCGAGCGCGCCGCGCGGCTCGAAGCGCGGCAGGCTCAAGTCGTGCCGCGCGACGCGCACGACCGGAAAGCGCGTGAGGATCGCGTTGCCGTACTCCGCGCGATGACGAACGATCCGCAGCCCCGGCACGGCGATCATGCCGAGCCGTTCCGCGAGATAGTCGAGCTGCCTCGCGCCGTCCCTCGTCGCGTCGTTGTGCACCTCCTGCAGCGCATAGATGTCGCAACGAAGCTCCGCGAGCACGCGACCGATCCGCTCCGGCGAGCGGCGGCGGTCGAGGCCGACGCAGCTGTGGATGTTGTACGACCCGACGCTGATCCTGTGCACGGCCGGCACGCTCAAGAGCCCGCGGCCGCGCACGTGCCGCGCAGCGCGTCGGGGAGCTCGCGATCCTCCGCGTCGGGCGCCGCTTCGTAGCCGCCCGGGTCCGACAGCAGCGCGGCGCCGTAGGCCCACAGCGACGGCACCGGATACGTGCCGAAGCGCCGCGACGACGGCACCTGCGCGAGGCGCACGAACAGCACGCCTTCGACGTCCTCGGCGAGCATGCGCTCGAACGGCGTCAGGTCGGGGTCGTCGGCCGCGTCGAGCGCCGCGAGCTGCAGCAGGTCGTGACCGGCGACCTCGAACGCGACGCGCGGCAGGAGGCGCGTCCGTTCCGTGGCGAACGTCGCGTACACGCTGCCGGCCGTGCGGAAGCTCCGCCTCACGATCGCGGTGACGGGCGCCGCGGCGATGCCGGCGAGCCGGCTCGTCGGGCCGACGAGCGGTATACGCCAGCCCAGCTCCCGCAGCGGATCGATCGTCATCGCGGTGCTGTTGCGCCGCGCGCGATCGAACTCGATGTCGCCGCAATGGAGCGCATGCAGCGTGCCGTCGAGCGCCTGCTGCACGGCAACGGCCGCACGGGGCCGTGCGAGCACGGCGACGAGCATGTAGCCCGGCCGGTAGTAAAGCTGGCCGCTATTCAGATCGTACAAGTAGTTATCGATCGGCAGCGTTGCCGGGATGATCCCCTTCGCGTTGCCTTCGAAGAGCGGATAAAAGTTCGTGACGAGCCAGTCGCCCCACTCGCCGCGCTCGCCGAGCACGCCGGTCCCGACGGCGAGATGTCCGCCGCGCGAGCCGTCGTCGTCGCCCTGCGCGCCGGTCAGCACGAAGGCCACGACCGCCCGCCCTCCCCAACCCGCGGGATCGCTCCGCGCGTAGAGGAGCCGGTAACGCTCGTCCGTCTGCGCTTCGAGCAGCGTCCCGAGCAGCTCGTTGGGGCGAAGCGGCGCGACTCGGTGGGCCGCAAGATCGATCCTCTCGTCCTCGGGAAAGATCGTGCGTGCAACGAACACTGGGCCGGACGGACCCGCGACCTCGGTCCCTCTGATCGCCAACGAGCGTCCGGCGAAGTAGCGTGCGGTCGAAGCGTCCACGTATGCCGCGTTGGTCGCGATCGGCGGCGTCAGCGTGAGCGGAATCGACCGATCGCCGACGCGCACGTTGCGCGCGTCGTCGGAGAGGCGCGCCCCCGTGATTCGCTGCGGCGCGCCGAGCCACACGATCGCCGGCGGCGCCTCGGACGAGCCGCCCGCCCCTGCCGGCACCTTCGGCACGGCGATCACCTCGTCGCGGAACCACCAGAGCGCCGCGGCCGGGACGCCGCATTCGCCGCAGTCCCCGGACGCGAGCTCGAAGCGCACCGCCGAGAAGAGGCCGAGCCGGCCGTCCGCGAGCGCGTCGTCCGCGAGCACCGAGGCCGAGCCGTGCGACACGTGCGGCGCGCTCGCGGCGATCACGAAGGACGACGAATCGTCGGCCGTTCGTCCCGGCCACTCCGATGCAGGCGGCGGCACGGCATACGGCGTCCTCGGCGACTCCGGGGCACCGGCGCAGCCGGCTGCCGCGCACGCGACGGCGAGCACCGCGTGCGTGCTCAGCAGGATCTCATGCAGACCGGCGCGAATCCGGCGCGCTCGGCGAAATCCGCAGTGCGGATCCAATCCGCTTCCTTGCTCGATGCGAACGATAGCCGTTCCAATGTACTGGATCGGGTCTGCCCGGTCATCGCGGCCGCCCGATCGCGTCGCTCAGGGCTTGCGTGGCGACTATACTCGGGGCTCGCTCACGGCCCCGGCGCAGCGCGCTCTAGATGGACGGAACGCTGAAGATTCCGAGTGTGACCGGCATCGACGTCGAGCTCCGGATCGCGGGGCCCGGCGGGCGAAGCTATGCGTTCGTGATCGACTGGCACATCCGCGTGCTCGTCGCGCTCGCGTGGATGATGGTCAGCGGATTCCTGTATTTCGGCAGCCTCGCCGCGCTCGGCGCAGGCGAGGCGAGCCCGTCCGACGTCGGGTTCATCGTCGTGCTGCCCGCCGTGGCGCTCTATCTGCTCTACCATCCCGTGCTCGAGGTGCTGATGCGCGGACGCACGCCGGGCAAGCGGATGGCCGGCGTGCGCATCGTGAAGCGTGACGGCGGCGTGCCGGGGGTCGGTCCGCTCCTCATCCGCAATCTTTTTCGTCTCATCGACTCGTTGCCTTTCCTATACCTCGTCGGGCTCGTCGCGACGATGCTCACGAAGCAATGTGTGCGCATCGGCGACATCGCCGCGGGCACGCTCCTCGTCTACGACGAAGCCTACGCCGGCACGTTCGACGACGCGCCGACGAGCCGCGGCATCGAGCGCCTCGGCCTCGAGCGCGCGGAGCTCGTGCGCGACCTGATCGCCCGCTGGCCGGAGCTGCGGCCGGACGCCCGGGCCGGGCTCGCCCGCCGACTGCTCGAGCGCGAGGGACCGGTACCGGAGGGTCTCCACGACGACGAGCTGCGCGCTCGGCTCGAGCAGCTCTTGAAATGACCGGCGGGCCGTCGATGGACAAGACGTCGAGGTGGCTCGAGGACCGGCTCCCGGTATGGCGCGACGTCGGGGCCCGGCTCGACGCCGTCGAGCGGGGGCGCGCCGCCGAGCCCGACGACGTCGTGAAGGTCATCGCCGCGTATCCCGAGATCGCGCGCGACCTCGCGATCGCGCGCCGCGAGGCGCCCCGCGGACCGCTGACGCGACGGCTCGAGCAGATCTATCTCGAGCTGCATCGTTCGATCTTCCGTTCCCCCAGTCACTGGCGAAGGGATCTCGTCGCGCTCTTCGTCAGGGACGCGGCCGAGATCGCCGGCTCGTTGCGCTGGCAGATCGTCTGGGTCACCGCGCTGTTCTTCGCGAGCGCGTCGGCAGGCGCGTGGCTGATCAATCAATATCCCGAGCTCGTCGGCCTCTTCGCGTCGGAGGCGATGATCGAGCAGGTGCAGTCCGGTCAGCTGTGGACCGAAGGCCTGCTGAACGTCGTGCCGTCGTCGCTGCTCGCGGTGCAGATCTTCACGAACAACATTTTCGTCTCGCTGTTCGCGCTCGTCGTCGGCATCTTCTACGGGCTCGGCACGGTCTACGTCATCGGTATGAACGGCATGCTGCTCGGCGCGGTGTTCTCGTACACCGCGCAGCACGGGCTCGCGCAGCGCCTCTTCGAGTTCGTCGCCGCTCACGGCTTCGTCGAGCTCAGCGTGATCATGATCGCGGGTGCGTGCGGCGTCTCGCTCGGCGAGGCGCTCGCGCGGCCCGGCCGCGAAACGCGCGTCCAGGCGTTTCAGCGTGCGTCGATGCGCGCGGCGAAGCTGATGGTCGTCTGCTGCACGTTCCTCGTCGGTGCCGGCCTCATCGAAGGCTACATCTCGCCGAACCCGACCTACTCCCTCACGATGCGTGTCTCCATCGGCCTCGGCTACCTCGCCCTCTTCGTGATCGTGCTGAGCGGCGCGCTCGGCCGTCTGCCTCGCACCGCCAAGTAGCAGCGTTTAATTGGGGTCAGAGCCCGATTTCGGCGAGCCGATTTTCGCGAGCGCGCTTGCGGAGCAACCACAAAGCGTTCCTGGGCTCTGGCGAGCAACGCCGAAAATGGGCTCTGCGCCCAAACTACCAACTAACACACGCCCGGCCTCATTCATGGAACGGCACGCCGCGAAGGAGGGCGATGTGCACCATGCGCGTCATGGGGAGCGTGCGCGCCAGGGAGGGCGCGCGCGCAGCCTCCAGGGACGGATTCACGGCGGTCCACCATGACGCGCATGGTGCGCATCGCCCGACCACCGCCGACGCTCAAACGTTCCATGAATGAGGCCGAAGACACAGCACCGCTCACACCCGATGCTGCGCCCGCAGCAACCGATACTGCCCGAGCACCTTGCGATCGAGCTCCTCCGGACGCGCCGTCATCGCGAGCGCACCGAGCGCGCCGAGTCGCGCGATGTTCGCGCGGACCTGGCGCGCGTAGGCTCGTGCGGCGAGTCCTCTGTACGGATCCAGCCAGTCGTGCGCCTCCCCGTCCGCGAGCGCGGCGACCTCTGCGCCGAGAAGCCCGATCATCAGCGGCAGATGTTTCGGCGCGAGCAGCCTCGCGGCCTGCGCGAGCCGGCCCGTCGACGTCGACTCGTAGAGATCCGTCAGCACGATCGTCAGGCAGCGGTGCCTGACGAGGCGACGCACGTAGAGCGCCGCCTCGAGCGCGTCGGACTCGATCGGATGCGGCTCGAGACCGGCCAACGCGCGGCGGATGTCGAGCACACCCGAATGACCGCGGCCCGGCGGCACGACGCGCAGCGGCCGGTCCGCGAACACGACGAGGCCGACGCGGTCGTCACCCGTCGCGCAATACTCGGCGAAACGGGCCGCGAGATTCACGTAGTGGCCGAGCTGGCTCATGCCGTCGAACTCGGTGCGGCTCGTCCGGCCCGCATCGAGCAGGATCATGATCTCGAGATGCTGATCCTCGCTGAACACTCGCGTGATCAGCCGCGACGTGCGCGCGGTCGCTTTCCAGTCGATCGTGTGGCGCGGATCGCCGCTGCGATACTCGCGCAGCTGATACAGCTCGTGGCCTCCGCCGAGCCGCGACTGCGGCGCGGAGCCCGCCTCGGCCGAGCCCGTGATCGTCGCGCGGCGCCCCAACGTGTCCGGCAGCACCGTGCTGCGCGCGTTCGTCGCAACCTTACGCGACCACCACGCGAGCCCGAGGGGACCGAGCACACGAACCGGAAGCGGCGGCCAGTCGTGCGATCCGAGCTCGATCGCTCTGACCGCGACCTCGGTGCGGGCGCTGCCGCGGGCCGGCAGGCGCAGCTCGCGTGCGTCCTCCGGCGGCCGCTCCGCCGGATTTACCGCGTCCGGCAGCGCCGCGTCTTCCACCTCGGCGATCCCGGCCGGCAAGAGCGGCAACGTGCGCAGCGTCAGCGTGCGCGCCGACGGATTGCCGAGCTCGAGCTCGAGCGTCTCGACGCGGCCGAGAAACAGCCGCTCCGCCGCGCGCCATGCGGCGGAGACGTCGCGTCGACGCACGGCGACAAACTCGTACGTGAGCCCCGCGACGAGCAGGACGACGACCAGACGCCACCAGGGAAACGCGCCGACGCTCTCGCTCCACGTGCCCGCGACGCCGAGCAGCGCGGCCGCAACGAGCGCGACGACGGCGAGCGGCGTCAGGTTCACTTAGGCGGCGGCTTCCCGGGGAACGGCGACGGCATCGAGGATCCGCGCGAGCTCGGCGCTCGCCGACAGCCCCTCGAGCACGGCATCGGGCGTCAGCGCGATACGGTGCGGAATCACCCAACGCGCGACGCGCTTCACGTCGTCGGGGATCACGAAGTCGCCGCCGCGGAGCGCGGCCTCGATCCGCGCGCAGCGCGCGAGCGCGAGCGCGGCCCGGCTCGACAGGCCGAGGGCAATGCTCGCGCTCTGCCTCGTCGCGGCGACGAGGTCGAGTATGTAGCCGGTCAACGCTTCGGAGACGTGCACGGATGCGAGCTCCTCCCTCGCCCGGGTCAGCGCCCCGCCCGAGAGCGTCTCCACGTTCGCGGCCCGACGCGGGTTCTCGCCGGGCAGCGCGTACTCCGCGAGGATACGCGCCTCGTCCGCCCGCGCGGGGTACGTCATCTGCACGCTCAACATGAAACGGTCGAGCTGCGACTCTGGCAGCGGATAGGTGCCTTCGAACTCCCTCGGATTCTGCGTCGCGACGACGAGGAAATCGTCGGGCAGCGGGAAGCGCTCGCCGTCGACGGTCACGAACCGCTCCTCCATCGCCTCGAGCAGCGCCGACTGCGTCTTCGGCCCGGCACGGTTGATCTCGTCGACGAGCACGACGTCCGCGAAGAGCGGACCCTCGCGAAACTCGAAGCGGCGCGTGTCGGAGTTGAAGACGTGCACGCCGGTGAGATCGGTCGGCATCAGGTCCGCCGTGCCCTGCACGCGCTTGAAGACGCCGCCGAGCACACGCGCGAAGGTGTTGCTGAGCAAGGTCTTGCCGAGGCCGGGAGGGCCTTCGAGCAGCACGTGGCCGCGCCCGATCAATGCGATCGTCATCGCGTGGATCACGTCCTCGACGCCGTACACGACCTTTCCGAGCTCGCGCTGCAGGAAGCCCTCGAGCGCCCTCGCCTCCTCCGTCATCCGATCGCCTCTCTCGCCTTCCTCAACATGTTGTGCAGCCGCACGAGGTCGACCGACTTCCCGGCCGAAAGCGCGTCATGATAGCGGCGTAGCCGCTCGTACGTTCCGGGATCGAGCGTCGGCGTCGCGCGCAGCGCCTCCCACGGCGGTCCATCGCCACGAAGCCCGCGCGCGTGCTTCACGTCGTCGAACCATGCATCGAAGAGCATCCTTCCCGCATCGCGCGGATCGAGCCGGCGTGCCATGAAGCCGCCGACGGCCTCGAGAAAGTCGCGCTGCCGCGGCCCGCACTGCGGCGCGACGGGCGCCGCGAAACGGTTGCTCGAGCCGAGCACGTACACGAACCACGCGCCGATCAGGAACCAGATCGTCCGATGCAGGCGCGGATCGCCGAAGAACGCCTCGGCGTCGTAGATGACGGAGAGGCCCTGATGCATGTCGTCGAAGATCACGGCGCCGTCGCCGCGAACGTGATGGCGGACGACGTTCGCGAGGAAGCGTCCGGCGTCGGACTCGGCGACGACGTGATTCGTCAGCATCGCGCCGCTCGCGACGAGGATGATGTGCCCGTTGCCGAGCCGGCGTTCCCACGCGGCATCGACGCCCGACGAGCGCTCTCGTGCAAGCCGGAGCAGCAGCAGTTGCTGCGACTCCGGCAGCACGGACTCCCAGAGCGCGCTCTCGTTGTCCGAATAGCCGCGCAGCCGCCCGACGCCTTCCATCAGCGGATGACCGGCGACCGGATCGAGCTCGACGACGCTGCGAGGGCCGATCGGCTCCCGCTGCAGCGTCAGCGCGCGCGGCCGCTCGGCGCTGCGCGGCGCGAAGACGACGCCGGTCATCGTCTGCAGATCCTCGAGGAAATCGCGCGACGCGGTCGCGGGCGCCCACTCCGGCGTGTCGTCGAGCGCGGCGAGAATCAAGAGCGTGTTGCCGCTGCGGATCCACGCCTTCAGGCTGTCGTGCTCGCGCGAGCGCATCGGCAGCGCGTGCGGCATCGTCGTGATCAGCAGGTTGCCGCGCGTCGGCACGTCCAGAACGTCGTCGGGCTCGAGAGCGATCAGCGCGTCGTACCGATTGCGCAGGCTCACGACACGGAAGCCCGAGGATTCGAGCCAGCGGCTGATCGCCGCGTAGCCGTTGCGGCCCGTCTCCGCGCTGAGCGGCCGGGTCACCGGCGTCGCCTCGCGCTGGAAGAACAGCGTGTAGAGGACGAGCAGCGCGACGAGCGCGCCTGCGGCGGTGATCAGCCGATCCTTCATCGCCGGCTCGCCGATTCCGCCGGCCGTGCCGCGTCCAGCTCGTCGAGCACGGCCTTGCCATGCGCGATCACGGGCTCGACGTCGGCCGGCTCCGGGTGCCAGCCCGCGTACGTGACCCGCTCCGCCGCGGCGACGACGACCTCGAGGTCGTCACGGCGACGCACGCCGAGCGTGGCTGCCGCCGCCGCGAGCTCGCGATGCGTGAGACTGTCGCGGAGGCCGTCGCCGAAGCGTTCCCTGAGCCGCTCGACGACGAGCCCGAGCAGCAGCGCGGGCTGGCGCATCGGCGGCGCCCGCTTCACGGCGTCGAACGTGACCGGGATCCGCTTCGCCCAGGGCGGCACCTCTCCCGTCGTCCACCCGTGCCTGCGGCCGCTCCCGCCGCCGAGCCGCATGCCGACCCTGAGCTCGTTCGCGGCGATGACGAGCACGGCGATCACGATCGTGAGGCCGAACACGTAGACGATCGTGCGGACCCACTCCTCCGGGATCGACAGGTTGCGCAGCCACTCGAGCACGCCTCCGGTGCCGCTCCCGTCGTCGAGGCCGAGCCGCTCCCTGAGCCACCCGAGGATCCGCTCCCACAGCGAGAGCTCGGCGACGGGCTCGAACGGCCGAAGCGACTCGACGAGCATGTCGAGCCGGTCGACGGCGAGCGCGGTCTCGCGCGGCGCCCGCTCGTAATGCGCCATCAGGTCGACGAGGTCCTGGAACGGCCTCGCGGTCAATGCGCCGGGGCGGATCTGCCCGAGCGCGGGCGCCCACTTCCCGGCCTCGATCTCGCGGGCGAGATCGGCGCAGACCTCCGCGAGCCGCGGCTCGCCCGCCTCGCCGCCGGTCCCGTTGCCGGCGCGCAGCCGAGCGATGCAATCGGCGAGCGCCGCACCGTCGCCGAAGGTGCTCTGCGCGCTCGCGCCCGCGGCGAACGCGAGCAGCGGTGCGGCGACGGCGAGAACGAGAACGGCTCGGGCTCGACTCACGCTTCCGCCGCGGCGATCCGCTCCGCGATGTCGGCGCCCTCGCTGCGCAGCTTGCAATCGGCGTAGATGGCCATCAGGAGGGCGTAGAACAAAGGCATCAGCAACCCGCTGATCAGCGGCGCCACGATGAAGTCGATCTGCCACGGCAACCGCTGCATCTGCTCGAACTCCGCGACGCCGACGATCGCGACGAACACGCCGATGACGATGCCGACGAGCCCGTACAGCACGGCCGCGACGATGCCGATGATCGTGAGTAACAGGAAGGTCCGCCACCAGCGGCCGCGCACGAGCTCCCAGCTGTAGCGGAAGCTGTCGAGCACGCCCTTGGACTCGGCGACCGCCGCGATCGGCGCGAACACGAGCTTCACCATGAGGTAGATCCCGGGAATCACGAACAGCATGAAGCCGAGCATGAGCCCGAGGGTCAGGAGCACGGCGACGCCGAGCACGACGGGAAAGCGGCGCAAGCCGACCGACATCGCTTCGCCGGCCGTCATCGATTCTCCGTGCTGGACGGCGTGGATCTTCGCGATGACCGGCGTCCAGAGCAGCAGCGACAGCGCAAACGCGACGCATGTCACGATCCCGAGGAGCGCGAGATCGACGGGCTCGCCCGGCTGCGCGATGCGTCCGATCGGCGCCGACACGACGGCTCCTAGGAACGCGAAAAGGAACGTGCCCTTCAGCGAATAGCGGTAGAGCGAGAACCCGCTATCGAGCACACCGCCGATCGGTTGCGGCGACTCCGGTTTCGTGTACATGATCCCCTTCCTCGACGATCTCCGCGGCGATCGCGCAGCGGGAATATTTCATCCCGGCCGGGCGAACACAAGCGACTCGCCCGCGCTTCGTTGCAAGTTTCCGGCCGGCTCAGCCCGCGCGGCGGATCGGAGCCGCGGCCGGCCGGTGGCGGGCGACCGGCTGCTCCTGCTCGAGCGCCAGCCGCAAGGCCTTGAATCGCCGGCGATATTGGGCCGGCGTCAGCCCCACCTTGCGACGGAACAACCGCGAGAAGAAGCTCGCGTCGCCGTAGCCGACCTCGCCCGCGATCGCGTCCACCGGGCGGTCGGTCGTCTCGAGCAGCTGCTTCGCCTCCTCGAGCCGCAACGCATGCACGTACTCGAGCGGCGACATGCCGGTCGCGCGCGTGAAGCGCCGCTTGAACGACCGCTCGGCAAGCCCGCTGAGCCGCACCATGGCCGCGACCGGCGACTCCTGGTCGTAATGCTTCGCGACCCATTCCTGGCACCGCGCGATCACGGCATCCTCCGTCTGCCGCCGGCGCGCGAGCATCGCGAACGGCTGCTGGCCGACGTGGTGCCAATCGAGCAGATGCAGCCGGGCGACCCGCATCGCTTCCTCCGGGCCGACGAAGCGGCCGATCAGAAAGAGCGCGAGGTCGTGCCACGACGTGCCGCCGCCCGCCATCACGAAGCGCCCGCCGCCGGAGATCACGAGCGCGCGGTTCGGATGGACGCGGACCTTCGGATAGCGTGCCGCGAGCGCGTCGCAGTACGCCCAGTGCGTCGTCACGTCGAGCCCGTCGAGGAGCCCCGCCTCGGCGAGCAGCAGCGCACCCGTGCACGCGGTCGCGAACGTGACGCCGGTCCGGTCGAGCTCGAGGAGCCAGTCGATCTCGCGGACGTAGCGCCCCGTCACGTCCTCGTTCGGCAGCACCATGAGATCGGGGATCGCGACGACGTCCGGGCGCGGGCAATTCTCGAGCCCGCACGTCGGCGCGATACGGAGCCCGTTGCCGGTCGCGAGCTCCCGGCCGTCGGCCGACACGATCAGCGGGCGTATCCGCGACTCGCCGGGCCTGCCCTCGGTGACGAGGCTCCAGTCCCGGCCGGCCGACTCGAGCACCTCGAACATGCCGTACACCGTCGAGGCCGTCGATTCGGGCACGGCGAGCAGCGCGACGACGAGCTTTCCAGACTCGGGCATGGCACGAATGACAGGTTATTGCCACGAATGACTCTAACGCAGCCGTGCCGCTCCGACTAGGCTGCCGGTCCTCGAACCATCTCACGAGGAGGACCACGTCATGAGCGAAGCGGCACTCAACATCGAGCCCGATGCGGCCGCGGCGGCCCGATTCGCGGAGCGCCTCGTCAAGACGCTGAACGAGGGCGCGCTGTGCCTGATGATCTCGATCGGCCACCGCACCGGCCTCTTCGACACGATGGCGGCGATGCCGCCGTCGACGTCCGCCGAGATCGCCGCGCGTGCCGGCCTGGACGAGCGCTACGTGCGCGAGTGGCTCGGCGCGATGGTCACGTCGGGGATCGTCGAGTACGCGCCGCAAAGCGGCCGCTACGTGCTGCCGCCCGAGCATGCGGCGTCGCTCACCCGCGCCGCGGGGGCCGACAACATCGGCGTGTTCGCGCAGTACATCGGGACGCTCGGCTCCGTCGAGACGGAGATCGTCGAGTGCTTCCGCAACGGCGGCGGCGTGCCGTACGAGAAGTATCCGCGCTTTCACGAGGTCATGGCCGAGGACAGCGGCCAGAGCGTGCTCTCGTCGCTCGAGACGCACATCCTGCCGCTCGTGCCGGGGCTCGTGGCACGCCTCGAGCGAGGCATCACGGTGCTCGACCTGGGCTGCGGCCGCGGCCTCGTGCTGAAGCGCCTCGCGCAGCTCTTCCCGCGGAGCCGGTTCAAGGGCATCGATCTGTCGAGCGAGGCCATCGCGTTCGCGAACGCGAACAAGGTGGGGCTCGACAACCTCGAATACGCCGTGCGCGACCTGAGCGACTTCGACCTCTGGGCGGAGCCCGCCGCCTACGACCTCGTCACGACGTTCGATGCGATCCACGATCAGGCGCGGCCGCTGAACGTGCTGAAGGGCATCCATCGGACGCTGAAGGCCGACGGCGTCTACCTGATGCAGGACATCCGCGGCTCGGGCCACCACCATACGGACGCCGACCATCCGCTCGGCACGCTGCTCTATACGGTCTCGTGCATGCACTGCATGACCGTGTCGCTCGCGCAGGGCGGCGAAGGTCTCGGCGCGATGTGGGGCGAGCCGAAGGCTCGGGAGTATCTCGCGCGCGCCGGCTTCCGCTCGGTCGAGACGCATCGACTCGCGCACGATATCCAGAACAACTGGTATGTCGTGAGGAAGTGACGCGCGAGGATCAGGACGGGCGCCGGTCCGCGAGCGGCACGTACGCGCGCGGGCCGGGCCCGACGTACTCCGCGCTCGGCCTGATCAGCCTGTTGTCGGCGCGCTGCTCGAAGACGTGAGCGCACCAGCCGCTCACGCGCGCACAGACGAAGATCGGCGTGAAGAGCCGCGTCGGTATGCCGAGATAGTGATAGGTCAGCGCCGAGTAGAAGTCGGCGTTCGCGAAGAGCTTCTTCTCCTCCCACATCACGCGCTCGATCGCCTCGGCGACCCGAAAGAGCTCGGGCCGCGCGGCATGCTGGGCGAGGCGCCGCGCCATCGCCTTGTTGAACGCGTTGCGCGGATCCGCATTGCGGTAGACACGATGCCCGAAGCCCATGATCCGCTCGCGGCGCGCGAGCATGCTACGGACCTCGGTTTCCGCCTCCTCAGGCGTCGCGAACCGCTCGATCAGCTCCATCGCCGCCTCGTTGGCGCCGCCGTGCAGCGGCCCGCGCAGCGCGCCGATCGCTGCGGTCACGGCCGAATAAAGGTCCGACATCGTCGACGCGACCACTCTCGCCGTGAACGTCGACGCATTGAACTCGTGCTCGGCGTAGAGCGTGAGTGACGTATCGAGCATCTTGCGCTCGTCGTCTTGAGGCGTTTGACCGTGCAGCAAGTGCAGGAAGTGGCCGGCGATCGATTCGTCGTCGGTGACGGGCTCGATCCTCACGCCGTCCGCGTGAAACCGGTGCCAGTAGAGCAGCATCGACGGCAGCGCAGCGAGAAGCCGGGTCGCGACGTCGAGCTGGCGAGCGAAATCCGTTTCGGGCTCGAGCTGGCCGAGCAGCGAGCATCCGCTCCGGAGCACGTCCATCGGATGCGAGCTCGGCGGCATCGCTTCGAGGGTCGCACGAAGCGGCGCGGGCAGAGCACGCAGCGACGCGAGCCGTGCGCGAAAGCGTCGGAGCGCTTCGTCGTTCGGCAGCTCGCCGCACAGCAAGAGCCACGCGACCTCCTCGAAGCTGCCGTGCTTCGCCAGATCCCCGACGTCGTACCCGCGGTACTTCAGGCTCTCGCCGTCCGCGCCGACCGTGCAGATCGCCGTGCGGCCCGCGATGACGCCCGCGAGGCCGGAGGTGTTGCCGTTCCCCGTCACCGTTCCCCGCTCCTCCGCGCCGCAGTCACGGTTTCGAGTCTAGCGGGCTCCGGGGTGTTCGGCCACGCGGAGCCGCCGGGGAGCCGATATGCGATCCGTCAACTGGGAACGCGGAGCGAAAGACAGCGTTGGCAAAAGATCTGCGGACGAGACACCGCCGAGCGAACGCGCACACCGCATCGCTGGACGGAGACGTTGCGCAAACAGAGGAACGCCGCGCCGTCGAGCTCCGACAGCGCGGCAGCCGCGACGTGCCGCTACTGCTGCGGCGGCGGGGTGATCGGCTCCTGCCCCGGCTCCGGCTCCGGCTCGCGCTCGAACGGATCGGCGCTGCCGGCGTCCGGCTCGTCCTCGTTGATGATCGTCGGCTCGATCTCGCGCTCGATCGAACCGGGCGACGCCGGCTCGGGCTCGTCGACGGGCTCGCCCCGACCGATCTGAACGTCGGGCTCGGTTGCCGGCGGCGATCCGAGATCGTCCGACGGCTCCAACGTATCCTGCTGCTGCTCGCAGCCCGCGAGAATCCACCCGGCCAGGCCGAGGGAAATCAGTGTGAGTGTCTTTCGCATGGCGTCTCCTTCAGTCAGTCCTTCGCTGTCGACTCGTTACGGCTCGAGCGTCCCGACGGTTCGAGCAATATCCATGCCACTGCCGGAGGCACGTCCTGCGCGAGCAGGATCACCGATATTGGTACGATTCCACGTACCGACCGGATGCGGCCGGCGGGGCCGCGCGGAGAGCGACGAGACACGGAATGAACGGTGAATGCGGCTTCTTATCGCGACGGACCGTGCTGATCGCGAGCGTCGGCGCAACGGCCGGCGCAGCGACGCGCTTCGCGTTCGGCCAGCCGACACGCGCGGCCGAAGCGTCTCAATCCGGCAACAGTTCCGCGGAGATCGACATGACCGGAAAGATCGCCCTCGTGACCGGATCGACCGACGGCCTCGGCCGCGCGGTCGCCCGCAGGCTCGGCGCGCTCGGCGCAACCGTGCTCGTGCACGGCCGCAACGCGGCCCGTGGCGCCGAGGCCGTGCGCGAAGTCGAGGCAGCCGGCGGCACGGCGTCGTTCCACCGTGCGGATCTCGCTTCGCTCGACGAGGTGCGCGCGCTCGCCGACACCGTGCTCGACCGATACGACCGCCTCGATCTCCTGATCAACAACGCCGGCATCTGGACCGACGGCGGCGACGAGCGCCGCACGAGCGCCGACGGCCACGAGCTCGTGTTCGCCGTGAACTATCTCGCGGGCTATCTGCTGACGCACCGTCTGCTGCCGCTGATCGTGCGGAGCGCACCGGCGCGCATCGTCAACGTGTCGTCGCTCGCGCAGCAGCCGATCGATTTCGACGACGTCATGCTCGAGCGGAGCTTCTCCGCGGCGCGCGCCTATGCGCAAAGCAAGCTCGCGCAGGTGATGTTCACGATCGATCTCGCGCGCGACCTCGAGGGCTCCGGAGTCACGGTGAACAGCCTTCACCCGGCGACGTTCATGGACACGTCGATGGTCGAGAAGGCCGGCGTGACGCCGCGCAGCACGGTCGACGAAGGCGCGGAGGCGGTCATGCATCTCGCGACGTCGCCCGAGCTCGAAGGCCGTTCGGGTCTCTTCTTCAACGGCCTGCGCGAGGCGCGAGCGCACGCGCAGGCCTACGACGACGACGCGCGCGCGAAGCTCCGCGCGCTCAGCGTCCAGCTTACGGGCGCCGGGCGCGCGTGACCGTTGCCGATCGGCAACGCTCGGGAACGGCTCGCTACGCGATTCTGAATTCGGATGCGACCTTGCCGGCCGCCCACGTGACGACGGACTGGATGCGCGGCACCGTCAGACGCAGCGCCTCGCCGAGATCGACCCACCGGTACTCATGATGCTCCGGACGGCCGAGGTCCGGATTGACCGGCAGCTCGAGCCGCTCCCGGCGCGTCCTCGCGACGTAGTAGCGCGCGACCTTGTTGCCCGAGTACGGAGGCGTCTCGTAGTAGTCGCGTCCCCACGGAAACTCGAGGTCGTCGATGCCGGTTTCCTCGGCGGTTTCGCGTATCGCCGCATCGAGCGGCTCCTCGCCGGGTTCGACGACGCCCTTCGGACAGTCCCAGTTGCGGTACGCCCTGAGCAGCAGGAATCGCGCGCCGTCCGCGGTCTCGCGCACGACGACGACGCCGGCCGAAAGCTTGGGTTTCGACGGCATGCGCCCAGTATAGACGGTGCAGCGAGCTGTGCCTCACGGCCGCTCCTGCCGCCGCGACGCACCGCCGGGTTTGGTCAGTCGCTCGACTCGTCCGCGCGCGGCCGTTCCCAACCGCCGCCGAGCGCCTGGTAGAAGCTCAGGATCGCGTTCAGCCGCTGCAGCTTGTTGTCGAGCACCGCGGTGCGTGACGAGAACAGCGTGTTCTGCGCGTTGAGCACCGTCTGGTAATCGGTGACGCCCTCCTCGTAGCGCAGCACGGCGATGCGCTCGGCCTCCTCGGCCGCCTCGAGATTGCGGAGCGCGACCTCGCTCTGCCGCTCGAGCAGCGCGATCTGGTTCAGCTGCACCTCGATCTCGTTGAAGGCGGCGAGAACCGCACGCTGGTAGCTCGCGAGGCTGTTCTCGAGCGTCAAGCGCGCCTGCTCGACATTGCGCCGCCGCTGACCGTTGTCGAGCAGTGTCTGCATCAGGTTCGCGCCGAGGTTGAGCGACGTGTTCGCCGACGACAGCAGGTTCACGAGCGCCGGGCTCGTCGCCGTTTCGCTCGCCGTCAACGAGATCTGCGGGAAAAAGTTTCTGCGCACGGCCGTGACGTTCGCCGCGGAGCCCCGCAGGTTCGCCTCGGCCTGCACGAGGTCCGGGCGTCGGACCAAGAGCTCCGACGGCAAGCCCGGCTGCACGGCCGGAATCGCCACGTCCGAGAGCGTCTCTGTTTCGACGTCGAAGCCGTGGACCGTCCTGCCGACGAGCAGCGCGAGCGACGCGCGGGCCGCGAGCTCGTTCTGGCGCAGGCTTTCGATGTTCGTCCGCTCCCGCTCGACGACGATGCTCTGCTGCAGCTCCTCGATCGGGACGGCGATGCCGCTCGCGACACGAGCACGCGCGATCGCGTAGATGATCTCCGCGTTCGCGAGGTTCTGCTCGGCGGCCTCGATGCGGTCGCGGATCAGCAGGATCTGAAAGTACGTCGACGCGGCCGTCGCGAGCGTGTTCAAGCGGAGCGACGCGATCTGCGCGATGCGCGAATCGTAATCCGCGACGGCCCTCTGATACGTGGCCGGTCGGCTCAGGATGCCGCCGTACGAGACCGCGCCGGTGAGCTGGAACGGCCCGCTCGAGTTGCCCGACGTGCTCGTGCCGCCGAATTCCGTGCGCGTATACGACGTGCCGGTGCCGAGCGAGACGGTCGGCGTCGGCCACAGGTTGAAGCCAGCCTCCCGCAACGCAATCTGCGCGGCGATCAGGTTGCGTTCGTTGTTCGCGAGGTCGAGGTTGTGCTCGAGCACGTCCTCGATCAGGCGGCTCAACTCCGGGCTATCGAAGCTGTTCCACCAGTCGAGGTCCGGCCAGACGGCCGCATCTTCGTCGATCGGTCCCTGCCACGCGGCCGGGACGACGTCGTCGGGAAGAGGCGGCGGCTCGATCGTCGCGCAACCATACGCCAGGACGAGCGGCGCGCCGAGCGCCGCGCACCGTGAAATCCATTTACTCATTGGCCAACGCCACTACCGGATCGAGACGAGACGCTTTGTGCGCAGGCGCGAAACCGAAGACGAGACCCGTTCCGGCGGCGCAGCTGAACGCGAGGATCATCGGCCAGCTCTTGAATACGACGTTGATGCTGGAAAAGTTCTGCACGATCAGCGCCGCGCCGATGCCGAGCGCGACGCCGATCAGCCCGCCGACGGCGGACACGACGACGGCCTCGGACAGGAACTGCGCGAGGATGTCGCGCTGCCGCGCGCCGGTCGCCATGCGGACGCCGATCTCGCGCGTCCGCTCCGTGACCGATACGAGCATGATGTTCATGACACCGATGCCGCCGACGAGCAGCGAGATCGCCGCGATCGAGCCGAGCATGATCGTCGTCGTCTGCTGCGCCGCCTCGACGGTCTCGAGCAGCTCGGCGGCGTTGAAGATCCGAAAGTCCTCGACGCCGTGCCGGGCCGTCATGAACTCGATCAGGTCGGTCTCGGTCTTCTTGATCTGGGCGATGTCCTTGACGACGACCGAGATCTGTCGGGCGAACTTCTCGCCGAAGAGGCGCAGCGCGCCGGTCTTCAGCGGCACGTAGACCGTATCGTCCTGATCGCCGCCGCCGAAGCCGGTCGAGCCGCCCTTGCGAGTCAGCACGCCGATGACCTGGAACGGCACGTTGCGGATCAGAACGTATTCGCCGAGCGGGTCCTCGCCGTTCGGGAAGAGCTGGTCGGCGACCGTCGCACCGAGCACCGCGACGGCGGCGTAGGTGTCGCTGTCTTCGCGTGTGAAGAACACGCCGCGCGCGAGCGGCCAGTTGCGCGCCTCGGGCAGCGTGTCCGCCGTGGCGATGATGTTCGTGCGGTAGTCCTGCCTGCCCCAGCGCACGGTCTGCTGCCCTTGCAGCTCCGGCAGCGTATACGCGACGTTCGGCACGCCCTCGAGGATCGCGTCGGCATCGTCGAACGTCAGCGTCGACGGCATGTTGCGCCGCTGCCCTTCCGCGCGTGCGGGCTGCAGCTGCAGCACGTCGGTCCCGATCGAGCTGATCCGCTCGACGATGTCCTGCGCGGCGCCCTGGCCGATCGCGAGCATCGTGACGACCGACGCGACGCCGATCACGATGCCGAGCAGCGTCAGGAACGTGCGGAAGATGTTCGCGTGCAGCGAGCGCATCGCCATGCGGACGGCCTCGCCCATGCCCGCGAGCATCGACGACGCCTTGCGGCTCATGAAGAGCTCGCGAAGCTTCGCGTTGTGCTTCGGGTCGATCGCACCTTCCCGGTGCCCGGAATCGTTGACGACCTGGCCGTCGCGGAACTCGATCACGCGGTCGGCATGCGCGGCCACCTTCGGGTCGTGCGTGATCAGGATCACGGTATGACCTTTGCGCGCGAGGTCCTCGAGCAGCGCCATGACCTCGACGCCGCTCCGCGAGTCGAGCGCGCCGGTCGGCTCGTCGGCGAGGATCACCTTGCCGCCGTTCATCAGCGCTCGCGCGATCGACACGCGCTGCTGCTGACCGCCGGAGAGCTGGTTCGGCCGATGATCGAGGCGCTCGCCGAGGCCGAGGGACGACAACAGCGACTCGGCACGGATCGCGCGCTCGACGGCCGGCATGCCGGCATAGATGCCCGGGACCTCGACGTTCTCCCGGGCCGTCTCGCTCGGAAGCAGGTTGTAGCTCTGGAACACGAAGCCGAACGCCTCGCGCCTGAGCCACGCGAGGCCGTCGGCATCGAACGTCTGGATGTCGCGGCCGGCGAACAGATACGTGCCGCTCGTCGGCCGGTCGAGACAGCCGAGGATGTTCATCAGCGTCGACTTTCCGGAGCCGGATTGGCCGACGATCGCGACGAACTCGCCCGGGTAGATCTTCAAGTTGACGTTGCGCAGCGCACGCACCTCGACGCCGCCGTCCGTGACGAACGTGCGGCACAGGTTGCGCAACTCCATCAGCGGGATCGCGACCTCCGTGCTCGCGATGCTCGCCGGCTCGTCCGAGCCGAGCGCGGCAGACGCGGCGCTTCCCGCATCGAGCGCGTAGCTCGTCATATCAGAAGAACCGCATGTTCGGCGGACCGCGGAAACCGCGATCGCGGAAATCGTTGTTGTTCCCCGTCGCCGGCGCCGGTGCATCGGCCTGGACGATGCCTGCGATCACGCGATCGCCCGGCTCGAGGCCGGAGACGACCTCGGCGGCGACGCGGCTCGTCACGCCGACGACGATCTCCCGCTCCTCGATCGTGCCGTCGTCGTGCACGACGCGGACCGTAGCCGTACGCCGCGCGGGCTCGGCGTCGTCGAGCGCCGGGCGCCCCGCGAAGCCGCCCGCGATCGCGCCTCCGAAGCCGCCCCGCGCCGCGAACTCGGCCGGGCCGCCGTCTCCGCCGGGACCTCGGAAGGGGCCCGCGGGAAGCTCCGGCGCCCCTTCTCCGCGCGGGAAGTCGCCGCGCGGAAATCCGCCTTGCGGGAAAGCGCCGGTGCGACCGCCGGCCACACCGCCCTGCGCGCCCGGGCCGGCCGCCATCCGCCCCGCGGCACCGCGGCTCGGCGCATCGTTGAACGTGAGCGCGCCGAGCGGCACCGTGAGCACGTCGTACGCGGCCGACGTGACGAAGTAAACCTGCGTCGTCATGCCCGAACGCAACGCGCCGTCCGCGTTGTCGATGTCGAAGAGCCCCGGATAGAGCACGACGTTGTTCTCGCTCGTCGGCGACGGCAGGATCTGCTCGAGCTTGCTGTACCAGCGCCGCTGCCCGCCGCCGAGCGTCGTGAAGTACACGTCCATGCCCTCGTGGATGCGCCCGATGTCGGCCTCGGAGATCTCGGTCTTCACCGTCATCGTCGAAAGGTCGGCGATGCGGAGGATCGTCGGCGTCGACTGATTCGCGTTCAGCGTGACGCCCTCGGTCAGCAGGACATCGACGACCGTGCCCGAGAGCGGCGCCCTGATCTGGGTGTACTCGAGCTGCGTCTTCTCCGTCTCGAGCGACGCTTCGTTCTGCTGGATCTGCGCGATGAGCTGCTCGAGGCTCGCCTTCGCGGACGCATAGTTGTTCAACGCGTTCTGATACTCGAGCTCGCTCGTGGCGTTCTCCCGCCACAGCCGCTCCTGACGCTCCGCGTTCTGCCTCGCGAGATCGAGCGCCGCTTGTCTCGCCTGCACCTGCGAGCGCAGCCCATCGATGCTCGCTTCGCTGGCCCTGACGCGGTTCGCCTGCACGCGCGCGTCGATCTCGGCGAGCAGCTGGCCCTCCTCGACGTGATCGCCGACATCGACGTAGAGCCTTTGCAGCTGTCCCGACACCTGCGCGCCGACGTCGACGATCCGGCTCGGCTCGAGCTTGCCCGCGGCCGCGATCGTGTTCTCGATGTCGCCGTAGCCGATCGTCACGATCAGCGGCTGGTCCTCGGCGACGGTTTCGCGAGACTGGTACCAGTACCACCCGCCGACGGCGGCGGCGACGGCAATGCCGGCGAGAACGAGCAGGTTACGCCGACGCCTGCGCTTGCGAGCAAGAAGGTAATGCTCGCCTGCTCCCGAGACTTCGGTCGTCTTCGTGTTATCCATGACCTTTATAATTCCTGAGTCGCAAGGCAGTCGTTTCGATGCGACGACCGTCCCTCCCACCGGTCGCAGCGCGCCTAACTTAACTTACGGACTCGAGACTGTCCCTTCAGAAGACCCAAGATTTATTGTTTCTGCTGACCGAGATCGAATCATGCTCGGAAAGACTGGGAACGGCGCGACGCGGACCGACGAACTTCCGCGAAACGACAGGCGTTCCGTGACGGGGATCACACGGCGCGTTCTCCGAGCCGCGCACCGCTCGTCGACGTCGTGCGCTAGCGGCTCGTCCGATTGGAGAACACGGCCTGAAGCTCGGCGACGATCGACAGCGCGATCGACTCCGGCGAGTCGGCACCGAGATCGAGTCCGATCGGCCCCTTGAGACGGGGCCGGAGCGCTTCCCCGGCCTCGCCGAGCACGTCGAGCAATCTTGCGCGGCGCGCGGGCGGGCCGAGCACGCCGAGGTAGCGCGCGGGAGCACCGACGAGATGGGACAGATAGGTGCGGTCCGTCTCGAGGTGATGGCTCATGACGATGACCGCGTCGAACTCCGCGAGCGGGACCTTCCGCGGCAGCTCGCGCGGATCGACCTCGAGCACGCGGTCGGCACGCTCGAAGCGTCCCCGCTCGAGATACGCGGGCCGATGATCGGCAACCGTCACGAACCAGCCGAGGTCGGCGGCAAAGTCGACGACCGGAACCGCATCGAGCCCCGCGCCGAGCACGAGGACGCGGGGCACCGGCACGAGCGGCGCATACAGGACTTCGAATCCATCCGTTCCGCGCGTGTGCGACGCGCGCCCCGAGTCGAGCGCGGCGCGGCAGCCGGCGACGAGCTCGGCCACGGCATCCGCACCCGCAGGGAGCCCGTGCAGCACCACGGCGCCGGACGGATCGGCGTCGACGACGAGCGTCGCGCCGGCAGGCGCGTCTCTCCGCTCGCTTTCGATGACCGTCGCAACCGCGCCGCCCGTCGTGCCGACGAGCCGCGTCGAGATCGACGCGAACGGCTCGAAGCGGCTCTCGGGCGTCAGCGGCTGCAGGAACACGCGGATCAGACCGTTGCAGCCGACGCCCAAGCCCCACAGCTCGTCCGCGTCGTCCCGCAGGTCGTACGTCACGGCGAGCGGCGAGCGCGTCTCGGCGACGTGAGCGGCCCGCTCGGCGAGATCGCCCTCGAGACACCCGCCGCTGACGAGCCCCTGGTAGTCGCCGTTCGACGCGATCAGGATGCGGTGGCCCGGCTTCGAGTACGTCGAGCCGAGCGTGTCGTAGACCGTCGCGAGAACGAGGGTCTCGCCCCGCCCGCGCCACGCGTCGAAAGCCTCGATGATCCGTCTGACGCTCATGACGGCGGGAGCATAGCAGACCGCGGTTGCGAGCCCCGCCCCGGCGATCTAGACTGCCGTCCCCCGCCATGTCAGGCGGGCCGGCCCATTGAACGTCCCCAGGAAGGAATCTTGAGCAAGCCCACCCGACAAGAAGCCGAAGAGGCGGTCCGGACGCTCTTGCGCTGGATCGGCGACGACCCGAACCGCGAAGGGCTGCGCGGCACGCCGGCGCGCGTCGTGAGTGCGTACGAGGACTGGTTCAGCGGCTACAACGACGACCCGGTCGAGTTCCTGCGCCGCACCTTCTACGAGGTCGACGGCTACGACGAGATGGTCGTCCTACGCGACATCAGCTTCGAGTCGCATTGCGAGCATCACATGGCGCCGATCACCGGCAAGGTGCATGTCGGCTACCTGCCCGACCGCAAGGTCGTCGGCATCAGCAAGCTCGCCCGCGTCGTCGAGGCGTTCTCGCGCCGACTGCAGGTCCAGGAGACAATGACCGCGCAGATCGCACACTGCATTCAGGACGTGCTGAAGCCGAAGGGCGTCGGCGTCGTCGTCGAAGGCGTGCATCAGTGCATGACGACGCGCGGCGTGCGCAAGCAAGGCGTCGCAATGATCACGAGCCAGCTCCTCGGGCACTTCCGTTCCGATCCGCGAACGCGCGCCGAGTTCATGAACATCATCGGCCGGCCGAACACGCTCGGCTGAATCCGGCCGCCGCACCGCGTGCCGCGCAAGAACCGCGCGGCCGGTGCAAGTCCCATGCCGCGAGGAGGACGCGGCAGTGAACGACGTCGGCGTCAACGGCGTCGGAACTCGCTACACTTGCCGCATGACGAAGACGCCGTCGCGTGACTGGCTCTTCCCTGCGGACGAGCCGCCGCTCCTGCCGGGCGGGGAGCCGATCGCGAAACTTTGGCTTGCTGACGAAACGAGCGCGGTCGAGTTCCTGCTCGACCACGCGCGGCTCCCGGCGGCGGCGAACGCCGCCGTGCTCCGCGAGGCGCGCGCGCTCGTCGAATCGATCCGCCGCAAACGCACCGAAGGGCTCGACGCGTTCCTTGCCGAATACGACCTCTCGTCGACGGAAGGCGTCGTGCTGATGTGCCTCGCGGAGGCGCTGCTACGGATCCCGGACGACGAGACGGCCGACAAGCTGATCGCGGAGAAGCTCGGCGACGCGGACTGGCAGGCGCACATCGGCGCGAGCGAATCCTTGTTCGTCAACGCGTCGACGTGGGCGCTGATGCTGACCGGCAAGCTCGTGCGCGCCGAGGACCTGCCGGGGCAGCCGCTGCACCGCGTGCTCGCGCGGCTGATGGACCGCGTCGGCGACAAGGTCGTCCGCGCCGCTTTGCGCCAGGCGATGCGGATCCTCGGTCATCAGTTCGTCATCGGCAGAACGATCGAGGAAGCGCTCCGCCGCGCCGACGACGCGCCCGAGTACTCCTACTCGTTCGACATGCTCGGCGAGGCCGCGCTCACCGCCGCGGATGCGGACCGGTACTTCGATGCGTATCGCCACGCGATCGATGCGCTCCGCGCGCGCGGGAGCGCGGACGGGGACGTCACGACGGCGCCGAGCATCTCCGTCAAGCTCTCGGCCCTGCATCCGCGCTACGAGCACGCGCACGCGAGGCGTGCGGTGCCCGAGATCGCCGACAGGGTCGAGCAGCTCGTGGTCGCCGCGGCCGACGCGGGCTTCGCCGTGACGATCGACGCGGAGGAAGCGGACCGGCTCGAGCTGTCGCTCGCGGTGTTCGAGCGCGTCTTCAAGCGCCGCACCCTCGCGCATTCGTCGGGCGCGTTCGGGATCGCCGTGCAGGCATACCAGAAGCGCGCGTGGCCGGTCATCCGCTGGCTCGAGGAGCTCGGGCACGGCAAGCATCGCGTGATCCCGGTGCGTCTCGTCAAGGGTGCGTACTGGGATACGGAGATCAAGCGCGCGCAGCAGCAAGGCCTCGCGGGCTACCCGGTCTTCACGCGCAAGACGAGCACGGACGTCTCCTATCTCGCGTGCGCACGCGCGCTGCTGCACGAGAGTCCGCACCTCTATCCGCAGTTCGCGACGCACAACGCGCACACCGTCGCGTGGCTGATGCACGTCGGCGCGCGCGACCGCTTCGAGTTCCAGCGGCTCTACGGCATGGGCGAGGAGCTCTACGGCGAGCTCCTGAAATCGTCGCATTTCGATCGTCCGGTCCGCGTCTACGCACCGGTCGGCAGCCACGAGGATCTGCTGCCCTACCTCGTGCGGCGGCTTCTCGAGAACGGCGCGAACACGTCGTTCGTGAACCGCGTGACGCGGGCCGACGCGCCGATCGAGCAGATCACGGCGGATCCCGTCGACGCGACGGAGCGGCGGCTCGGCGCGCTGCCTCATCCGAAGATTCCGCTGCCGTCCGCGATCTTCGGCCGCGAGCGCGCGAATGCGCGCGGCGTCAATCTCGCCGACGGTTTGGAGCTCAAACGCCTCGCGTCGTTACTCGCGAGAACGACGCCGGGCAAGTGGGACGCGGGCCCGGTCGTCGACGGGCAGCGGCGTGCGGGCCGGATCGTCGAGCAGCGCGATCCGGCGGATCGTCGGCGCGTCGTCGGGCGCGTCGCGTGGGCCAGCGCGGACGACGCGCGCGACGCGCTCGCGGTCGCGCACGACGCATGGCGCGAGTGGAACGACGCGCGCGTCGACGTGCGCGCATCGGTGCTCGAGCGCGCGGCCGACCGCTTCGAGGCCGACGCACCCGAGCTCATCGCGCGCTGCATCGCCGAGGCCGGCAAGACGGTCGCCGACGCCGTCGCCGAGGTCCGCGAGGCCGTCGACTATTTGCGCTACTACGCGGCCGAGGCGCGCAAGCTCTTCACGGCGCCGGTCGTGCTGCCGGGCCCGACCGGCGAGCACAACGAGCTGAGGCTCAACGGCCGGGGCGTCTTCGTCTGCATCAGCCCGTGGAACTTCCCGCTCGCGATCTTCACGGGCCAGGTCGCGGCCGCGCTCGTCGCCGGCAATACCGTGATCGCGAAGCCGGCCGAGCAGAGCTCGCTCGCCGCCGCGCGCGCGGTCGAGCTCCTCGCCGCGGCCGGGCTGCCGCGGCAGGTGCTGCAGTTCCTGCCCGGAGACGGGCCGACGATCGCGGAGGCGCTCCTGCCGGACGGCCGCGTCGCGGGCGTCGCGTTCACGGGGTCCGTCGAGACGGCGCGCGCGATCGATCGGATGCTCGCGGGCAGGGACGGGCCGCTCGCGACGCTGATCGCGGAGACGGGCGGCGTCAACGCGATGATCGTCGACAGCTCCGCGCTGCCGGAGCAGGTCGTGCGCGACGCGATCGTCTCGGCGTTCAACAGCACCGGGCAGCGCTGCTCGGCGCTGCGCCTTTTGTGCCTGCAGGACGATACTGCGGAGCGCATCCTCGAGATGCTGCAGGGACACATGGCCGAGCTCGTGATCGGCGACCCGTCGCTCCTCGCGACCGACGTCGGGCCGGTGATCGACGAGGACGCGCGCCGGATGCTCGAGGCGCACGTCGACGCCCTCCGCGACCGCGTCCGCTTCCAGTGCCGGCTCGGTCCCGAGCACGAGCACGGCACCTTCTTCCCGCCGACGCTGATCGAGCTCGACAATGCGGGCGATCTGACGCGCGAGGTGTTCGGCCCGGTCCTGCACTACGTCCGCTACGCGGAGCATCGACTCGACGACGTGATCGACGCGATCAACGCGACCGGCTACGGGCTCACGCTCGGCGTGCACAGCCGGCTCGATTCGGTCGCGACGGCGATCGGGAAGCGGGCTCGCGTCGGCAACGTCTACGTGAATCGCAACATGATCGGCGCGCAGGTCGGCGTCCAGCCGTTCGGCGGGGTGGGCCTCTCCGGGACCGGGCCGAAGGCCGGCGGACCGCACTACCTGCTGCGGTTCGCGAGCGAGCAGACGTATACCGTCAATACGATGGCGATCGGCGGCAATCCGACGCTCCTTTCGATGCACGGTGACGATTGACCCGCGTCAGGAACTGACGCTCTGCGTCACCTCTATTCGACATAACCCCTCTAAAGCCGCGAATATCCCGTCTCGGCAAGCGATGGCACGGGACTTGCTCCTCTCGCTCGGGATATTTCGACGACCGGCACAAGAACGCAATGGACATCAGGGTGATGGACGAACGCTCGGTCCCGGCGCCGTCGGAACCGGACTACCTCCGGGTACGAGTCTTCCAGGATCCCGAGCAGGATACGCTGACGCTCGCGACGATCGAGCGGATCGTTTACAAGCCGAACGAGAAGCGCTCGTGGCTCGCGCAGCGCGTGAAGAAGCTCGTCGAGAAGAAGCCGATGACTCCGGACGCAGCGCTCGGCTTCGCGCGGCTCTATGCGCAGCGGAAGCGGATCAAGCTCGTGCTGACGGCCGTGGAGCCCGAAGGCGGCTCCAACTGACGCCGCCCTCCCGGGTGCGCGTCGACGACGCCGCGTCGCCGTCGATCCGTCCGACGCACACCGCATTGCGCAGCCTCCTGATCGGGCGTACAGTCACTGTATGCCCACCCACCCTCCGCACGAACGGCCGCGCAAGGGGCGCGGCGCGACCCTGAACCTCGAAGGCCGCTTCGCGACCTCCGCGCGGACGCGAGACGACGACGGCTGGGGGTCGCTCGACGAGCCGTTGCCGCCGCTCGAGACCGTCGTGCAGCCCGAAGCGTCGCGCTCGATCGTCACGCGCAACGACTCGCCGGACGTGCCGTTCGCGCATTCGATCAACCCGTACCGCGGCTGTGAGCACGGGTGCATCTATTGCTATGCGCGGCCGAGCCACGCGTACGTAGATCTGTCGCCCGGCCTCGATTTCGAGACGAAGCTCTTCTACAAGCGGGACGCGGCCGCGCGCCTCGCCGAGACGTTCCGCAAGCGGGGCTATCGGCCGAGCCCGATCACGATCGGCGCGAACACCGACGGCTACCAGCCGATCGAGCGCGAGCTTTGCGTCACGCGATCGATCCTCGAGGTCATGCGCGACTTCCGGCATCCGGTCGCGATCATCACGAAGAGCGTGCTCGTGCTGCGCGACCTCGATCTCCTCGCCGAGCTCGCCGCCGACGATCTCGTGCAGGTCAACGTGTCGATCACGTCGCTCGATCCCGAGATCAAGCGCACGCTCGAGCCGCGCGCGGCGGGTCCGGCGGCGCGGCTTCGCGCGGTGCAGGAGCTCCGCCAAGCGGGCGTGCCGACCGGCGTGATGATCGCGCCGGTCATCCCGGCGATCACCGACCACGAGATCGAGCACATCGTCGCGGCTGCCGCGGATGCGGGCGCGGAGCGCGTCGGCTACGTCATGCTGCGCCTGCCGTACGAGGTCAAGACGCTGTTCCGGGCGTGGCTCGACGCGCACTATCCGCAACGCGCGGCGCACGTGATGAGCCTCGTGCAGGCGATGCGCGGCGGCCGCGACAACGATCCGCGCTTCGGCACGCGGATGCGCGGCGAAGGCGCGTACGCGGAGCTGATCGCGAAACGTTTTCAGGTCGCATGCCGCAAGCATGGCCTGCCGCGCGCCGAGACGCGGCCGCTGCGCACGGATCTTTTCGCGCCGCCGCCACGGCGCGGCGATCAGCTCGATCTCCTGGCCTAACGCGCGGAGGCAGCGCCGCGGCGCGCTTCATTCGTCGTGGAGCTTGAGCCCGGGCCAACGGCGCAGGCGCGGCGACTCGATGTCGAAGAGGTCGAGCACGCGTCCGACGCTCTGATCCACCATCGCGTCGATCGACTCGAGCTTCGCGTAGAACGCCGGCATCGGCGGAAATACGATCCCGCCCATCTCGGTCACCGTGATCATGTTGCGCAGATGCACGAGATGCAGAGGGCTTTCGCGGACCATCAGCACGACGCGACGCCTCTCCTTGAATGCGACGTCCGCGGCGCGCGAGACGAGCGTGTCGGTGACGCCGGTCGCGACGGCCGCGAGGGTTTTCATCGAGCACGGCGCGATGATCATGCCGTCCGTGCGGAACGAGCCGCTCGCGATGCTCGCGCCGACGTCACGCTCCGCGTGCACGACGTCGGCGAGACGCTCGACGTCGCGCCGCGTCATGTCGAGCTCCGCCGCGATCGTGAGCGCGGCGGCACGCGTGACGATCAGGTGCGTCTCGACGCCGTCGACCTCCCGCAGCGTCTCGAGCAGCCGCACGCCGTAGACGGCACCGCTCGCGCCGGTCATCGCAACGACAATCCGCCGGTTCACGTCCCCTCCGCGCCAAAATTGGGGTCAGAGCCCTTTTACTCAGTCTAAGCGAAATCGGGGTCGGAGCCCTTTTTTGCGATGCTCCAGCGCATCCGCATCGCTTCGCCGTGATGCGTATCGCTGGCCGAGTCCGAAGATGGGACACCGACTGCAACGCGACCTCGGGAATCGACTCTGACTTCCAGTGTCCGAGCGACGGCTCTGACCCCGATTTCCCGGCGCGTTGACAACGTCTCGCCCGCCGTGGCTACATTCGGCGGCCGCTACAGCCGGAGCGCCCATGAACGAACTCGAGCTCGGGCCGGTCTGGCTCAGCCTCAAGCTCGCGAGCGCGACCGTCGTCGCGCTGCTCGTGATCGCGACGCCGCTCGCGTGGTGGCTCGCGTTCACGCGCGTGCGCTGGCGAGCCGCAGTCGAGGCCGTCGCCGCGCTGCCGCTCGTGCTGCCGCCGACGGTGCTCGGCTTCTATCTGCTGATCCTGCTCGCGCCGAGCGGTCCGATCGGGCGCTGGTGGGTCGAGCTGACCGACTCGACACTGACGTTCTCGTTCACGGGGCTCGTCGTTGCATCGATCGTCTACTCGTTCCCGTTCGCCGTGCAGCCCTTGCAGGCCGCGTTCGAGCGGATCGGCCACGCGCCGCTCGAGGCGGCCGCGACGCTCGGCGCATCGCCGCTCGAGACGTTCTTCCGCGTCGCGTCGCCGATGGCGCTGCGCGGCTACGTCTCCGCCGTCGTGCTCGTCTTCGCGCACACGCTCGGCGAGTTCGGCGTCGTGCTGATGGTCGGCGGCAGCATCCCGGGCGAGACGCGCGTCGTCTCGATCGCGATCTTCGAGTACGTCGAGACGCTCGACTACGGGCAGGCGCACGCGCTTTCGGCCGGTCTCCTCGTCTTCTCGTTCCTCGTGCTGCTCGCCGTGTACGTGATCAACCGCCGCATGCCGTTCGGCGCCGGGTACGCCGTTGGCTGAGCTCGCGCTCGACGTCGCGCTGCGGCGCGGCAGCTTCGCGCTCGAGGTCCGGGAGACGATCGATCTCACGGGCATCACCGCGCTGTTCGGCCCGAGCGGCTCGGGCAAGACGACGCTGCTCAGGATCATCAGCGGACTCGAGACGGCCGCCGTCGGCGACGTCACGTTCGGCGGCGAGCGCTGGCAGACGCCCGGTCTGCGCGTGCCGCCGCACAAGCGGCGCGTCGGCTACGTCTTCCAGGACGGGCGGCTCTTTCCGCACCTGACCGTCGCGGGGAACCTCACGTTCGGCGTCGGGCGGCGCCCGGAGCGCGCCGACGCGCCGGTTCGCTTCGACGACGTCGTCGCCGCGCTCGACCTCGGCCCGCTCCTTTCCCGCAGGCCCGCATCGCTTTCCGGAGGCGAGCAGCAACGCGTCGCGATCGGCCGCGCGCTGCTTGCGAGCCCGCGGCTGCTCCTGATGGACGAGCCGATGTCGTCGCTCGACGTGCGCCGCAAGGCCGAGATCCTGCCGTACATCGAGCGGCTGCCCGAAGCGTTCGGGCTGCCGGTGCTGTACGTCACGCACAGCGTCGACGAGGTTGCGCGGCTCGCGTCTTCCGTCGTGCTCCTCGCCGACGGGCGGATCGTCGGACGCGGCCCGGTCGCCGAGATCCTCGAGCGGATCGACCTCTGGCCGGTCACCGGGCGACTCGACGCCGGGACGCTGATCGAGGCCGTCGTCGACGAGACGCGGGCCGGCATGGCGTCGCTCGTCCTCGGCGAGCAGCGGCTACGCGTGCCGCTCGCCGGCGCACCGGTCGGCACGAAGATGAGGCTCCGAATCCACGCGCGCGACGTCGCGATTGCAACCGAAAGACCCCGCGCGATCAGCATCCGCAACGTGCTCGAAGCGGAGATCCTGAGCGTCGACTTTCACGGCCCCGTCTACGTCGAGCTGCTGCTCGACGTGGACGGCCGGCACCTGCGCTCGCGGATCACGCGCGACGCGTTCGACGAGCTCGGGCTCGACGTCGGGCGGCGCGTCTACGCGCTGATCAAGAGCGTCGCGTTCGAGGATCGCGGGCTCGGCGATGCGGCGGGTGTCTAGCTCGGCAGCCAACCGGACCCGGCCATGTGTCAGACACATTTTTTCGGCCGAAGCCGAAAAATGTGTCTGACACAATTACGGCGTGCGGGTCAGCTCGTGGAGGCTGCGAATGACGCGTGCGTCGCCGGCCGAAGGCTCTCCGCCCCGCGTGATGAGCACCGAGCGAAGCCCGGCCGCGGCCGCGCCCTCGTAATCGTCGACGACCGTGTCGCCGACGTGCAGCACCCTGGCCGGATCGACGCGAAGCCGCGCGACCGCCTCGGCGAAGATGCGCGGATCGGGCTTCGCCGCGCCGACCTCCGCCGAGCAGAGGATCGCATCGAAGTACTCGGACAGGCCGAGCTCGGCGCAGAAGTGACCGAGCCCGCACGGCCAATTGGAGACGATCGCGAGCGGGAAACCGTGCGATCTCAGCGCGTAGAGCGACGCGGCGACGTCGGAGTAAACCTCGAGGCAGTCCGGGCCGAGCCGTGCCCAGAGGGCCTCCGCGTGCTGCTCGACTTCGCCGTCCGTCGCGGCGATCTCGAGGCATCGGAACACGCGCTCGGCGAGCGCGATCCGGCGCGCACGGATCGCTGCGGGCGAGGCGTTCGGCGCGCCGATCCGTTCGTAGCCGGCGAAGACCTCGTACAGGATCTCGTGACGCCACGGCGCGCATTCGAACCCGTGCGCCACCAGGTACTCGATCACCGAGCGCCCGCGGCCGTGACCGTCACGATGGAATACGAGCGTGTTGAAGAAATCGAACGTGACTGCATCGACGCCGCGCAGCAGCCCCGCGAAATCGGGGGCAGCCCCCTTTTTCGACTCGTCCGTCGAGGAACCCCTCGACTGCGCGTTGCCGCCGAAAAAGGGCTCTGACCCCAATTTCATCGCCGTGCGTCGTGACGCGCGGCTATCCGGTGAAGCCGTACAGCCGGTGCGGATTGTCGACCAGCACTTTCTGCTGCAATGCCGGGTCCGGCATCATCAGCGGAATCAGATCGACGAGATCGCCGTCGTTCGGCATGTGCTTCTTGATGTTCGGGTGCGGCCAATCCGTGCCCCACAGGATCCGATCCGGCGCGATCGCGAGCAGCGCCTGCGCGAACGGCACTGCGTCGTGGAACGGCGGCCCAGCGGACGAGATCCGCTCCGCGCCGCAGATCTTCACCCAGCAGTTCTCCATGCGCGCCGTGTCGAGCAGGATCTTGAACGGCTTCTGCTCGAGCCCATCCTTCGTCGGCACGCGCCCCATGTGATCGATGATGAACGGGACCGGGAGCTTACGCAGCAGGTCCTCGAACTCGAGCAGGTCCTTCGCGTCGAAATGCAGCACGACGTGCCAACCGAGCGGCGCGATCCGATGCACGAGCTCGTCGAACTCGTCGAGGTCGGGCGTGCCGCCGAGGTGCGCGACGAAATTGAAGCGGATGCCGCGAATGCCGCCTTCGTGGAGCCGCTCGAGCTCCGCATCGGTGATCGATCGGTCGACGTTCGCGACGCCGCGATACCGCCCGCCGCTCTGCGCGATCGCGTCGAGGATCACGCGGTTGTCCGTGCCGTGGCAGCTCGCGTTCACGAGCACCGCGCGCTCGAGGCCGAGCGTCTTCTGCAGCTCGATGAAGCGCTCGAGCGGTGCGTCCGGAGGCGTATACGAGCGATCCGGCGCGTAAGGATACTTGTCGCCCGGCCCGAAGATATGGCAGTGCGCGTCGCACGCCTTCGGCGGCGCCTTGTACTTCGGCGTCTTCGTGTTCGGATCGGGCGGCCGGCAGAACGGGATCTCGCGCGCCTCGCTGCTCACTTCGCGGCCCCCTGCAGGCACTTCTCGAGACGATCGAGCGTGCGCATCGCCGGCAGCACCTGCGCGACGCTCGCGTTCGGCTCGCGCTTCTCGCGGATCGCGGCGATGAACTCGCGATCCTGCAGCTCGATGCCGTTCATCGACACAGCGACGCCCGTGAGGTCGATCTGCTTGTCGTTGCCGTCGTAGAGATCGTCATAGCGCGCGATGTACGTGCCGTTGTCGCAGATGTAGCGGAAGAACGTGCCTTGCGGCCCCTCGTTGTTGAACGACAGCGCCAGCGTGCAGACCGCGCCCGACGGCGTCGTCATGCCGATGCTCATGTCCATCGCGATGCCGAGCTCGGGATGCTTCGGACCTTCGAGCGCGAACACGTTCGACGGCGTCTCGCCGGTCTGATAGTGGAAGAGATCGACCGTGTGGCACGCGTGATGCCACAGCAGGTGATCGGTCCAGCTGCGCGGCTTACCCTCGAGGTTGATGTTCTTGCGGCGGAAGAAGAACGTCTGCACGACGAGGTGCTGCAGCTTGAGCTCCCCGGCCTTGATGCGGTTGTGCACCCACTGGTGGGACGGGTTGAAGCGGCGCGTGTGCCCCGCCATCGCGATGAGCCCCGTCTCCTTCTGGACCTTGTCGATCGCCTCGGCGTCCGCGAGCGAGTCGGCGATCGGGATCTCGATCTCGACGTGCTTGCCGGCGCGCATCGTCTGGATCGCCTGCTTCGCGTGAATCTGCGTCGGCGACGTGATGATCGCCGCCTCGACGCCGGGCTGCGCGAGTGCCTCGTCGAGGTTCGTCGTCCAGTGCGGGATGCCGTAGTCCTTGGCCACCTTCTCCGTCGAATCGGGACTTCCGCCCGCGAGGCTCACGACCTCGACGCCCTCGATGTTCTTCAGCGCATCGAGATGCTTCCGCCCGAATGCGCCCTGCCCGACGACGACGATCTTCATTCCATTCTCCTCGTTATCAACCGGTGTACGTCCGTAAAACAGCCGCCGCGCCCGCCTCTGCGGCATGCGCAAGGGAGCTGAACCATGCTCGGGCGGGCGGGAAGCCCCGTCTGGGGATCGGTCGTAGTATGATCGATTCTACTTCATGTCCGCGCGGCCTCCGCAAGCCGCGAACGTCCGCGACGTTCCGCCCGGCCGCGCTCCTCAGTGGCAGAACCGATCTTCGGAGGTGAGCGCCCCATGGCCGAAAGAGCACAGCACGTCGACGCCGGCACCTTGGAGAGCAGCGATTTCCGGCTCGTGATCGGCGGCGAGCGGGTCCGCGGCGACGAGCAGCTCGACGTGATCGACCCGGCGACGGGCAAGGTCTTCGCGCGTGCGCCCGCCGCGAGCCATGCCCAGCTCGACGAGGCCGTGCGGGCCGCGCGGACCGCGTTCGAGATGTGGCGCGCGACGACGTACGCGGAGCGCGCGGAGCTCGTACGCGCGTTCACCAAGAAGCTCCGCGAGCGCCAGAACGAGCTTGCCGAGCTCCTGACGCGCGAGCAGGGCAAGCCGCTGTCGCAGTCGATCGCCGAGATCGATCGCGGCGCGGCGCAGTCCGACGGCATGATCACGATCGAGATCCCGGTCGAGGTGCTGATCGACGACGCCGATCGGCGCATCGAGCTCAAGTACCGGCCGCTCGGCGTCGTCGGCATCATCACGCCGTGGAACGCGCCGGTGAATCTCGCGCTGGGGCCCCTCGTCTCCGCGCTCTACACCGGCAACACGGTCGTGCTGAAGCCTTCGCCGTACACGCCGCTGACGACCCTCGAGCTCGGCGAGATCGCGCGCGAAATCTTCCCCGCCGGCGTCGTGAACGTGCTTGCCGGCGGCGACGATCTCGGCAAATGGATGACGGAGCACCCGGGGATCGACAAGATTTCGTTCACCGGCTCGGTCGAGACCGGCAAGAAGGTCGCTGCGGCCGCGGCGGCGACGTTGAAGCGCGTGACTCTCGAGCTCGGCGGCAACGATCCCGCGATCATTCTCGACGACGTCGATCCGAAGGCGATCGCGAAGAAGGTGTTCTTCGCGTCGTTCGTGAACAGCGGCCAGGTCTGCATGGCGATCAAGCGGATTTACGCGCACGAGAAGATTTACGACGCGCTCTGCGAGGCGCTGGTCGAGGAGGCGCGCAAAGCGAAGGTCGGCAACGGGCTCGATCCCGACACGCAGCTCGGCCCGATCCAGAACAAGATGCAGTACGACAAGGTCCGCTCGATCCTCGAGGACACGAAGAAGAGCGGCGCGCGGATCCTCTGCGGCGGCGAAGTCCCGGAGGGCGACGGCTACTTCATCCCGCCGACGCTCGTGACGGACATCGACGAGAAGAGCCGCCTCGTGCAGGAGGAGCAGTTCGGCCCGATCGTACCGATCCTGAAGTTCTCCGACGTCGAGGACGCGATCCGGCGCGCGAACGACACGCGCTACGGCCTGTCGGGGTCCGTCTGGACGAACGACCTCGAGCGCGGCAAGGCGATCGCCGAGCGCCTCGAGGTCGGCACGGCATGGGTGAACCAGCATCGCGCGACGAGCGCCTTCGTGCCGTTCGGCGGCGCGAAGGAGTCGGGCCTCGGCCGTCAGTATTCGATCGTCGGCCTGAAGGGCTACATGGAGCCCGAGGTCATCAGCATCGCGAAGAAGTAGCAGCTGAAATCGGGGTCAGAGCCTTTTTTCGAACGGGGGAAATTGGGGTCAGAGCCCGTTTTCCGGAACGAAAACGGCTCGGCGAAGAATTGGGCTCGGAGCCTTTTTCGCGACAAAAGGCGGGCGCAATCAGGGTCAGAGACATTTTTTTGCGACAAACGATCGACGCAATTGGTGTTGGAGCCCTTTCTCTCACGGCAAAGGGCAGACGGAATGGCTCGATCTGGAACGAGGCTTCGGGCCGAACTTAGTGAAAAGAAAAAAGGGCTCTGACCCCAATTAGCGCGATCCCGGCTAACGGCGCAGCGTCTCGCCGACCAAGAACGCCATGATCAGCGCGCCCGCGAGGCCGATCGCCGCCGTGACCCCGCTCGCGAGCGCGAGCCCGGAAAGCTGCACGAGCGCGCCGGTCAGGAGCGGCGCACCGCTCATGCCGACGTCGCCGATCAGCCGCCAGACGCCGAGAAACTCGCCGCGCCGCCCGCTCGCGACTGCGAGATCCGAACCGATGACCATGACGACGCCGGTGCCGAGCCCGTTCGCGAGGCCGAGCAGCAGCACGGCGCCGAGCAGCGAGAAGTAGCCGTCCGCGAGCGGCAGCAGCGCGAGCCCGAGCACGAAGAGCAGCATGCTCGGCAGCGCGCTCCACTTCCTTCCCCACCGGTCGATCAGCACGCCGACCGGATAGAACAGCGACATGTCGATCGCGGCCGACAGCGAGTACAGCACGCCGATCGCGCCAGGATCGAGCCCGATCGACTCGCCGAAGAGCGGCACGAGCAGCTGACGCGTCGCCCGCATCAGCTGCAGCGCGAGGGCCGCCGTGCCCGCGGTCGCAAGCACGCGACGATGCTCGCGAAGCACCGCCGCCAACCCGTCGAGCATCGAGCTCGTGCGCGCTGCACCATGCTGCTCGGCATCCCGTCCCGTGCGCGCGTACGCGAGGACGAATCCCGTCGCGGCCGCCGCGCACAGCGCACCGGCGAGGAATGCGATCGGATAGCCGGCCACGCTCGCGAGCAGCCCGCCGGCGGCAGGCCCGACGAACGCGCCGACGCGCTGCAAGCCCGCCATGCCCGTGATCGCACGACCGACCTCGTCGCTCGCGCAAACGTCGGTGATGTACGACTGCCGGCCGAGCACCCACGCCGCGTGGCCCGCGCCGAGCAAGAGCGCGGCCGGAAAGAACGCCCAGAGCCCCGGCGCGACCGCAAGCGCGAGCAGCCCCGCGAGCATCGCGGCGAGCCCGAAGATCAGGATCGGCCTGTCGCCGAACCGCGCGACGAGCGCGCCGGCCGGGGCATCGAACACGAGTAGCCCGATGCCGCGCAGCCCGACGAGGAGCGCGGCGAGCGCCGCGCTCGCGCCCTGCTCGAGCGCGTAGAGCGGCAGCAGGATCATCGCCGCCTCCTGGCTCACGGCCATCAGCAGCGACGGCGCATAGACGGGCGCGAGCATGCGCCCGTACGGCTGCGGGAGCCGCAGACTGAAACGCACCGGGATCACGGACGCAACGAGGCCCTGCCCGGCGACACGCGGGCAGTCGATCGAGTGGAACGCATCGGGATATTCTAGTGGCACGCGATAGCGAGGTGCGCCAATGAACGATACGGCATCCCGGACTGCTTCGGTTCGCCGAGCGCGCTGGCTGACGACCGTCGGCGGGCTCACGCTGATCGCCGGGCTCGCGATCGCCGCGCTCGCCCTTGCCGCGCCGCTCGGCGTCTGGCTCGGCGTCTGGGACTTCCGGACGGGCTTCAACCTCCTCTTCAACTACGCGAACGCGTGGGGCGACGTCGTCGCGCTCGTCGCCGCGCTGATCGGCGCCGTGCTGCTGATCGTCGCGTTCACCGTCCGCGCGCACGACCGCTACCGCCCCGCGGTGCTCGCATTCACCGGCGCCATCGCCGCATTCGTCGGGTACGCCGTGCCCGAATCCTATCGGCCCGACGAGGCGGTACCGCCGATCCACGACATATCGACCGACACGGAGGACCCGCCCCGCTTCGTCGCCGTGCTGCCGCTCCGCGCCGACGCGCCGAACACCGCCGAGTACGGTCGTACGCCGGACATGACGCCGGAACGTCTCGCGCAGCTGACGCGCGAGGCGTATCCGGATCTGACGACCGTCATGCTGCCCATGCCGCCCGAGCAGGCCTTCGAGCGTGCCCTCGCGGCCGTCGATGCGCTCGGCTGGGAGCTCGTCGCGGCCGTTCCGGAGGAAGGACGCATCGAGGCGACCGACACGACGTTCTGGTTTCGCTTCAAGGACGACATCGTCGTGCGAATCAGGGCCAGCGACGGCGGATCGGAGATCGACGCCCGCTCGGTGTCGCGTGTCGGCGTCGGAGACGCGGGCACGAACGCGCGGCGCCTTCGAAGTTTCTTCGCAGCCCTAACCGACGGCGCGTGACGACGGGACGACGCCGCCGCAGCGAGCCTCGTCGTTCACGCTGGCGTTTCGTCGAGGCCATTCGCCGCGACTACGGCCGCCTGGCGGACGACTACGAGCTTCGCTGGCAAACCCTCAACAGGCTCGTGCGGGGATGGGTGCTCGCGCACTGGCCCGATGGGCTTGCCGCCGATGCAAGAGTGCTCGATCTCGGCTGTGGGACAGGCGCGTTCCTCGCGTCGGTCGCGGAGCGTCATCCCGGGCTCGAGCTCACGGGGCTCGACCTGACGCGCGCGCTCCTCACCGAGGCGCGGCGGCGCGTGCCGAGCGCACGGCTCGTCGAAGGCGACGCCGAGGCGCCGCCGTTCGACGACGGCACGTTCGACGTCGTCTGCGCGCTGAACGTGCTCCACCACCTGCACGATCGGCAGGCTCACGTGGCCGTGCTCGCGCGGCTCTGTCGCCCGCGCGGCACGATCTTCTTTTGCACGTTCGCCGCCGACCGCTCGCTCGCGATGCGCGCCGCGGATCTTTGGCTCAAGCGGCGCAACCCGGGTTGGCGCGGAATGGTCTCGACTGCGGAAGCCGAGCGGATGCTCGCTCGCGACGACCGAGTCTCAGTCCGCGACCGCGCCGAGCTCGCCGCGGGCTTCTGGCGACTGCAGATCTTTCGCATCGAACGCCGGCCGTAGCCACCACGGATCGTCGCGTCACGACGAAACGGTGCCGAGGCCCCAAGCGACCTCGGCTTCGACGGTCAGGGAGCGGACGACGTTTGCGAGCGCCCTGCCCGATACTCCGCGAGCCAATACGCGGCGACGAGCGTCTTCATATCCGTGATGTCGCCGCTGCGCGCCCGCGTGATGAAGTCGTCCGCGGGCAGCACGACGGTGAGGATATCCTCGTGCTCATCCGGGTTGCCGTGCACGCCACCTGCGCCGGCCGTGTCCACGGTGCCGAACACGATGACGATTCTTTCCGACGTTCCCCCGGAGCTGACGTATGCCCCCGGGTGGACGATGCGTGGCTCGCGCAACTCGAGTCCGGTCTCCTCTTCGAACTCGCGCACCGCGGCATCGAGCGGCGACTCGCCCTTCGCGATCACACCGGCCGCGAGGGTATCCGTGAACGGATAATCGCCGGCGACGAGAAGCCCCGGCCTGAATTCGTTCACGAGCACGACCTCGTCTCGAGACGGGTCGTAGCCGAGCACGGCGACCGAATCACCGCGTTCCATCACGTCGCGAACTAGCGTCTGCATGCCGCCGTCGTGCCGCTCGACTTCGAGCTCGTACCGGTTGACATCGAAGAAGCCCGCGTAGAGCGGCGTCACGCGATTTACCGTCACGCGGAGTCTGCGGTGGGTCACATTCTCTCTCCTCGTTCGCGCGAGCACGGGGTTACGGCGCCCTGCGGAGTCACAAGGATAGGCAGCGGCGGGACCTGGGCACCGGCGCCCACTGCGGGCGACCGTTCCGGCCGCTGCGGGTGCACAGCGGCGAGCGTGCGCGAAGGCGACAGCATTGTCGTGCAGAACCGCGTCGAGGTCTACCCATGTTCGAGAATAGTCGCGATCCGGCCGCATTGCCGATCCACGGGTGGGCATCTCGTCGCCTGCACCCGGCTCGGGTATTCTTGGGCCGAGAAGGACACCAAGTTCCTGCCACTGGGGAAAAAACATGTTGCTCAGGCCGCTCGGAATAACCGTGGCCGCAGTCGCGGTCACCGTCGTTGCCACTTCGGCGTTCGCCCAGCCCGCGCGCGGTATCCCCGTCCCGCCGCTGCCGGACGGTCCCATCGCATACCAGACCGCCGAGATACCCATCCGCGTCACGGTGCTCGCCCGCGGCTTGGAGAACCCTTGGAGCCTCGCCTTCCTGCCTGACGAGTCAATCCTGATCACGGAGCGGAACGGCAGGCTGCGCCACTTCCGCAACGGCGAGCTCTCCGATCCGATCCCGGGACTGCCCGATGTCGTGAGCGACAACTTCATCAGCGGCCTTCACGATATCAAGCTGCATCCCGACTTCGAACGAAACAATCTGGCCTATTTCGTCTATAACAAGGCGACCGAATCCGAGGACGCACGCCGAGGCCGAGTCCTCACCGTCGCCCGAGGTGCTTTCGACGGCAATGCGCTACGCAACGTCGAGGACGTCATCACGGTCGACGGTGCGAGCACCGTGTCGCGGCTGCTCTTCCTGCCGGACGGGACGCTGCTCGTCAGCACGTGGGGCGAGCCCGGAGAGATGGCGCAGGACAAGATGGGATTGAGCGGCAAGATCCTGCGCTACAACGACGACGGCAGCATTCCCGCCGACAATCCGTTCGTCGGCGCCGAGGGTTACCGTCCGGAGATCTACTCGCTCGGACACCGCACGCCGGAGAGCCTTGTGTGGTACGAGGGCCGGATCTGGGAGAGCGAGATGGGCCCGAACGGCGGTGACGAGGTCAATATCATCGTGCCCGGCGGCAACTACGGCTGGCCGTACGTCAGCCTCGGGCGCTCCTATGCCGGGCCGTTCCAGCCCGACAAGTTCCATCGCGAAGGGATGATCGACCCCGTGATCTCGTGGGTGCCGTCGATCTCGGTGACCGGCATGACGTTCTACACCGGCGATCGGCTCGCCGCGTGGAAAGGGAATCTCTTCATCGGCGGCGTGCGCTACGGCGAGATTCCCGGGACGGGCCGGCTGCAACGGATCGTTCTCAACGAGAATTTCGAGGAGATCCGGCGCGAGGAGCTGCTCACCGACCTGCGGCACCGCATCCGCGACGTGCGTCAGGGACCGGACGAGCTGCTCTACGTGATCACGGACGAGCGCGACGGGGCGCTGCTCCGAATCGAGCCGGCGGAGTAGCCGCCGGCTCGAACGCCTGACGCCGGAGCGCGGTCAGCGCGGACAACCGGCCGCGCTCTGGCTCAGAATGTGCGTCTCGAGGAAGCGTTCTACGACGTCGAGTCGGCGCTGCGGCGATTCGTGGTTTCCCTCCACTGCGATGTGCTCCACGCCGAACCGAAAATCGTTGCGACGTAGTCTCTCGACGATCGCCTCCGACATTTCCATCGACGGCCAAAATTCGTCCTGCGTCGCCGACAACAGCAGGACCGGTCCGTTGATTCTCTCGACCGCGATCGCGGCCCGCTCGACGGCTTCCTGGTTCCGCAGCATGGTTTCGAACGCCGCGCGAAGATCCCTTTTGAGCAGTGCCGGCACGGCGCTCCACGGCACCGGGACGAACGGCAGCGGCTCTCCGTTCAACGCGAACGAAGGCGTGTTCATCGCGATCGTGTGTGCGGGAAAGACGGCATGGCCAGGCACGATGGCGACGACCGCTTTGATTTCCGGATAGTGGCTCGCGAGTAGCAAGGCGAGCTCGGCACCTTTCGACCCGCCGACGACGGCGATGCAGTCACCGTTGATCCTCGGATCCTTCGCGGCCTCCATGATCGCCGCGTAGACGCCTTCGACGGAAATCCGATCGAGCTCGGCCGGCGTGTCTCTGCCGCCGAAGTAGGCCAACGCAAGGAATGCGTAGCCTTGCTTCAGGAAGCTTTCGCGTATCGACTCGAACCGCGGTCTCGTCCAGGTGTTGCCGCCCTCGGCACCGCCGAGGCCGACGATCAGCGGCTGACCAGGCTGCTCCCCCGCGTACAACACCGTGCCCACGTGGCCGTAGCGCTCCGGAAGGCTTTCGGAGTCGAAGCTGATGACGGCGTAGAAGTACGCGGCCGCGACGACGAGCATCAGCAAGAGCGCAACGACGGACGTCCATTTGACGAATCTGACCAAGATGCGCGCCATCGCGTCTCCCCTGCCCCGGGCTCGTTCCGGCACGGCCGTCCGTTCCTCCGAGGCGTTCTTCTATTCTGCGGCCGAACGATGCACTGCGGCGGACAAGAGCCGCGGAGGAGGACAAACGCTCCTCGCCGGCGGGACCGTCCGCTGCTACGTAGCCTCGACCGGCGCGCCCAAGAACAGCGTTTCCTGATCCACGAACGAGATGGGGTTGCCGAACGGATCCCTCGCGTAAAACATTCTTTCACCCCAAGGCATCGTGTCGATCGGCGCCTCGATTTCCCCACCCGCTTCGCGAACCCGCGTCAACGTCCCTTCCAGATCACTCGTAGCGAAATAGAGATATTGATTGGGATGGTGCCGCCATCCTTCCCCGATGCCGTCACCGTCCGCGACGGGATCGTAGCAGGCCAATATGGTCGAGCCGCACGTGAAGTAATGCCGTCCCGGGGACACCCGCTCACCCGGCGTTCTCAGCACGGCGGAGTAGAACCGGGCTGCGACGTCGATGTTGCCGACCGGCTGGATGACGCGGTACAGGCGATATGTCATGTCTGATCGTGATCCTGCGCCGCGACCACCGTCAAGCGTCGTCTTCGATAGCGTTACGAATTCTGGAGGCAAGCGCCCGATACTCGCTATCGCCCAGCTCCTTGCGGCGCATTTCGGCCGACGTCGTCGTCCAGATCGGACCACCCCATCGACCGTCGTTTTTGTGCCGCGAGACGATATGCCAATGCAGGTGCGGCATGACGTTTCCGAGGCTTTCGACGTTCATGTGATCGGGACGAAACGCCCGATATATCGCCGTTTCGGCGACTCGAAGATCTCGAGCCAACGCGAGCCACTGCTCCGGCGAGAGTTGATCGATCCGGGTGACGGGCGCCGGATCGTAGATCAGAACGCAGTGCCCCAGATAGGTCTGGTTGCGCTCCAGGTACAGCGATGACACCGAAAGTTTCTGCACGAAATAGGCGTACTCGCTGTATTCCGGGCGCGGGTAGTCCATCGGGCACGACGTGCGCCCGGCCGCGAGCTCGTCCCGCGTCACCCAGGTCTGCACGTCGTCACCCTCAGACGGCTCTTGCCCTGCTCCTCGAGCCGACATGAGCGCCAAGAAATGCGCCGGCCGCTTTGACGGATAGCGACAGGCCGAGGCTCAGCGTCAGCGCAGCGCCGATCGGCAAGCCCATCATCGGCAGCATGCCGAGGTCCACGACGGTGTAGAGCACGATCGTCGCTGCCGCAAAGAGCAGCGCGTTTCGCTCGGGCGAGCGCCGGGCCAGCCAGAAGTTGAACGCGAAGAACAGCAAGGGTCCTAGCACGTGCGATGACCAGGGTGCGATCCACTGCGCCGCCTCCTGATAGAACTCCTGGGGATGCCCCGGCTCCACGAAGAACGCATAGAACGCCACCATCGGAAAGCTCGCGGCCAAAGTGATCGCGAGCACGGCAACGGCGACCAGCAGCGCCGAAAGAAGATCGCCAGCTCTCATGAATCCCCCGTACAGCGTTTTGACCTCGATCGCGTCGCCGCGCGTCAAGGCACTATCCAACGGTTGTCTCCCCTCTGCAGCTTGGGAGTGCCCGCATCTCGGTGGAAAACGCCGATGCCGCCGCCGGCCGACGTCGGCCTCCCCTTCTCGATCGAAACTTTGAATATGTCGGCCGCCGTCACCGACACGATTTGAAACGGGTGAAGCTCATCCGTCGGCCCCAAGTCGAGCTCCTTTATGCGAGCCGATTCGATCCGAAACCCGTTCGCTTCGTGCACGTGAGCGTCGGTGAGCGTATCCGGAGAAGACGCTTCGAGGAGGATCTCCACCGAGTGATCGTGGCTCTGGCCGAGCGCCACAGTACCGGCAACTGTTGCGAGAAGCGCCGCCGCGACAGCCGAGACCTTTCGATCGGTCATGATGTCTCCTGACGCTCGCCGAATGACGTTGCGCGGCTCCCGTGCTAGTTGGCCGCCCTGGACCACGCTCCGGTGATCACGGTTTCGAACGGATCGTCCGAGCCGGCAGGGCGCATTTCGATTTCCATGCCGAGCATGTTTCCATCGAGTCTGAAATGTTCCCGCATCTCCACGTCCGAGCCGTCGTCTGCCGACTGCTCGAGCTCCAGCACCCAGGCGCCATTACCTGCTGCATCGGGGCCTTCGACGATGCGGAGCCGATACTCGAGCCCACCCTGCCGCCCCGATCGAGTCCAATTGCGGATGCGATAACGGCCATCCCCCTCGTAGGTCGCGAGCTCCAACGTATCGGCGCTCCATGTCGCCGAGTCGAGCCCGTCCTCGCTCGTAATCACGAACGTGAACTCGTCATCGACGTCGAACTGCTCGCCCCCCGAATCGGTACCACTCAATCTCCCCGTCCAGTGCCCGGCCATCGCGCGACGCATCGAAGCAAGGGAATCCGTGAACTCGTCTGCTGCCGCCGACGACAGCAGGCCGGCCCAGAACGACACTCCAACGGCGGTCGAGATCGGCTTTACCCCGAGCATACTGCCTCCTCGCTTCATGCACGGTTTCTCGGCGAGGCCGGACGAGCCGGATCACCGTGATCGTGCGCCGCGATGGCCGCTCCGTGCCGGAACGCTGCGCATCGTGCTCGAACCCTTCTCGACCAACTTATCAGAACCCGTCGACCGCGGGCGGCAGGTCCGCAAGTTTCGTCAAGTCATCTCGTATGTCCAGAAGCGTTCCTTGTCGCGAACATGCATCGTCGGCCGATATCCCTTCCGGCCGTCAGCACATTTGGCGCGAGACTGAGACGTTATGCTATTCGATAAGTAATTCGGATACGAGAGCGCCACCCGTAGCAGACGCCCCGCTGCGCCGCTCCGCGATCGTTCCGAGCGGGGCACACGGGCCCATTCTCTCCTTCATCGGACGGGAGGCCATCCGAGTAGAGCGACTCGTGAAGCGAGTGCGGCCGAAAATACTCGCGCCTCGCCGCGCCCGCGTGCTCCGTGCAATGAAGCACACTGCCGCATCGGCAACGCAGTTCGTGAAGAAGGTGGGCGGGGTGAAAGCTCGGCCTCTGCCGCGCGGAAGTCGATCAGGCTGCCCGCCGTGCACCGCAGCCTAGCTCGATTACAAGACTTTTATTGTCCGCGGTGCACGTGGGCGGAACGTATCCTACTCGATCGTCGTTCGAGGGAGCGCGACCACGGTCACGGAACGAGGATGCCCGGCTCGGCTATCGCAGCACTGCCGCGATCGAGTCCGCGACATAATCCACGTTCGCCTCGTTGATGCCCGCGATGTTGATGCGGCTCGACTCGATCATGTAGATGTGGAATCGCTCCCGCAGCTCAATGACGCGCTCCCGGCCGATGCCGAGGAACGAGAACATGCCGCGCTCCTGCGCGATGAACGAGAAGTCGACGGGCGTCGCCCGCTCGGCGAGCCTGTCGACGAGCAGACGCCGGAGCGCGTTCAACCGCGTGCGGATCTCGCCGACCTCCCGCTCCCACAGTGCGCGAAGCTCCGCGTCGCCTAGAACCCGCGCGACGATCTCCGCGCCGTGATCTGGCGGCATCGAGTAGATTCCGCGTGCAACGTTCGCCGCGTGGGCCGCAACGCCCTTCGTGCTCTCCGCGTCCCGGGCGACGATGCTGACCGCGCCGACCCGCTCGCGGTAAAGCCCGAAGTTCTTCGAGCAGCTCGAGACGACGACGACCTCCGGCAGCCGCTCGCTCATCAGCCGCACGCCGTACGCGTCCTCGTCGATGCCCTCGGCGAACCCCTGATAGGCGAGATCGACGAACGGCACGATGCCGCGGCGCTCGCAGATCTCCGCGAGCGTCTGCCACTCCTCGCGCTTCAAGTCTGCCCCGCACGGGTTGTGACAGCAGCCATGGAGCAGCAGAAGATCGCCCGACGGGATCTTCTCCACGGCCTCGACCATCCGTTCGAAGTCGACGTGGTGGGCGTTGTGGTCGTAATACGGATACGTCGCGATCTCGAGCCCGGAGAGCGTCAGCAGCGGGATATGGTTCGGCCACGAGGGCTCGCTGATGTGCACCCTCGCGTCCGGCTTCGCGCGGCGAATCAGGTGGGCGGCAACGCAAAGCGCGCCGCTGCCGCCCGGTGTCTGCAGCGTCACGACCCGCCCGTCGGCGACGGCGGAATGCGCGGCGCCGAACAAGAGGCCCTCCATGCCGCGGTTGAACGCGGCGTTGCCGGCGATCGCGACGTACGTCTTCGTGTCCTGGCTCTCGAGCAGCGCGCGCTCGGCGCGCCGGACGCTCTCGAGGATCGGCGTCCTGCCACGCTCGTCCTGGTAGACGCCCACCGAAAGATCGATCTTCCGCGGATCCGGATCGGCACGGAAGAGCGCCATCATCCCGAGGATCGCATCGGTCGGCAGCGGCTTCAGGGACTCGAACATCGGCGTGCTCACGCGAGCCCGAGCAGCCGCTCGGCGTTGCCGTGATAGATCTTGTGCCGGTCCTCCTCGGAGATATCCAGCGCGTCGATGCACTTGATCGTCTCGCGGATGTACATCGGGCCGCGCTCCGGATCGAACGGCGCGTCCGACGAGAACAGCATGTGATCCGCCCCGAAGAACGCGAGCGCGCATTCGATCGCGGCCTTCGACCCGAACGTCGCCGTGTCCGCATAGAAATCGCGGAAGTAGTCGATCGGCCGTCGCTTCAGCTCCTTCAACAGCGAGCGGTAGTCGACGCTGCTCGTCCGCGCGCCGAGCTGATCCCAGCCCGGTCCCACTCGGCCTTCGAAGAACGGCACCATGCCGCCGGCGTGGTGCGTGATGATCTTCAGGTTCGGCAGCGCGTCCATCGTCTTCGAGAACACCATCCGCGCGAGGAACACGCTCGTCTCGTACGGCCAGCCGAACGTCCACCAGATCTCGTACTTCGAGACGTCCTCGCTCGCGTAGTCCGCCATCTTCGCGCCGCGGGCAGGATGCACCCAGATCGGTTTGTCGTACTCGGCCATCAGCTCGAAGAACGGCCTGAACTCGGGCTCGTCGAGCGGCCGCCCGTTCACGTTCGTGAAGATCTGCACGCCCGCCGCGCCGAGCTCGTCGATCGCACGCCGCGTCTCGGCGAGCGCGCCGTCCATGTCGTTCATCGCGATCGACGCGACGAAGGCCGGGAAGCGGTCCGGGTACCGTTGCACGAGCTCGGCCATGCCATCGTTGCCGATTCGAGCGAGCTCCGCCGCGTCCTTCGGGCCGGCCACGACCTCGAGCGGCGGCGACGCGAGCGACAGCACCTGCTGGTACTCGTCGAACCTGTCCATCACTCGGAACCGCTCGTCGAGGTCCGACATCATCGGGATGTCGTTGCTGCGCTTCGTGATATCGACGATTTTGCAGACCTGCTCGAGCCTCTGCTGAAACGCCTTCGGCCAGATGTGATTGAAGATGTCGAGCTTGCGCACCGTCCCACTCCTCGTAACGTGGACCGGTATAGTAAAGGATGAGTCGAAGGTCACAACAGGACGGCCCGGTGATGAAGGCGATAACGCTCGACGGCTTCGGCGGACCGGAGCGCATGCGGCTCGGCGAGGCTCCCGCGCCTCTGCCCGCAGCGCACCAGGTGCTGATCCGCGTCGCAGCGACTTCCGTCAATCGTCCCGACGTGATGCAGCGCGAAGGCAACTACCCGCCGCCGCCGGGCGAATCCGAGATCCTCGGGCTCGAGGTCGCGGGCACGATCGAGGCGGTCGGCGGCGACGTCCGGGATCTGACGCCCGGGCAGCGCGTCGCCGCGCTCCTCGGCGGCGGAGGCTATGCCGAGCTCGCGGTGGCGGATGCGCGGCACGTGCTGCCGCTGCCCGACTCGATCACCTTCGAGGAGGCCGCGTGCCTCTGCGAGACCTACATCACGGCCTTCCTGAACCTGTTCATCGGCGCGCGGCTCGCCGACGGCGAGTGGGTGCTGTTGCACGGCGGCGGAGGCGGCGTGACGACCGCGGCGATGCAGCTCGTCGGCGCGCTCGCGCCCGCGTCGCGCATGATCGTGACGGCATCGCAGGCGAAGCTGCAGCGCGTCGCGGATCTCGGCGCGCACACGGTCGTCGACTATCGCAACGAGGACTTCGTCGACGCGGTCGCACGGGCGACGAGCGGACGCGGCGTCGACGTGATCCTCGATCACATCGGCGGCCCGTATCTCGAGCGGAACATGAAGGCGCTCGCGACGAACGGTCGCATCGCGCTGATCGGCATCATGGGCGGGCGCAAGGCCGAGATCGACCTCGGCCGGCTGCTCGTGAAGCGTCAGGAGATCATCGGCTCGGTGCTCAGGCCACGTCCCGCGGACGAGAAGGCCCGGATCATCGCGCGCTTCCGCGACGTCGTGATGCCGCTCTTCGCCGCGCGCCGCATCGTGCCGCTGATCGATCGCGTCTATCCGCTCGCCGAGGCCGCGGAGGCCCACCGCCGGATGGAGCGCGGAGAGCACTTCGGCAAGATCGTGCTGCGCGTACGCTGACCCGCGCGGCATGCCGGGCGCCGGCGGACCCTACCTACCGCGCAGCCTTCTTCCGTCTGCCTTTCGTGCCCGCCTGCAGCAAGTCCGCGAGCACGTCGGGATGGGCGGGCCTACCGAAGTGGTAGCCCTGCATCTCGTGGCAGCCGCGCCGTTGCAGGAAGCGCTGCTGCTCCGCGTTCTCGACGCCTTCGGCGACGACGGTCACGCCGAGCGTGCGCCCCATCGCGATGATGGCTTCCGTGATCGCCTCGTCCTCGACGTGCTTCGGGATCTCGCGAATGAACGAGCGGTCGACCTTCAACGTGTCGATCGGGAAACGCTTCAGCTGCGCGAGGGACGAGTAGCCCGTGCCGAAGTCGTCGATTGCGAGCCGGACGCCCATCTCCTTGATCGCCGCGAGCTTCTTCACGGCGCGGTCGACGTCGTGCATGACGACGCTCTCGGTGATCTCGAGCTCGAGGAGCTCCGGCGCCATGCCGGTCTGCTCGAGCACGTCGCGGATGTCGCGCAGGAGCCGCGGATCCTTGAACTGTCGCGGCGACAGGTTCACGCCCATCCGGATCGGCGGCAGCCCCTGCTGCTGCCACGCGACGTTCTGCGCGCAGGCGGTCCGGAGCACCCACTTCCCGATCGGCACGATGAGGCCCGTGTCCTCGGCGACCGGGATAAAGCGAGCCGGCGACACGGCGCCGAGATCCGGATTCCACCAGCGGAGCAGCGCCTCGGCGCCGGTGATCTCGCCGCTCGCGATGTTCACCTTGGGCTGGTACTGCAGCGTGAACTCCTCGCGCTCGAGCGCGCGGCGAAGCTGTGTCTCGAGGGTGAGCCGCTCGATCGACATCGAGCCGGCCGCCTCCGTGTAGAACTGGAAGTTGTTCTTGCCCTCCTCCTTCGCGCAGTACATCGCGAGATCGGACTTCTTGATCAGCGCGCGAGCGTCGTCGCCGTCGCCCGGATAGAGCGCGATGCCGATGCTCGCGGTGACGCGGCATTCCTGGCCCAGGATCTCGATCGGCTTGATCGCGGTCGACAAGAGCTTCCGGGCGACCTGTGCGGCCTGCGCCGGTCGGCGCACGTCCTCGACGAGCACGATGAACTCGTCGCCGCCGAGCCTCGCGACGACGTCCGAGCTTCGCAAGACCGCCTTGAAGCGAGTCGCGATCTCGTGGAGCAGCTGGTCCCCGGCCTCGTGGCCGAGCGAATCGTTGATCAGCTTGAAGCGGTCGAGGTCGACGAAGAGCACGGCGAGCTTGCGACGGCCGCGCCGCGCAGAGGCGATCGCGAGCTCGAGGAGCTCCGTGAACATCGCGCGATTCGGCAAGCCGGTCATCTCGTCGTGAGACGCGAGATACTGCACGCGCTGCTCGGCGCGCTTGCGCTCGGAGATGTCCTCGACGATCGAGATGTCGTACATCGGCGCACCGTCCGCGTCGCGCTTCAGCGCGGCGTTGATGCGGACCCAGACGGGCGTCCCGTCCTTGCGCAGGTAGCGCTTCTCGGCCTGCAGCGAGGCGATCTCGCCGGAGTAGAGCCGCGCGCGATCGTGATCGGTCACGTGCCGGTCGTCGGGATGCGAGACGTCGCGGAAGCTCAACTTGAGCAGCTCCTCCCGGGTATAGCCGAGCATCTCGCAGAGCTGTCGGTTCACGTGGATGAACCGTCCGTCGACGCCGATGTGGCTGATGCCGAGGGCAGCGAGCTCGACGGTGCTCGCATAGCGCTCCTCGCTCTCGCGGAGCCGCCGCAGCGTCTCGGCCTGCACGTAGAAGTGACCGATCTGGACCGCGAGCCCCTGAATGACCTGAAGGAGGCGCTCGTCCGGTTTCGGGATGCTCCGCGCGCTGAAATCGAGCACGCCGATGACCTGGCCGCGGGACAGGACCGGGAACAGGAACGCGTTCTTCCAGCCGGTGCGCTTGACGACGTGCTTGCGCAGAACCCGATGCTCGGCCGCGAGATCCGGAACCCACAACGGCTCCGCCGTCTGCCATACGAGGCCGACGAGCCCCGCGCCGGGCGCGTACGTCGTCGCTCTCGACTCGTCGGCGACGGCCTTGATCTCTGCCGTCGACAGGCTCCAACCGGTTTGAAAGCGCAGGACGCCGCCGCGCTCGTCGTAGCGCCAGTACTGGCCGGCATCCCATCCCTCGGCGCGGCAGATCGCGCGAATCGCGGCGATCAGCGCGGCGTCGACCTCGTGGGCATCCGCGAGGATCCTCGCGATCGTCCGGTTCAACGCGAGCAGCCGCCTGTCACGGTCGAGCCGGCGCTGGCACTCGTCGAGTGCGCGCCGCAACCGTTCAAGCTCCCCCGCCGCCTCGCGACGCGCGGCGACCCGTTGTACTCCCATGCGAGCCCCCTCGGACAGCCGCATCATGCTAACCGCCGAGGCGATGAGTTGCCGCGAGACAGGTCGCGCGCGACGTGGGCAAAACGTTATCTCCGTCTCATTTCGACGTGCGGCTACTTATAATTCCCGAACGACCCACTCCTCCTCCGCGACGCGCGGCGACCCGAGCCTGCGATTCACGATGAGCGACGATCCGATCATTCTGCGCAGCCTGCTGTTCGTTCCCGGCAACAAGGCGAACATGCTGACGAAGGCGCTCGGCGTGAAGGCCGATGCGCTGGTCCCCGACATGGAGGACTCGGTGCCGGATGCCGAGAAGGCCGCGGCGCGGGAAACGATCCGGTCCTTCCTGCCGCGCCTCGCGGAGGCCGGCCCGCTCCTGATCCCCCGCGTGAATGCGCTCGAGACGCCCTGGATCGAGCAAGACCTCGAGGCCGTCGTCGATCCGCTCGTGTTCGGGATCTCGGTCGGCAAGGTCCGCCGGCCAGAGGACGTCCGCGCGATCTCGCGCCTGATCGCGGCGCTCGAGCGGCGGCGGGGCCTGCCGGAGGGCCGCATCCGGCTCTTGCCGTGGATCGAGACGGCGGAGGCGATCGTGCGCTGCCACGAGATCCTGACCGCGGACCCGCGCATCGTCGCCGCGGCGTTCGGAGCGGAGGACTTCACGAACGACATGGGCATCGAACGGGGCGACGACGAAGCCGAGCTCGACTATCCGCGCTCGGTGCTCGCGGTCGCGGCCCGCGCCGCCGGCGTCGCCGCGCTCGATACGCCTTATTTCAAGCTGCGGGACCCCGAAGGGCTCGCGGCGAACGCGCGGCGCGCGAGGAGGCTCGGCTACAAGGGCAAGTTCGCGATCCACCCGGAGCAGGTCGACGCGCTGAACGAGTCCTTCTCGCCGTCCGCGGCCGAGATCGCCGACGCGGAGCGGATCGTCGCCGCGTACGAGGAAGCGGAGCGCGCGGGCCGCGGCTCGACGTCGCTCGACGGCCGGGTCATCGACGTGCCGGTCGTCAAGCGGGCGCGCGCGGTGCTCCTTGCGGCCGGCCGGAAGCCGGCGTAACTTGCGCGCGCCTTTCAACCTGGAATCGGAGCTCTAGCCATGTCCATCCTTGCGAAGCGCATGTCGCGTATCAAGCCGTCGCCGACGAATGCGCTGACCGGCAAGGTCGCCGAGATGAAGGCGGCCGGCATCGAAGTGATCAGCCTCGGAGCCGGCGAGCCGGACTTCGACACGCCGGGTCACATCAAGGACGCGGCGAAGGCGGCGATCGATCGCGGCGAGACGAAGTACACGCCGGTGCCGGGCACGATCGCGCTGCGCAAGGCGATCGCCGCGAAGTTCGAGCGCGACAACGGGCTCCGCTACTCGATCGACCAGATCACGGTCGCCGCGGGCGGCAAGCAGGTGCTCTTCAACGCGTTCATGGCGACGCTCGATCCGGGCGATGAGGTCGTGATTCCGGCGCCGTACTGGGTCTCGTATCCGGACATGGTGCTGCTCGCCGAGGGCACGCCCGTCTTCGTCGACGGGCTCGAGGAGAACGGCTTCAAGATCCTGCCCGACCAGCTCGAGTCCGCGATCACGCCGCGGACGAAGTGGGTGCTGCTCAACTCGCCGTCGAACCCGACCGGCGCGGCCTACACGCGCGCCGAGCTCGCCGGGCTCGCCGCTGTGCTGAAGCGCCACCCGCACGTCTGGGTCATGACCGACGACATCTACGAGCACGTGATTTACGACGACTTCGAGTTCTCGACGATCGCGCAGGTCGAGCCCGCGCTCTTCGAGCGCACGCTGACGATCAACGGCGCCTCGAAGGCCTACAGCATGACCGGTTGGCGCATCGGCTACGGCGCGGGACCTCTCGAGCTGATCAAGGCGATGAACATCGTGCAGTCGCAATCGACGACGCATGCGGCGTCGATCAGCCAGGCCGCGGCCACGGCGGCCCTCGCGGGCACGCAGGATTTCATTCCGCGTCACAACGCGCTCTTCAAGGAGCGGCGCGATCTCGTCGTGCGCATGCTGAACGAGGCGCCGGGCATCTCGTGCCGCACGCCCGAGGGTGCGTTCTACGTCTATCCGTCGTGCGCGGGCGTGATCGGCAAGACGACGCCGGCGGGAAAGCGGATCGAGAACGACACGGACTTCGCGACGTATCTGCTCGAGGCAGAGCGCGTCGCCGTCGTGCAGGGCGCCGCGTTCGGGCTGTCGCCCTACTTCCGGATCTCGTACGCCGCATCGACCGAGGAGCTCACGGAAGCGTGCACGCGCATCCAACGCGCATGCGCGGCGCTCGCGTGACGGACGGCGGTGAGCGGGCCGTCCGATAGTCGGGAGGCGCCCGATAGCCCCGACGCGTCGAGCGCCGACGACGGGACGGCCGATCGCCGCGGCCCGGCCGGCGCACCCGCTGGACCCGACGGCGCGCCCGAAGACGGCGGCCGGGCACATGCGCACATCGAAGACGACGAAGGCGGCGGCGATCGCGCCGTCGATCCGCGGACCGTCGCCGTCTGGCGCTGGGTCGCGCTGATCGGTGCGGTGCCGATCGCCGCGGCGGCCGCCGTCTTCACGATCTCGATGCTGATCGCAGGCGGCCCCGTCAGCGACGTGCTGTGGATCGCGTATCCGGTGTTGCTCGTCGCGCTCGGACTGCACGCGTGGTGGTACCCCGCCGCGCGCTACCGGCGGCTGCGCTACCGGCTCGATCCGATCGGCATCACGATTACCGACGGCATCCTGTGGCGCACGCAGTCGTCCCTCGCCCGCGTCCGGATCCAGCACACGGACATCTCGCAGGGACCGCTGCAACGGCGTTACGGCGTCGCGACGCTGAAGCTCTACACGGCCGGCAGCCGCTTCACGAAGATCGAGCTGCCCGGGCTCGCGTACGACGACGCGGTGCAGCTGCGCGACCGGCTGCTCGAGGCCGGAGAAGGCGATGCCGTCTGACGACCGCACCGCGGTCTCGGCCGACCCGTTCGAGCCGACGCTGAAGCTCCATCCGATCTCGTGGATCTTCGTCGCGATCCATCACATCAAGCAGTTCGTGTTCGCCGTGATCGCGGCGGTGATCGTCGGCTCGAACCGCGATGCCGGCCTCTGGTGGCCGCTCTGGGTCGTCGTGCCACTCGTCGCGGCCGCGATCTGGCATCAGTGGGTCTTTCGCTACGGATTCTCGGGCCGCGGGCTCGTGATCCACGAAGGCCTCTTCTTCCGTACCGTCCGCACGGTCGACTACGAGCGGATCGAGAACGTCGACACGCAGCGAACGCTGCTGCACCGCCTTTTCGGTGTCGCCGAGGTGCGCGTCGAGACGTCGAGAGGCGGCAAGCCCGAGGCGCTGATCCGCGTGCTTTCCGTCGCGGACGTCGCGGCGATGCGCGAACGGATCTTCGCGCGGCGCGGCGCCGGAGGCACGGCGGCAGGCGATGCAGACTCGCACGCAGCGCCCGAGCAGGAGACCCTGCTCGAGCTTCCGCCCGGAGAGCTCGTCCGTTACGGGCTGATCGACAACCGCGGGATGCTCGTCGTCGCGGCGGTGCTCGGCGTGCTCGCGCAGAGCGGCTACTTCGACAACATGCAGGAACGCGGCCCGCCGCCGTGGCTTCGTGCGCTGCCGTGGGAGTCGCTCGCGGCGCTCCTGGCGTTACACCCCGTCGCGCTTCCGCTCTTCGTGCTCGCCGCGCTGATCGTGACGACACGAGTGCTCTCCGTGATCCTCGCGCTCGTGAAACTCTACGGCTTCAGGCTCACGCGCACGGGCGAGGACCTGCACACGCGGTACGGCCTGCTGACCCGCATGTCGCTGACGCTGCGCAGACGCCGCATCCAGGCCGCGCACCAGACCGCGACGCTGTTGCACAGGCTCTTCAAGCGCGTGTCGCTGCGCGTCGACCTTGCCGGCGGCGCGGGACCCGGGAGCGGCGAGGAATCCCCTGGGCAAAGGCCGCAGCGCGAGCTGTGGCTCGCGCCGCTCTGCGCTCCCGAGGACGCGGCACGGCTCGTCCGTGCGGCGCTGCCGCAGGTCCGGCTCGACGGCCTCGAGTGGCACACGCTCGCACCCCATGCACGACGGCGCATCTTCCGCGCGCTCACGGCGATGTGGCTCGTCGCAGCGCCCGTGCCCGCAGTCTCGGTTCTCGACGGCTGGTGGCCGCTCGCCGTCGTGCTCGCCCCGCTGCCCCTGTTCTTCGCGCATGCGACGCTCTACGTGCGCCACACGGGCTGGGCGCTGCACGAGGAATTCTTCGCGTTGAAGCGCGGCTGGCTGACACGCAGGCTCTCCTTCACGCCGCGTAACCGGATCCAGAGCGTGCGGCTCTCCGCGTCGCCGTTCGACCGCCGTCACGGCATGGCGTCGATCGAGGTCGACAACGCCGGCGCGGCAGCAGTCAGCCATCGCCTCGTGCTGCGCTACTTGCCGCGTGACGACGCCGAGCGGCTCGCTCACGCGCTCTACCGCTCGAACGTCGACGCCGAAACGCTCACCGCTCGGACGAGCTTCTAGAAGCTCACGGACCCGACGAGCAGCCGAATCACTTCGGTCATGCGTTTGACGTTCGCGTAGCTGTCGACGATCACGACCTTGTTCGCGCCCTCACCGACCGGCAGCGCCGCGAAATGCGCGTACTGCGGCATCATCGGGCGAAGGACCGGCACGAGCTGAGCCGCCTGGACGCCTTCCGGCAACGTGATCACGCGCGTCACGATCTCGTCGTCCGGAATCGATTCGTTGTCCGTCTGCACGATCCGGCTCGGCACCGCACGCGCCATCGAGTCCGGGAGGATGTGCACGACGCCTTCGGCCTCGATCGTCATCAGGTTGGAATTTCGCAGGATCGACAGCAGCATCGCATAGCTCGGCGTCGCGTCGACCGGGCCGACGAGGTGAATCCTCGCGGGCGCACGCGGGTCGATCAGGAATGTGCGGCCCGTCTCCGCCGCGACGCGCCCCACGAGGTCGGCGAGGAGCACGTTGGGCTCGGGGCGATCGGCCTGCGGCGCGGGGCCGGCGGCCTGCGGGGGTTGCCCGGGAGGCGGGGCCTGCGGCGGCTGGACGGGAGCTCGGCCCTGCCGCGGCTGGGCCGGCGATGCCGGCTGGACCGCGCCGGGCTGCGCGGGGTGTGCCTCCGGCGGTTGGGCCAATGCGGAAGTGCCGAACGAGAGCAGCCCGCCGATCATGATCGTCGTGAGCGCAGTCGTCGTTTTCATGAAGGTTCTCCTAAGAAGCATCCAAGGCACGCGGCTCAAAAGGACGTCGACTCGAGCGCATTCGCGATGTTCGCGACGATCGCCGTTCTGACTTCCGGCAGCTCGTCGAGCGGGCGCTCGAGGACGATCTCCGTCGGCGAGGCGGCGCTCGCCGCATCGGTCATGCGCAGGTTCACGCGGACGATGCGGCCGTCGAGCTCGACACCGGCGGCGACGACGCCGCGCACGCTGAGCATGACGGCGATCTGCTCCGGCGTGAGCGCGTCGCCGGCGTAGACGGCCGTCGAGCTGCCGTCGACGACGTAGAGCCCCGGGATCCGCGCCAGCTGCTTCATGACCTCGTCGTGCAGCTGTCTCGCGATGCGTCGAGCGGCGGCGCGCTGGTCCGAGTCGTCGGCAGACGATGCCGAGCCTACGAGCGCGCCGTCGAAAGGCAGCACCGCGACCGAGTGCACGTCGACGACGATGTCCCCGGGGAGCACTGCGACGGGATTCGACGCGATCAGCGTTCGCACCGGCGCTTCGAAGTCGGCCGCGTACGCCGGCGCGGCGTCGGCGGGCCCGTCCGCGACGCCGTCGACCGATGCCGAATCCGCCTCCGTCCGTGGCGCTTCGTCGCTCGGGCCGACGGGCGCGCCGCGCTCGATGCTTACGACGACTGCCCAGAGCACCGCAGCCGCCGCGACGCTCCAGGCGACGGCCGGGCGGCCGAGCGCCGCCAACGGACGCCGGCCGAGCGCGGCGGCGCCCGGCAGACGCAACGTGGGCGTGCGCTCACGACCGAGCCCGCCGAACCTCGGCATACGCCCGGCGATCCCTGCGCTCGATCCATGCCCTGCCGCTCGCAGCGCATCGAGCTCGCGTCGCTCCGCGAGCTCGCGTGCGAGCATGACCGCCGCCTCGCAGCGCTCGAACGCCGCCTCGTGGTCCGGCGAGCGAGCGAGCCACTCCGTCAACCTGGCGTCGCGCTCGCGGTCGTCCGGATACGCATCGACTTCGACGTACCGTTCCGCGGCTTCGCGGCCGATGCGTCGGCTGTGCCGCGTGTCGTCGCTCGTCATCTCCATGCTCTCTTCAGTCGTTCCTGGCAGACGTCGAGCGCGTGCTTCATCTCGCGCTCGACCGTGCGTTTGCTGATCCCGAGATGCGCCGCGATCGCGTCGTACTCGAGCCCGTCGACGGCGCGCAGCAGGAAGACCTCGCGGCAGCGCGGCTTCAGCTCGAGCAGCGCACGCTTCACCGCGTCGAGGCCCTGCTCGAAGTCGACGATCAGCTCGGGCGTTTCGCCGTCGGCGGCGACGTCGTCTGACGGTTCCTCGTCGACCGTCACGTGCGACCGACGGAACCGGTCCCGGACGAGGTTCGTCGCGGTCTTGAACAGGTAGGCCCGAGCCCGCGCCGGTGTCCGGTCGAGCACGGGCACGGTGAGAAGGCGCGCGTAGGCATCCTGGAGCACGTCCTCCGCGTCCGCGCGTCGGCCGAGAAGCGCCGACACGTAGCGCAGCAGCGGGCGCCGGTAACGCTCGAACAGCTGCGCGACGAAGCGCGAGTGCTCCGAGCCCGCGCCGCTCGCGGCGGAGGCGCCTTCGCCTTCGGTGTCGAGCAGTGACGGCGCTTGCGGCCCGCCCATCCTCGTCTCCGGCAGCCAGGCGGCGCTGCCATGCCGATCCCTGACGCTATATACGAGCGAAGCGCCGCGCTCCGCCAAATTTCTACGGGCTAGAAGAAGAGCTCCGCGATGCGCTCGTCGGGCGGCATCTCGTCGAACTGCGGCCACCCGTCCCCGATGACGTCCCACTCCGCCTTGGAACCGACGAAGAGGTGCACCGCAGGCAGCGGCTTCTCCGGCAGGTCGAGCGCGCCGGCAGGCACGAACGCGAGGCCGGCCTCCGGGGAGACGCTCGGCAAGAGGCTCCCGCAGTGGAGGCAAAAGTCCGTGCCGTACGCCCGCGGCGGCGCCATCCGAAACGTCGCGATCGATTCCTGGCCGCGCGTGAAGCGGAAACGCTCGGCCGGCACGCAGGCGGTCGTCGAGAAGGGCCCGCCGCGGCTGCGGCGGCAGAGCGAGCAGTGGCAATGCACGAGGCGCGCAGGCAGGACGTCGAGCACGTAGCCGACCTCGCCGCACAGGCAACGTCCCGCGACTGCCGGCGCGGGCGACGGAGGCGCTTCGGCGGAAGCGGACGCGTGCGCGAGCGGCTCGCGCGGCGCGTCGAACACGGGCAGGCCGACGCCCGGCGGATACGCCGCGAAGCGCGGCAAGCCGTCCGCGATCTCGTGGACGCCGGACTTCGACGCGGCGAAGATGTGCGCGCGGGGCCGGCCGTCGAAGTCGTCGAGCGTCCCCGCGGGCACGAGCATCACGTCGGCGAGGTGCGACGTCGCCGGCACCTTCGACCCACAGTGCCGACAGAACGGCCGCTCGAACGACGGCGTCGCACGGTAGTGCGTGATCGCGCCGGTGCCGGATCGCCACTCGAAGCGCGACGCTTCGACGCCGACGCCCGCACCGAACAACGCGCCGTGGTGGATGCGACACATCGCGCAGTGGCAGTAAGCGAACCAGCGATACGGCGGCGCGACATCGAACCGCACAGCGCCGCACAAGCACGCGCCCCGAGCCATCATCGCCTCCCGTCCCGACGCACGCCGGGTTCGAGCTTCATCGGCAGCGGAACCGCTCAGCGTACAGGGAGTCTGCAGATCCGCAAGCCTCTTCCGCGTCGGGGCCTTAGCGCTATTTTCGTCTTTGATCTCGGTGCCGTTGACGGTATGCTCGCGCCTGTCGTTCGTCTTGATCCGCGTTGCGTCATAACTCACTCACTGGGGGGTCCCTCTAGATGTCGTACGTGAGCCGCCAAGCAGGTGAAATTGCATCTTCAGCGAGCCCGGCCCCGTTCATGCGAACCGTTCTCAGCGAATTCTGCGAAGCGTTCGAGAGCGAGCTTCGACCGATTCTCGATCCGGTGCAACAGGCGGCGGACGCGCTCGCCGGCGCGCCCGAGGACGTGCCCGCGAAACGCGTGTTGCCCCAGCTTCGCGATCTGCGTCATCAGATCTCGGCGCTGATCGACAAGGTCGCAGAGCAGCAGGCGTACGTGCTGATCTTCGGCCCGGTCAAGAGCGGCAAGTCCACCTTCATGAACGCGCTGAGCGCGGCTTACGTCAGCGAGGTCACGTGCCTGCCGGCCTATCCGTGCATGGTCTACGTGTCGCACTCGGACGAGCCGGGCTTCAAGGTCACGCACTACGACGGACGCGAGGCCACGTTCACGCACCGCGACGCGCTCCGCGAGATCGTTGCAGACGGCCACTACAAGCTCACCCGCCGCATTCGCGAGGCCGAGCTCGCCGGCGAGACGTTCGATCCGGCCGTGCACATGCCCGATGCGATCCGCAGGGTCGACATCAAGCTCGACATCCCGGATCTCGCGCAGTCGGGCGCGGTGCTCGTCGACACGCCGGGACTCTACACGCGCATGAAGTTCGGCTATGACCGAATGACGCGCGACTTCCGCAATGCGGCCGCGTGCGCGATCTTCATCGTCAAGACGGACAATCTCTTCCTCGAGCAGGTCTTCGACGAGTTCGGCGAGCTCCTCGAGCTCTTCAGCCGCATCTTCCTCGTCGTGAATCTCGACTCGACGAAGAAGGACCTGTTGCCGGACGGCACGCTCGCGCCGAGCCTCGAGCACGAAAGCCCGTGGGAGATCATCGAGGCGTTCGAGAACCTGTCGATGACCGCGCCGCTCAAGGAGGCCGCCGAGGACGGTCGCTTGAGCATCTATCCGGTGGACCTGCTGCGCGCCGCGAGCCGGCGCATCTCGAGCCGCCGCGGGACGGGCGCCGGCCAGGAAGACGGCGCCGCGACGAAGGTCGACGCCGACTTCGACATGCTGCTCGAGGACCTCACGGACTTCCTGAACAGCAACGAGTACCTGAAGGCGTTCCTGCAGGACAGCCTGCGCCGCTCGCGCACGCTGATCGGCGAGATGAAGAACGCGGTCGACGACGATGCGGTCAAGAAGCTCGGCCAGGAGGTCGAGTCGCTGCGGCAGAGCTGCGACGACGCGCGCTCGAAGGTCGAGAAGATCAACCGGCTGCGTCAGATCCAGTGGCGTGACCACGTGCAGGGCCTCGTGCCGTGGCTCCTCGAGCGGGTCGGCCGGCTCGCGACGCACGTCAAGGCGGAGACGCAGGATCCGATCGCGCGTGCGATCGAGGAATGGTTCCAGAACAACGACAGCCTCCATCAGCTGCTCGACCGCAGCCTGCTGCCCGCGTTCGCATCCGCGTACGCGCGCCTGACCGAGGACGCCGAGGAAGCGCTGAAGCGCCGGGTCTCCGAGGACGTCGCCGGTCTCACGGCAACCGAGGATTTGCTCGAGGATCTGAAGGCCGTCGGCCTCGACATGCGCGAGACGGCCGAGGCGGCGCTCGAAGGCCTGAAGGCCAACGCGACCGTCGCGTCGCCGGCGCCGATCCTATCGACCGAGCAGATTCCGGTGCGCCGCAGCGTCGGCGACTGGCTGCTGATGCGCTCGGGCGCCGCGGTGCGTCGCCGTCTTTTCGGCTCGGCCGAGCGTCCGGATGCGGAGATCGACGTCGCGATGAAGGAAGCGCGGCTCGGCGAGCCGGCGCGCGAAGCGATCCGCGACGCGACGATGGCGCAGCTCGACTCGATGATGGAGAAGCTCGCCGCGGCGTTGCCCGAGCAGCTCGTCCGCGGCTACGCCGAGCGGTTCGAGGTCGACATCGCGGAGCGTCTCGAGAAGGCCCGCGCGGCCGCCGACGAGCGCCTCGAGCAGCTCGGTCAGCGGCTCCGCGTCATGCAGCAGGCGCACGAGCGTCTGCGCACGCTGAACGAGAAGCTCGCCGCAGCCCGCACGTCCGTCGACACGCTGATGGAGCGCTTCGCGCAGACCGACCCGGCGACACTGACCCAGCAGGTCAGCTGACCGAAATCGGGGGCAGAGCCCTTTCCGCCGACACGCGGACGTCACGCGCTTCGAACGGGGCCGATAATCGGCCCCGTTTTTTTGAATGCGTCCCGCGAGCGCGTTCGGCTGCAGGATTCATGAACGCCGCGACGCCAACGAGGGCGCTGTGTCATATGGCCGTCTTGGGGAGCGTGCGAGCCAGGGACGGCGAGCCCGCAGCCCACACGGATGTGCTCGTGGCGGTCCCCAAGACGGCCATATGACGCAGCGCCCGACCACCACCGCCACCGATCGTTCATGAATCCTGCAGCCGAACGCGCTCGCGGGACTCCGATCGATCCGCCGGCACCCGCGCCGACACGGTCATCCCCGCCTCCGCCTCCCCCCGCACGCCGAGCCGCACGAGAATCAGGACCGGCACGAGCCCGACCGCAACGATCAGGAGCGCCGCGATCGCCGCCTCCTCGTAAGTCCCGCGGATCGCCTCGCCGTAGAGGTGCGTCGCGAGCGTCTCGAACCCGAGCGGCCGCAGCAGGAGAGTCGCCGGCAGCTCTTTCATGCAGTCCACGAACACGAGCAACGCGCCCGTCGCGAGCGCCGGCCGCAGCATCGGCACGTGCACGCGGAACAGCGTGCGGCCCGCGCCCGCGCCGAGCGTGCGCGCGGCCGCGTCGATCGAAGGCGACACGCGGCTGAAGCCCGCCTCGAGGCTCCCCGCCGAGATCGCGAGAAAGCGCGCGACGTACGCATAGACCACCGCCGCGCCCGAGCCGAGCAGGAACAGCCCGGTCGAGACGCCGAACACGCTCGTCGAGACCGTATCGACGACCCCCTCGATCCCGGTGATCACCGGCAGCAAGCCGATCGCGAGCACCGTCCCGGGAACCGCGTAGCCGAGCGATGCGGCGCGGGCGAGCACCCGCGGGCCCGGCCCCCGTCCGAGCCGCACCGCATAGACGACGACGAGCGCCGCGACGATCGTGAGGAGCGTCGCCACGGCCGACAGCGTCACCGTGTTCAGCACCTCCGCCGGAATCGCCCGCGAGATGCCGGCGAAACGCACGCGCGCGATCGTCTGATCGACGAGGTACCACGCCGGCACGACGAACCCGACGAGCACGGGCAGCGCGCACGCGAAGGCCGCCGCGATTCCCTTTCCGCCACGCAGCCTGTGCCGCCTGAGCGGCCGCGGATGCTGCGCGTCGTTCGCATAGCGTCGCTGCCGGCGTGCCCAGCGCTCGAGCAGCACGACGAGGACGACGACGACGAGCATCGCGATCGCGATCTGCGCGGCGCCGGGCAAGTCCGAGCGCGTGACCCACGTCGTGTAGACGGACACGGTCAGCGTGCGTACGCCGAGGAACTCGGCCGCGCCGATGTCGTTCAGCGTCTCGAGCAGCGCGAGGCTCACGCCGATCGCGACGGCCGGCCGCGCGAGCGGCAACGCGACGCGCAGGAACACGCCGCGGCGCCCTGCGCCGAGCGTGCGCGCCACGTCGATCAGGTTCGCGCTCTGCATCAGGAACATCGCCCGCGTCGTCAGGTACACGTACGGGTAGAGCACGAAGCCGAGCACGAAGATGCAGCCGCCCATCGAGCGGATGTCCGGCAGGCGGAAGTCGCGGGGGCTGTCGATGCCGAGGAGCGCACGCAGGGCCGTCTGCACCGGACCGACCGGATGCAGCACGTCGAGGTACGCGTACGCGATGATGTACGTCGGAACGGCGAGCGGCAGCAGCAGCGCCCAGTCGAACGCGCGGCGGCCGGGGAAGTCGTGCGCGGCGACGAGCCACGCCGTGCCCGTGCCGATCAGCGCCGTCAGCAGGCCGACTCCGAAGAGCAGGATCAGCGTGTCACGGATCGCGACCGGCAGCACGCTGCCGGTCAGGTGCGACCAGAGTCCCTCGGAGCCCGCGGATGCGATCGCGACGAGCGCGAGGATCGGCGCCGCGACGCCGAGCGCGACGGCACCGGAGACGATCAGCCAGGGATTCCACCGGAGCCGCCGCGCGGCGACGGGTGCATCGCTACTGATCGAAACCGACTTCGTCGACGAGCCTGCTTGCGGCATCGCGGTTGCGCGCGATGTCGGTGAGCGGCGTCGGATCCACCTCGAGCTCACCGAGCGCCGCGATGATCGGATCGACCTCGGCGCCCTGCTTCACCGGGTACTCGTAGTTCGCCTCGGCGTACAGCTTCTGCGCGTCGTCCGAGACGAGGTACTCGAGCAACCGCACCGCGTCGTCCTTGTTCGGTGAATAACGGGCGATCGCAGCACCCGAGATGTTCACGTGCGTGCCGCCGCCCTCGAAGGTCGGCAGGATGACCTTGATCGCTTCGCCCCACTTCTGCTGCTCCGGGCCGCCGCTCCCGCTGCGCATGAGGCCGACATAATAAGAGTTGCCGACGCCGATGTCGCAGATTCCGCCCATGATGTCGCGTGCGACGTCGCGGTCTCCGCCCGTCGCGGCGCGGGCGAGGTTCTCCTTCATGCCGCGGAGCCACTCGCGGGTCGCATCCTCGCCGTGATGGACGATGTGCGCGGCGATCATCGCGGTGTTGTACGGGTGCTGGCCCGAGCGGATGCAGAGCTTGTCCCGCCACTCGGCGTCGCCGAGCTGCTCGTAGTGGATCGAGTCGATGTCGAGATCCTTCGCGACGTAGACGACGCGGGCACGCATCGAAAGCGCATACCAGTGCCCGTCCTTGCCGCGCAGGTGCTCGGGCACCGCGGCGTTCAGCACGTCCGACTGGATCGGCTGCGTGAGCCCCTTCTCGACGAGGTCGATCAGGTTGCCGAAGTCGACCGTCATCAGCACGTCGGCCGGCGAGCGCCGCCCTTCGGCCGCGACCCGCTCGGCGAGGCCGTCGCGGACGAAGATGCTGTTGACCTTGATGCCGGTCTCCTTCGTGAACGCGTCGAGCAGCGGCTGGATCAGGCCGGGCTCGCGCGTCGTGTAGAGGTTCACGTCGGCATACGCGTCCGCCGCAACGCCTGCGATGCCGACCAGAACCGAGGCGGCGAGCGCGCCGCGCCCGTTACGAAGCTTGTTGTTGTGCATGGAACGACTCCTTCTGATGGGTCGGCGCGACGACCGGGACGTCGTCGGCGTCGATCTCGAGGTAGACGGGCATCCCCGGGGCCGGTGCCCCGGACTCGATCGATGAACGGGGCGGCGCGCGCAGCACGAGCGGGGCCGCGACGCCTTCGACCGCGACGAGCAGATAGCGGCTGTCCCCGCGGAACTCGCTGCTGACGACGCGGCCGGCGATCGCGGTCGGCGCGGCCGCGAGCTTCAGGTGCTCCGGACGAACGCACGCGATCGCGCCGCAACCGTCCTCGAGCGGCGCACGGAAGCGCCCGAGCGGCGTCTCGACGCACCCGTGCGAGCAGGTGCCGGGCAACGCGGCGACGTCGCTGAAGAACTGCGCGGCGAACAGCGTCCGCGGCCGGCAGTAGAGCTCCTCGGGCGTGCCGACCTGCACGAGCCGCCCGCGGTCGAGGAGGACGATGCGGTCGGCGATCCTGAGCGCCTCGTCCGGGTCGTGCGTGACGATCACGGTCGTCGTGCCGCTCCCGCGGACGAAGTCGAGGGTCCGACGGCGCACGTCGTCCCGCAGGCGGCTATCGAGGCTCGAGAACGGCTCGTCCATCAGAAGCACCCGCGGCTTCGGCGCCATCGCGCGCAGCAGCGCGACGCGCTGGCGCTCGCCACCGGACAGCTGATGCGGGTAGCTCGACGCATGCCGGCCGAGCCCGAGCTGCTCGAGCAGCTCGCGGACGGCTCCGCGCGCGCGGCGCCCGAGCCCGAACGCGACGTTCTGCTCGACGGTCAGGTGCGGGAAGAGCGCATAGTCCTGGAAGACCATGCCGACGTGACGCGCCTCCGGCTCGACGAACCGGGTCGGTCCGTCGACCTCGACGCCGTCGAGCACGACCCGCCCTGCCGTCGCCCGCTCGACCCCGGCGATGACCCTCAAGAGCGTCGACTTGCCCGAGCCGGACGGCCCGAGCAGACAGACGACTTCGCCGCGGCGGACGTCGAACGACACGTCGTCGACGGCGGCCACGTGCCCGAAACGGACGACCAGATTCTCTACGCGGAGCACGGCCGGCCCGTCACGCTACGATGCAAACGGTAATCGCTCTCATTTGCACCGAAGTGTATCCTCAACGCAGGGGGCGTTTGCAAGCCCGGCGACGCCGGGCAGGCCGGGCCGAGTGTCCGGGCGCGGACCTCAGTGCGTCATTGCGTAGATGACGTAGTTGACGGCGAAACGGTAGGCCAACGCGGTCATCGGCTCCGGATATCCCGGGTCGTCCGCGTGCTCCCACGCGTCGCCGAGGTCCATGTTGAAGTTGATCGCGACCATGAGCCGCCCATCGTCGTCGTAGATGCCGCACCAATGCGGCGTGTACCCGTCGCGCTCGTACGTTCGCCCGAAGTTGAGCGCGGCGACTCCGGGGATCTGCGTGAACTGATCGACGTCGTAGAGCACGTGCAGGACTTCGTCGCTCTCCTCGATCTCGACGATCGCGCGATCCGGGAAGACACGGCTCATCGAATTGACGAAGCCGTGCCACTCGCGGGTGCCGTGGAAGTCGTCGACCATCAGGAAGCCGCCGCGCAGCAGGTATTCGCGCAGCTTCGCCGCCTCGACGTCGTCGAGATACCAGTGTCCGACCTCTACCGCGTAAAGCCACGGATAGTCGAACAACGTGTCGTCGCGCAGATGGACGATGCCGGGCTCGCCGAACTCGACGCGGGTGAGCCGCTCGACGGCCTGCCGAAAGTGGATCTCCGCTTCCGGATAATCGACTTGCCAGCTCCAGCCGCGCCCGAAGCCGCCGAAGCCGCCATCGAGGCCCGAGTCGACGTACTGGAGGCGCGTGAAGCGGAACTCGGCTTGCGGCACGTCGCGAGGCGTCTCGCCGCTCGCCGGGACGATCAGCAGCACGGCGGCCGCAGCCGGAACGAGGCGCAAGGACCGCCTGTCGCTCTTTCTTCCGTCGTTCATCCCGTCGGCCTCGGCCGTGCTCGAATCAAGGCTGGCATGCGGCGGCGCCCGAGACAAGCCGTGCGGGTTCCGCCCGGGACCGTCCCGAGCCCGGGTGCGATCCGCGGCGACGCGGCCGGGACGGATTCAGCGGGACGCGTCGTTCACGCGTCGCGGATCGCGCGCGTCACGAGGTTCTGCAGGAGCGGAATCTTGAAGTGGTTGTAGTTCAGCGGCGTCGCGCCCCGGATCGCAGACTGCCCCGCCAGCCGCGCCGTCTCCTCCGTCTTCGGCTGACCCCGAACCACTTCCTCCACCACCGTCAGACGCCTCGGCACACACTGCACCGCGCCCGCCGCCAACCGCGCACGCTCGATC
>Ga0182741_1000175_pt1 | contig 101125 bp, 95 predicted proteins | sample eDN5th37CBELigOP_FD_128874 | JGI IMG/M metagenome (GOLD analysis project Ga0182741, IMG submission 128874) | Enriched Organic Plus compost microbial communities from Emeryville, California, USA - eDNA 5th pass 37_C BE-Lig OP (version 2) (version 2) ...
CGGCACGACCCCGGCGCACACCGCCGCGATGCGCGCCGTCATCAACGAGCACAACGCTTCGAATGGTGCGGCGCCAGTCGCCGAGCCGGTCCGCGAGCGCCCGACTCCCACCCTGGTCTTCACCGAGGAAGTCGAGGAAGACACCGAGGTCCGCAAGGCGCTCGGCAAGAGATTCCTGACCTGCGTCGAGATCGACCCGCCCAAGGGCCTCAACCCGACGAAGGCGATCGAGGGTGCCCGTCTCCTGAAGGAAGCCGGGGTGGACGCGATCAACGTCGCCGACTCGCCCATGGCGCGTGTCCGCATGAGCGCGATGACCCTGTGCTACCTCATCCAGCGCGAGGTCGGCATCGAGACGATCCTCCACTACACCACCAGGGATCGGTCACTGATGGGCCTCCAGTCGGAGCTCTTGGGCGCGCATGCCGCGGGCGTCCGGAACATCCTGGCCTTGACCGGTGATCCGCCAAGTCTCGGCGACTATGCCAACTCGACGCCCGTCTACGACCTCGACTCGATCGGCCTGATCCGGGTCATCAACAAGATGAACGAAGGCGAGGACTCGGCCGGCTCGTCCATTGGTCGGACCGCGAACTTCACGATCGCCTGCGCCGTCGACCCGACCAAGCCGGACCTGGAGGACGAGGCCCGGCGCCTGCGCGAGAAGATCGCCGCTGGCGCCCACTTCGTCATGACCCAGCCCATCTTCGCGCCGGAGGTCTGGACGAATTTCCTGGAGGTCTACGGCGAGGATCGGCTCCCGATCCCGGTCATGATCGGCATCCTCCCGCTGCAGAGCTCGAAGCACGCCGAGTTCCTGCACAATGAGGTGCCGGGGATTACACTCACGGACGAAGCGCGCGAGCGAATGCGGCAGGCCGGCAAGAACGGCCGCGAGGAAGGCATCCTCATGGCGCGAGAGCTCCTCATCCAGCTCCGGCCGCACGCCGAAGGCGTCTACCTCATGCCGTCGTTCGGTCGCTATGAAGTGGCCGCCGAGGTCATCAAGGTGCTTGACCTGCAGGAATCAGTGGGTTAATTGGCCTCGCTACGGGGCGCATGGTACACTCGTCCGGTGCCCGCTGATCTCGGGAGAGAGGTCATGCGCGAATTTCCATCCGTTATTTGAGAGATCTCCCGGTCGTCTGTCGATCGGTTTGGCAAGAATCCAAGGATCGTACGCATTATGGTTGCCCAGATTATCCGCTCCATTGAACAGGAGCAGTTCAAGGACGTTCCGCAGTTCAGCGCTGGCGATACCGTTCGCGTCCACGCGAAGGTCGTCGAGGGCAACCGCGAGCGCATCCAGATCTTCGAAGGTGTCGTCATTCGCCGCCGCGGTGGTGGGATCAACGAGAACTTCACCGTTCGCCGCATCGGCGCCCACAGCGTCGGTGTCGAGCGCACCTTCCTCCTCCACTCGCCGCGTATCGACAAGATCGAAGTGACTCGCTTCGGTAAGGTCCGCCGCGCCAAGCTCTACTATCTGCGTGGGCTCACCGGCCGTGCCGCTCGTATCACCGAGCGCCGCCGTGACCTGACCGCCGCCGCCCGCAAGGCGTCCGAGCGTGCCGCCGCTGCTGGGGCCGAGACCCTCGCCGCGCAGAAGGCCGCTGAGGAAGCCGCCGCGGCCGAGGCTGCAGCCGCCGAGGCGGAAGCCGCAGAAGCCACCCAGGCCGAGGCCGCAGACGCTGCCCGGACCGAAGAGCCGGCAGAGGCCAACGAGGCCGCTCCGCAGGCCGAAGAGGTCGCCGAGGGCGAGGCCACGGAAGAGAAGAACTAGGACACCGCTCGCGGTTCACGTGATCGGACCAGCGGCCGACGACACTCTGGTGTTGTCGGCCGCTTTGTCGTTCGCCAGGAGGGTCGCCCCATGCCACCCCGGGTATCCGCCGGGTCCGTTGTCGGGATCATCAGGGACGCTATAGGCACGGACGTCTCCGGCCTCATGCCGCTCCGGCCGGGTTCGTGGTCGACCGTCTATGCGTTCCGGGCTGAAGGTCGTCAGTACGTCATTCCGTTCAGCGAGACGCATGATGACTTCGAACGTGACCGCTTTGCGCAAACGTTCAACACGGCGACCTTGCCGATTCCCCGCGTCGTCGCCATTGGCACCATTGACGCCATGCATTACGCGATCAGTGAGCGGGCTCCCGGCACATTCCTCGACGACCTCGATGCAGACGGAATGCGGCAGCTCCTCCCGTCATTGCTCCAGGCGCTAGAGGCGATGCGAACGACCGACACCTCGGCAACGTCCGGATTCGGCGTCTGGCGGGAAGGCGGAGACGCCCCCTATCCGGCCTTCGCCAGTTTCCTCGCCTCGGTTGCCGACGACACCACAGCAACTCGTGACGGCGGCTGGCGCGAGAGGCTCGCCTCGTCGTCTGTGGGCATGGGCCCGTTCGATGAGTGTTACCGGGAGATGATGCACCTGCTCGACGGCGTCCCGGAATACCGGCACATCGTCCATGCCGACCTGCTCAACTTCAATGTCCTGGTGGAACATGGGGCGATCACCGGGGTCATCGACTGGGGCTGCGCGTTCTACGGTGATCACCTCTACGATGTGGCCTGGTTCGCGTTCTGGTCGCCGTGGTATCCACAATGGCACGATCTCGACCTGACCTCCCGGATGCTGGCGTTCTTTCGCGATGCGGGCGCCGATATGGAGCACGCGGAGCAGCGTCTTCGCTGCTATATGCTGCATATCGGGCTGGGCCAGATGCGGTACAGTGCATCCATCGAGCGATGGGACACCCTGGAGGCCGAAGCCAGCCGGACGCTCTCGATCGCCAGACGAACGCTATTCACGTTGAGCGAGACAGCATGACCTTCTCCGACACCGCGCAGATCTCAACGCTCACCTACGAGCGCCACTTCCTCAGCCACGATGTGCGCCACATCGCCGGCGTCGACGAGGTAGGCCGAGGGGCGCTGGCTGGTCCGCTCATGGCGGCGGCCGTCGTCCTGCCCTCGCTGGAGGAGATCGGTCGGGACGCGACGTTCTGGAACGCCGTGCGGGACTCGAAGACCATCACCATGAAGCGTCGCGGTGAGTTGGCGAAGGGGATCATGGAGCGTGCGTGCGACTGGTCCATCGCCGCTGTCCCGCCCGAAGAGCTCGACTCCCTGGGCGTCGGGCCAGCAAACCGGATCGCGATGGAGCGGGCGGTCTATGGCCTGTCCGACGAGCCCGGCCTGCTCCTGATCGACGCCATGACGCTCGATTGCGACACCCCGCAGGTCGGTATCATCGACGGCGACGCTCTTTGCCTCTCCATCGCCGCAGCATCGATCATCGCCAAGGTCGCCCGGGACACGATCATGATGGAGCACGACCCGGAATGGCCGGTCTTCGGCTTCGCGAAGCACAAGGGATACGGTGTCAAGACACACCTTCTCGCCCTCTCGGAGCACGGTCCCTGCCCCATCCATCGTCGCTCGTTCGCGCCGGTCCGTCTTGCCGAGGAGCGACTCCGTGTCCGTCCGCGCCAGTAAGGACGACATCGGACGCATCGGGGAGCGCCACGCCCGCCTGAAGCTCGAGGCGCATGGCTACCGCTTCGTGACCGCGAACTGGCATTGCCGGGCCGGCGAGCTGGACCTCGTCATGCTGGACGATGACGAACTGGTCTTCGTCGAGGTCAAGACGCGGCGTGGCGATCGCGCGGGCCGGGCCGACGATGCCATCTCCCCAGCCAAATCCCGGAAGCTCCTCGCCGCGGGCGAATGGTTCGTTGCGGCACACCCCGAGCACCACGACCGGATCTGGCGTATCGACCTTGTCGCCATTACCATCGGGCCCTCGAGCGGCGTCGTGACCGCGAACCATTACATCAACGCGATCGTGAGCGGCTGAGCGGCCCCGGTATCATTCACAATCGGATACCATGTATGCCGGTAATCACCCGCCCGGGCACGCCCGAGAAGCGGGTACGCGTTGTACACGGAAGGCCAAGCCTTGGATTCCTCATTCAACCCGTTCGGAGCCTCCTCCTCGACCGAAGAACACCGCGCCGCCGCGAAGCACGAGATCACCTGCGCCGTCCTGACCATCAGCGATACGCGCACGAAGGACGACGACCGCAGCGGCCAGCTCATCCGTCAGCATCTCTCCTACCGGAACCATCCCGTCGCCGCGTACGAGATCGTCAAGGACGACGCCGAGCAGATCACCAACGTGCTGACGAAATGGATCATGGACGATAGCATCCAGGCGATCATCACCAACGGCGGCACCGGGATCTCGGGGCGCGACGTCACTTACGGCGCAATCACCGCGCTGCTCGACAAGGAGCTTCCCGGTTTCGGTGAGCTCTTCCGCATGCTTTCATGGGACGAAGTCGGGCCAGCGGCGATGCTGAGCCGCGCCACGGCCGGCGTCGCCGGAAACACGGTGATCTTCTCGACGCCCGGGTCGTCGAACGCCGTCAAGCTCGCCATGGAGAAGCTCATCGGGCCGGAGCTGGGTCATATCGTCCACGAGCTGACGAAGTAGGTGGCAACGCCCACCTCGTACCGCCGCACCTCGCAGCTGCGAACGGTGTGCGGCGCTCTGCGCCGGAGACCAGCTCCGGCGGTACGGGGCAAGCAATCTCGATCGCATACTGGAGAACAATGTGTCATCACCACGCAAACCGCAGGTCCTCAAAGGGTTTCGGGACTACCTGCCCGAGCACATGGTGCTCAGGCAGCAGGTCCTGAACATCATTCGCTCGGTCTTCGAGAAGCACGGCTTCGAGCCGCTTGACACCCCGGCGCTGGAGTACATGGAGATCCTGACCGGCAAGGCCGGCGAGAACGAGAAGCTCATGTACCACTTCCGGGACCAGGGTGATCGTGAGATCGGGCTCCGCTACGACCTCACCGTGCCACTGGCCCGTGTCGTCGCCATGCACCAGAACGACCTGGTGATGCCCTTCAAGCGGTATCACGTCGCCCCCGTCTGGCGGGCCGAGAAGCCGCAGCGCGGCCGGTTCCGCGAGTTCTGGCAGTGCGACGCCGATATCGTTGGCTCCAACGCGCCGCTCGCCGACGCTGAAGCCGTCAACGTCCTGACCGATGCCCTGCAGCAAATCGGCCTCGGTCGCGCCGTCGTCCACATCAACCACCGCAGGCTTCTCGAGGCGCTGGCGACGATCGCCGGCGTTCCGGCGGACCAGGCGCCGACGATCTACCGCTCCATCGACAAGCTCGACAAGATCGGGCGGGATGGCGTCCTTGCGGACCTCCAGCGCAATGGCGTCAGCGACGATTCCGCCAACGAGATCCTCGATATTGTCACGATGACGGGAACCAACGATGAGCTGCTGGACTTCGCCGCCGGCAAGCTAGCGTCGATCCCACAGGGTGCCCAGGCGGTCCAGGAGCTGCGCGACCTGGTCGACAACATCGAACGCCTCGGCGTGCCGAAGAACATGTACATGATCGATCTCGCCCTCGCCCGCGGCATCGACTACTACACCGGCCCGGTGTACGAGGCTCAGGTTGAGGAGCCGAAGGTCGGCTCGGTCGCCGGAGGTGGCCGGTACGATGGACTCGTCGGCACGTTCCTCGGCCGCGATGTTCCCGCGACCGGAATCTCGCTGGGCATCGAGCGCATCCTCGAGGTCATCCAGGAATTCGATCTCCTGCCGGCCCGGAAATCCGTCGCCGATGCGATGATGGTCTACGTCGAGGAGACGCTCGCCGATGCCGCCGCCCTTGCCCGCGAGCTCCGCGACGAAGGCATTCGCGTCGATCAGTCGATCATGACGAACAAGGGCATCGGCTCCCAACTCAAGTACGCCGACCGCCGGGGCATCCCCTTCGCGGTCATCCTCGGGGCCGACGAGTTGGCGCGAGGCGAAGTTTCGATCAAGAACCTGGCGACAGGCGAGCAGCGCGAGGTGCCGCGAGCGGTCGTCACGCAGGAACTCGACATGCTCCTGAAGGATCAACTAACAGCGGTGGAAGGGGAATGATGACAGAACCGGAGTACATGCAGTACGAGACGTTCATGTGGGTCGTGGCGCACCCGGACGATCTCGAGTTCTCGTCCGCCGGCACCGTGATCAAGCTGGCGCGGGCCGGCAAACGGTGCATCCTCATCCAGGTCACCTCCGGTGACCGCGGAACCGGCGACCGCTCCTTCACGCCCGAGACGCTCAAGGCGACGCGAGAGGCCGAGGTCATGGAGTCGGCGAAGCGCATGGGCCTGGCCGAGGTCGTCTTCCTGCATGAAGGCGACGGCCATGTCATGCCAGACATCGCGCTTCGCGAGAAGATCGTCAAGCAGATCCGTATCCACAAGCCGGACGTCATCATCACCCACGACCCGTTCCGGCCCTACGCCATGCATCCGGACCATCGCGGCGTCGGCCTCGCCACCCACGACTCCGTCTACCCGACCGCGCGCGACCATCTCTACTTCCCCGAACACCTCGAAGCGGGGATCGAGCCGCACAAGACGGCCGAGATCTGGTACTTCGGGTCCGAGGTGCCGGACGTCTTCGTCGATATCACCGACACCTTCGAGGGCAAGATCGACGCGCTCCGGGCGCACGTCTCACAGGTCGGCACGCGTGACGATCTCTACGACCGCCTGCGCGAGCGCCACGTCGAGCTCGCGAAGGACCAGCCATTCGAGCTGGCCGAAGCGTTCAAATCCGTCAAGATGCAGCGGTAGCCACGGGGGCATGACAATCATGCACGATGAGCTGAAGACCAAGGTTGCCCGGCATGGGACCGAAGCGTTCGGGCCTGCCTGGCAACCGGATGGCTGGACGATCGCCCCGGGCCGGATCGAGCTCATCGGCAACCATATCGACTACAACGGCGGCCCCGTCCTGGCGGCCGCCATTGATCGTGTCATCGTCATGGCCACCGGCCCGATAGATGATCCGCGCCAAATCGCGCTTGCGGCGCCCGACGCCACGGAGGAAATCGCCCGGTTCGCCCCGCTCGAGATCGGGGACTGGCGATCGTCTCAAGGCGACGAGGGCCCCATCGTCTACGTCAAGGGCATCGTCGCTGCCCTCCTCGCCCGGAAGATCCCCATCCGCACCGGCGTCGGGCTGGCGGCTGTCGGCAACATCCCGCCCGGCTTCGGGATGAGCTCGTCGGCGGCGCTGTGCCTCGCGACGATCCTCGCGCTGACCGTCGACGAGATCGAGCCGTACGAGATGGTCGCCATTGCCCGGGAAGCGGAGCACCGCGCGGGATCCCCGGTCGGCGCCATGGACCAATCCGCGTCCGTCGCCGGCAACGTCATCCTGTTCGATGGTCGCAACAACACCTATGCCAGCATCGCGCCCGACCTCGGCGGCTACGTCTTCGCTGTCGCCGATTCAGGCGTCGAACGGTCGCTCCGCACGTCCTCATACGGCAAACGCGTTGAGGAAACCGAAGAAGCCCGCAAGCGACTCGCCCAGGCCTACGATCTCTACCTGCCGAACCTCGCTGCGCTGGAGCCACACTGGGCAGACATCGAACCGACCATCGGGAAGCACCTCCCCCCGGCCCTCGTCCGGCGCGTCCGCCACGTCGTCACGGAGACGATTCGCGTCCGCCAGGCCGAAGATGCCGCCCGGACCGGCCACTGGACCGCGTTCGGGGAGCTGATGAACGCCTCAGGAGAGAGTTCCGCGACAGACTACGAGATCAGCCACCCGATCGTGGAGGAGCTCGTCGCCCTGCTCCGGTCGCAGGACGGCGTAGCTGGCGCCAGGATGATGGGCGGCGGCGAAGGCGGCCCCGCACTCGTCTTGCTACAAAAAGACGCTGTAGAGCCCGTCAGGGACGCCCTGCAGGCATCGTTCTACGCGGATCACCCTGTGAAGAGCGCGGAGCCGTTCCAGGTCTGTTCCTTCGGCCCCGGCGCCCGCCGCGAGCCAGCCTGACGTACACAGACATGCGAAACCCGGCTCCATGTTGGCCGGGGTTTCGCATTAATATCCCGCTTCCAGGTCCACCACGTTCAGGAGTTCCTCTCCCGCCCGGTAGCGCCGGAGATTCTCTCGCAGAACCTCGGCTCCTCGCGCGCTGAACAGCGGCGAGTTGCCGGACGTGTGCCCGGTGATGATGACGTTCGGCGCATCCCACAGCGGATGATCCTCGGGCAATGGCTCCGGGTCGGTCACGTCGAGACCCGCCCCCGCCAGGTGACCGCTTCGCAGCGCCTCGATAAGCGCGTCCTGGTCCACCGTGCGCCCGCGCCCGACGTTGTGGAAATACGAGCCCTGCTTCATCGCCTGGATAAACGCGCGATCCACGATCCGCTCGGTCGCTGGCGTCAGCGGAAGGCTGCTCACGACGTGGTCCACCTCGAGAAGGACCGGTGCCACCTCGTCGATGCGCACGACATCGTCGAATCCGTCGATCGCTCCGCCGTTCCGTCGCGCGCCAATAATCCGGCACCCGAACGGCCGCAGCCGCTCGGCAATCGCTTTCCCGATCGCGCCGGTTCCCAGCAGCAAGACCGTCTGGCCCGTCAGCTCGAAGAACGTTGGCCGGGTCTCCCATCCGCGCCAGGAATGTCGCTCCTGCTCGCGGTAGAAGAGCGGGAACGCCCGCGCGAATGACAGCATGAACGCGATCGCATGCTCCGCCATGGCCGGGGCACTGATGCCACTGCTGTTCGTAAGGATGGTCCCCTGCTCCCGCATCCTCGGCGTGACGACGCTTTCCACGCCCGCCCAGGGAACGTGGTGCCAGACAAGCCCGGGCGCCGTCGATCGCACCTCGTCGCTGTACCCCGCCCCGATCGTCATCTGGGCGTCCACGATCTCGCGCCGGAGATCGTCCTCGGTCGCCGCGACGACCACTGCGGCACCGCCCGACTCCTCCTTCGCGGCGTTGATGAGTAGTTCGTCTGCATCATACGTGAACACGATCTTCCGGATGATGGATCGTTCAGGCATCGGCCCGTTTCCCTCCTGTCGACAGGAACGGCGCCATGCTCGCATGACGCCGTTCCCTGACTTGCTCTTGTTAAATGCTGGACTAGAACTGCGCGTCGAACAAGGCGAACCGCAGGAAATACAGCAGGAACAGGATGCTCACCGCCCACATGGCGATGTTGACCTCCCTGGCCTTGCCGCGCGCCACCTTGATCATCACCCAGCTCACGAAGCCGGCGCCGATGCCGTAGGTGATATTCATCGTCATCGGCATCACGAGGAGCGTCAGCCCGATCGGGAAGGCGTCCTCCATGTTGTTCCAGTCGATGACGTGCCGGCCATGCTCGTCGTCCGAGAGCGCGCCGAGCATCAGGAGGCCGACCACGATCAACGCCGGCGCCGTCGCCACGCCCGGGATCGCCTCGACCAGCGACACGAACGGGATCATCAGCAGGAACAGCAGGCCGGTCACGACAACGACCAGGCCCGAGCGCCCGCCAGCAGCAACGCCGGCCGTCGACTCGACGTACGCCGTCGCCGACGAAGAGCTCACGAGACCACCGCCGACCGCGCCGAGCGAGTCGATCAGGAGCGGCTTCTCGGCGTCCGGAAGCTCGCCATTCTCGTCGAGGTACCCCGCCTGGGAGCCGACACCGATGAGCGTGCCCATCGTGTCGAAGAAGTCCGTCAGCATCAGGCTGATCACGACGAGGATCGCCGTCAGGATACCCAGTTCCGTGAAGTACCCGAACGAAACGTCACCAATCAGCGAGAAATCCGGACCGCTGAACGGCTCGTCCGGCATCTTGGCGACATCGCCGGGAACGATAAAGGCCACCACCGTCGACGCGATGATGCCCCAGAAAATCGCGGCCTTGACGTTCATCGCCATCAGGACGATCGTCACGACGAACCCGACGACCGCGACAAAGATCGGCCAGGTATTGAGATGCGACATGTCGATCCGGCCGAACGGATCACCCTCGGGCGTGCCGAAGAACGTGATCAGTCCCGCGTTCTTGAGGCCGAGGAAGAGGATGAACGCGCCGATACCGACGCTGATGGCCTTCTTCAGGACCATCGGCACCATCTCGAGCACGTACTTGCGGACGCCCGTGACCACCAGCAAGGTGATGATCAGGCCCTCCGTGACCACGACGCCCATCGCCTCGGGGAACGTCAGCCCCATGCTGCCGACCAGCGTGTAGGCGACGACCGCGTTGATGCCCAACCCCGGCGCGATTGCAACAGCGCGGTTGGTATACAGCCCCATCGCAATCGACATGATGCCGGCGATGAGACAGGTCACCGTCGCCACCTGCGTCACGTCGAGACCGCTACCGCCCATGTTGAGCGTCGCCGGGTTCACGGCGATGATGTACGACATCACCATGAACGTTGTTAGGCCGGCGATGACCTCTGTCTGGACATTCGTCCCTAATCTTGACAGCTTGAATTGCCGCTCAAGCCAGCCGCTTGCTGCGTTCGCAGACATCCTTACCCCCAACTCCCCTGGAGAAAACATGCGAAAGAACACGCCTGTGGTGTTGACGCGTCCTTAACCAGACTCATTCTCATTCCTCGGGGGGAAGTTGGCAAGGAAAAACCGGAACAATGCATGCCGATAACCCGGGCGGCGGTTAAAGTCTCCACCCGGGTTCAGCGCGTTCTCCTGTTTTTCCTGGATCAGCCGCCGATTTGGGACATACCCCGGACGGTGTGGACTTCGCGTTCCCACGCCTCGTGGCCCCACGGCTTCCGCCAGATACCGCCGAGCATGGTGTTGGCGATTTCCTTGTCCGTCGCGCCGGCGCGCATCATGTCGCGCAGGTTAACCTCGTCACCGTGCATCAGGCAGAGGCGCAGGTTGCCGTCAGCGGTGAGGCGGATTCGGTTGCACGTCTCGCAGAACGGCTCGGACATCGGCGAGATGAACCCGATCGTCCCCTTCGCGCCGGGGATGCGCCAGATCCGGGCCGGGTCGGCCGGCGGCGCCGGAAGCTCCTCCAGCGGGCCGAAGTGCTTCTCCAGCTCCGCCCGCGTCTCGGCAGACGTCACCAGCCCCTCCTCGTACACCATGCCGACGCCTTCCATCGGCATGATCTCGAGGAAGCGCACCTGCCACGGCCGGTCGATCGTCAGCTGGGCCATCTTGTGCACATCGTGCTCGTTGTGGCCGCGCAGCACGACGCTGTTCAGCTTGATCGGCCCGAGCCCGACCCGATCGGCTTCTTCAATGCCGTCCCAAACCATGTCGAAGCGGCCGCCGCGCGTCATGAACCGGAACTTCACCGGATCGAGCGTGTCGATGGACACGTTGATCCGATCGAGTCCCGCCTCCTTGTACTCCTTTGCCTTCCGGCTCAGCAGCAAGGCGTTCGTCGTCATCGAGAGCTCCTCGATGCCCGGGAACGACTTGAACGCGCGGATCAGCTCCGTGAGATGCGGCCGGATCGTCGGCTCGCCGCCCGTCAGACGGAGTTTCGTCACCCCGATCTGGGAGAAGATCCCGACCAGCCGGATCAGCTCGTCGTCCGTCAGCATCTCCTCGCGCGGCTGGAACTGCATCCCCATCGCGGGCATGCAGTACATGCAGCGGAAGTTACAGCGGTCCGTCAGCGAGATCCGCAGGTAGTTCATGGTCCGGCCAAACGAGTCCTTCGGACCGCGGATGGCTGAGGGATCTGGATAGAAGCTAAGCGGGCTGACGGTTGCCATGAGGGAATTGCTCCGGACGGCGACGGAATGCTGTCGAACGAATGATCGATTCTCCACAGCCTATCCCCCATCAGTCGTGGCGTCAAACCACTATGTCAAGAGATCGCCGTACCGTGCTCGTCGAGCCACGGGATGAGATAGTCATAGTCCTCGATACACATCAGCACCACCACATCGCCCGGTCGCGCTCGCTCGAACGCCATCAGGCTGGCCGATCGCTCGGATTCCGCCTCGTCGACCGGGATATCCCGCCCTGCCTCGGCGACGCCACTCCGCATCAACGCGGGCATGTCGCCCATCTCCCGCCCACGAAGGTATTTCTGCGAGTCCTTCAGCACCAGCCGGTCCGCATGCAGGGCGGCATGCTTCGCCAGTCCCCGGAACACGCTGTCTTCCCGATCGCCCGCCGTGCCGATCACCGCCGTGAGCTCGCCACCCTCGCCGAGGAAGCTCTTGCCGAACGAGATAAGTTGCTCCAGACCCGCCACATTGTGGGCAAAATCGAGCACGATCGTCGCCCCGTTCAGGTCATAGACGTTGAGCCGCCCCTTGTTGTGGCTCGACGTGTTCCGGAACTCGGCCAGCCCTTCCCGGACCTGCTCCGGTGAAAGCCCGATACCCAGCAGCGCCCCGGCGGCGCACAGGGCGTTCTCGACCATATGCGGCGCGCGCCCGGAAAACGTCATCGGCACATCGTTGAGTGAGGTCAGGACCTCCTGCTCACCATCATGGGACCAGATCACCCGCAACGCGTCGTCCACTGTCAACGCCCACCCGCCTTCGGCGATATGTCGCTCGATGTCGGCGGTCGGCGGTCGCCTCGTGACGAGGAACGGTCTCGCCGGCGTCACCTCCCGCATGCCGAACACACGCGGATCGTCCGCGTTCAACACCGCGAACCCGTCCGGCCGGGTGTATTTCGGGACCAGCGCCTTCACCTCGGTCAGTTTCTCGATTGAGTAGATGCCATGCAACCCAAGATGATCCTCGCTCACGTTGGTGACGACGCTGACGTCGGCCGATTCGAACGCCATCCCGCGCAGCAGCATCCCGCCCCGGGCAGTCTCCAGCACGGCGACATCGACACCAGGTTCCTCGAACACACGGTGCGCACCGGAAGGCCCGGAATAATCACCGGAGATCACCTGTTCGCCGTTGATATAGACGCCCGACGACGACGTCAGGCCAACGCTCTTTCCGGAATGGCGCAGCACAGACGCGATGACGCGCGAGGTCGTTGTCTTGCCGTTGGTCCCGGTCACCGCGATGACCGGAACGGTCCGGGAGGCCGTCGGCACCATCTCCGGCGCATCGTCCTCTTCCGGCTCGCTTTCGAGGATCGCGCGGAGCTCGTCGACGCCGGCCTCGATATCGTTCCGATTACCCGCAAGGAGATCGAGCGCGAGCTTGCCCAGCGCCTCCGCGAACCGGCGATGGCTCCATGAGAACGCGACGGTGTAATGCCCCTCCGCCTCCATCGTTCGCGTGGCGGTCTTGGGCGCATCCAGCCCGCACCGCTCGTGCAGATCGACCACAAGTGCGCGGATGCGCTCCATCATGTCGTCGGGCGACACCTGGATCCGCGATCCCTGCTCATCGACGATGATGGGATCGCCTGCCGTCTCGACTTCCAACTTGATCGCGGGCATCTCGAGGAACAGGTTCGGCCCGTCCAGGTCCCGGATCTCGACGATGTTCATTCCTACCCCTCGCACGTTCCCGAGACCGGATCATCGCTCGATGCGCGACCCCGGCATAAATTGCTAGATCGCCATCTGCAATAACACGACCAGCGCATTGTAGGTCGCATGCGTGATGATCGCCGCAACCGTGCCGTAGCGATTTCGGATGTATCCGAGCAGGATGCCCATCAACGCCAACCCGAGCATCACCCATGTCAGCTCGTATTGCGTATGCAACAGCACCCAGAGCAGCGTCGTCAGGAAGATGCCGAAGCGAGGCTGGAGCGCCCCCCGGAAGAGCACTTCCTCGCCGATACCGGCGGAAAGCCCGAGGAGCAACGCACCGAGCGGGTTCTGGACCCCGGCGGTGAGGTTGTCGATGTTCTCCCCAAGCCGATCAACCACCTCCGGCTGCAGTACCCCGGTCAGGACAGAGCCGATCATCGAAAGGATGAACGCGGGGACGACGGCGACCAGGCCGACGATCACCTCGTGCTGCGTCGGCTTCCACAGGCCCAGCCGGGCCGTCGCCTCCTCGCCGTTCCGGTAATTCCGGTACCCGACGGCAACATAGGCGAGCGCGAGGAATGCCATCAGGTTGATGATGAGCGATGGCACGATATCGGACGCCTCGGTCGCCTGGATCTCGACCGGCTCGTCGCTCAGTACCAGCGAGAAGAACAGGAAGGCGGAGACGGACAGCAGGATCGCCAACCCCGAATAGTCGATCGGCGAATCCGGGTCGATCGGCGTCACCCGGGCCAGGAGCTGCCGAAGTGGCTTCAGGAGCGGCAAGCTGAAGCCAAGACCCAGCCCGATGGCGAACCAGCCGCCCTCCGTCCCATTGACGACCAGCGCGAGGCCGGCGACGAACAGGAGGACGCCTGGCATGCCGAAGAGCAGGTACAGGCCCATGATCGCGGCCTTGTCGCCCTTGTTGGCACGCATGGCCCAGTTCACGAGCCCGAACGCCGCCGAAACGACCAGCAGCAGGCCAAACAATGAAAATGTGAGTTCACTCATGGAAGGTTCAGGCGCCCCTGGATGATGCCGGCCGTGGAAACAGGGCCAGCGCGCGACCGTCTCTCTGTCGCGGAAGTATACCGGGCCGCAGTGCTAGACTTTCGTGACGTCATGCATCGTCACGCCACGCCGCGTCAGGCGCATCATCGTGGGTCATTTCCGGGAGTTTGTCGTGAGCGACGGCACATCGCAACGCAAGAGTTCAACCCGCCAGCGCCGGGGCGGCCTCGGGCGTGGCCTGGAGTCGCTGATCCCGACCTCGCCATCGGCTCCGTCCCCGACCGCAGAGGCGGAACAGGGGGAGTCTGGCCGGCCGCTTGACGTCGACCTGGATGCGATCACGCCGAACCCGTGGCAGCCCCGCGCGACCATGGACGAGCATCAGCTCCACGAGCTGGCCCAGTCGATCCGCACTCATGGCGTGATGCAGCCCCTCGTCGTCACCCAGGCGGACGAAGCAGGCAAGTACACGCTGATTGCCGGTGAACGACGTTGGCGCGCCTCCCGCCTCGCGGGGAAGGAAACCGTCCCGGTCGTCATCAAGGACGTCACGCCCCAGGCGATGCTCGAGCTGGCGATCGTCGAGAACGTCGTCCGCGCCGATCTCAGCCCGCTGGAAGAAGCGCACGCCTACAAGCAGCTGATCGAGGACTTCGGGCTCACCCAGGCAGACGTTGCCGAGCGCGTTGGACGCTCCCGCGTCAGCATCACCAACACCTTGCGACTGCTCAACACGCCTGAACGCGTCCAGCGCGAGCTGGCCGAAGGGCGCATCACCGAGGGACATGCAAGAGCGCTGCTTGGCCTCTCATCGACCGCGGACCAGCTCGCCGTGCTCGATATCGTCCTTGAGAAAGGCCTCAGCGTCCGCCAGACCGAGGACCTCGTCCGCCGATGGCTTGCCGGTGCGCCCGCGCGCAAGGAACGGGAGCCACAGCCCGCCGATCCGGAGCACGTTCGCATCGAATCCCGTCTCCGTGACGCCCTCGGCACCAAGGTCGCGCTCCGCCAGGACGCAAACGCCTCCCGCGGGACCATCACCATCGAGTACTACTCCGACGAGCAGTTGCAGGCGCTCTACGACCGCCTCGTCGGCGAGGACCTCTGGTAGGTTTCGTTGACCCATCCGTATCGCCGGAGCTGGTCTCCGGCGCTGTACGCAGTTTTTCGGGCCCGAACCGGAGATTCGCCAGGGCGAAGCAAGAGGGTTTGCCCTACAGCTTCCGCACCACATAGACCGCCGATCGCGCGATCGCGCGGTGCTCCCCCTCCCGCTCGCCCTCCGGTGTGTCCTCGCCGATGACTTCCCACCCCTCTTCCGCCAGCTCGATACCGATGGTCTCCTGCACCAGCTGATCCGCCAGCCACGCCGAATCCTCCGATGGCAACGCCGGGGTGACCGGTTCGTCACGAACCGTCCGTAGCTCGCGGCCCGTATCGAGCACCACGGTGAGCCAACGCCCCGTTTCCGACGTCCTGGAGACGAACCCATAGACGCGTCCGAACTGCATTGCTCCTCCTCCCGGACGATCCAATGTCCTCGCCTGCCTCGTATACTCTCATGCATCCGGACCAATCGGTACCGGCAACATGTACGACGACACCCATGCCACGAGGAGACGACGCACCATGGCAACCCGCGATGAACTGACCCGCACGCTCGGCGAGATCCAGTCTCGCCTCGATTCGCTCCGGGGGCGTCTTTGACCTCGCTAACGACGAGCGCGAGATAGAAGACCTCGAGCGCCGCAGCGCAGCGCCCGAATACTGGGATGACCCCGATACCGCGCAGAAGGAGATGCGACGCCTCGGCGAGCTGAAGTCGCGCGTCGAGGAGTTCAACTCCGCCGCCGCCAGCGCCCGCGACATGCTGGAGATGCTCGAGCTCGCGGACGATGAGCCCGAGCTGGTCGACGAGATCGCGCAGGAGCGAGACCGCCTCCTGGAAAAGGTTGATGCGCTCGAGCTGCAGTCCGCGCTCAACGGCCCGCACGACCGGTCAGACGCCATCCTCGTGATCCACTCCGGTGAAGGCGGCGTGGATGCGCAGGATTTTGCGTCGATGCTTGCGCGCATGTACCTGCGCTGGGGCGAGAAGCGCGGTCTCAAGGCCGAGCTGCTCGACACCACCGAGGGCGAGGAAGCCGGCATCAAGAACGCCACGATCGAGTTCCAGGGGCCGAACGCCTACGGTCTGCTCAAGGGCGAGGCAGGAGCGCACCGGCTCGTCCGGCTCTCTCCATTCGACTCGGCCCATCGCCGCCATACGGCGTTCGCGCTCGTCGAGGTCCTGCCCCAGATCGAAAGCGACCAGGAGATCGACCTCAAGCCGGAAGACGTCCGCGTCGATACCTATCGATCATCCGGCGCCGGTGGGCAGCACGTGAACAAGACCGACTCTGCGGTTCGGCTGACGCACTTGCCGACCGGTATCGTCGTCACGTGCCAGAACGAGCGCAGCCAGATCCAGAACCGCGAATCCGCGTTCAAGATCCTCCGATCCCGCCTGCTGGAGGTGAAGCTGGAGCAGGAAGCGGCCGAGCGCAACGAGCTGAAGGGTGACGCGATTGCCGCCGGGTTCGGCAGCCGCATCCGCTCCTATGTGCTGCACCCCTACACGCAGGTGACCGACCATCGCACCGACGTCACCGTCGGTGACGCGCAGTCGGTGCTCAACGGTGGCATTGACCCGTTCGTCGATGGCTACCTGCAGCACCTCATCACGCCCGAGGAAAGCGTGGCATGACGCAGACGCGCCCGATGACGGTTTGCCTCGCCTTCGTGATCCTGATGGTTCACCTCACGCCGGCGATGGCGTCACAGGGCACGCCCGCGACCGCCGGTGTGGAGACCGTCACCGAAACCACCAACCACTTCCCGGAAGGGATGTCCTTCGCGACACGCGTCGACATCCCCTCCGGTGAAACAGTCGATGCGGTCCAGCTCCTGTACCGTATCGGGTCGGACCAGACCCTGAATCTCGAGATCATCGGAGACGACGAATACACCGTCGTTGACGGCGCGGTCGAACTCGACGCCTTCGTCGACCTGCTCTCGTCGTTCGTTCCCGTCGGCGTCGAGCTGCGCTTCAGTTGGGAGATCCTGTTCGAGAACGGCGATGTCGTCTCCACAGCGGAAGAGACGACCCAGTGGATGGACAACCGTTTCGACTGGGAGATGCGCTCCACCGATCAGGTACGCCTCTACACCTACGACATCAGCGGCGACTTTGCCGACATGATGCTCACCGAGTCACAGGCCACGATCGACGACCTCGTCACCCGGTACAGCATTGAAGGCATCGCCCCGATCACGATCTGGATCTACCCGAACGGCGAGGATTTCTCAGGGACGCGCCAGGGAAACTCGCGCGAGGCCATCGCCGGGGTCACCTATCCCGGGCTCGACACCATCATCGGCATCGTTCCGGACGGCGACGAACGGGAGTTCGCCCGCGTCATCCCGCACGAGATCAGTCATCAGGTGCTTTTCGCCGCCACGGACAATCCGTACAACGCCCCGCCGCTCTGGTTCGACGAGGGCATCGCGACGCACACCCAGACCGGCGGCACGGAGCACTACCCCCGGATGGTCCGGAACGCCCACGAGGAGGGCCGCCTCTTCGACATCAGCTCGCTCGAGGTGAGCTTCCCGTACCAGCCGCAGCAGGCCACCCTGGCCTATGCCAGCAGCTGGAGCATGATCTCCTACATCGAGGCTTCGTGGGGCACCGAAGGCATCGCCCGTCTCATCGACGCCTTCGCCCTGGGGCTCCCGGCGGACGAGGCGGTCATGACCGCCCTTGGCGTATCGATGGACGACCTCGATACCGGCTGGAAGGCATGGATCGCCACACAGGGCACCACTTCCCGGCCAGCAGCCTGACACCGCTGGCCGTTTGGTAGACTCCAGGCCTGAGCGATACCGCCCTTTGTAAGGAGGACCAATGTACTGGACGGAACGCCACATCCTCGCCTGCACCGGAAATCACTGCAACCAGAAGGGCGCTGCGAACGTCATCAACCGGCTCCGGTTCGAGCTCATGCGCCGGCGCATGAATGACCGCATCATGTTGAACACGTGCGGAACCATCGACCTGTGCGATATCGGTCCGAACCTGGTGATCTACCCCGACAACATCGTGTACAGCAACATCACCGAGAAGGACATCCCGGACATCGTCAAGTACCTCGACGGTGGACCGGTCGTCGAGCGCCTGCTGACCGGCCCCAACTCCCCGGCCGAGAAGCGCCGGGAAGCGTTTTACGCAGCCCTTCAGGGACAAGGAAACAGCCTGGCGGAGGATGCGATCAATGCCCTCGCCGTCGAGCATGAGCTCGACGCCACATGGATCGCGGAGCAGCTTCGACGCGGATTCATGGCGAAGAAGCCCGACGCCGACTCCGGGGAAGACCGGTACTCCATGACGTCCAAGGCCCTGCACCGCTACCGCCTCGGCTAGGCTTCGGCGCCCGCGTCGAGACGGTCATTTCCGTATAATGGGTGTCCAGCGCGATCATGCCGACTCGACAAGGGACACCCGACCAACGTGACCACAACGCCCGATACCCCACCAGAGCACGACGAAGAACGCATCCCGGTCGACGTCGACGAAAGCCCCGTGACCAGCCGGTTCCGGATCCGGATGACACCGGAGTTGTGGATTCGCATCGCTATCGCGATCGCCCTGGTCGTCGTGTCCCTGTTTACCGACCGCCAGTTCCTGCTCTGGGGCCTGATCGCCTCGCTGGCCGTCGTCTTCGTGCCAACGGGACGCGCCCGCTCCTTCATCGCGGCCATTGTCCCCTATGCGACAGCCTGGTTCGTCTTCTCGTTCCTGCGCTCGTTCGCGGACGAAACGATCCTCGCCAAGACCCTGAACACCAAGGTCGTCGAGTTCGAGCGCTGGCTCTTCGGCGGTGAGCTGCCGAATATCCGGCTCCAGGCGAACCTCTTCAATGTCGACCACATCCAGTGGTACGACTACTTCTTCACTTTCGTTCACTGGTCCTATTTCATCGTTCCGCACGCGATCGCCGTCTGGGTCTGGTGGAAGCACAAGGACGAGTTCCAGCACTTCCTGCTGGCGATGACGATGACGCTCTTCCTCGGTCTCGTCATCTACTTCATCCTGCCCGCCAATCCGCCCTGGATGGCTCCCGAAGCGATCGACTCGCCCGGCGCGCCGGTCGTGATGCGGATCATGGAGCCGATCGGCAAGGAGCTGGGAGGCGGGCTTTACGAGGCCGGATACAAGATCGTCGGCGAATCGAACCCGATCGCCGCAATGCCCTCGATGCACTTTGCCATCACGTTCATCCTCGTCTGGGTGGCCCATGGCCGGGGCAAGTGGTGGGAGATCGCCGCTTGGCTCTACTCGATCTCGATGGGCGCTGCTTTGGTCTATATGGGCGAGCATTACATCATCGACATCCTGGTCGGTGGCTCCGTCACAACCTACAGCTGGTTCGCGACGCGGCGCTGGGTCCTTCGGCACAGCTACGTCGTCAGCCCGACGCACTTTGGCCCACCCGAGGAAGGCGCCGTCCCCGTCTCTCCCGACGACCCAACCGCCATCCACCCCGCCGCACCTGCCTGAATTCGCTCTCCAGCAATCGACCCACGTAGGGGCGGACCCCGTGTCCGCCCACCCCGCCCCCGAAGACCCCCGTCATCCTGAGCGAATGCAAGGGCTCGCTGCCGCTTCTCGCCCTGCGGGCTCGGCCAGAGGACCCTACACAAAGCGATCCAGCGGCCCCCCCGTCGCCTGCAGAGAGTCCGGGAGATCACCACCCCCCCGAACTGGATCGCCGTACGGGAGGTCTTGAACACGCGCTGCCAAGCCGCTGGGCCCGCTCACAACCGCGTGTTCAATGACCTCCCCGTGACGCTTGTCGTACACGTCGCATCCCGTAGGGGCGGATCCCGTGTCCGCCCGTCCCGCACCAACAGATCCTCGTCATCCTGAGCGAATGCAAGGGCTCGCTGCCGCTTCTCGCCCTGCGGGCTCGGCCGGAGGACCCTATGCGAAGCGACGTACCCCGCAGCCCCTCTCGCCATCATCGCAAGCCCCATACGGCACGTCGTACGGCGTCCCCAGACCACTGGTCACACCGGTGCCGCAATTTCGCCCCCTGCCCGCCGCGATCGCCCGCCTCTCGCCCCCCAAAAGACCGCCATAATCCAAGATGCCCAGGTTTCTCCTATACCCGGAAACTTGGTTAACTTGAATTCTTGACGCCCCGAACCGTCCCGCCATTTGCGCATGATCATGATCACCTTGCCCGGGACCAGAACCAGCGATCCTCCTCCGAGACTCCTTCTCGGAGCCTTAAACAGAGATCCCGGCCAGACTGTTTGTCTGGCCGGGATCACCTGATTCGTACCCATCTACAACTACTATTCCGCGGCCATATCCCGCAGCCACTTCGCAAACACCGGGTTCAGCCGCTCGTAATACGGCTCCATCGCCGGCAAGTCCAGGATCCCGCGATACCGCAGTCCCTCCGCGATATCCGCCCGCAACACCGGTGTCGGCTCCGTCACGTTCGAGAACCACGCCTCCAGCACCCGGCTCCAGACCGCATTGAAACGGGCGATCATCCCCTTCAGCTGGTCTTTCGGCAGCTCGGTGATGCTCGTCGGTGGCCAGTCTCCCAGCCGCGGCGGAGGCCAGTGCTCCGGATCGAATCCGGGATACTCGCCCACGCCTACCAGCGTCCCCTCACGAACGCTGATCGCAACCTGACGCGGCGGCGCATACAGCCCCCGCCGTCCAAGGTCATCGTGCGCCAGCACCGCCATCGGCACCGCAATCGACTCGGCATACGCTCGCGACGGTACCGGGAATCGAGGCATGCTACCCGGGTGGTTCGGCGGGTTCTGCTCCGCAAACTGCGACGCCCGCGACATCAGGTCGTCGAGCTGGCCCGTGCGGTCGAACCCCTCACCTTCCAGTGATTCGTCCGGTGCTGCCTCAGCAAATGGAACCTCGATGGTGTCTCCGGACGCCACCACCAGGATCTCGAGCACCTCGAGCGCCTGTCCATCGTCGGAATGCCGCAGTGTTTGCGACATCGTCTTCCAGTTCTCCAGCGGCCCGAACGTGGCGATGAGCCACGCCTGCTGCTCCACATCCGAGTCGATATACACCACCGGATGCTGCTGATTCGGCCCGGCCATCATTCCACCTCCCCTTCGGCGCGAAGCCGCTCCTGCAACGCGCGGTTCTCATCGCCAATCTGCTGCAGGAAGCGGAGATCCGTCTCCAGCCGTTCCGGCGCCGGGATGTCGTTCCGCCCATGCATCGGCCGCGCGACTCGCACGTAGCCACCTTCCGGGCTGTATTCCACCTGCACCCAGTCGGTCGCGTCCGGCTGGAGCGGTTCCAGGACCTCCCGGTCGATCTTCCCGAGCATCCCGGCAATCTCCCGGTTCTCGGTCACGATGTCGATCTCCGGCTCAATTTGACCCTTTTTCGGCCGTGAGTACACGTAGTTCCACGCCTCGCCGCCGGCAGCGTCGATCAGGTCCACCTGCCACACGCGTACGGTCCCGGCCGCGGCGGCAGCCATTCGCGCCTGGACGATCGTGCCGCCCCAGGTCCCTTCGACGGACGCATTGTCGACGTCCGCCTTGCCGTCCAGATGCTCGGCGAGCGGTGTCAGGAGCTGCTCCAGATCGGCCTTCGCCCGGCGCGTGAAATACACTGCCAGGTAGGACGTACCGACCAATGCAACAATGATGACCCCGCACATGACGAGGCCGGTCACGAGATACGGATTCACACTACCTCACCAATTCCATGTGCCCGGCATGTGCGGCCGGGCGCGTACCAAACGACCTCAATAGTACGACGGGCATCGCGACGCGCGCTCCTGTACAATCCGCTTGACCGGCGCACTGACCGGCATCTCCCTAACTTTTTTGGACAACACATCATGCGGTTGAGCTGGCACTTCGGGCTTGGTCGTGAACTCGGTTTCGTCTTCTGGGCGCTCACGCTCTTCGAGGCGGCATATGGTGCATTTGCAACCATCTGGCCGCTTTGGATCGAGCATCTCGGCGCGTCCATCACCACTGTCGGCCTAATCCTCGGCATGGCCGGGGTCATCCGGCCGTTCGTGCTGCTCGGCGGGTCCTGGCTTGCCGATCGCGTCAACACGCGTAACCTGCTGATCGTCGCCCGCTCGTTCCTCGTCGCCGGCATCGTCTTCGCCGCCTTCGCCCGCACGTGGGAGTTGCTGCTGATCACGGTCGTCGCCTACAGCTTCGGCGAGCTGATCTTCCCGATCCTCCACGCCCACATCCCGGTGCATGCGGGTGACAACGTCGGACGCGCCTTCAGCCTGACCTGCACCATCGGCCCGTCCCTTGCGCTCATCGTGACCCCCGTCGTCACCAGCGCGGTCATCGACAGCTTCGGCATGCAAGGAGCACTCCTGCTCTCGGCGGGTCTCAGCACGATCGGCACGCTCTGCATCGCCGGCATGAACTTCTCCCGCGACCGTGAGCTATCCCGCTCGGATACAGCAGCCACGATCGCCGACGTCGTCCGTCACACGAACACCCGCGACATCATCGCCTTCCATGCCGTCACGGTCTTCGCGCTGGGCCTCGGATCGACGTTGCTCCCCAACTTCCTCCAGCATCAGCGTGACCTTTCACCCGGGCTCATCGCGCTCCTTGCCGGAGGCTCGGCGGTCGGCACGGCGATCTTCGGCTTTGCCAGCCTCCGAGTGACCGGCATCAGGCGCGCGCCTTTCCTCGCCGCCGCCCTGACGACAGGCTGCACGGCAACGGGTTTCCTGCTCCTCGCTCTCTCCGACCTCTTGCCGGTCATCGCCTTCGCCTTCATCCTGCGCGGCGGGTTCTTCGCCACATGGACGTTCCTCCTCACCGCGATCGGGCAGCATGCCCCGGCGAAGATCCAGAGCCGCGCGTTTGCGGTTGTCGAGATCTTCGGCGGCGGAGCCGTTTCGTTCTCACCGGTCGTGGCGTCGGTGCTGTATCGAGTAAACCCGTCGCTCCCGCTGTATATCGCGGTCTGCTTCGGCCTCGTGATGGCGGGACTTATCGTCCTGCGTTATCGCCGTGGCTTCGAACCGGAGCCGAGGATCCAGCTCGTTGCCGACCAAACTGAACCGGTTGAGGAAATGTCCGGCCTTCCTGGAGAGATGCAGCCCGAACCAGCCATTCCAGCCTGATCACCTGGACCCTAACGCCGACTCGTGCGGGCGTTCCATTCACGCCAAGGAAGGGCACTCCGGAGAGCATCTTCGTGCTACCATCTCGTTGGATTGGCCCGCCTCCCGGCGGGCAGGAAACGCCGTCTGGTCGATGCAAAACGCACCACCGAAACCACCCACGGGAGAACCCTTCATGGCTGTGGAGCCGTTGATCTACGAACTGAGCAAACCAGGGCGCCGCGCGCTTCGATTCCCGCAGCCTGACGTGCCGGAAACCGAGATTCCAGACGACCTGACACGGGACGAACTTCGCTGGCCCGAGGTCAGCGAGATCGATGTCATCCGCCACTTCACGCGCCTGAGCCAGAAGAACCACGCGATCGACATCAACATGTATCCGCTCGGGTCGTGCACCATGAAGTACAACCCGAAGATCAACGAGGAAGTCGCCCGCTATCCCGGGTTCGCCCGCCTTCACCCATACCAGCCGGAAGAGACCGCGCAAGGCGCACTCGAGCTGATGTACGAGCTTCAGGAGATGCTCGCGGAGATCGCCGGCTTCAGGGCCGTCACGCTCCAGCCTGCCGCTGGCGCGCACGGCGAGCTCACCGGCTGCCTCATCATCGACGCCTACCACAAGGAGCGCGGTGACACCGGCCGGACCAAGATGCTGATCCCGGACTCCGCGCACGGCACGAACCCCGCGACCGCCAAGATGGCCGGATTCGACGTCGTGACGGTCCCCTCCGACGATCGCGGCAACAGCGATATCGACAAGATTCGTGAGCTGATCGGGCCGGACACCGCCGGCATCATGATCACGAATCCCAACACCCTCGGCCTCTGGGACGAGCACATCGTCGAAATCATCGACCTCGTCCATGAGGCCGGCGGGCTCGTGTACAACGACGGCGCCAACTTCAACGCCATCCTCGGCATCGCCCGACCGGGCGACCTTGGCGTCGACGTGATGCACTACAACCTGCACAAGACCTTCTCCACGCCACACGGTGGGGGTGGTCCGGGCTCCGGTCCGGTCGGCGTCCGCGAGGGCCTTGAAGACTACCTGCCCGGCCCGGTCGTCACCAGGGACGACGAGGGCGATGAGGTAACCTACCGCTGGACCCAGCCGTCGAAGTCGATTGGCCGCCTCCACAGCTTCAACGGCAACTTCGGCATGCACGTCCGGGCCTACACCTACATTCGCATGCATGGCGCCGAGGGGCTTCGACAGATCAGCGAGGACGCCGTTCTCGCCGCGAACTACCTGATGGCCCGCCTCAAGGACCGCTTCGATGTCCAGTACGAGCGCTCCTGCATGCACGAGTTCGTAGTCAACGGGACCCGCCAGAAGAAGCAGGGCGTGAAGACGCTCGACATGGCCAAGCGCCTGCTCGACTTCGGCGTCCACCCGCCCACAACCTACTTCCCGCTCATCGTGCCGGAAGCACTGATGATCGAGCCGACGGAGACCGAGTCGAAGGAATCACTCGACTTCTTCGCCGACGCGATGCTCCAGATCGCCGACGAGGCCGAGAACGAGCCGGAGACTGTCACCTCCGCGCCGCACACAACCGAGTACAAGCGGCTCGACGAGGTGTCCGCGAACCGGAACCTCAACCAGCGCTGGAAGCCGGAGATGGCCGAGGAGAAGGTGCTCCAGCCTGCGTAAGGCACCCTCGAACCAATATCAGGAAAAGCGGCCCGGCAGTTTGCCGGGCCGCTTTCGATCTCTCCAGGATCGCGCCCTAATGCTGCAGCTCGCCGCGCGCGACTTCCGCGCCCAACTCCCTGATCTCTCGCATCGTCTCGTTCTCTCGCTCCCAAATCCGGTAGGCCGCCTCCGCCACATCCGCCGCGCACTCATCCGGGATGTGCACGACGCCGTTGAGATCGCCGTGCAGCAAATCACCCAGCCGCACCTTCATCCCGGAGATCGTCACCTCGTCACCAACGCTCACGCAAATCGGGTTGCCATGGGAGACCACCAGTCCGGCGCAGAAGTACTGGAAGCCGCCAAGTGCGCGTACCTCGTTCGCATCGCGCAACCCGCCATGGGTCAGGATGCCGACCGCGCCCAGCGACTTCATCCGCGTCGACATCACCTCGCCCGCATGGCAAGAGTGCAGGCGGTCCGTTCCGACGTCCTGCATGACAACCACTGCCGGCTTCGGCGCGTCGCGGAGCAGTTCGTACAACGCGTTGAAGCCGATCCCCTCCCGCCCCTCTGTCGTGCTGTCGACGGTGCAGGTCACCGCGTAGCCGACTGTTGGCGGCAGGTCCGGAAAGATGCACCTGATATCGTAGCCAACGTACCCGCTCACTCTCGGCCGGATCTCAAACGTCTCGATGGCGTTCGCGATGGTCGGGCTGTCGATGCGTCGAAGTTCGTCAATCTGTGCCGGGGTCAACAGGGCCATTGACGCGATCCTCTCTTGTGATGGTACGGCTGACGTGTCTGACCAGCATACGGTGGGTTCGGAACGACGGAAAGCTCATTCCGCGACGATCTCACCCCATCGATCCCTGATCGCCTCGGGACTCGTCGGTTCGGAGCCGAATTCCACTCCCGGTGTTCTCACCAGGCGGCGTATGGAAAAACGGCCGTCCGCCGAGGTCAGCACGATCCCGGACTCGTCCATCTCCTTCGAAGCCAGATAGAGCACCCCCGGCGCAACCTGCTCGGGCGTGAATTCCCGCTCCCCGACCTCCCGACTGAACACGCGTGTCGCCGCAACGGGAGAGATGCAATTGACATGGATATCCGTGGAGTCGAACGATCCGGCAAGCTGGTTCATGAGACCGAACACCGCTGCCTTGCTCATGCCGTATGCGACGAGGTCGTTGGGCCTGTTCGAGGGACTCAGACCGTGCCCTGAGGTCGTGAAGACGATTCGACCGTAATCCTGGCGCTCCATGATCGGGATCACTGCCTGCGTCATCCACAGAGACGACTCCGCATTGATAGCGAAGATCGACGAAAAGGTTTCGGGCGGCATCCCGGTCGTGGTGTCCCGGCGAACGATCCCGGCATTGTTCACCAGAACGTCGATGCGGCCCAGCCGATCGATCACCTCGCGCACCAGCTCGCGGCACGCGTCCGCCCTGCTGATGTCCTGGTACATGGCGATCGCGACACCACCGACCGACTCGATTTCCTGAACAACACCGTCCGCAACAGACGGGTCTCGCCCGGTGCCGTCGCGCGATACCCCGGCATCGTGCACGACCACGGTAGCGCCTCGCCGGGCGAACCCGAGTGCGTAAGCGCGGCCCAGTCCCCGGCCGGCACCGGTAACGAGAACGACCTGTCCATCGAATCGAATCTCTCCCATAGGGACTTGACTCCTCCCGGTTAAACACAGCGGGGCAGGCCTGGTGAAGCCTGCCCCGCTGTTCGTTTCGACGTGTAATGTTACTTGACGACGATGTTCACCAGGCGTCCGGGCACCGAGATCTCTTTCACGATCGTCTTCCCGGCGATCTGCGACGAGATCTTCTCGGAGGCCTTGGCGGCAGCCAATTGATCCTCCTTCGAAGCACCGTTCGCGATAACGATCTTGTCCCGGACCTTGCCGTTGATCTGGACCGGAATCTCGACCGTATCCACCGTTGCCAGCGACTCATCATACGCCGGCCACGACTGCTGGTGAACCGAGAACTCGTTGCCCAGCCGGTGCCACATCTCCTCGGCAACGTACGGCGTGCTTGGAGCCATCAGCAACGTCAGGGTCTCGACGGCTTCTCGCCATGCCGCCGTCTTCGCCACCGGCGTCTCGCGCAGCTTCATCAGCTCGTTCGTGTACTCGATCAGCGCTGCGATCATCGTATTGAACGAGAAATCGTCGATGTCCTCGGTGACCTTCCGGATCGTGCGATGCGTCAGCGAACGCAGCGCCCGCACATCGCTCTCCGGCGCCTCACCATCCAGCTGCTTGTCACCCGTTTCAGACACGATCTGGAAGGCTCGCCGGATGAACCGCTCCATGCCAGTGATGCCGCGATCGTTCCACGGTCCACCCTGCTCCCAGGGCCCCAGGAACATCAGGTGCAGGCGCAGGGCGTCGGCGCCGTGTTCGGCGACCAGCTCGTCCGGCCCGACCTGCGTGCCCCGGCTCTTGCTCATCTTCACGCCTTCGGCGGACAGGATCATGCCCTGGTTGCGCAGGCGGGTGAACGGCTCACCGTGGTCGACCAGCCCGATATCCCGCAGGACCTTGGTGAAGAACCGCGCGTACAGCAGGTGCAGGATCGCGTGCTCGATGCCGCCACAGTACAGGTCGACCGGTGTCCACTGCGCTGCTGTAGCCGGGTCGAACGGCGCCTTGTCGTAGTTCGGGCTCGTGTAGCGGAACCAGTACCACGAGGAATCCATGAAGGTGTCCATCGTGTCGGTCTCGCGCCGCGCATGGCCACCGCACGTGGGACAGGTCGTGTTCAGGAAGCCCTCGTGCGTCATTAAGGGGCTCTGGCCGGTCGGCTTGAACTCGGCGTCCAGCGGCAGCTCGACCGGCAGCTGGTCTTCAGGTACCGGTACCATGCCGCAATCGTCGCAATAGACGACCGGGATCGGCGTGCCCCAGTAGCGCTGGCGGGAGATCAGCCAGTCACGCAGGCGCCAGGTCACCTCGGCCTTGCCTCGCCCCTGCTTTTCCACCCATTCGATGACCTTTGGCTGGTCCTCGGGCATGCGCAGACCGTTCAGCGGGCCGGAATTCACGATCGTGCCCGGACCACTGTACGCCTCGGTCATCGTCTCGCCGTCCAGCGGTTCCTGACCATCGGGCTGGATCGTCGGTATGATTGGCAGGCCGAAATGCCGGGCAAACTGGAAGTCACGCTCGTCGCCCGAAGGAACCGCCATGATCGCGCCCGTGCCGTAGCCCATCAGCACGTAGTCAGCGATCCAGACCGGGATCTTCTGGTCGTTCATCGGGTTAATCGCATAGGCGCCCGTGAACACGCCGGTCTTCGGCCTGCTCTCGTCCGTCGACTGGCGCTCGATCTCCGTCTCCCGCCGCGCCTTGTCGATGTAGGCCTCAACTTCCGCACGCTGCTCGTCGGTCGTGATCTTCTGGACCAGCGGATGCTCCGGCGCCATCACCATGAACGTTGCGCCAAAGACGGTGTCGGGTCGCGTCGTGAAGACCTCCAGCGTATCGCCGGTCTCCAGCTCGAACTGCAGGCGCGCACCCTCCGAGCGACCGATCCAGTTGCGCTGCATCGTCTTCACGCGCTCGGGCCAATCGACCTTGTCCAGGTCTGCCAGCAGCTCTTCGGCGTAGTCCGTGATCCGGAAGTACCACTGCTCCAGATCGCGCTTGTAGACTTCTGCGCCACAACGCTCGCAGATGCTGCCGTCCAGGACCTGCTCGTTGGCCAGCACGGTCTGGTCATTCGGGCACCACCAGACAGCGCCACCTGAGCGGTACGCCAGGCCGCGCTCCAGCATCTTCAGGAAGATCCACTGGTTCCACTTGTAGTAATCGGGGTCCGACGTGATGACCTCGCGCGACCAGTCGATCATCGCGCCCATCATGTCGTACTGCCGCTTCATCTGCGGGATGTTGTCATAGGTCCACGTGGCCGGGTGGATATTGTTTCGGATTGCGGCGTTCTCCGCCGGCAGCCCGAAGGCGTCGAAGCCCATCGGGAACAGCACGTTGTACCCGCGCATCCGCTGCAGCCGCGCGAAGACATCCGGGATGGCGAAGGCGTACCAGTGCCCGACGTGCAGCACGCCCGACGGGTACGGGTACATCGTCAGGGAATACCACTTGGGCTTGTCACTGGAGTCATCGACCCGATAGATCGCCTTCTCGTTCCATTCCTGACGCCACTTTGGCTCGATCGCCGTGTGGTCGTAGCGGTGTGCATCTGCTTCGTGGGTTTTCGGGGTCGCTTCTGACTGGACGCTCATGGCTGTTTCCTCGTGATCATGTGGCTGGTTAAAGAAATAGACGCCTTCATCCCTGTACAGGGACGAAGGCGTCTGGCGCTTCCGCGGTACCACCCCGCTTGATCAGGTTGGTGGATGCATCCGGCGCATTCGGGTGGAGCCGAGGGGACTCGAACCCCTGACCCCCACACTGCCAGTGTGGTGCTCTCCCAGCTGAGCTACGGCCCCATGTCATCGCGCCTGGGTGCGGCCACCGTTCCGTGATCCGCTTGATACCTGATAACGGAGGTTACCCGGCGTGAGCTATTGACTTACCCACGCGGCTCCCGGACGAGTTCGGCCTCTCGTGACGCCTCTCACCACCCGGCGTCTCTCTGAAGGGCGAAGCCTACTACTTCCGTTCATCGCCTGAACACGTATGTGTCCACTCTTCAACACCGGAAAAGGTTACCCCGTTCCGGAGCCATTGAAGTATAGGAGGCCTCGTTCCAGGTGTCAATGAAACCGGCACTCATCGCCCTATCCTGTCGCGGAAGACAGCGATCTGGGCAGTGTGCTCGCGTTTGTGGCCGTAAAACTGGTAGACGATCCAGTCGTCGAGGCTGTATTCACCGCCATACCACGGTAGCGTCCCGACCTCGCTCCAGGTGCCCGCCGGAACCCGCGAGGCGATAGCTGCAACGGCCTCGTAGGCCGAGGAATACTCCTCGAGCGTCTCACGGACGGATCGAGCGTTCCTCTTCGCGACCTCTTCGTCGTTGAACGCCTCACCGCTGGCCAGATATTGCTCCAGGCGCGGCGACTCTCCATCTTCAACCAACGCCCGAAGGACGTCTTCGAGCAAGAGCTCGTAGGATGCCAGGTGCGCGATAATCTGCCGCGTCGACCAGACGCCGCAAACACCTCCCTCAGCCCAGTCCTCATCCAGGAGCCCCTCGATGGCGCCCAGCACCGTGAGGTGGCCATATCTCATGACATCGAACGGGTTCACGGCGTGACCTCCTACCCTTTGACGTACGAGAGCTTTTCCGCGACGAGCCCATCCTGCACCCGGAACACATCGACGCCGCGAACGTGACCGTCTGTCGCCGAATCCCACGTATAGCGCCACCGAACCACGCAGCGATCTCCACAGGCAAAGATCTCTTCGGCGAGGAATGTCGCATCGGGACTCCACGAGAAGAGATGTTCCCACGCCTGCCGCACGGAATCCTTGCCCTCGAAACGCTCACCATCCGGAGCCGGGTTCGTGGTGTCGAAAACGCAATCATCGGATATCAACGCCATGATCGCGTCCATATCATGGCGGTTGAATGCATCATTGAAGCGCTCGACGATCGCGAGGGTTGTCGTCTCGTTCATCTCCCGGCCACTCGTACCCTTGCTTTTGTGACGGTTGCGTCGGACCTAATCCTTCCTGTCGAAATCGTCTGTCCCGGATGGGCTAATGGTACTCGCGAATCGCCCGGCGTCGTGCTCCGGGCGTACCATCGAGCGAACGACATCGGACCGACAGGAGGAGTTCACGACATGACAGAGAGCGCATCGATGCCGACAGATGGCCTCGCGGGTCAAGTGGAAGAGATCATTGGCCGTTTCGAGCTGCTCAGTGCCGCTCGCGATACGGCGGTCAACAACGGCCGGCAGGTCGTCAGGATGGCGGCGAACGCGGTACGTGCGCTCCACAGGGGCGACGATGCGAAGGAGCTCCTGGCGGACGTCCGCTCACTCCTCGACGAGATCCGGGAGACGACGAAGCCCTATCCAAATGTCTATTGGGCCGGATATGTCCAGGACGCAATGAAGGAATACGCCGAGGCGGAGATCACGTCGGCGTTGCTCTCCGGAAACTCGATCCCCGACGCCGCGGCACTACACGTCGAGGACGCGGCCTGGCTGAACGGACTCGCGGAAGCCGCCAGCGAGTTGCGGCGAGATACGCTCGATGCCCTCCGGCGAGACGACACGGCTCGTGCCGAGGAGCTTCTGGCGCAGATGGACGCGGTCTACGCGGTGCTGGTGACGGTGGACTTCCCGGATGCGGTAACCAGCGGATTGCGGCGCACCACCGATCAATTCAGGGGCGTGCTCGAGCGGACGCGCGGTGATGTGACGATGTCCGTCAGGCAGAGCCGACTGGAGCACGCGCTGCGGGAGGCGGAACGACGGCTCGGCTAATCGAGCGCGGGCACATTCGAGAGATCGACCGGAGTCCCGGGGCCATACCCGTGCTCCTGCAACCATCCTGCGGGCATCTCCAACACGTGGGAGACGGGCACCTCGGAGCTGAACCGGGCGCGATCGACATCGGCGGTGCCGGGCGGATCGGGACAGACGCTCTCCGCCGCTCCCACGATCTGCCCTTCAGCGATCCAGATGATGTCGAGGCAGAAGCGCATACCCTTCATCCAGAACGTCTTGACCTCCTCGCGGTTGCCGACAAACAACATGCCTGTCCCGGGTTCCAAGCCGTTCCGGTACCCGAGACCGAGCGACTGTTCTGCCGGGGTGATCGCCAGGTCAACCTCGAGCGGCGTCTCCCCGACCGTGATCGCTGCGGTCGCCCGGCCCTCGGGGAGCTCCTGACGCCAAGAGGGTACGGTAACCGGCTCCTGGGCCAACGTGGAGAACGGCGCCAGCAGGAGTGCCAGAAGCGCTACGACCATGGCAGCGCAGGGGGGGTGTCGTCGCATCTCGTTTCGCATCTAGGCCTCGCTGCCAAGCAAGTCGGCGAGCCGGTTCAGCATCGCCACGGATTCCGCCACACTTTCAAGCACGACGTCGGATTCGCTGATCACCTCAGGGTGAACGTCTGCAGAGCGAATCGCGACCGCCATGGTTGCAATGCCCTCTTCATCTCGTAATCGATGGAGCGCCCGGAACCCATCGACGTCAGTCACGTCGTCACCGAGGAAGATCGCGCTCCGCAGGCCCCGCGTGCGAACGAGCTGCTCCAAAGCAGTGCCCTTGGACACGACGGCGAGCGGGCGCAACTCGACCAACATCTTCCCGCTCGACACCCGCAGGCCACGACTGGTGGCCTCCTCCTCGATGATCGGCAACAGGGTCATCCCGACCTCGACCGGATCATCGCTATTGCGGAAATGGATCGATGCGGTCAGCCGCTTGTTCTCCCAGATCATCCCGTCCGTCGAAACAACCGACTTCAGGCGCTTCTCTGTCTCGGAGAGCGCCTCCTTGATGGCCTGCTGGGCGGCGACACCCGCCTCGTGGTCCACATGCTTGCCGCCCTCGAACCACTCCAGACCATGATTGCCAACGATCGTTAGCGTCGGGACATCGACCTTGACCTGAACGTCGGCAACCGCCCGGCCGGTGATGATACCGGCGACGTCCGCCACCGCCGAGACGCGCTGAAGGGCCTCGCGCGCGCCGGGATACGGCACCGCATCCTGAGGCGTCGAAGCGATCTCGCTCAGCGTTCCGTCAAAATCGGAGAAAATGCCCCGTGGCCTACCTCGCAGGACGCTGGCACATCTCTCGGCAACATCGTCGATCCGGCTCTTCGCTTCTACGTTCAACTCTCTCGCCCCCTCGATTCGGTCAGCCGCCGTATCGGTAGATCGTGAAGTCGTTCATGGATACCCAGACATCCGTGATCACGCCGTCCACCTCGATCGCCAAGTGTGCATACACCTGCCCACGCGGAGCAGAGGGCGGTCCGAACGGATGGTTGTCGGTGCTTTGGCGGATCGTGACACCACCCTGCGCGGTGAGCTTCAAATCGCTGGAGAAGCCCGCGCGAAAGAGCGACCGGTAGACCTCACGCATGTTGATGACCGCCGGATCCAGCGTCGGGATCGTTTCCGGCGCGTCGTTCACGGCATCGATACGGGCGGTATCGGTGGAATAGAACGCCTGGGCCGTCTCGGAGAAGAAGACCCCTTCCCAGCGGACGCCGGTGGTCAGCAAGGGGCACCCGAGCCGCAGGGTGTACAGGCGCGCGTCCGGCTGCCACCGGGTCGCCTCGTCGATCGCTCGCTCGACGCCTGGCTGCAGGGTCTCGTCGACGTGTTCGAGGTCCCCGACGCGCAGTCGGCTTGTCGCGCACGGTGCGTCGGGGTCGATGCCCAGCAACGATCCCGGCGTCGAATCCTGCGCAACGACGCCGCTCAGTGGTGCAAGCGCCAGGGCGGCCAACATCAGGATGAAAACGGCTGTCTTGAAGGGGGATGTTATCTGGAATCGCGAGCGCACGATGGGGTTCCTTACGTCGTCCGGGGGTGTCATTGGGAGGAGATTATCGCCGTTCGAGCATAGCATGCGATCCTACTTCCCAATTGCCCCACTACTTCCCTTTTGTTGATATTCTTACCAGACGCGTGGCTGCGGTCCACGGGGCGAACTTCCGCGCCACAGGCCGATTTTGGCGCTGGGCTCTTGTCATATCTCAGGGAGAGATAGTCGCAGATGCAGATCTACAATTCGCAGTCACAGCAGCTGGAGCCGTTCACAAGCGAAAGCGGCAAGGTCGGCATCTATGTCTGTGGCGTGACGCCGTACGACACGACCCACCTCGGACACGCGTTCACCTTCCTCACATTCGACATCCTCGTCCGCTATTTGCGCTACAAGGGCTACGATGTCACCTATGTCCAGAACGTGACCGATATCGACGATGACATCCTGCGCAAGTCGAACGAAGTCGGCATGAACTGGATGGAGCTCGCCCAAAAGGAAACCCGGCGCTACCGCGAGGACATGCGCAATCTCAACGCGCTCGAGTTCGACCACTATGTCGCGGCCACCGAGCATATCCAGCAGGTCGTCGAGAACGTGGCTGCATTGCTCGACGCCGGCGTCGCCTATGAGGTCAATGGAAGCGTCTACTACTCCGTGGCAAAGGCGCCCGGTTTCGGCAAGCTGAGCCACCTCCCCCACGAAGAGATGCTGCCGATCGCCAACGAGCGCGGCAACAAGCCGGACGATCCGAACAAGCAGGACCCGCTCGACTTCCTCCTCTGGCAAGGAGCCATTCCCGGAGAGCCGTCATGGCCAGCGCCTTGGGGAGCTGGACGCCCCGGTTGGCATATCGAGTGCACCGCCATGTCCCGGTACTACCTCGGGGACCAAATCGATATCCACGGCGGTGGCTACGATCTCATCTTCCCGCACCACGAGGCCGAGATCGCCCAGGCGGAGTCCGTCACCGGCAAGGAGCCGTTCGTCCGCTACTGGATGCACGTCGCGATGGTCGATTACCAGGGCGAGAAGATGAGCAAGTCCCTCGGGAACCTCGTGTATACCCGTGACCTGCTGAAGGCCCACTCCGCCGATGCAATCCGGCTCTGCCTGTTCCAGCATCACTACCGATTCCCCTGGGAGTTCTTCGATGGGGACATGGACGGTTGTGACGACGCTGCCGAACACCTCCGGTCGGCGGTCAACGCGCAGGGCGGCGATGGCGCACTGCTCGACCCGGCTCCCTGGCGCGACAAGTTCCTGGCGGCACTGGACAACGACCTGGACACGCCCCGCGCGATCGATGCACTCAGCGAGCTCGCCGGCGAGATCCATGCAGCCGGTGACAGGAACATCACGGAAGCCACCTCCACGCTACGTGAGCTTGGCGGTCTCCTGGGGCTCAGTTTCCGCTAGGACCAACCCGCCTCATTCCGCTGGGGATCGCGTGGAGTGAGGCGGTTCCAGGTGGTATACTCCCCTGTCGGAGCCATGCATCGCATCGTTCCGTTTTCTGTTGTGCGTTTGCGGGGTTCGCCCCGTGACCTTTCTCCGCCGTGGCCGAGCGTATGCCGCGGTGGAAACCCGAAGGAAGGACTTTCTTTTGGACACCGTTTCCCAGCAGACCCGCGATTATGAATTGATGGCCATCCTCATCCCCGACATGGCGGAAGAGGACACCCGGACCCAGATCGAGCGCGTCAACGGCTACATCACCGCCGCCGATGGTCAGGTCACCGAGACGTTGACTGACTCCCCGTGGGGCCGCCGACGTCTGGCCTACACCATCCGGTACGAGGGCGTCGATTACCGCGACGGCTTCTACACCGTGATCCACTTCACCGCCGCTCCGGGCCGGATCGCCGACATCGAGCGCGAGCTGAAGCTGGACACCAACGTCATCCGCTACCTCCTCGTCATGGACGACCCGAAGGCCGGCGAGAAGGTCGACCCGCAGCAGCAGGCTGCCGCAGACGAGCAGGCTGAAGAACCGGCACCGACGGGCGAGCCGACCCAGGCTCCGGCCGAGCAGCCGGAAGTCGCTGACGAGTCGTCGCAGGAGGCCGCCGAGGAGACCCCGGTCGAGGCTCCAGCCAGCGGCACGGAAGCCGCCGTTGTCGAGACGGCCGAGGCGATCGAGGGCGAAGAAGAGCCGGCACCGGCTAACGGAGGCGCAGCTTCCGAAGAGGAGGCATAAATGAGCTTCGCAAAAGTCACGATTGTCGGAAACCTCGGACAAGATCCTGAAGTGCGTTACACACCGTCTGGCACGATGAACGTCCAGTTCACCATGGCGGCGGACGGGCGCAGACGGGGCGGAGAAGGTAGCGATCAGGAGGCCAACACCACCTGGTTCCGGGTTACTGCCTGGGACAAGCAAGCTGAGCGCCTTGTCACACTTATTGAGCGAGGCTACATCGCCAAGGGTCGTCAACTGTATGTGGACGGTCAGCTCGAGACGCGTCAATACACCGACCGTAATGGTCAGCCGCGCACCTCTCTCGATGTCACGCTGCACGATTTCCAGTTCGTAGGAAGCCGGCAGGACAACCAGCAGGGCGGTGGCCAGGGCAACTACGGTGGTAACCAGGGTGGCGGCTTCGGCGGCAACCAGGGTGGCTACGGTGGTGGCAACTATGGCGGCAGCAACTACGGTAACCAGGGCGGCAACTTCGACGACGAGGGCAGCGAGAGCCTGAACGACGTCCCGTTCTAGCCGTCCACCCACTTCGATCCGACACACCAAGCAGGAAACGAGATAACGACCAATGACAGATCGAGAGAACACGACAAACGAGAATCGCGAAGCCCGCGAGGGTGGCGAGCGCCGTCCGTCCCGCTTCGGCGGTGCCCAGGCGCAGCGTGAGGGCGGCGACCGCCGTCCGTCGGGCGGTGGCCCGCGCCGCGGTGGCGGCGGTGGTGGACGCTTCGGTGGCCGCCGCAAGGTCTGCCAGTTCTGCACCGACAACATCCAGCACGTGGACTACAAGGACATCGCCCGCCTGCGCCGCCATGTTGGTGAGCGCGGCAAGATCGAGCCGCGCCGCAAGCTCGGGACCTGCGCCCGGCACCAGCGCTCGGTAACTGTCGCCATCAAGCGGGCGCGCTACATCGCCCTGCTCCCCTTCACCAACAGCGCTCCCCGCGGCTAATCCTGGCCATGGGGATTGATCGGCGCGCTTCATTGGATCGTTCCCGATCCCATGGCGCGCCGATTCTCTTTGCAGTTCGTCCGGATGCCTCACCTGTCCAGTTGGGTTCACGCATCCTGCTGAAGAGAAGGTCGCAGCGTCAATGAGTGATCGAACTCCGAAACGTCCACTAAATGACCGCTCTCGCGGGCCTCGCGGGAACCGGATCCAGGCCGAGCCAACACGACGAATCAGCCGCAGCCAGCGCGAGACGATGTACCAGCGGATGCTCTACATCGGACTGGCCGCCGCGGCTGGCATCATCGTCCTGATCCTGGGTATCGGCGCGTTCTACGAATACCAGATCAAGCCCAACCAGGTGCTCGCGACGGTCAACGGCGAAGAGATCACGCGCGAAGACTATTGGCGCTACCAGAGCGTGTCACTCTACAACCAGGCGCGGACCTACGAGGACTACGCCCTCCAGGTGACCGGTCAGCAGCAGACGCAGTTCCTCACCTACGCTGCCCAGCTGGACCAGGCCCGTGAGGACGTCTGGGGCAGCACCGACGTCAGCGAAGCGACCATCAGCCAGATGATCGAGGACAAGCTGTATGTCGCCGCAGCGGAGGCCGAGGGCTTTGACGTCTCCGACGAAGAGCTCCAGACCTACGCGCTGAACAACTTCGCCCCGGCCGACCAGCCGCTCGTCACGCCGATCCCGTCGCCGACAATGATCCCCGAGCGCGCCGAGTGGGCCACCCAAACGGCTGAGGCCGCCCAGACGCAGCAAGCGCTGGCCATGGGAACGCCGGTCGGCACACCTGCCGCTCCCGGCGCAACGCCGGTTGGCACGCCGGGCGCCACGCCCGTCGGCACCCCGGGAGCGACGCCTGTAGGTACTCCCGCCAGCACACCAGACCTCGCCAACGTCCGGAACAACGCCCAGGCGGAGTACGAGCTCTTCAAGGATGAAGTCCTTGAAGAGGCCCGCATGAGCCCGGAACAGTACCTCGAGATGTTTGTCCGGCCGCAAATGGCCCGGGAAACGATTAACGCGCGCATCATCAGCGAAGTCCCGCAGTCGGCGCCGCAGGTCGAGGTTGCGCACGTGCTCGTTGGCACCGAGGATCTTGCGAACCAGGTCTACGAGCGGGTCACCACCGGCGGCGAGAGCTTCGAAGAGGTTGCACAGAGCGTCTCGATCGACACCGTGACGGCCCAGACTGGCGGCCAACTTGGATGGGTGACCGACCAGCAGCTTCCGGATGAGCTCACTGAAGCGGCGTTCAGCGCCGAGCCGGGCACCGTGGTAGGGCCGATCGAGACTGGCTATGGCTGGCACGTGATCAAGGTCATCGACAAGGACGACAACCGTCCGTTGACCGCCACGCAGTACTCGATGGCAACGGAGCAGGCCCGATCCCAGTGGCTCGAGCAGCAGCGCGAGACCTACAACGTCTCTTCGGATCACTACGATCCGACGCCGTCGCCGACCGCTGAGACCTTCGTGCCGCCCGCCGACGCACCGACACCGGTCGCCGTGACTCCGATCGCCGCGCCTGACCTGAGCGCGACACCGGTCGCCGGTCCGCAGTTCACGGCACCCGAGGCGAGCCCCGCCGCGACGCCCGCCAGTAGCGACGCGTCCCCGGCCGCCACGCCGGACGCGCAGGGCTAGGAAACGGCCGCGAATCTGAACGGGAGCGGGATGCCACGCGACATCCTGCTCCCGTTCCGCGCTACAATCGGTTGTATGTCACGAAACCCTTCACTGAATTAGCGGGTCAGTAACGAGGAGAGGAGCCGGAGATCGTGTCTTCGCAAGACGGACCGAACCGGTCACAACGCAGCCGACGGACGACCGGGCAGCAGCGCCCCGGTGACGCAAGCCGGCGCCCCAACCAATCGTGGGATATCGATCCGGCGGAGATCGACCGCTACCTCTCCGGCCGTCCGTCTCGCGCGGAAGACGCCGCCCGGCGTCCGGGTCGTGGAGAGGCAGCGGGTGATACTGCCGAGCAGCTCTCCCGGCTGCAGAACGCAGTCGGTCGACAGCCCCGGCAAGGTGACCCGGAGCAAACCGCAACGTACCGGACCCGCCAGCGACGTCCAGAGCCGCAGCCACAGCCCGCCGACTACTATGATGATGAAGGCTACGTTGACGACACGGCCTACGACGCGCCGTACACGGACGATGTCCAGTCATACGGCTACGATGATGAGCAGTGGATCGACGAGGCGCCCGCCGCTCCTCCCCGACGATCGCCCGCTGCCCGGCAACCGGCGCGCCAGCCTCGAACGTCCCGCCGACCCGAGCCGGAGCCATCACCGTATTTCACCGATGACGAGTACGATGACGAGCTCTATAACGATGACCCGTACCTTGGCTATGAGGACGACGACATCGATGTCCGGCCCACACGCCCGGCACGCCAGCGTCAGCGAGGAAACGCCTCCCGGCCAGCGATGCCGAAGATCACGATTCCGAGCTCCATCAGCCAATCTCCCATTCTTGCGGACCGCATGGCGCTGATCATGATCGGTGTTTCGCTCCTGAGCCTTGCGCTGATGGCATTCATCGTCTCCGATCGCATCAACCTTCTGGGCGATACGATCCCGACACATGTCAGCGCCAGCGGCGAGCCAGAGCAGATGCAAACGCGGGAGGCGGTCTGGAACATCCCGCTCCTCGCGGGCATGGTCATGCTGATGAATTTCGCCGCGTCATGGTTCATCTCACGCATCGACGGGTTTGCCACTCGCTTCCTCCTGGCGTCAGGGCTCCTCGTGCACTTCATTGCCTGGGTGGCCCTCATCAAGTACCTCTGGGAGTAATCGTCAGCGATCCTAACGGCGAAAGCCCCGGTGTCGATAAAGACACCGGGGCTTTTCCTTTTCTCGGGCCTATGGCAGATCTATGCTGTCGCTCGTTCGAGCGCCTGTCGTGTCAGCACACGCATCAGCTGGGCGCGATACTCCTCATCGGCATAGGGATCGCCGTTGATATCGATTCCCTCCGCTGCCTTTTCCGACGCATTCCGAATGGCATCCCCATTGACCGTGGCCCCGTTAAGGGCGTCCTCGACGGCAGACAGACGCGTCGGTTTCGATGTCGCGCCGGTGACCACAATCCTGGCCTGCTGTACCGAGCCGCTCTGGACAACCACCACAGCGGCGATTCCCGCGACCGCATACCCACTGGCAGGGTGGGAATGCTTCACGTAGGCCATTCCCGCGCTCTCAGACGGCTTCGGCAGGATCACCTCGGTAATCACCTCGGTCGGTTCGAGAGACGTCGTCCAGAGGTCGACAAAGAACTCGTCCGCGCCAATCTCCCGCTCGCCAGAGGACGACACCGCCTTGACCCGCCCGTCCAGGGCCACGAACACCGCAGTCAGGTCCGCGGCCGGGTCAGCATGCGCGATCGAGCCGCCAAACGTCCCCCGGGCGCGCACCTGCATATCGCCAACCTGGCTGATCGCTTCGGGCAGGATCGGCAGGTGTGCACGGATCCCCTCGTGAGCTGCGATGTCACGATACGTCGCCCCCGCGCCAATCCGGATCTCGTCTCCAATCTCGATCGCCTTGAGCCCGTCGATCTTGCTGATATCGACGACCTCGCCGGGCATCGCCAGCCGGAGTTTCATGGCCGGGATCAGGGAATGGCCGCCGGAAAGGATCGACGCTTCGGGGTTGGCTTCGAGGCGGGCGATGGCATCTTCGACGGAATCGGCGCGGTGGTACGCAAATGATGCGGGATACATCTTTAGCCCTCCTGACCAGCCGAGGCAGTCGCGTCGACGCTGCTACCCTCGCGCGCGACTTTCGCGACCTTCGCAGCGTGCTGCACCGCGCGAACGATGTTCTGGTAACCGGTGCAACGACAGATGTTGCCTTCGAGTCCGTGACGAATCTCTTCCTCAGTCGGATCCGGGTTGTCCCGAAGCAACGCCGCCGAAGCCATGATCATCCCGGGCGTGCAGTATCCGCACTGAAGCCCGTGCTCCTCCCAGAAACCTTCCTGGACCGGATGATAGCCATTGCCATCCGCAAGCCCCTCGACGGTCGTGACAGATGCGCCGTCGGCCTGGACGGCGAACATCGTGCATGACTTGGTCGTGACCCCGTCGACATCGACAACGCACGCGCCACACTGGCTCGTGTCGCATCCAACATGGGTTCCGGTCAGGCCAAGCTGGTTTCGGAGGAAGTGAACGAGTAGCGTTCGTGGCTCCGCGTCAGCGGAGTACGTCTGCCCGTTCACGGTCATCGAAATGCGTCGCGTCGCGTCCCCTGAACTCATCGACAACTCCTGTTCATGGCAGCGGCAAACTCACGCTTGCAAGGCCTCATGGCCGCCGCATGCGATCGTGGCTTGATGGTTCTCGTCTGTTGAGTATATCGCCGGTTGGAAAAACTGTCGTCACCCGTGCGGCGTCATGGGGTTCAGGTTTCCGAAGGGGTAACCACAATGGTTTCGATCGGTTCCTGAAGCATCTCATGGATGATCCGTGTGGTCGCCTCGGGCAGGCGGTTCCGCAGCTCACCGCTGATCATCTCCAGCTCATGGATGACCGCCGGGAAGTTGTCCACCGGCGGCTCCAGCAGCCCGACGCGCGCAACGATCTCCTCGCGGAACCACGAGCCGATCCTGCGGCGCACCCGATTCATCGACGGCGCTTCCACGCCGGCGGCCTCGACCGCCGCATCGAGCTCCTCCCGGAGCTCACGGTTGACGATCGGGACGCTCGTCACGCGATTCACCGTCTCTCGCTGCGCCCGCACCGTCTCCGCAGCGGCATCCCACTGATCGACGATGGCCCAGGCCGAATCCGCATCGATCGCGTACCGCCGTGTCCGCTCCTCGATGGCAGGGAGGTCGATCTTGTCGACCGTTTTCGGTCCGAGCAGCGGCGCAACCATATCGGACCAGCACCCGACGGCCGCACGAACGAGCCGGAAGTAATAGAGCGCGACAAGCAGGCTCGATCGCGTCTCGGGATCATAGCCATCGACGTCGGCCAGGATCGGGATCAGTCTCGCTCCCTCCAGTGGCTTCAGGAACGGCACGGGCCTGACGGGCAACAGATGGATCTGGCTGTGAGGAACCGAGACCGATCGATAGCCCTTCTTGCGACGCATCATGTAGTGCGTGAGGCTGTACTCAGGACTCAGGAACATCCCGTCCACCGGCTCGGCACGGTGATCCACGTCTCCGAGATGGGTCGTGAAGATCTCTCCGAGGTCCAGGAGCGATTGCAGCGCTTCCGCGCTCACCTGCGAGCTGCTCGCCGTCTCTACGGAGAACTTTGCATCGGCAGAAAACACGACCTCTCGCGTGTCCGACTTTCCGACAATGACGAAGTCCGGGTTCTGCAGTTTCCGTTTCGAGGCCATATGTGCCACGGCCGGGATGTCGTCAAGTCGAACGACCCGGCTGATCGTCACATTCTCGCCATCAGGCGTAGAGATGGTCGTTCCCGGCCATTCATCGAGCGCAGCCGAGGTCAGGTCGGACCACCGATCGCCGATCATGCCACTGGCCCCTCCCCGATCCGACAAGCGCATCACCGCGCGGTCGAACACCGCGGAGAGGATCGAGCCTCCCGGGAAAACGGGAGAGGAAATCGAAAGGTCCTGGGAATGTCTCGATTGCACCATGAGGTCAGGGTGTTCCTTCTTGCGTCGAACTCATGGTCAAAGTATCCGATATTGTGGTCGCGTCGTGCAGGCGCCGGAGAACGGTCGGTCCCCGCCATGCAGCAACGCCGAGCAACAGCACACCCGCCACAGACGCAGATCGCCCGACCCAATCCAGCCCCGTCACGCTGTACTCCAGCCGGACGTCCACCGCGCCAGGTGGCGCGACGATCTCCATGTACCCATCCGGGCGTCGGACGATCTCGGCGGGCGCTCCATCGACGGTCGCCGTCCATCGATCGAACCAGTTCTGCCTGACTAGGATGTTTCCATCGCCATCGTCGAAACGAGCCCGAATCTCATGGTTCCCGACCGAGATCTCGGCCGGCAGGGTGTCGCCGTTTGTCACGATCGCAGTCGGCTGGTTGACGGTGTAGACGTCCCAGGCACCGTAGGTCTCCACGAACGTCAGCCGAGGGTTGTTCCTCGCCGATTCACGAGGTGGAGCGCCGGAGGGCACCCACATGTCGCTGACTGCGACGACGCCGATCCCGTTGTCGTCGAGATATGAACCTTCGAGCGCGTCCGTGGGGTTCGGCATCCAGTAGCCGTTTGCCGGCTGGTACGGCCCGGCATGGTCGTCGTGCCAGTACCACATCCAGTCATCGTAGTAGAACCATGCGTCGGAGTACGCGGGCCCCCAAAGCTGCTGGTGCCACCAGTCATCCCGATTACCGATGACGAACATGGCTGTCCCGGCGGGCCGGACCTCTTCGCCCCGCTCGATCGCGAGCACGAAGTTGGCATGATCAGCGTTTCCGGTTGTCGAAATCTCCCGCAGCCCGACGTGCTCATCCGGAATGAACCCAAAGGGCCGAACGTGAGCCACAAGCACCACAATGGCAAGCCCGGCTAGGAGAAATGTCGGCATCCACTCGCCTTGCCATCCCTCGAGTTTGCGCGTAACGGAACCTGCTGCCCACGCCACGGCGTAGACGGCAAGCCAGATCATGAGCTGCCGCTGGTAGGGCATCAGGCGGGGTGCTTCGAGCTGTTCGACCAGGGGCGGCACGACGGACGCCGTCGCCACCCAAACGGTCAGGAGTCCGTACCCGAGCCCGGCGGCCGCCACCCCGCGTGACACATTCGAGGCTGCCCGCAACGGCAGCAGCGCGAGAATCAACCCGATCACGGCGAGGACAGCGACCGGGGCCGATACCGCTGTCGTCATGGCCGTCCAGTACTCGGACAGCGGGTCGTAGAACTCGTAATGGAGGAAGAAGTACTCCGAGTTGTACCGGAACAATGCGAGCACGACCGGCGCGGCAAGGAGGAAAGCGATACCTCCGACACCGGCGATCCGCAGTAACGCATCAGCCGCCCGGATACGGAGCGCCCGGCCATCCTGTCTCAGGACCGCGACAACGAACAATGCCAGGGCCGCGATCACGATGGCGAACAGTGACCGTGGATTCGTCACAGCGCCCCCCGCCGCCACGAGCGTGGCCAGGATGCCCATGCCGAACTCCCGGTTCAACACGAACCGGGCAAGAGAGACCGTCGCGAGGAAGGCCAGCGAGGCACCAGCGACATTTGTCACGAGGCCCCACCCGACCAGCTCCTCGTAGCCCCCATTCAGCCAGTGTCCGGGAACGGCGACATGCACGGCCGTCGCGAGCACCGCCGTCGCCGGATGCATCCGATCCCCCCGCGCCAGCAACCAGAACGTAACGGCCGGGAGAAGAAAGACGATGATCACCGCGACCTTGTGCGCGGAGAGGATCGATATCGTCCCGAAGGTCAGGCCATGGATCGCGACATCGAGCCAGGCAATCCCTAGCGGGTAGAACTCCACGGGGTACCCGCCCTGGTGTTGGCCCACCCATCGCAGCAGCTCACCGTCGCGAAGTGATTCGAGGAGGATGGCGCCGCGCGCCGCGTGGAACGGGTGGTCGACGGTGCCGTACATGTTCGGCACCGACACGGTGCCCCCTTCGACGTCGATCGACCTCGTGAGATCGAACAGACCCATCCGGGCGGCCACCCAGAGGCAGAGTCCGGTGAGGATGACGGTCCACAATGCCCACGCACGACGCGAATGACCGGGGCCGGAGGTCGACGCGCGGTTCTCACTCATGGGATGTGGCGATACCGGGTTCACGAACGGGAGCTCGGGCCGGGTCCTCGTCCGGGGTTCCGAAGAAGAGCCACAAGCCGACGACGGTGCCAACAATCATCACGACGAGCGAGATCCAGAACAGCGCCGTGATGACCGGCTGACCGGGCATCTCCGGCAGCCGGTCGGAAAAGTAGCCCCATACCTCGCGGATCGTCCGATCCTCGAAGTAGAGCCGGTTATAGCGCCAGATACGTGCTTCAACAGAGCCGAATGCAATCCAGATGAGAAAACCCAACGACGTGAGGCCGAAGACCAGCATTGGTATCTGGCGCCCCCTTCCCTCCCGGGATTCGTCGTGCTCCGTTGCCTGGACGGAGTTCTCTGGCATCGAGTCCTGTTCGGTCACTGAGGTGTACCCTTACGCGTTACAGGATGTCCTAATGCGAACGCCTGCCACTCCCGGTATGGGACGGCAGGCGTTCACGAACGTTCGAGGGAAGACTAGGCCTTATGGCCAGCCGCCATCGCCTCAGACTTGCGGCGGATCTCCTCGTGGTACTCATCGTCCGCGTTGACCGCCTCCAGATCGTACTTCCCGCCGAGAATGTTCTTGGCGGCAAGCAGGCCTGTTTCGATGGAGTGGTCCGTGTTGTTGTAGCGGAAGGAACCACCACGACCGATGAACTGAAGGTTCTCGATCGAGTTGATGTAGTTCTTCATCTTCGTCAGCGGCTCTTCGTAGCCCATGCCGTACACCGGGTAGGCCTTGGTGGCGCGCAGCGTGAAGCCGCCGATGACCTCTTCCGGCTTGACGAACTTGAGATCCTCGACGAGGTGCTTCACCGTCTGGTTCACGAGCTGCTCGTCAGTCATGTTCCAGATGTGGTCGCCCTTGGTGCAGAAGTACTCGACGACGAGCGAGGTGTACTCCTCGCCCGGGACCATCGCCGGGCTCCAGTTCTTCGGCTCGTGGAAGCGGCCGAAGAGGATGTTCTTGTCGTGGACGTAGAGCCACGTGTCGTTCGTGACCTGCGGCTTCTTGAACATCATGTTGACGGTGATGATGTCGCGGAAGTCGAGCGAGTTGGCCGCGTCGATGACATCCTGCGGGGCCGGAGGATCGGTGATCTTGCAGAGCACCGTCATCGGGATCGAGGAGATGAAGTTGTCGGCTTCCATGAGCTCGACACCGTTCTCGGTCTGGACCTCGATGCCCTTCACGCGCTTGCCGTCCAGGACGATCTTACGCACCGGATGCTTGAGCAGCACCTCGTTGCCGGCCTTCTGAACCGAGTCAGCCATGCGCTCGGAGAACCGGCCGAAGCCGTCACGCGGGTACATGAACTCGTCGATGAGGCTGACGACCTCGCCCTTGGTCGGGACAATCGCATCCTTGATGGCGGTCATCAGCGACATGCCCTTGGTCCGCTGGCTCACCCAGTCACCACTGAGCTGGTCGCAGGGTCGGCCCCAGAGCTTCTCCGAGTAGTTCTTGAAGAACAGGCTATACAGCGTCTGGCCGTACTGGTCGATGTAGCGATCCTCCATCGACTCCAGCGGCGGATTGCCGAACTTGCGGCGAAGGGTAGAGATGCCGTAATCGACGATGGCGCGGACAGCGGTAACAGGACCGACCGAGGTCAGCGCGCTTCCCGCCTTCAGCGGATAGTCGATGAACTTGCCGTCGAAGTAGATGCGGCTGATGCGGTTCACCCACAGCAGCTCTTCGGCGACGACTTCCTGGAAGAGCGCGTTGAGTTCGTCGTTCTTCGTGAACCAGCGGTGGCCGCCGATGTCGAACTTGAACTCGCCAAACTCGGTCTGCCGCCGGATCGTGCGGGCCAGGCCGCCCACAAACGGCGCGGACTCGACGACCTTGACGGGCGCGCCCGCCTTGCTCAGGACGTATGCCGAGCACAGGCCAGCAGGCCCGGCGCCCATGACAATCGTCGAGCCTACCTGGCCATTCGACGCTCCATTCATGTTCTGGCCGTTCTGCATTTCCTGACGTGTCCTTCCATCGGGCGATGATTCGCGCCCCTTCAGTGTCGATTCGTATTCGTTGGCGCGTTCGCCGCGCTCACATAAGGTGCGCGGCCAAGCAGCGCGGTCTGTATTGCGCGAATCCTTTATACCACCTCGGTACTCGGGATTGGCAGCGGCTCGTCCGCCTCCCGCCCGTCAACGACCGGCGCCGGCGATGCAGCGCACACTTCGTGCCGGGAGCATCGGAATCTAGGCGGAACGCCACGTGATGGCGTTGTTCAGGCCGAAGTTCCACACGGCCGCAACAGCCGCGCCGATCAGGTTGGCGACGAGATAGTGTACCGCCCACTCATGGTGGAGATAGGTCAGCACGCCCCAGTTGATCGCCAGTCCTCCGATGTTGATCGGGACATAGCTACGCGCGCGGGAAAGGATCCTTCCGCTCCCGCGATCATGCCAGGTCCAGATCTCGTTGAGGTAAAAGGTTACCGCCATAGAGATAAGGATCGCGAACGGGGATGCCGCCGCGACCGCCAACCCTGCCGAGCCATGTAGGACGTAGAGGAGAACCTGATTGACAAGGAAGCCAACTGCCCCAACGACAAGAAACTTCTGAAACCGTTGGAGTAGTCCCCAAATCCTGGCTGCTGGTGCTGGCCATGACTCAACAGAGATCATGCATTCCCTCAAAGCTACCCCGGAGGCCCGGGGTCGAATTCGCATTCACGTCGTAGCGCCATCGTGGATGGCGCTTGATCGTTCATTTTGGAAGTATCCCGGAGTATCGGCGATATCGGGGAGGACTGCCACTCTGGCGATGTGCCTCCCGGCTATCCATGCTACCGCATTGCCGGTGCCAAGGACGCCATAAAGAGACGGCGGGCGAGGGACCCCTCGCGTCGCCGTCTCTCTACGCACTAGCTCGCCGGCCCCGTGAGCGCCTCGTAGGCGCTGTGGAGCTGATCATCCTCGAGCTCGGAGAACTCCGCGTCGGTCAACTCGTTGTCCTGGTTGTCATCCTCGATCAGGATGAGCGACAAGGTCTGGTTGACTCCAAGCGCAACCTCGTTGACCGGCGTAATGCCTTGCTGGAAGATCTGCTCACCGCTACCGGTCAGCAACAACTCGATGCCGAGAACCGCGAGCGAGCCATCAGTGAGCTCGAACGGGAGCAGGACAGTACCGACCCCGAAAGTCGTCTCGCCATACAACTCCGCCCGGCCGCTTTCCTGGATCGCCCCCGCAACGATCTCCGCGGACGACGCCGAGTTCCCGTCTACCAGCACAACCATCGGGCCATCGAGATAGGCGCCGTTGTTGCCAACCGTCTCGGTCACACGACTGTTGCCATCGGCATCCACTCGCTGGAAGAGCGGCGTACCGTCCGGCAGGAACTGCGATGCGACGCCAAGCGCCTCGACCACCAGGCCGCCCGGGTTACCGCGCAGGTCCAGGATCAGGCCGGTCATGCCGAGCTCCTGTCCTTCCTCGAGCGCGGCGGTCAATCGGTCCGTCGCGCCGCGGGAGAACTGGTCGAGCTGGAGCCACATGACCCCGTTCGGAAGCATCACCCACGAGACCGGATTGATCTCAAGCTGCTGGCGGGTGATAGTCACCTCGTACGGTTCGTCTTCGCCGATATGGACTAACTCGATGGTGACGTCGGTCCCCTCTTCGCCACGAAGCCGGTCAATCGCCTTCGACGGATCCGTTCCCTCGATCGACTCTCCGTCAATCGAGACGATGGTGTCACCAGGCAGGATACCGGCCTCGAAAGCCGGGGAATTCTGCATCGGCGCGATGATCACCGGGAGTTCCCCGCTCGTGTCCACCGTCACGCCAATCCCGATCAGCTCGCCTTCCGACGACTGCTCGTAGGAGATCGCCTCGTCAGGATCGAGGAAGGTGGAATGGCCAGTGTCCCCTAGAGCGTCCACCATCCCGCGTGCCGCGCCATAGATGAGCTCCTCATCGCTGATCTCGTCCTGAAGCACATAGTTTTCGCGGATCGCCTCGTAGGTCTCCTCGAGTGTCTGGAATTCATCTGCCCGCGTGAGCGAGGTGGCCGCGATACCTGTCTCCACAAGCACGCGATCCAGTCCCATACCGACAAACATCGCCGCGACGACGAGAAGGCTCATGGCAATCGAGCGTGGCGCCCTCATGCCGCGTGAGCCGCGTGCGTTCGTTCCCTGTGTCTCCATGTTCCCTCCGGGTGGCCGCTTGCCACCGCGACTTTCTTTGCTACGCCTTCGTGTCGACGCGTACAACATGTGAACGCAATGACGCCGACTCAGGTTCCGCTCACCATAGAGGACTAACGGACCGCCAGATATGAAGGATCACCGCCTATCGATGCCCCTCGACAAGTGTACGTGGCTCCTCCCGATACCTGACGAACACCAGGACCATGAGAGTCCGACCGGAAGATCGCAAGCGCGCTGCCTTTATTGCATGGGGGATGGCGGAGATCAGGCGAGGACGACACAACCCCGGACGAAGGAGGCTCATCCGGGGTTGTGTCCACATGATTGCGAATACGGTTATGCCGAGCCTGTTGCGGCTCGCCGGGCAACACCGACAGGTGTCCGCCACTCCGGATGATCCTTATCCGTTCCCCGCATGACGCCCAGCAACTTCTCCTCGAGCGCCAACGTGTGAGGTCCTGTCTTCCCGTCCGCAACGGCATAATGATCGACTTCGACGATCGGGGTGATCTCGAACGCCGTGCCGCAAAGGAAGACCTCATCGGCGGTGTAGAGCTCGGTCCGGTCCACCGTCCGCTCGACGACCTCGAGGCCCCGCTCACGGGCGAGCGTCATGAGCGCATCACGGGTGATGCTCTCGAGGATGCCACTCGCGGTGTCCGGCGTGATCAGCTTGCCGTTCTTGATAAGCATGACGCACGCGCCCGGCGCCTCAGCCAGCTTGCCCTGCGGGTTCAGCAGCAGCGCCACATCGTACCCGTCGAGCTTGACCTCGTGCAGGGCAAGGTGGCCATTTCGGTAATTCGAGATGTTCTTCACTCGTGGCGGAAGGACATTGTCCGAGATGCGCGTCCACGACGACACTTTTGCGCGCGTGGTGTGCCCGGTGCACAGGTGCGTTGGTTGCGGGTTCGTCCGCACCATCAACGTGCCGCGCATCTGGCGCGGATCGAACCGTGCCGCGCCGCCGTTGTAGACGAAGGGGAAAATGTACGTGTCTTCCCGCGTATCGTTCGCCTTGAGCAGGTCGAGCGTGATCTGGACGAGATCATCGACATCCTGCTCGATCGGCAGCCGAACCATGCGGGAAGAGTCCTTCAGGCGCTGCATGTGCTCGCGCAGTCGGAAGACGTTCAGCTCTTCCTGCTCCTCGTTCCAGTAGGCACGGATGCCCTCGAAGACGCCACCCACCGCCGACCAGGCAAGGTCGGTCACGTGAACCGTTGCGTCTTCCCAGCGAACAAGGTCGCCCTTCCACCACAGATACGTCGGATGTTCGGCCATGCTGCCACCTGCTTTCATGACGGGACGCGATGATAATGTGCGCGCATTCTCTCACGACGTTGTGGAGATGGCCAGAGGCACACCATGTGCCTCTACCGGGAGATCACGGACCCCTCGACCTTGCCAAACTGGACGAACGCCAACGCGGCGGCGCCGTAGAGACCGGTATGGGCGCCAAGCGCCGAGTACTCGATGGTCATACCAGCGCGCATGTCGATAAAGGAGTGCGACGGCATGGCCAGCTTCGCGGGTCCCATGATGAGGTCACCGAGGGCCGCAACGCCACCGCCGATCACGATCATCTCGGGATCGAACATGTTGATGAAACTGCCCATCGCCGCGCCCAGCGCGCGTCCGGCACGGTCAAGCAACGCCTTCGCGGCCAGGTCTCCCCGCCGGGCAGCCTCGGCGACGATACCGGCATGGATCGGACGATCCCCGGCAATCTCGCGAAGCATGTCACCATCCGCCGTGGTCGCGATGTGCTCCGCCTCGGCCTGGATTGCCCATCCGGAAGCGAACGCCTCCAGGCAGCCGATGCTGCCACAGGTGCACCGCGGCCCATCGAGCGCCACGACCGTATGCCCGACCTCAGCACCAAGGCCGTTCTTGCCGTCGATCAGGACGCCTTCGGAGATGACCCCTCCCCCGATGCCCGTCCCGAGGGCAAGATAGACGAGGTTCTTGATGTTCCTGGCGCGACCGAACTGCACCTCGCCCAGGGCGCCGCAGTTGCCATCGTTCGCCAACGCAACGTCGCGATGGACGATGGAGGAGAGCTTCTCGACGAACGGCACATCACGCCAATCGGGCAGGTTCGGCGTGTAATGAACCACGCCGGTTCGGGGATTGAGCGGCCCCGGAGACGCAACGCCTACCGGAACATCGGCCGCGACACCGGCATCTGCTGCGACCTGGTTGATCAGGTTGCCGATGCGCCCGATGACGGCGTCAGGCCCGTCCTCCGCGCCGGTCGGAAGCTGGGTCCGGTTCTCGACCGCTCCAGATTCCCCGATCACCGCAACGCGGATGTTCGTTCCCCCGAGGTCTACCGCCAGAACGTGTTGTTCGTCCATCAATCCCTCTCTGTCCGGTCAATGTCAGGCGATCGCGGCGCCCTCTCTACAGGATATAGTCGCTGAGATCGTCATCATCGGCGATGTCATCCAGGCGCTCGGCCACATAGGCGCGGTCGATCCGCACAATCTGACCCGCCATGTCGGACGCCTCGAACGAGACATCCTCCAACACCCGCTCCATCATCGTGTGCAAGCGGCGGGCGCCGATATCCTCGACGCGCTCGTTCACGATCGTTGCCAGGTGAGCGACCTCGCGCAGGCCGTCTTCCTCCAGCTCCAACGTCACGCCTTCCGTCTCCAGGAGCGCCGTGTATTGCCGGGCAAGCGCATTCTCCGGCTGGGTCAGGATGGCGTACAGATCGTCCTCGCTCAACGACTCGAGCTCGACCCGCACCGGGAATCGCCCCTGGATCTCCGGGATCAGGTCCGCCGGGCGGGAGCGATGGAATGCACCAGCGCCGATAAAGAGGATGTGATCCGTCTTTACCGGACCGAATCGCGTCATCACCGTCGAGCCCTCGATGATCGGCAAGAGATCGCGCTGGACACCCTCGCCCGACACATCCGGGTCATTTTCACTCTCGTTCGACACCGTCTTGTCCAGCTCGTCGATGAAGACCACGCCAGTCTGCTCGACACGGACGATGGCATCGTCGATGACCTGGTTCATATCGACAAGCGAGCTGGCTTCCTGGTTGGCGAGTATCCGGCGCGCCTCACGTACCGGCACCCGCCGCCGCACCCGCCGTCGCGCAAACATCGCGTCCATGAACTCCAGCAACGGGTCCTGGTTGTCATCAGATGACACGGTGATGTCGCTGGTGCCGGGGTCGAATTCGGATTCGACGTCGACATCGATCTCGACCATCTCGTCCTCGATCTCGTTCTTCTCGAGCAGATCGAGGTAGTACGACTCCTCACCGTTCGGCGAAGACGGTTCGTCGCTCTCCCCTGCATCGCCCGCCTCCTCTCCGCCGCTGGCGAGAATGCCGGCGAGCTGGCGGGCGGCGGCGCTGGACGCCTGGTCCATGACCTCCTCGAGCCGGCGAGCGTGCATCGTGTTCACCGCAATCTCGACCAGATCCCGGATGATGGATTCCACGTCGCGCCCGACGTACCCGACTTCCGTGAACTTCGTCGCCTCCACCTTGATGAAGGGAGCGTCCACGATGCGCGCAACGCGCCGGGCAATCTCGGTCTTGCCGACACCGGTCGGGCCGATCATCAACACGTTCCGGGGCGTGATCTCCGCCCGGAGCTCCTCCGCGACCTTCTGGCGTCGGAACCGGTTCCGGAGGGCGATCGCGACGGCACGCTTCGCGTCGCCCTGCCCGATCACGTATCGATCCAGCTCGGCCACGATCTGCCTTGGCGTCATGTCACTGGCCAATGCAGTGCCGTCGTCACCCGGCGTTCTCTGGTGCCGGTCGGCAGGTTTGGCCTGGCGTGCGAGGTCAACCATCACGCCACCTCCCCTTCGCTATCCCCGTCGTCACCCGTTTGGGCACGGGCGATCTCGACGGTGAGCTCCTTGTTCGTGAAGATGCAGATCTCTTCCGTGATGCGCATTGCCTCGCGAACGATCGCCTCGGCGTCCATCTCGGTATTCGCGAGCAATGCCTTGGCGGCCGCGGTCGCGAACGGCGCGCCCGACCCGATAGCCACGACGCCATCATCCGGCTCGATGACATCACCCTCGCCGGAGATCACCAGCAGGGACGAGCCGTCGGTGACGAGAAGCTGGGCTTCGAGGCGACGCAGATACCGGTCGCTCCGCCATTCCTTCGCCAGCGCGACGGCCGCTCGGCGAAGATTTCCGTCAGTCGCCTGCAGGTGCGATTCGAATGTCCCGAAGAGGGTCAGGGCGTCGGCAACGGCGCCGGCAAAGCCCGCGACGACGTGCCCGTCATGAAGGGTGCGAAGCTTGCGCGCCTTGTGCTTGATGACAATGTCACCCATGGTGACCTGGCCGTCTCCGGCGAGCGCGACAACATCATCACGCCGGACGCCGAGGATCGTTGTTGCGTGGGGTGACCACGCCTGGTGCTGATTCATGGTGTTCCTGAACGAGCGCGGAGAATTGCCGCGCCGCATACGTATTCTTGCCGTCAAGTGTACAGCGTAATGGCCCCGGTTCCTTCGGGATTCCGGGGCCATCGCAGTCGAAAATGCGTCGTGATTTGTGGGGGCTGGTGCTAGTCACCAGCCTTGGCGAGCGCCTCGCCCTGATAGCTGCAGGAGGAGCACTTCACCTTGCTGCCACGGCTGCCAACTTCGACCAGCACGCCACCGCATTCGGGGCACGGCTGGGCGATCGGCTTGTTCCAGGAGACGAAGTCGCACTCCGGGTAGCGCTCACAGCCATAGAACTTTCGCCCCTTCTTGGATCGGCGCTCCACGACCTCGCCCTGGTGGCACGTCGGGCACTCCACACCGATCTTCGTCAGGAGCGGCTTGGAGTTCCGGCACTCCGGGAAGGCGCTGCACGCCATGAACTTCCCGAAACGTCCGAGCTTGATGACCATCGGCGCGCCGCACTTCTCGCAGACCTCGTCGGTCGGCTCGTCGCGGATCTTCACCTTCTCCATGGTCTTCTCGGCCTGCTGCAGCGACTGCGTAAACGGGCCGTAGAACTGCTTCAGCGTCGGCACCCACTCCCGCTCGCCTGAGGCGATGTCGTCGAGCTCCGACTCCATCTGCGACGTGAAATTCACGTTGAAGATGTTCGGGAAATGCTCGACCAACAGGTCGTTGACGACCAGGCCCAGCTCGGTCGGCACCAGCTTCTTCTCTTCCAGCGTGACGTAGTTGCGCGCCTGGAGCGTGGCGATGGTCGGCACGTACGTACTCGGTCGGCCGATCCCCTGCTCCTCCAGCGCCTTCACCAGCGTCGCCTCCGTGAAACGTGGCGGCGGCTGGGTGAAATGCTGCTCAGGCAGGAGCTTGATGAGATCGAGCAGCTCGCCCTCGCTGAGCTCCGGCAGCGCGCCCTTGTCCAGCTCGTCCGTTTCGCCCTCGTCACGCCCCATCTGGTAAACCGCCATCCACCCCTTGAAGGTGATGATCGAGCCGGTGGCACGGAAGACGTACGGCGCCTTACCGGCCGAGACGTCGGTCTCCGACCCGGCCAGGATGTCAACGCGGGTGTTGTCCAACCGCGCCGGCGCCATCTGGCTCGCCATGAAGCGCTGCCAGATCAGGTTGTAGAGCCGGAATTGGGGACCGGACAGCCGGGCCTTGATCGACGCGGGATCGCGCGACGGGTCCGTCGGGCGAATCGCCTCGTGCGCCTCCTGCGCGCCCTTCGATCGGGTGCGGTAGAACGGCGGCTTTTCGGGGACGTATTCGTCTCCGAACGTCCTGGCGATCACGTCCCGCGCCTGGTGCTGGACGGCGCTCGAGATATTGACCGAGTCGGTACGCATATAGGTGATCAGACCCTGGGTGCCTTCCGCACCGAGGTCCACGCCCTCGTACAGCTCCTGGGCGATCTGCATCGTCCGGCGGACGGAGAAGCCAAGCTTCCGCGACGCCTCCTGCTGCAATGTACTCGTCGTGAAAGGCGCGCCCGGATTTCGCTTCGACTGGCGCCGCTGGATGCTGTCGATCTTCCAGGTCGCGCCTTCGAGCGCCGAGACGATCGCATTCGCTTCCTCGCCGGTCTTCAGCTCTGCCTTCTTGCCGTTCACCTTCAGGATCGACGCGCGGAACATATCCGCCTTCGTCGGCTTCTTGCCGGTGATCTTCGCGAGATCGGCGTCGAGCGACCAGTATTCAACCGGCTGGAAGACCTCGATCTCCCGCTCGCGTTCGACAACGATCCGCAGCGCGGCCGACTGGACGCGACCAGCCGAGAGGCCACGTTTCACCTTCTTCCAAAGAAGGGGGCTGACGCTGTATCCCACGATCCGGTCAAGGACACGACGCGCCTGTTGAGCATCGACGAGGTCCATATCGATCTCGCGCGGGTTCTCGATCGCATTGGTGACGGCGTGCGGGGTGATTTCGTGGAACACCACGCGCTTCAACGGCTTCTGGCGGGCATCCGTCGCTTCGATGAGGTGCCACGCGATGGCCTCGCCCTCGCGGTCAGGGTCGGTTGCGAGGTAGATCTCCTTCGCGCCCTGGACGCTCGCCTTCAATTCCTTCACGACCTTCGACTTGTCGCGAGGAATGAGGTACTTCGGCTCGAAATCAGCGTCCAGGTTCACGCCCATGCTGCTCTTCGGCAGGTCACGTACGTGCCCCATCGACGCCTTGACCGTGTATCCACGACCAAGATAGCGACCAATGGTCTTCGCCTTGGCAGGAGACTCGACGATGACGAGCTTGCCACGGCCGGTGGAGGTCGATTTCTTACCGGCTGCTGACTTCTTGGTGGTTTTCTTTGGTGTCGTTGTTGTTGCCATGTACTGATTCGTCCTGGTAACCCCGACCTCGTCGTCGGGCGTAGGGGGTGTCCAACGTAATGCAACGGACGCGACCACGCCAGCGGGTATCTTGAGCACACGCCCGGTCAACGCCTGTCCGGCGAGACAAAGGGTGGCCCCGATGGTAACTGGCCGTGTGGTGCGTCCCCTTTTCAACAGTAGGAAGGGCTGTCAAGTCCTGTCAAGCAAATATTTACGCCCGGGCATAATGCTGGGCACCGGCATTCCGTACGAGCCCCTGAAGCTCGAGCATCATCAACCGACTCGAAATATCGGCGACGGTACCGTCGCACAGTTCGGCAAGATCGTCGATATGCTGCGGCATCGCGGTGAGGACGGCCAGGAGCCGCCGATCGTCATCCGAGAGCGGAAGCGACTGCTGGATCGCATCCGTGCGGCCCGTCTGGTGGATCTGCAGGTCCTCAAGGATGTCATCCGCGCTCCGCACAAGCCGCGCGCCGTCGCGAATGAGCCGATTGGTGCCCGAGCTGTTCGCCGCGTTGGCCTGACCGGGCAACGCGAAGATGTCCCGTCCCTGGTCGGCCGCAAAATCGACGGTGATCAGCGCCCCGCTTCGGTCCGGCGCCTCGATGACAACCACCCCGAGTGAGAGCCCGGAGATGATGCGGTTGCGTGGCGGGAAGTTGACGCCGTCAGGCGGCGTATCCGGCAGGTAATCCGAAAGGACCGCGCCTTGCTCCGTGATGCGCTGGGCAAGGTTGCGATGCTCGGGCGGGTAGATGCGATCCACACCGCTACCGAGAACTGCGAGCGTCCGGCCCCCGGCATCCAACGCGGCCTGATGGGCAACCCCATCCACCCCGCGTGCCAGTCCGGAAACAATCGTGACGCCCGCCCGGGCCAGGTCTCCCGCGATCCGGGCGGTCATCTCCCGCCCATACGCCGTCATACGGCGCGTGCCGACAATGGCGACTGCGGTGCGGTCGGTTTCGAGGAGTTCGCCTCTATAGTATACGACCGGAGGCGGCGCAGGGATCTCTGCCAACAGTGACGGATAGGACATGTCGACCGGCGTGGTTACAGACACACCACGGGAGCGAATATCCTGGTAGATCGCCGCGACATCCAGCTCCTCTCTCGCGCGGAGAAGCTCCTGCAGGGCGCGCTGCTCGAGGCATCGCCGGAGCTCCGGAACTGGCGCGCTCCATGCCGCTCGCAGGCTGCCAAACGACTCCACCAGGCGTCGCAGTCGCGCCGGACCGATGTAGGAAACGCGATGGAACGCGACCCAGTAGGCGCGCTCCGGGAGAGCATCGTCGCCGGGCGCCGCCGCGACGGCATCGGCACCGGATGAGGGGAGGTCGTCTGCGCTCATTTGCGAGTTCCGGATCCTTCTATACAATGACGCCACGTTACAAGGCAGCCAATCAATCCCTATCTTCCTGGAGGGAAGACATGAACCTGACGAACCCTGTAAAGGAAAAGCTTGCGGCCGGCGAACGAGTGTTCGGAGTGTTTATACCACTCCCCTCCCCGGAAATCGTCGAAATGACCGCGCTCGCGGGGTTCGACTTCGCGCTGATCGATAACGAGCATGGTCCGATCACCGCCGAATCGGCCTACCCGATGGTCCTGGCCGCGGAGGCCCGTGGCATTCCGGCGTTCGCTCGGGTCGGGCTCGGCGATCGGCAGGAGGTGCTCAAGTTCCTCGATGTCGGCGTCTCCGGCATCATGGCGCCGCGCGTAGGTACCGGCGAGGAGGCGCGAGCCGCCATCTCCTACACCAAGTACTTTTCCGCGGGCGAGCGCGGCCTGGCCGGCATGCGCACGTTCGACTTCGGCCTCAGCGGCCCGCTGACGGACTACGTAGAGCCGATCAACAATCGGGTCCTCAACATGATCCAGTTCGAGCACGTCGACACCCTGGCGCATCTGGACGACATCCTCGCCCTGGACGGAATCGACGTGCTCTTCGTCGGACCGAGCGACCTTGCCCAGTCCCTCGGGTATCCCGGGCAGCCGGCGCATCCCGACGTGACGAAAATCGCCGATGAGGTTGTGGCGAAGGCACAAGCGGCCGGCGTCAAAACCGGCACCGTCGCCTACACGCCAGAACTGGCGAAGTCGGTCGTCGATCGCGGATTCGACATGGTTGTCGCCAGCGTCGCCGGCTTGTTCGGGAACGCCGGAAAGGCGTATCTCCAGGCCTGCAAGAACTAGGGGTGACGGACACGAAAACGGCCTCGGGAGATACCTCCCGAGGCCGCTCGTCGTCCCTTTGGACGTTGCTATACGTTTGCCTTCCGCAGGGCCATAAGGACCAGCACTGCGCCGATCACGGCGACGATGATGGCGCCGATGAACCCGAAGTCGGACTCACCGAAGAGCAGCTCCCAGAGCCATCCGCCAAGGAGGCCGCCGACGACACCGACGACGATCGTGCCAATCAGGCCGCCCGGGGTTCGCCCCGGCACGAGGTACCCGGCGATCGCGCCCGCGATCAATCCAATGATGATCCAACTGAGAATACTAAAATCCATAACTCTCCCCTTCGTACATGGAACGTCCCGGGATGCATGCTGCTCCCGCTCGACTGTCCGCCAGCCGTTCTGCCCGATACATGGGCAATTGTCGTGCCACCTCTTCGGAAAAGTGGCATGCGCGAGCAGGCAAAGTACCGCGTACCTTCGCTGGTCGAACCTTGTTGTCGAACCTTGTTAAGGAAGGAAGGCGAGGTTCGTGGATGCCGGGGTCCCATATAGATGGCGTAATGGCGAGAGAAGGTGATCGTGGGAGAGCCGAATCCCGGCTCTCGTCGGCATCGGGACGTTCCGGCAGCCGCAGGGGTGCATTCCTGAAGGATTATTGGTGCATGCAGGCATTGTTCGCAGACGCGCTCTGTGCTATCGTGCCCCTCAGAATAGCGAATCAGGACGGCCTTCACATGTGGGTGCAACGGAGCGCCTTCGTCAGTGACGAAAGCTCTTCCTTGCGCTATTGTTTTCTCCGTGTGTATGCGATTATGGCGACACGTTGGCTGGAGTCGTCCGCATTCAACCCATTCATGGGACGTTGACCTGTTAGAGGTGAGAGGAGCAAGGATGGCGGCTGGATCTCAGACCACCACTTCTGCCGCAACCAGTAACCGTGATGGACAGCCGCTGCTTGAAGTGAGGAACCTCAAGACGCAGTTCTTCACGCAGGACGGAGTCGTCAAGGCAGTAGACGATCTGTCGTTCTATATCATGCCTGGCGAAACGCTCGGCGTCGTCGGCGAGTCCGGCTCTGGCAAGAGCATTACCGGACTGTCCCTGATGCGGCTCATCCCGAGCCCTCCAGGCAAGATCGTCAACGGCGAAGTCATCTTCAACGGCCAGGACGTGCTGAAGATGACCGACGAGCAGGTTCGTCACATTCGCGGTAACGAGATCGCGATGATCTTCCAGGACCCGATGACCTCGCTGAACCCGGTGCTTACGATCAACCGGCAGATCAGCGAGTCGCTCATGCTCCATATGGGCATGAACAAGGAGCAGGCAAAGGCCCGCGCCATCGAGCTCCTGAAGATGGTCGGTATCCCGAACGCCGAAGAGCGTGTCGATCAGTACCCGCACCAGTTCTCGGGCGGTATGCGCCAGCGCGTAATGATCGCCATGGCGCTGTCCTGTAACCCGAAGCTGCTGATCGCCGACGAGCCGACCACCGCGCTCGACGTGACGATTCAGGCCCAGATCCTCGACCTGATGAAGAACCTTCAGGCCGAAACGGGCGCCGGCGTGATGATGATCACCCACTCGATGGGGGTCGTTGCTGGCATGGCGGACCGCGTGCAGGTCATGTACGCCGGCCACATTGTCGAGACCGCGACGACCGACGAGATCTTCGCGAACCCGCGTCACCCGTACACCGTCGGCCTCATGAAGTCGATCCCGCGTCTGGACTCCCGGACCAAGGAGAAGCTTCAGCCGATCCGGGGCCTTCCGCCCGACCTGATCGACCTGCCGGACATGTGCCCGTTCGTCCCGCGCTGCAATTACGCGCGCGAGCAGTGCGAGCGCAAGAACCCGCCGCTGATGGAAGTCTCGCCGGGTCACTTCTCGGCGTGCTGGTTCCATAATGAGGTGAGCATCGACGACGACCAGGACAAGGTAGCCGCCAAGTTCGGCCACCCGCAGCCGTCGGACGCCACGAGCGATGCGGATCCGGATGCGCCAGATCTTGGCGTGTCGCCGGCCCATATGAGCAACGAATAATCGGGGAGGACCTCTTTCATGTCTGCCGCTGCTAATCCGCAGACGAATATCCAGCCTGGCGGCGCATCGGCCAACGACGCCGCTCCCCTGCTGGACGTCCGGAACCTCGTCATGCATTTCCCGCTGACGCAGGGCATTATCTTCCAGCGCAAGGTCGGTGCGGTCCAGGCCGTCGACGGCGTCTCCTTCCAGGTGAAGCGGGGCGAGACGCTCGGGCTCGTGGGCGAGTCCGGTTGTGGAAAGTCCACGACCGGCCGCGCGATCCTGCAGCTGTACAAGCCGACCTCCGGCGAAGTCATCTTCGACGGAACGGACCTGACCAAGCTCGATGGCAACGCGATGCGCAAGCAGCGCCGCCATCTCCAGATGGTGTTCCAGGACCCGTATGCGTCGCTCAACCCGCGCATGACGGTCGGCAACATCGTTTCGGAGCCGATGCAGATCCACAATCTCGTTCCGAAGAACGAGCGGACCGAGCGTGTGCAGGAGCTCCTGCAGACCGTGGGTCTCAACCCTTACTTCGCGAACCGCTATCCGCACGAGTTCTCGGGTGGTCAGCGACAGCGAATCGGTATCGCCCGCGCCCTCGCAGCGAACCCGGACTTCATTGTCTGCGACGAGCCGGTGTCGGCGCTCGACGTGTCCATCCAGGCGCAGGTCGTGAACCTGCTCGAAGACCTGCAGGACAAGTTGGGCCTGACCTACCTCTTCATCGCTCACGACCTCTCCGTCGTTCGCCACATCTCCGATCGCGTGGCCGTGATGTACCTCGGCAAGATCGTCGAGCTTGCTGACCGCAATGCGCTCTACGACGATCCGCTGCACCCGTACACCAAGGCTCTCCTGTCGGCGGTGCCGATCCCGGACCCGGTGATCGAGAAGCGGCGCGAGCGCATCATCCTGACGGGTGACGTTCCGAGCCCGATCAACCCGCCATCCGGTTGCCACTTCCACACGCGCTGCCCGTACGTGATGGACGTCTGCAAGCAGGTCGACCCTGTCCTTGCGGACCAGGGCGACGGCCACTTCGTGGCGTGCCACCTGTACCCCGGCTCCGGCGCATAGCCGAATCCGGTAACGTACACTTGAACGCGGGCCGGCAGGCTTCCTGCCGCCCGCGTTCGTGCGTCTGATTACCACGGAGTTCACGATGGGGACCATGCGACCAGTCGAAGACATTATCGCGATCCTCATATCGTTCGTGATCGCCGTGACCATCCATGAGTTCATGCACGCATGGACGGCGCACAAGCTGGGCGACAACACCGCTCGCGACCTTGGCCGCATTACCCTGAACCCCATGGCCCATTTCGAGCCGTTCGGGTTCCTCGGCATGGTGATGATCTCGATCGGCTGGTTTTTCATCGGCTGGGGCAAGCCCGTGCCGGTGCAGCCGGGCCGGTTCAAGGGCCGATGGGCAAAGAACCGCAAGCAGGGCATGCTCCTCGTCACGGCTGCGGGACCGCTCTCCAACGTCGCCCAGGCGCTCGTCGCGGGTGCCGCGCACCAGATCGTGATCCGGAACAACATCGAGCTTGGCGAGCTGGGGAACCTGCTCGCATGGTACGTCTCGATCAACATCCTGCTCGCGGCGTTCAATATGATCCCGGTACCCCCACTGGACGGATACCGGATCCTCACCAGTATCCTTCCGAACTTCTGGGGACCTGTGCTCGCGCCACTGGAGCGTTATGGCTTCATGATCCTCATCCTGTTCCTGTTCATCGGCAGGAGCGCTGGAGGATCGGTGATCTCCGGCATGATCGATCCGGTCCAGAACGCCCTTCGCCACCTTGTCTATATTGGCCTGCTGTAACGGATTCCCGTCATGAGTGTTGCGTATCGCGTTCGCCAGGCGGCAAGCCATGCATTTGTGGGAAACGCGCCGCCGCCTGCCCTTCCCGAAAATGCAGCGCGGCTTCTCAACGAGCCGATGACTCACCAATTCCGCATCCTTTCCCCGGCCGATCAGCGACACCTGTTGTCAGTATTCCGGTACCTGTGTGAACGAGGAGCGGACGAGGAAACGGCGACCGCCGGCCTCATCCATGACGTCGGCAAGGGCTGCATGAAGTGCCGCATCACGCTCTTCGACCGCACCGCCCATGTCCTCCTTAACCGGTTCGCGCCACGACTCTATCGGCGATTTGCGTCACGAGAGATCGCATCGGGGCGACTGCGTGGGCTCCACCGGTTGGCCAATCATCCTGAACGTGGTGCCCTGGCGGCGCAGCAGGCGGGATACAGCGATCGAGTCGTCTGGCTGGTCCGCCACCATGAGTCTGGCGGTGACCCGAACGACCCATCCCTTCGTCTGCTGCGCGAGGCAGATCACGTCGCCGGAGCACGTCCATGACTACCGCCGCACCGCCGCTGACGCTGGTCAACTACCAGACGAGACTCCCCTCGTTCGAAGGGCCGCTGGACCTGCTCCTCCGACTCATCGAACGCCAGAAGCTCGACATCACCGAGGTGTCGCTCGTCGCCGTGACCGACCAGTTCCTCGCTTTTGTTGCGGAGATGGATGACGCGTCGCTCGACGTGATCGCCGAGTTCACTTCGGTCGGGACCCGGTTGACCGTCCTGAAGAGCCGCTCGCTACTACCGAAACCGCCCGCACGCGAGGAAGACCAGGAACCCGATCCCGACGACCTCGTCGAGCAACTCCGCGCCTACAAGCGCCTCAAGGAGATCGCACAGCAGCTTGGGCAACGCCGGGACGACGATCTCATCTCGTTCGGTCACCGGGGCACAGGGCCGGTCGCGCGGAAGTCAGAAGTCGCGCCGACGAAGCTCGCTCACTACGAGCCGTCGGTGTTGGTCCGGGCAATCCGGAGGCGGCTCGCGGCGATTCCGGTCGCCGTTCAGATGATCCGCCAACGCCGGATCGTGAGCATCCGCGAGATGACCGACCGGGTGCTCGAGATGCTGGCGTCCGTCCCACGTATCCGTTTCAGCCAGGTCGTCGAGGGCTACGAAACCCGCTCGGAGACCGCAACCGCCTTCCTCGCAACACTGGTCCTCATTAGGCGACGGGCGGTCGACGCAACCCAGGACGGGATGTTCGGCGAGATCACCCTCTCCCAGGCGACGCAAGTTGCAGAGGATGCCGCCGACGACACCGACATTGAAGATGAATTCCTGAACTAGCCGAAAGACGTTGATGAGCGACGAGCATATCCACCCTAACGGACATTCGGATGAGCCCGCGTTGGGTGACCAGCTTCGCCTGCCGAAGGACATGCTGCCATCGAGCCTGCCGGATCACGAGCTCGGCGCGCTCATCGAGGCGTTGCTGCTGGTGTCGCCCGAGCCACCGACCGTCGAGGAGCTCTCGGCTGGCACGGAGCTACCTCAGGAAGAGATCGAACGGGGGCTCGCTTGGCTGGAGCAGCAGGATAGCCGTGGCTGGATCCTCCAGCGCCACGGTCGCCGCATCCAACTTGCGACCGCGCCGCGATTCGCGGAGAAGGTCCGGCTGTTCCTGGGGCTCGACCGAGAGGCGAAGCTCTCTTCGGCATCACTTGAGGTGCTCGCGCTGGTCGCCTACCAACAGCCGATCACCCGGTCCGAGATCGAGGCCGTGCGAGGCGTCGACTCGTCCGGCATCCTCGCGAAGCTCCATGCCCGTGGCCTGATCGAGCCCGTGGCCCGGCTCCAGACGGTCGGGAACCCAATCCAATACGGCACGACAGCCGAGTTCCTCAACCACTTCGGCCTCCGCTCCCTGGCCGATCTCCCCCCACTGGGCGACATCGGCGGGAAGGACGGCAAGGCCATGCTGGAGGCGGCAACGCTCGTCGAACCGGAATCTCCTGAGAGCGAAGACAAGGGTGATGAACAGGAGGCACCGTGACGGGAACGAGCCTGCCGGAACTCCGGCTACCGAATGGCATCGTCGTGCCAGCCGACGTGGTCGAAGGCTTCCTGTGGGCTGACCGGGATTCGGGGCTGGAATGGGTCCACCACCTGCCTGACAGGCTTGCGGACGTGCTGGCAGGACTCGGCATTACCCTGGCACGCGAGTTTCCCAACCACTCGATGAACCTGGTGCTCTTCGGGACCTCGAGGCACGACGGTCCAGTGGTGATCAAGACGTCCCCACCGCACGAAGAGATCACGGCGGAGATCGACGCGCTACGAATGCACGCATCGCCACGCGTCGTCAATCTCCTGCATGCCGATCCAACCTTCTCGATCATGATCCAGCGACGGATCCTGCCCGGCGACACGCTCAGGTCACATGTTGAATCCGGTCGGCTGGCCGAGCGAGACGCTGCGGAGATCGCCGCAGGTTTGATGCGGGAGTACTGGGAAATTCCCGACGACAGCCTGAAGGCGATTCACCTCGACCGGTGGTTCCGGTCCCTATATGCCTATCGCGATCGTCATCCAGATGGAAGCGGGCGCCTCGAAGCCAGGAACGTCGAGCTGGCCATTGTCCAGGCCGACGAGTTGCTCGCGTCACAACGAGAACAGGTCACGGTCCACGGCGACCTGCACCATGACAACATCCTCCTGGACGCCGAGCACGGCTGGACGATTATCGACCCCAAGGGTCTGGTCGGCGAACGCGGCTACGACATCGGTCAATGGATGATCAATCCGCCCGGCGTCCACCGGAATCCGAACCTCGCCGAGCTCACCGATCACCGGCTCGACTGGTTCTCGGACTTCCTGGGAATCGAGCGGCGCCGCTTGTGGCAATGGGCGATGGTCCAGACGGTCCTGAGCGACTGCTGGAACCTGGAAGGCAACGAGAACGCAGAACTCTTCGCCCAGCCCGTCGCATCGATCCTTGCCGCCATGCCGGAGGCGAGTGGATCCTGACAAAGTGAGTGCCGGGGCAGGAACGACGTCATCGATTCAAATGATGAAGGTGAAGTTCGACTTAGGCGAGACTGCCGGCAAGGGCTCGAACGCGCTCAACAGTCTCCTGGAAAACGTCGACGGCCTGGTCGATCTCGGCCATAGAGTTCCCGCGGCCAACCGTGAGGCGCAGACTCGCACGGGCATCCTCTTCGGACAAGCCACAGGCGAGCAGTACGTGACTCGGCTCGGAGTTCCCCGTGGTGCATGCGCTCCCGGCCGAGGCCGAAACACCCTGCATATCGAGGCTCAGCAGCACCGTCTCGCCCTGGACACCGTCGATGGTGATGTTCAGGTTGTTGGGCAATCGGGCAGCGCCCGGCTCGGGACCGTTCAAACGAACGTTGGGGATTCGCTCCTGCATGCGAGCCCAAAGCGCGTCTCGAAGCTCCGCGCAGAACGCATTGTACGCATCGCGCGACCTGTCCGCCCGCACGAGCGCCTCGGCCATGCCAACGATGAGCGGAACGTTCTCGGTCCCGCCTCGCCGGCCTGACTCCTGACCACCGCCGTTCTGCTGGAACTCGATCTGCGTGCCCTTGCGGAGATAGAAAATCCCGACGCCCTTCGGCCCGTAGAACTTGTGCGCCGAGAGCGACAACATATCGACGTTCAGGTCATAGACCTTCAGCGGCAGAACTCCGGCCGCCTGGACCGCATCGGTGTGGAAGGAAATTCCCCTCGCCCGAGCAATGGCCCCAATCTCCGCAACCGGCTGGATCGTGCCGATCTCGTTGTTGGCGTACATGATGGAGATGAGGCATGTGTCCGGCTCGATGGAGCTCTCGACGTCCGAGGGATCCACCCGCCCCTCCTGGTCCACCGGTACCCGCGTCACCCGAAACCCCATCTTCTCCAACGCGTCCGCCGCGTGCAGGACCGCATGGTGCTCGACGGCGCTGGTGATGATGTGAGGAGCCGGCCCGTCAGGGTTGCGGAACCGCGCCGACCACGCGACACCTTTCAGCGCGAGACCGTTGCTCTCCGTCGCTCCACTCGTGAAGATGATCTCCGACGGGCGGCAACCCAGGACCCCGGCAACCTGCGAACGGGCGCGATCGAGCGCCGCGCGCGCATCCTGCCCGACGCGGTAGATGCTGGACGGGTTCCCGAACTGCTGGGTGAAATACGGCAGCATCGCCTGCACAACCGCCGGATCGGTGGGCGTTGTCGCGGCGTGGTCAAGATAGATCGATTCGTGGCCGTACGACATCGAACGGTGGTCCTTGTGTCATGTGTGCGGGGATAGAGAGACCTACTGGACCTCGACGTACTTGGCGTCGCGCGGCTCTGCACCTGACCTTGGCTTGGTCATCAGGTCCGCCAGCGTGGTGGAATCCAGCGCATCGACGATCGAGTCACGGACCTTCAGCCACACCGGGCGGGTCTCGCATCCCTCGATCAGGGGGCAGGTCTGGTCGGCCTGGTCTTCCGAGACGCACTCCATGGGCGCGACGGGGCCTTCCATGACGCGATACACGTCACCGACGCGGATCTCTTCCGGAGAGCGGGAAAGGAGGTAGCCACCGCGCGCGCCACGTCGGCTCTTGACGAGCTCTGCACGCCGAAGCGGGGCGATCAGTTGTTCCAGGTAGGCGGGCGGGATGTTGGACTCCCGTGCGATTTCGGCAATCGACATTGGGCCATCACCATAGCGATGCGCCAACGCGACCATCGCGCGCATCCCATATTCTCCCCTTGTCGACACCTTCATTGATGGGCACTCCTGTCGGGATGCTTTCTTCCCTGTAGTTACTGTAGCCGCTGGCGACCAATTGTCAAGGAAGCACCCCCTCAGCGCCGGCGTTTTCGCCGGAAATTGGCGGATATGGCGTCACGCCACTCCTCGCTCAGTGTCCACTCCCGTTCCTGCAAACCGGGTGCCATCTGGCGATAGAGACCGACGAACCGCTCGGCCGTGAAAATCCCCCGGTACATGCCGTCTTCCGTCACGGGAACGGCCCACCGCTGCATCGCATTCATCTTCTGCTGCACGTCGTACACCGAATCGTCGACGTCCGCGATGTAGACCGAGCGATCCATGACATCGGCAACCACGCGACCGGCAACACCACCCTGCAGGCCATCGAGGAGTTGGGAGCGCCAGAGCATGCCCACGACCCTCCCCCTGCTTGTCACTACCATATCGCGCGGACCACCACGCAACGCGAACGTGAGCGGGTCATGCGGGGAAATGCCTCCCATGTCCCAGAGCGCGTACTGCCCAACGCGGAGATTCCGCATCTGCGTCTCGATCCGGACCATCCGGGATTCAGCCCGCGCCGCGAAGATAATGAACAGTCCGAAGATTGGCAGGAGCAGGTCGCGCTGCCAGATACCCAGCAGGACGAACACGACCGCGACTGCAATCCCGAGCCGTGTCGCGATCGACGTTGCGTCGCGCCGCCCGAGCTTCGGGGTCATCGCCGCGCGAAGCACCCGTCCGCCGTCCAGGGGAAACGCTGGCAGCAGGTTGAACACCATCAACCCGAGGTTCAGCACCCCGATCGCGGCGAACATCGACGGGACGTCGAGACGCCGGAACCGGTCCCCCGCCGCGAACCAGGACTCCGGCCCGCCGATCACGCCGATCAGGAGCAACACGGGAAGGAGCAGCATGAAGATCGCGAGGTTCATTCCCGGTCCGGCCAGCGCGATCAGCAGCTCGTTTCGTGGCGTCGCCGGCATCTGCTCGATCCGCGCCACGCCGCTGAACGGCCAAAGGGTGATATCGAGGACCTGGATCCCGACTTCCCGGGCCATGATGCAATGACCGAGCTCGTGCACGAGCACGGAGAGGAACACGAGAAGGACCAGCGCCAGCCCCAGCAGGAACGGCACGATTCCGCCGTGCTCACCCGTGCCCCAGTAGATGAAGGCAAAGACGAACACCAGCGCGAATGTTGGATGGACGTTGACATCGACGCCGAGTATGCGCCCGATGCGCAGGGGCCGGATCATCCGGGTGGAGTTCCTCCAGAAAAAGGTGCGCCGCCATGCCGGATTGAAAGAAGGAGGCACGTAACGTGCATCAATGATACCGAATCCTCTCGTCCCTCGTCTTTCCGCTTCGTGAGAAAAATCGCGAAATATAGCAAGATTCTTGCCACGGATTGAAACTGGCCCTATACTGTGGACAGATATGACAGCGAATCGGGAGATGCCGCCCGCCTTTGGGCCCGGCATTCCGCATTCACCCACCGGGTGTGGCTCAGGAGCGCGCGAATGGCATGGATGGAAGCGGGATTCGAATACGGACAGGAGATGCGGCAATGGGTGTCCCCCAGCCTCATCGAGGCGAACTACATCCTCAGCCTGTCCCAGCAGGAGCTGCAGGCGGTCATTGAGACGGAGATGGCCCAGAACCCGGCGCTGGAGCTGGATGACCGGCCCACCTGCCCCGCGTGCGAGAGCGTCCTGGAAGGCCGATTCTGCCCCGTTTGCCGGGAGACGCCGGAGCGCCAGGTCGAGCCCGATTCCTACGACTCGATGGATGACTACGAGCCACCCCTCTCGTCAACCGCCACGCGGGAAGAGGATCCCGATTTCGACCCCATGACGCTCGTCGCCTCCAGCGAATCGGTGCTGGAGCGCATCCTTGCAGACGCCCGGATGTCGCTCAACGAGACAGAGCATGGCATCGCGACGTTCATCGTGGAGTCATTGGACGAGCGCGGGTTCCTCACCATGTCGGTTCAGGAGATGGCTTCCGTCCTCGGTTTCGAGGAAGAGACGATCGAGTCGGTACTGGAGGTCATCCAGGACGTCGCTCCGGTCGGCGCAGGGGCTCGCGACCTTCGCGAATGCCTCCTCCTCCAGATCGACTACCTCGAGCATGCCGGTCACCCGGTTCCGGACCACACCCGAACTATCGTCGACTCGTATCTCAACGAGTTCGGTGCCCACAAGTTCGGCCAGATCACCCGTGCCCTTGGCATCTCCGGCGACGAACTGGAGGCGGTGCGGGACTTCATCCGCGAGCACCTCAACCCCTTCCCGCTCCAGTCTGACCAGGTCAGGTCATGGCGCACACCGACGGATTCCCGCTTTGTGGCACCCGACGTGGTGATCGACTTCCGGGACGATGAATTGACCGTCGAGGTGGTTAACAACAAGTTCTTCCATCTCCGGACGAATGCGCTCTACGACCAGCTCTCGAACGAGTTCTCCCGCAAGCGAGGAAAGGGTTCGCTGAAGGAACGACTTGCGGCGCGAAACGCCCAGTTCACCGATGACGAGGATTCGGCTCCGGTCGAGCGAGTCGAGATCGACCCGCAGACGCTGTCGCAAACCTCCAAGGATGACAAGCAGCACGTCCGCCAGTACACCAACCGCGCCAAGATGTTCATGATGAACATCCAGCAACGTCGCGACACGCTGCTGCGTATCAGCGAGTGCATCTGCGAGTTGCAGGAGAACTTCCTGCGCGGTGGTGTCCGGGAACTGCGCCCACTGACCCGCGCCCTGGTGGCGCAGCAGGTCGGCGTCCACGAGTCGACGGTCAGCCGGGCGACCGCGAATAAGTACGTGATGCTCCCCAACAAGAAAGTCATTCCGTTCAGCGACTTCTTCACGCCATCCCTGAGCACCAAGGACATCATCAAGGAGATCATCGAGCGCGAATCGAAGAAGGGCGAGCCGTTGACGGACCGGAAGATCTGCGACCTGTTGATGGAAGACGGCATCCGGATCGCTCGCCGAACGGTCGCCAAGTACCGGGCCGAACTGGGAATTCTCCCTTCCACCATGCGGTAGGCGTCGTAGACGCGCCGCAGCTGGCATAGCGAATCAGGTACGGGACGCGCCCGGCTTACAAGTGACGAAAATCACTCGCCCTCGTCTTCCTGTTCCTGCTCTTGCTGGTGTTGTCTCCAGCGATTGCTCTGGCGCCAACCAAAGGTCGCGTTTTGCACCGCCTCGGAGTCCTCGAGGCCGGCACCGATCGCTCCGGCGATGGTCGCAACCGACGACGTCACCCACGCGATCCGCACGTAGTTGATCGGCGTGACCTCCTGCCCGATCGTAGTTTCAAGCATGCCCGTCGGGATGTAGATGATCGCGGCCACCAGCAACAGAACGAAGATTACAGCGTAATAGAACACCACGCCTGTCGCGATCGTCAGCAGGGTAGCCGCGTTGTACAGCGACCGCAGGTAGCCACTGATGTCCCGATCTTTTGGCTCCCACAGCCGGTGAGACAGGATGATCCATCCAACCAGGAAGGACATCGCGACGATCATCAGCGTGATGAGCCGTCCATATCCATAGGCGTTCCCGATCTCCCAGAGTGTCGTGAAGATCAGGCCATACCCACCGGTCGCGAACGCGGTCGCCACCGTGGTCTTGAAGCTGGGAAACAATCGCCACGGGCGGTTTGCGTAAACCATCCCCGTCAGGAGGTAGATGTGCCCCTTGAGCGGCGGAGCCGTGTAGCGGAGATTGCGCTCCTCGTCCTCATCGACGTAGCCGCGCGTCGCGTCCGACTCCTTCACGAATCGTGACGAGGCATCCTCCGAGATGGTGCCCCGGTAGAGATCATCCATGACCTCCAGGATCATCTTCTGCGCCTTACGCCGGACACCAAAAGTTCCCAACGGGGGAAGGGAGATCACCGCCACGTCGAGCCCGCCGCCGGTACGCGCGAGGATGATCCGATCGTCCTGGCGAATGGGCAGGTCGGTCAGCGAGATCGCGTAGTCCCATTGGTACCGAGCCTTTTTCTCCGCAATCTCGACCAGGACATCCGATATAGCGACATTACTGCCGGTCAACGGATCCACAACGATCTCGATCTTCCATTCCAGCGTGCTGTCGATCGCTCGCTGGAGCGCTTCCGGTAGCGTCCGCAGGAGGTCTTCCGCCAGTCGCTCGCTGAAGCCAGGGCTCACCAGCAAGCCGACGGCCCGTACGCGTTGCTCGTCGATGCTCGTTGCGTCGGGGTTTGAGTGTTCGGGGTCTGTCATGGCGGGCGGCGGATTCTCCTTTGCCGAACGGGTATTCAGGGTGTCACTGATCCCGTCACCCGCAAAGGGAGTGCCCTGCTTGGATTACGTCGACGAAATGGGTATAGAAGGCGAGACCGGGGTCACCCTACCCCGCGCCTCCAGGGGGTCAGGATGCTGGAAGATCGGCACCAGCGGGGCGGACCGCGGGCGTGGCCGCTGGCGTGGCGGAATTACGCGCGGCAGGAGACGGAGCCGGATTCTCCGCAGTGTCTTCCCCTACTGGACGTCCGCGTACCGGGGTGGAAACGGGGCTGGCCTCGATCGCGCTCGGCGGTTCATCAGTTGCGCCACCGGGCAACTCCAGTGACCAGCCGCCAACAAGGGCTGCGATACCGACAGTCGCTGCCAAGGTGAGGATGATGATGATCGCCGCGGTTCGTCGGACCGATGCCCGGTACATTCGCCCTCCGTTGATTCTTGCTCTCCCAGGGTGATCGCATCCCGGCAGGACCAGGACACGTCACCCACCAGCGTATTCGCGTAGGTCGCTCCCCTATGATGAACGAACCCAATGAGCCCGCTTGACCGTAACGAAACGATACCGTCGCTTCCGAGTCTATTCCGCCCAAGCGATTACGTCTACTTCCCTGCGGGGAGGCGGCATTTGGTCGATTCCCGCGCAACCACATGGACCATGCCTATCGACTGCGCATAGCGTCGACGCCCCTTATCCGAAGTGGGAGCGACGTGCGTGAACCCGTCCCAGGTGCTACAATTGCCGACGCACCGGTGACAGGTGGAGTCGTTGAAACGACGAAGCGGTCCCATCCACGTGCCCATATGCGCCCGTAGCTCAGGGGATAGAGCGATTGCCTCCGGAGCAATAGGCCGCAGGTTCGAATCCTGCCGGGCGTACCAATGAAGATGCGGTCACTCAATACGAGTGGCCGTTTCTTTTTTTTCGCCCCTCGCCTCTCGCCAGCCAACGACTTCACGGATAGAATGCCCGCATTCCGGCACTCCGCCCCGAGAAAGGAAATACGTCATGGCGAACGACGTCGCGATCGTCACAGGAGCCGCGAGAGGGATTGGGCGTGCGATCGCACAGCGCCTTCACGACGACGGCATGGTCGTCATCATCGCTGATATTGACAACGCAGCCGCCCGGTCAGCGGCATCAGAGATCGGCGAACGCGCCCAGCCGCAACATCTCGACGTGACAAGTGAAGACAGCTGGACTGCACTCCTCGCCGACGTATCGGTTTGCCACGGCACGGTCTCGGTCCTTGTCAACTGCGCCGGGATCGCCGGCCGCTCCGCACCGTCATGGGAGCTTACGCCTGCGGAATGGCGCCAGGTTATCGACATTGACTTGACCGGCGTCTATCTCGGCTGCCGCGCGGTGCTTCCGTCCATGCTGGAGGCCGCCTATGGCCGGATCGTCAATATCGCATCGATCGCCGGCAAGGAAGGCAACCCGAACGCCAGCCCCTACTCCGCCGCCAAGGCCGGGGTCATCGGACTCACCAAATCCATCGCCAAGGAGGTCGCGACCAAAGGCATCCTTGTCAATGCGGTCACTCCGGCAGTCATCGAGACCGATATCCTCAAGCAGGTGTCGCCCCAGCACGTGGAGTACATGGTCAGCCGGATCCCGATGGGCCGCGTCGGCCAACCGGAAGAGGTCGCCGCGCTGGTGAGCTTCCTGTGCTCTCGGGAAGTCTCATTCTCGACCGGCGCGGTCTTCGACATCTCGGGTGGCCGGGCAACTTACTGACAAAATTCCTCAATCGAACGCCAACAGGGCGGCACTCAAAAGGTGCCGCCCTGTCCTCGAGTTCTGTTTCCATCCGATCTGGGTCGTCAGAGCGGTCACCCGGACCATGCGCTGACAAGAATCAATGCCACTCGGCGTCTTCCCACGTCGCCATCGCCAGGTCGTCGTCCACGAAAGTATCGACCGCCGATGGGTCACGTTGTGGCATGTTTGCGGGCCATGGCAGGTGTACGACGACCAGGTGCGTGTTGGCGTCATCCTTGACTGGATGAACCTGGATCGATGACGCATCTGACAGGACGAGCTTGAGCGGTTCTTCGATGACAGCGTTCATTCAAGTCTCCGTTTCCAGTAGGTCCGGGAATGCCTCCCCGGATCCTGGAGCATTTTGGCGGAAGCCCTATCGTGGCCGGATATTCTGGTTGAGCCGGAAGAGGTTTTCCGGATCGTACGCCCGCTTGACCTCTTGCAGGCGATCATAGGTCCGTCCCGGATACGCCTGGCGAACCCGCTCGTTGCCCTCCTCCTCCAGGAAGTTCACGTACACGCCCTCCCCCTCCGGGCGAAGGACATCCCAGAGCGAGGCAGTCCACGCTTCGTGCGGAGCACGATCCTCGTCGGGATCGAGCCAGACACCGATGACGGCGACGAAATACTGTCGGTCGCGATGCGCGAAGGCGGTCGCATCCGCCTCGACACGACCAAACGCACCGCCGAGACCGCGTAGCTGGACAAGGCTGTAGGGCGAGCTCGGGTAGCCCACCGCGTCCAGGATCGCCTGAACGGATGTGTCGCTCAGGTCGTCCGCGAACATCATCCGGATCGAAGCCTGATGCGGCTCGGTCAGGTGCTCCGTGAAACGGTAGATTGCCGGGTATGGCATCGGCGCGATCGCATCCGCAACGGGCGTTGCCAACGACCGCAACGGCGCGATGGCTCGCTGACCTTCCTCCAGGTCGCCACACCAGGTCGTGAGGACGGAGAGCACAAGCTCGCCGACCCGATCTTCTGGCACGTACGGCGCTGGCGGAGCAAGCATCACGTTAGCGATCAGCGTGAGCTCCTCGGGCGCCGAGACCGCGTAGTCGAGGTATCCGCGAATGACCTCGGGCGTAGCCGGTAGAAGCAGGTCTCCGCCCAGGATGTGATCAACCGGCGCAAGCCTGAACGTGAACTCCGTGATGATGCCGAAATTTCCACCCCCGCCACGGATGCCCCAGAACAGGTCAGGATGCTCGCGCTCGCTTGCGGTGACGACACGACCATCCGCCATCACGACCTCGGCCGAGAGGAGATTGTCGATGGCCAAACCGTATTTGCGGACCATGAACCCGATCCCGCCCCCGGTCGTCAGGCCACCGATGCCGACCGACTGCGTGTCGCCGGTCGAGAGCGCAAGGCCATGCTCGTGCGCAGGGCCGGCAAGGTCGAACGAGGTCGCCCCGGCCTGCACGCGGGCGGTCCCGGTAACCGGGTCGACGGTGACCTGCTTCATGCGTGAGAAGTCCACCACGATCGCATCATCGGCGACGCTGTACCCGGCAAGCGAATGACCGCCGCTCCGGACAGCGACCAGTACACCGTGCCGCCGCGCAAAGTTCACCGCCTCGACGACGTCTTCCGCACACTTCACTCGAACCACCGCCAGCGGAAACCGGCTGCTGTCGTACAGGGTTGCCCTTGCATCGTCGTAGTTCGCGTGCTCCGCCGTGATCAGCTCGCCTTTCAGGCGAGCTCGTAGTGTCTGCAGGTCGGCCGTTACCGTCCCAGGTGCCCCTGAATCCAACGTTGTGATTGCCATAGATGTCTCCGGAATGAAGAGCAAGCTCGAACGTGAAAATGCGGTCCCGCTGGCGCCGTTTTGGCTGAATCCGTCATGAATCATTGGTGAATGGATCACTGGTGCGAAAGTCGATCCCATACTTCGGCGCGACGGCCAGCACACGCGCCATGTCTGGCTCCCAGGGCGGTCGATCGGCGGGGTCGCCGATGTCGTCCATGAACTCATCGTGCACAACACCGGGCGTCACAATGATGAGCATCCGTCCGGGATCAACGCCCACATTCACGACGGCGTGCGTCGTCCCACGGGGAACATGCACAAACGCTCCCGGCCCAGCCTCGAACTCATCGCCTTCGACCAGGAAGCGGTATCGCCCTTCCAGGACATAGAACCCCTCGTCGTCGTATCGCTGGCGATGCGGCGGCACCCCTCCGGAGACCGGTGTCTCCGTCTCGTACAGCGCATACGCCCCACCGGTTTCCGAAGCAGCGGCCTTGATGGTGACCAAATCGGTGATCACTCGCATCTGTCTGCCGACCTCAAGTCCTTGCTTCGACCGGGCGGCAGGGGCGCTTTCCATGCTTGACCTCCTGATCGTTTTGGTCCGCTCGTCGGGACCACCTGCAATCAGTCTGTCGACCCCGAGGCATCTCCAACATGCACGGCCCTCACACACTCGTCGTTCAGTTCTCCAACACCGTACGCACCATTCGAGAGATCGGCCGGTGAACCTGCTACGATGCGTATGCCAACCGTATCCATGGCAGGGACTTCGGGTCTTCAACGCAGCGGAAGCCTTTGGACTCGTCGACCTCGAGGGCGCCATCGTGTCATCCAATGAACCGGGATTCGGCCACCACCTTCGCCAGCTCCGCGAAGCGGCGGGATACTCGCAGGAAGCCCTCGCCGAGCGCGCGGGATTGTCCCCAAACGCGATCAGCGCGCTGGAGCGCGGCGAGCGCAAACGCCCTTATCCGGACACGCTCCGCCGGCTCGCGGAGGCGCTGGGGCTCGATGATGCGCAGCGAACGCGGCTTGCATCCTCCATCTCACGGGCGCCAACCAAGCCGAAGCCGGTCACCCCAGCCCCGGACACGCCTGCTGTCTACGCCGAACTCCCGGGAGAGCTCACGCCGCTGATAGGACGCGAGCGAGAGATCGAGGTCATCAAACACCTCGTGACCCACTCGCCCGGCCGGTTGTTGACGCTGACCGGCGTTGGCGGGGTTGGCAAGACACGCCTCGCGCTACACATCGCACGCGAGGTCGGTTCGGAATTTCCCGACGGCGTGCTCTGGGTGGAGCTTGCTCCCCTCACCGATCCGGATCAGGTCATGCCGGAAATCGCCCGTGTTGCCGGGCTCACGAACCGGTTCGCCGGCGACCCGGCAGACATCGCGCATGCTCACCTGCGCGACAAGAACATGCTCCTGGCGCTCGACAATTTCGAGCACCTCCCGGACGCCGCGACGTCCATGGCCGCCCTGCTCCGCGCATGTCCCAATCTGGTCATGCTGGTCACCAGCCGTGCGCCGCTCAACGTCCGGGGTGAGCAGGAATACGTCGTTCCGCCGCTCGAGATTCCCGCCGAAGGCCATGACCACGGCCCGGCGGATATCGACGACACACCCTCGACGCAGCTGTTCACCTGGCTTGCGAAACAACGAGACCCTGGTTTGCAGCTCGACGAAAGCACTGCCCCGACGATTGCCGCGATTTGCCATCGACTGGATGGCCTGCCACTCGCATTGGAACTCGCGGCCCCGAAACTGAAGCTCCTGGGACCCGCAGGCCTCCTTTCGCGGCTCGAGCGAGCGCTCCCGATCCTCACGGGCGGCGCGCGCGATCTGCCGGCCCGACACCGCACGATGGAAGCGGCCATCGGATGGAGTTACACCCTGCTTCGACCTCAGGAGCAGGCATTGTTTCGCCGCCTTTCGGTCTTCTCGGGTGGATGGACGCTCGAGGCCGCGGAGGCGGTGATAGGTCCAGGCAGCGACGACGTCGCCGATCCGCTCGAGGGAATGTCCTCGCTGGTAGAACAAAGCATGATCCGGCGAGTGCCGCACGAAGGCGCATCACCGCGCTTCACCATGCTCGAAACCTTGCGAGAGTTTGGCCTCCACCAGTTGGAGCTCTCCGGAGAGCTCGAGAACGCCCGGCGAGCACATTTGCGATGGAGTGTTCATCTGGCCGAAGCCGCGGAGAACGGTCTCGCCGGCCAGGATCAAGCCGGCTGGCTCCGCCTGGTCGAATCCGAGTTGGACAACGTCCGGGCCGCCCTCGCCTGGAACGGAAGCGAGGTCACCGAGGCTCAACTGTGCCTTGCCGGCTCCCTGTGGCGCTTCTGGTGGTGGCGTGGCTACCTCATCGAAGGCCGGAGTTGGCTCTCGCAGGTGCTCGATCGGCCTGGATCGGCTCTATCAGGTGGACGTGCCAGGGCACTTATGGCCGAGGGAATCCTCGCCTGGGCGCAAGCCGACTATCCCGAGGCCGTTCGGTCCCTGGAAGAGTGCATCGGGATCCGTCGTGACACGAGAGATATTCGCGGCCTCGCGTCAGCGCTGAACATCCTTGGCCTGGTCGCCACCAGCCAATGCGACTTTGAGCAGGCACAATGCACCCTGGAAGAAGCGCTCGCTCTTAATCGTGAGGTTGGTGACGAAATCGGTGTCGCCAACGTCACCAGCAATCTCGGCAACATCGCTCGCGATCGCGGAGAGTTCGAGCGCGCGGAGGCCCTCTTCAAGGAGGGCATGGAGATTTACCGGAAGCTGGGACATTCTCGCGGCATCGCCAACGCGCTTCACAATCTCGGACGCGTCTCCCGCGATCTGGGACACAGCTCCAGGGCGATAGAGTTGTTCAATGAGGCGCTTCGTTTCGAACAGGATCTTGGCGACCGGATCAACTTCGCAACCACGCTTCACAACATGGGCAGGATAGCGAGGGATGAAGGGGCTCTCTCGAAGGCGGCAAACCTGTTCCTCGAAAGCCTGACCATTCGGCGCAACATGGGTGACACGCTCGGGGTCGTGAAAATTGCTGAAGATGTCGCCGACCTTGCCGTCGCGACCGGGATGCTGGTCGATGCAAGCCCCCTCCTCCGAGCGGCGTGCACCCTACGAGAACGTATCGGCGCACCAATTCCGCCGGCAGATCGTCCAACCATCGAACGCGTGGGATCGGCCCTGCGCGACGCTCCGGCCCCGAAAGGGCCGCCGCTGGACAGCACACCGACGACTGCCGAGCAGTTGGCCAAGACCGCTCTCAGCGTCCTCGGAGTGATACGAGAACGCTCGGAGGCTGACAGCGGCGGCGCACTCCCCGCCTGACGCAGTACCGTCGCTCCTACGACGCCTCAACTCGCCAGAAGGGTCACATCGTGTCTTCGCCCGCTTCCATCGATCCCTCCATCGGAATCAGGGCACGATCGCAAGTGCTCTGGCAACACAAGATTGCCGACCATCCTGCGTAGAAGAAGAAGCCGCGCCGGATGATATCATCCGGCGCGGCTTCTTCTTTTCTATTTCTCGACGCGAACCATGGATAAGCACTGCACCCTAGACCGGGACAATCTGGTCCTCGAGCTTCTTCGAGCGTTTCGTGACGACCTCCGGCTCCTTCTTGCCGACAAACACCGTGTCGTCGTGCCGGAACCCACCAACGCCCCAGATATATATGCCAGGCTCCGAGGAATACACCTCCCGCTCCATGAACGGCCGGTGCAGGTACGGCATATCGTCCGGGAACTCGTGCCCCGCGATGCCGATGCCGTGACCGGTACGATGGTTGATGTACTCCCCGAACCCGGCCTTCTCGTACACCAACTGCGCGGCCTCGTCGGCGCTGGACACCGGATTCCCGGCCACCATCTGCGCCGCTGCCGCTTCGCACGCCTCGGTCGCCGCCTCGAACGCCCGGACCTGGATGTCCTCGCGCGGCTTCCCGACGAAGAGCGTTCGCTCGTTCTCGACGACAAGTCCGTTTAGGCGCACGATGATGATGTTCACCACCCCGTCACCCTTTTCAAACGTCTCGCCGGCTCCCGCACCGGTTCCGTGCGGTGACGCGGAGTACTTTCCGCTCAGCGACATCAGCCGGACTTCGACGCGCTCCTCCGGGAAGCGGCGCCCACCCTCCTGCATGACCAGGCTGGCGATCTCGAAGTCGAACGCTTTCACGTTCAATCCCGGCTTCACCAGCTCCATGTACTTGTCCTGCCCGAAATCGGACAGCGCCGCGGCATCGCGGATGATGTCCAGCTCTTCCGGGTACTTCACCTGCCGCATGTCGATCAGGAACGGCGTGACGTCCTCGAACTCGAGCCTCGGTGCGGCTGCCTTGAGCGCGGAGGGACCATGTCCCTCGACCGCAATGCGTCCCCTCGTGATCCCTCGCTCCGCCAGCCGCATCGCCAGCAGCTCGCCCCATTGCAGGCGGTTCCACGTCCGGTTCGTCGACCGTGGATGCTCGACGTAGATTGAGTAATCGGTGATATAAAGCGAATGTCGCTCCTCCGCAAAGCGCAGGTGATTGGTCGAGAGCTCGTGCATGATCATGAACGGTTCACTCGACTGCGGGATCACGGCCGCCACGGGCCGCTCCCACGGCGCCACGTCGAGGTGGAAGCCGGAGACCATGTAGAAGTTGTCGGGCGTGGTGATCACCATCGCCTGGTACCCGTTCTCTCCCAGCCAGTTCTGGATGCGCTTCTTGCGGTCGTCGAACACCGACATCGGGACAAACGCCATGAAAACTCCTGTCTCTGTGCGGATACAACACAACGGAGAGAGCCGGCACGCCGACGAGGAGTGCCGGCTTCCCCGGACTATCGCTCTCGGCGGCGAGGGTCGAAGGCATCCCTCAAGCCATCCCCCATGAGGTTAAAAGCGAGCACGGTCAGGAAGATGGCCAGCCCCGGAAAGAAGGTCAACCACCATGCACCGGACAGCAACTCACTTTGGCCATCACGCAACATGTTGCCCCAGGAGGGGGTGGGAATCTGCACCCCCAGCCCAAGGTAGCTGAGGCTGGCTTCGAGGAGGATGGCGTAGGACAACCATAGCGTCGTCTCGACGATGATGATCGCCAGGGAATTCGGGAACAAATGGTTCATCATGATGCGCCATGGACTCGCTCCGATGGCGCGAGCTGCGGTGACAAACTCCTGACCCTTCAATTGAATGAACTGCCCGCGAACAAGTCGGGCGGCTCCCGGCCAGGACGATACGCCGATCACGAAAATCGTTGTTGACAGTCCTGGCTGGAAAAGGGCGGCGGCGGTGATGAGCAGCAGGATCAAAGGGATTGCGAGCAGAATATCCGTCGCACGCATGATCACCGCGTCGATAAAGCCGCCAAAGAAGCCGGACAACGCACCGAGCACAACACCGATGGTCATCACGATGGCGACTGCTGCAAAGCCCGTCGCGAGGGACACTCGACCACCCACCACGAGACGCGAGAAGACATCCCGGCCGTTCCGATCCGTTCCCATCCAATGTTCGGACGACGGCGGGAGATTGCGTGCGCCAAATGTAATTTCGTCATACGGATGCGTGGTGAGCCACGGCGCAAATATCGCAACAATGTACAGGAGGACAATCACGATCAGGCCCGCGACCGCGAGCTTGTTCTTCATGAACCTGCGGACGACCTGATACCGTCGTTCCGGCGCGAGCCCCGCAGTGATTGCCTGACGATTCTGTTCTTTCGTGCTTGCGGGCACAGCAGTTGTAGCGCCCATGATCACGCCTTCCTGTCACTAATCGAGACCCGGGGATCGACCAACGCATAGACGACATCGACCAGGACATTCACAACCATGATCGCAGCGCCTGTCAGCATCGTCACCCCGAGGATGACGGGATAATCCCGCCGTCCGATCGCATCCCAGGCGAGCAACCCGATACCGGGCCAGGCGAAGATCTGCTCGATAATGACGGCCCCACCCAGGATCCGCGGCAACTGCAGTCCGATCACCGTAACCATCGGGATCAGTGCATTCCGGAGCGCGTGTCGGTAAAGCACCCCGCGCTCTGCGACTCCCTTGGCCCGGGCGGTGGTCACAAAGTCCTGGTTGATAACCTCCAGCATCGATGACCGCATGAAACGCGCGAAATACGCGATATTCGGCAGCGTCAGCACCAGGACCGGCAAGACGAAGTATTTCCACCGTTCGTCCCACGGTTGGCTTCCCTGACCGGTACTGATCGTCGGCAGCCATCCAAGCTGAACACCAAGCCAGATTTGCAGCATCAACGCGAGCCAGAAATTCGGCAGCGCCAGACCGATGAACGACCCAACGGTGACCGAGTTGTCGATGGCGGAGTATTGTCGCGTCGCCGAGACTATGCCGACTGGCACAGCGATGAGGATGCCCAGCAACAGCGAAACACCCTGCAATTGGACCGTGCCCCAGAATCGCTCGCCAATGAGGTCCAGCACTGGCTTCCCGTTGAAGGAATACGCGGTTCCAAGATCACCCTGCACGAGATTCCCGAGCCAGATCAGGTACTGGATCGGCAAAGGCTTGTCCAGGCCCATGTTCTTGCGAGTCTGCTCGAGGTATTCCGGATTCGCAGACGCCTGCGGACTCAACATCGCCGTCGCCGGGTCTCCGGGCGCAAGGTGAATGAGCGTGAACATCACGATGCTCAGCCCTATGAGGAGCGGAATCAGGAATACGGTGCGACGGACAATGAATCCCCAAAGGGCGCCATTCATGGGCGAGAGCTCCGGCAAGTCAGTTAGGAACCGCGACGTGCCCGCTCATGACAGGACCGGGCACGTCACGTCACCACGTTGGTTCGGCAGGGTGTCGCCTAGGCGGGCGTCCAGTCCTTCAGCGTGTAGAACAGTCCTTCCTGGCCGCTATCGGTATAACCGGTCCACTTCTGGTTGACAGTGTGGAGGAACGGTCGGTACCAGGCGAAGAAGAAGGGAACCTCTTCGATGATGATCTTCTGGATCTCCGAATAGATCGGCTTCGCCGCTTCGATGTCGACTGTCTCCCGTGCCTGCTCGAGAAGCGCGTCCAGCTCGGGGTTGCTGTAGCTGGAGTAGTTCGACGTGCCGTTCGTGTGGAAGTCCTCGTACAGCTCCGTGGGCTCGGCGGTGACGCCGGCGAAATCGCCACCCACAACCTCGAACTCCCGACGCTCGGTCACGGCACTCACGAGTGTCGCCCACTCGGCCGTTTCCGGAATCACCTCGATACCCACATCCTGGAGCGCCTGCTGCGTGTAGATCAGCCAGTCTTCGCGCTGGATATTGCCAGCGTTGACGACGAAGCGAATCTGGGCCCCTTCAGCCCCGGCGCCGGAGATGAGCTGACGGGCCTGCTCCGGATCGTATGGCAGCGGTTCGAGCGTGTCGTCGAACGCCCAGTTGACCGGAGCGATCGGTGACCCGATCGCGGCCTCGCCGAGCCCGAGCAGCGCATCGGCGGCGAACTGCTCCCGATCGAGGGCCATTGCGATCCCACGGCGCACATCGCGGTTCGCGAGAAGCTCATGCTGGGTATTGAACTGCCAGCCGTTTGCCGAGTTGAACGGCGGGACGAGGATCGCGAGCTCAGGATTCTGCTCGAGCTCCTGCTTGCCCGTGGGCGACGGATAGTTCGAGCCATCGATCTCGTTGTTAATGAGCGCCAGCACGAGGCTCTGCGCATCAGCAATCACGCGGTGCGTCACGCGCTGGATCGCCGGCTTGCCTTCCTCGAAGTAGTTCTCGTTCCGGAGCATCACGAAGTCAGCTCCGGTCGTCCACGATTCGAAGACAAACGGACCTGCGCCGATGGGACTCTGGAACCACGGGTCCGTGCCGAGGTTCTTGCCTTCCAACTGGGCCTTCGGGACCACGCGCACATAGCGCATGTTGTAGAGAATCGCCGCGTCCGGCTGCGCGAGCTCGATGACCACCGTTTTCGGGTCCGCGACGGTGATACCGGCAACGGTATCCGCGGCGCCGTCGACGAACTCCTGGGCTCCGACTATCGCCATGAACTTGTTCTGTCGGATCGATGCGGTCTCCGGCGCGAGCAACCCCTCGATCGTGAACTTCACGTCTTCAGCGGTCAGGTCAGTCCCGTCCGAGAACTGCACGTCTGGATGGATGTTGAGCGTAAGGGTGGTGCCGTCCAACGAGAACTCACTGGCGATACCCGGCACCGGCTCATAGGTTTCCGGATCGATCCGGAGGAGCTCATCGAAGATCTGGACCGCGCGCCAGTTCTCCTCGGAATCGGCGGCCTTGAACGGGTTGATCGTCGGAGCCTCACCGAGAGTCCCGATGATGATACTGATCTCTTCCTGCATCGCCTCCCGCTGATAAGCCATCTGGCGGGAAGGAGTGGCAAATACCTGCTTGCCGATCACCGCCGCCCCACCGGCAGCCGTGGCTCCGGCGAGCAAACGCCTTCTCGATGCCGTCGCGCGAAGGGTCCGCTGGCTCAAGACCGTGAACTTCCTGGGATCGTCCTGCTGACGCATGGCGCACCTTCTCTAGTAAAACGACTACCGATGTGTCCCTGCGAGATCGCCAAAGTCTTCGGGGAATGACGCACAGTGCCCTATCGGGCCTTGTGTCGACGACTTTCCCGACATGTCCTGAATTACGATGCCGGCAATGTACCCTCCTGCCTCCGGGGTGTCAACACAAATTTTGCGGAGAAGAGATGTTGCGCGCCGTGGGCACATCTCGTGCAGAGTCTCCACGTGACTGGGACCCAATCGATGCACGGAGCTCACTCAGGACAGGAGGTCGTCATGGAGCATGGTGATGAACAGCGCATGACCCGCCGGGTATCCCGGCGGGCCGTATCGTCTCACCTCGTCACGGCAGGAATCGCCGCCCCGGTTGCCGGAGCACTCGGAGCGGCGAATGTAGCCGCGCAGGCAACGCCTGCCACCGGCACAGGACGCCAGGCGATCAACCCGGGCGAGATGTTCCCGGGGGCGATTGTCGCCAACGGCTTCGTCTTCACCTCCGGGATGCTGGGAATCGACCCGGAAACCGGGGAACTGGCCGGCGATGACGTCACTTCCCAGACCGAACAGGTAATGGCAAACCTGGAGGCGGCCCTGACCGCCGCCGGATCCTCGCTAGACAAGGTGGTCAAGGCCACCTGCTTCCTCGCCGACTTCGAGGACTTCCAGGCGTTCAACGAGGCCTATATCCAGTCCTTCCCGAACGAGCCCCCGGCGCGTTCGACCGTCGAGGTTTCAGACCTCGCGCTCGGCGCCCTGGTTGAGATCGATCTCATCGCCGTGATCTAGTGCGCACAGCACCAAAAGGGCGGTCGCCGATTGGCAACCGCCCTTTCCCCATTTAAGGAGTCGGCACCGGTTTAGGGTGCGCGCTGGGCATTCGAATCCACTACAATCCGCGTTATGGATATCGTTCGTCGCACACCACTCCTGGAAGCAGTCATCCGCCTGATCGCAGTCGGCCTCTGCATCATCGCCATCATCGCCATCCGACGATTCGAACCGAACGGCGCGGACTTGCCGATCCACGGTGGGTTCGACGTTGCTGGCCACCTGCTCACCGCGCTGATTGCCGCCATCGGCGTCAAGTCACTCCGTCTGCCGGTGCCCATCTGGGCAATCCTGCTGGGCGGGATCGTGCTCGACGCGGGCCACACCCTGAACTGGATGGGGTACACCAATGCGCTCGAGGGATCGTCGCGCAACGGCTCTCACTCGCTCTTCGTGGTGGCCATACTCGCCTCCCTCGGGTTCCTCGACCGCCGTCGAGCCCACATCTGGCTCGGCATCGCGATGGGCGCGACCTCACACCTGTGGCGCGATATGGGCACCGGCACGGTGGCACTGCTCTGGCCGATCACCGATACCGTCTACGGCACGCTGTTCAATCGGTACCTTGCCGTGCTGGCAGGCGTAGCCGTGGCGATGATCGGAAGCTCGGCCCTTCTCGGCGTGTACACGGAGTCGACACCGCCGCGTAATGGCAACCGCTACGACGGCCCCACCTCCCACGCTTCCGGCTGGGATACATAGTCGGAGACGAACTCGCCGTCGGAGATGACCGCGCCGTCCTGGCCCGTGACCACCCGGCGGACCCGAACGGTGTAACCCGGCGCGGGCAGTCCAACCTGCCGTCGCTCCCCGGGTGCCAGGTTGAGGTTCACCTTCTCGACGGGAGCGGGGATCGGTTTCGGCTCGCTGATCACGGCCGGGAAGACCTCGACGCTCCAGCCCGGATCCCTTCCGTAGAAGTGCGCGGTCACCCACTCGCCGTCGACGATCACCTGCATCAATATCCAGGAATCGAGCGGGTTCACGAAACGAAGGTCCAGCTCGTATTCCCACTCGTTGTTCGGTTGGTAGATCGCCGCATCCAAACCGGGGGAAGAGCCATCCGCCTCATAAAACGCCAGCCGCCAGCTGTGCGGATTCCACTCCGAGAACCGGAATCCTGCGTTGAGGGCCGCCCGGAATACCGTCGTCGAGACCTGGCACACCCCGCCTCCGATATCCGTCTCGGCAAAGTCGCCCTGGATGATCGAACCGGAGATGTACCCCATGTCGAGGGAAATCGGACCAAGGAGTTCGTTGAAAGAGAACTCCTCGCCAGGAGCCACGAGCTTGTACGAGACATTACGCGCGGAAACGGCAACATTGGCCGCCCGCTCGTAAGACGACCCAGCGAACGAGGAAGATCCGGCAGCCAGGTGGTTCTCGATCCCAAGCGACTCCATATTGTCAGCGCGGGCTTCGGCCTTCTTCGTGACAACCGGAAGCGTCCCGATCCGATCGTCGGAGCCCGCCAACTCGTGGATGATCGTTGCCAACGCGTCACGGTCAAGCTCTTTGCCGTCCTGGTCAGGCTCTACCACGTAGAGTCCGCCATCCCAACCAAGCATGACGTTCCGGGGTGCGACGTGAACCGCGGCGGCGATCTGGTCGATTCGGGACGCCATCGCGGAGATGTCGAGCGTCACGGCGCTATCCGCCCCGATGACGAGCGCGGTGGATAGCTCTTCCGTATCGATAATGAATTCGGCATTGTCATGCGTCAGCACCACCGGCTCGCTGACCAGCCGTACCGCGTTCGCCAGGTCACCTTCCAATGTCGCGGTCGTCACCTCAGGCTGGATGGTTCGCACCTGCAGCTCCACGGTGCCGGTCCGTCCACCACGCGCCAGCCGGAGAGCATCTTCGCGCGCCCGGTCGACGTCAAGCGCCCGGCCATCTCGATGCTCGAGCATCTTGACCGTCGACCCCGATGTGTACAGCCGCGCATTGCGAGGCTCGATCGCGATGTCTGAGGCCACTCCCGCGAGAAATGCATCGAGCCGGGAGGCGTCACGATGCAGGTAGAGTGGCACCTTGCGCTCCTCCCCCTCTCCGACGACCGCACCGAGTCTGGCCGTGAATCCGTCACCACGTACCGCATCCATTGCGGACGAGAGGATCGAGTCATAATCGATTGACATCCCCAGATCGCTCAGGCTGGCATCCCACGACGCGTCGCCAAACACGAAGGTGATGGCGTGTTCCTCGAAGGACGCCATCTCCTGCCGCAGCACTCGCCTCGCATCGTCTGGAGTGAGTCCCGCCACGTCGATACCGTTGACACGAACACCGGGGTAGATCTTTCCCATACAACGGGCCGGAACGGCGCCGACGCCAGCAGCGGCCACGGTCGCTGCCGAGGCGGCAACCATGCGTCGTCGGCTCATCAAGCGGGTAGTGGTTCGTTTGATCTCGTGCACAGCATGCTCCAGGCAGCCCGACCACGAACGGTCGATGGCGGCTGTCATGTGGTTTCGAATTGTCGACGGAAGGAATAAATCCAGGCGGCGGGCGCTCTGGAAAAGAAACCACGTCTATCCCTGCATACGCCTTCGAGGCGTCCCCGGATCTCTCGGCGCGGAAACGCCGCCGATTGCACTTCTCGCGATCGACGGCGTGTTTCCGTTTTACTTCACTGGGTATTCGCTATACGGCCTCGTCCGGAGGTGTCTCGTCGAGCGAATAGCGCAGGATTGCGCCAACACCGCCCATGTCCTGCATCGTCTTTGCGGCCGGACTCATCGGCATGGCGTCGTCAACATCCCGGACCTCTTCATCGTCGGCGACCGGTACGGCCGAGTGGATGATATCCACCTCTGCCCCGGTCTCGAGCGCGAGACGAACCATCTCTTCGCGCAGGTCGATGGAAACGAGCGACGAGACGTCACCGCCAACCGGATGCGTGGTTGGCAGGTCGCCGATACCGAACACGTGCATCTCGTAGTCGGCCCACCCGGTGCCTTCGAAGGTATCCACCATGACCAGGACATCGACCTGGCCGTTCTGGAGTGCTCGCAACGTGTCCGCCGGACCGCTGGCACCCCGTGCATCCATCCCGATCATGTCGGTAAGCTCGCGAACGGCAGCCTCTTCCCGCTCGCGCTCCACCCTCGTCACGATGGGCATCGTCGCCTCGATCGTGTCGCTATCCGACGCGGTCATGTCCATGGGGATGGTGGCGACACTTCGCTTCTTCACCGATTCGTGGAAGGCATCGTCGAGCGCGGAGGTCATGACCTCGTTGCCGCCGACGATCAGGTCGTGAACGCCCAACCGGTCAAGTTGCTTGCGCGTTTCCTCTGCGACATCTCGCGCAAAAGCATCGATACGCTCCCCGGCCCGGTTCTGGTACCGGCGCTGTGACCATCCACCTTGCTGTTGGTGTCGCGGGTAGTCGTTGCCCACGAGCGTCACCTGCCTGTTGATGCCACCGAAGGCAATGAATGACAGGACGGCCTCCTGCTGGTCTGCGTTGAGCACGCCGTAGACCGGGTAGTCCTCAACCATCTGCACGAGCGAATAGACGGCCGGGGTCGGCCCGACATGGATTTCGGTGGGTAGCGGCAACAGGAAGCCCGTCGCCTCGAAAACGTCCATCGACGAGTTCGCGACGACACAAGCCCCGTGGGCAGCCGGATCCAGCTCGTTCTGGAGCCAGCCCATGATGTTTTTGTAGTCCTCGCGAAGACTGTCATGCGTGACGCCGCGCTCACCCTGCGCCTCGATCAGGTCCTCCACCTGATCCTCAAGGATCTCGATCGCGGGACGCCAACGCGCCCCTTCTTCCTCAACGCCTGCTCGACGCTGCGATCGCCTGACCTCCTCCGGCTCTGCCCGTCCCGGGCTCGAACCCTCGGGTCGCCAGTCGACGGTCACGGTCAGGTACGGCGCCTCGGTCGAAGGCGCCAGGTGACCGAGTCGGTCAAGGAAGTCCTCCGCACCCATGGTGAATGGCGTAGCCACTCTCCGCCGCCGAATACGCTTTGTCGGATCGGTTGCCATAGAGGTGTCCTTCCAGCGTCATGAATCGGACCGGTCGTCCTCGTCCGGGGTCCTTGCCAGTCGATCGCTAGCGGCCTTCCGGAACTCTTCCTCTGAGATGGCGCCCTCGTCCTCGCCTTCCGAGGCGTTTCGACCGATTTCCGCCTGGTTCTGGTTCAGGGCCTCCTTCGCATCCTTGAACGGTTGATCGCCCTGGTCACGCTTGCCTCGATCCCGATGGATAGGGTTCTGGTTGCTTGCCATCACGTGTGTCTCCTTCGTGATCACGCCCGAATCAGGGATTCGGACTGCCTCCGACTCCGCAAGCCGGGTACCATGCGCGCCGAACCGCACGACAAAGGAGCGGCGCTTACAGGCGCCGCTCCTTGCCATCGCTGGATGGGGAAGAGAGCCGAGATCAGGCCTTCGCGGCTTCCTTCTCTTCCTTCTTCACCTTCTTGCCGATCTCCGCAGCCATGGACTGTACGGATCGGGACATCTCCTTCTCCTGCTGCAGGTTCTCGTTCAAGAGGTCGGCAATCTCGTTCTCGCCGAGATCCTGCGCCATCTGCCGGAGCGACAGGTACGTCGCAATCTCGTAGTGCTCGCTCTTGTTCGCCGCCGCGAGGAGTCCGAGCTCCTTCACATCGCCCGTCGGCTTCTCTTCCTTCAGCGCATCGTGCTCCTTCTGGAGCCCCTCGGCGGCGTGGCAGGTCGTCTCTTCCGGCTGCTCCCCGAGCAGCTCGAAGATTTTTTCGAGGTTCGCGATCTGCTGCTCGGTCTCCCGCTGGTGATCAGTGATCGCCTTCTTCGCCTCAGGGTTCTCCGTCTCCTGCACCATCTCGCCCATCACCTTCATCATGATGTGCTCGGCGCTCATGGCGTCGGAAAGCTCGTGGATAAACAGATCACGCGGTGTTTCGAGAGACATGGTTCGGGACTCCTTGATTGGGATATGCGAATTGATCGCCGGACCTCCCGGCGCGTCACAAACCCAGGACGCAGGAGCCATGCCACAACCGTCCGTACACAGGGCCGTATAACGGAGAAAGGCGGAAAGGGCGGGGAGAAATCCCGCCGTCGCGTCCTGCCGACAGGAGACGTCTGAGAATGAATGGAGCGACTCCCCGGGGCCGCATGAACGGCTGACGCTGTCAGGATGTCGCCTCGAATCAAGGGCCCCTCGCAATCGCACCCTCCACATTGCTCTCGCCGACGTGGAGACCGCGTTGTTGACGACAACATGAATCGTAGCTGAGGAACGGAAACCTGCCGTGGTGTCACGCGACGACACCCTCGATGGGCACGCAACGTCGACGCCGCGAACGGAGTATAATGTCTACTGTCCCCTTTCAATAACGCGTCAGTCACTCCAGGGGACCTGAAGGGAGCCCGCCATGGAACCCTGCCCACCTCCCGACTCACACCGTCCCACGTGCGTCTTCTCCAGTAAATATGCAATCTCGAAACCACGTCCACGCGCGCAGCTCCATGCGATGCAGGAACGAGGGTCCGTTCCTGGCCCGGACTCGCCATCTGCGACAACGTTGTTGTCAACAACACGAACGCAAAGGCGCCCACATCCGGGATCCTGCATGAACGCTAGACAAATGACGGGAGTGTACATACACTTGTTGCAGACAGGAATCGTCGTGTGCAACACGTTGTAGCGTCGGTTCCCGCAGTCACGCGGACCGGCACGGTCGCATCGCGCCACCGTTCACGCGTGCATCCCATCCGCACCCAACATCGCGTCAGCGTCGGGTGCCCGCTATCGATGCTCCTGCCATGCGGCCACGTCGCAGTCCCAGGAGTCAAGGAGGAGGAGACGTGGTCTTCCGCCGTGACAACAAGGTAGACGCGTTCCAACGCCAGATGAGCGCCCTCCGCCATCAAATCGGCGGCGAGGCTGGCGATGAACGCGACGACATGGGCCAGGATGTGCCCGATATTGCCGATGAGCGCTATCAGGAGGACCCGTTGGCGCAACAGGACTTTGACCGGCCCGACGCCGGCGGATATTCATTTGGATCCTACCCGGCCGGGACTGCCGCTCCGGACTTCGAAGAGGAGGAGCAGGATCTGTCCGTTCCCAGCATGCCCGGCGTGGATGCGCAGATCAGCGTGATCGCGCAAGGCACGGTCTACAAGGGCGACATCGAGTCGGATGGCAGCATCCAGGTCTACGGCCGCGCCGAGGGTACGCTCACCGCAAAGGAAGATGTCTGGCTCGCCGAAGGCTCCGACGTCGAAGCTACCATCACGGCCCGCCGCGTCATTGTCGCCGGCCGCGTCAGCGGTACCATCAACGCCCATAGCCGTTTCGAGGCCCTGCCCCAGGGCGTGATCGAGGCCGACGTCCAGGCGCCGAGCTTCGTCGTCCACGAAGGTGCCGCCATCAACGGCAAGCTTTCCATGTCCTCGAGCGATTCGGTAGTGACATCCGGCCGCGCCGAGCGCGCCGGCTCAACCGCCATTCCGCCTCGCCGCCCCCGCCCGGGAGCCTGATCCAACGTCAGTGCCCGGGACAGACACCGGGTTTCAGAAAGGTGACTGATGGCCAGCAGACCGATGGAACAGGGCGCGTACCGGGGTTTCCCCACGCAGGCGCCCACCGACGCTCCGGATTCCATGAGCGTCATCGACCAGTACTCGAACTTTGACGGAACCTACCACTCCACCCGCGACCTGCGGATCGAGGGGCAGGTCAAGGGCACGATCGAGTGCCAGGGCACGCTCCACATCGCCCAGGGCGCCAATGTGAATGCCCGCGTCGAGGCGGAGAACATCTCCGTCGCCGGCGAGCTTGAAGGCGAGATCACCTGCCGCGGCAAGCTCCAGCTGCTGCCGAGCGGCCGCGTCACCGGCAAGATCAATACGGTGACGCTGGTCATCCACGAGGGCGCGTTCTACGAAGGGGACCTCCAGATGGGCAGCCAGGATCGCGGATTCAGCAGCCGGGCGCGCCGCACGGCCATCGGAGCCGCCCTCCCCGGCGCGCAGCGCGAGGAGACGTCGAACGAGAACAACGACGCGCCGAGCACGCCACCGAATACATTCATCCGCCGATTCGGCGGCCAGGAACAGCAGTTTGACGCCAACCGGCCGAACGAATCAGCGGGTGCCGAGCAGTCCGACGAATAGCGATTCTCTGGATGAAGACGCTGGCACCGACACCAATGCCAGCGTCTTCGCGTTTAAGCAGTAGTTGGGCGTCCCGGCCCCGGATTGATGGATTATCATTGTGCCGTCCCGCTAACAGGGATGACGCCGCCAGAGGCGGAACCACAAGGATGTATGCCGCAAATGCGTGGCATGCTGCCGACATGTACACTGGATGAGCGAGACATGCGCGCGGTCTTCCTGCGCGCCCGGGGAGTTGGCCATCCGGATGGATCATGATCCAGGGCGTCGATGTGGCACGTGCCGGCATTTCGAGCAGTCCGGCACATGGAAACGTGGCTGGTGCAGGAGCACGCTCCTGTTCTCGCCTGGCCAAAGCCACATCGTCCAGAGCGACGAACTCAATTGCCGCCGCGGCTCGATCGATTTCTGGGAGCCCGTGAGGGACCTTCCACCCGAGCCTAAAGGGAATGCAGGTCAGAAGAACGTGAAACTTCCGACACTTTCATCACCATTGAAACTCTTCGAGCCGGCGCCGGCCGGCCCGGCTCTCGGGATGGCAGGCGCCAGCGGCGGGCACATGATGTTCGCCAGCTCCGGGAACGGCGGCCGGGGCGGTTACGACGATGACGATCTCGACTACGAGGATTTCGCCGACGAGCCCCCCATGGATGACCAGGATCCGGATGAGGAACCACGCCGTCGTCCCCGCTCCACCCGCACGGTTCGCGCGGCCGGCGGCGGCGAGACTGGCGGGCAGTCCCGTGTCGCCCAGCACCAGCCGGAAGAGCGGTACTGGACCGACTACCTCCGCATCGCGCTACCCGTCGTCGGTATCCTCCTCCTGCTCGGTCTCCTGTGGTACTGGGCCACGATGCTGATCGGGGACTCGCCCGAGCCGACCGACCCGGAAGAGGATCGTGTTGGCCTCGTCAGTGAGGGCACCCCGACCCCGACGGACGAGCCGGCCCAGGTCGGGGAAGAGAACGGCACCCAGGGCAACACCATCGGCATCGGCGATCCTGCCTCGACGCCGGAGCAATCGTCTGGCGTGACCACCCAGCCGCCTGCCGATCCTGGAGGATCCGACAACGTGGCCGACGAGCCGGCCGATGAAGAAACCGAGCCGGAGGAACCAGCCGACGAGGAAACCGGCGCTCCCTTTGCCGGTGGTGACCCGGTCATCGTGACGGAAGACGGCGTCAACGTCCGGCCGGACGCGAGCACGGCGGGCGATCCGATCTCCGTCGTGAACGCCGGTGACGAGCTCACCATCGCCAGCGGCCCGATCGAGGCGGAAGGCTACGTCTGGTGGGAGGTGATCCTGCCTGATGCATCGAGCTCCGGCTGGATCGTCGAGGACTACATCGCGCCGGCCGAGTAGCATTCCGCGCTCACATGATGACGAGAAAAGGGGACGTGCTCTTGCACGTCCCCTTTTTATGTACCTGGACCCCGAATCGCGCGTGCGAGGGTGGTATACTTTCCGGTGGCCCGGAATGCTCCGGGCTGTTCAATGACACACGCGTCGCGACTGTGGGCGGTGTGCCTGGTGGAATGGTCCGTCAGGTTCGCTCGCGGGATGACCGGCGCGGAGGCATAACACACAGAAAGGGAGCCACATGGCATCCACCCCCACCACACGGCGCAACAAGCCCGTGAGCCTGAAGGCGCTGCTCGAGGCCGGCGTCCACTTCGGTCATCAGAAGAACCGCTGGAACCCGAAGATGAAGCCGTACATCTTCACCGAGCGCAACGGTATCCACATCCTCGACCTCCAGCAGACCGTGCCGATGCTCAACGCGGCGCACGAGTTCATCAGCGAGCTCACCTCGCAGGGCAAGCACATCCTCTTCGTCGGCACCAAGAAGCAGGCGGCGGAGATCGTGAAGCGCGAGGCCGAGCGCAGCGGCCAGTTCTACGTGAACCGGCGCTGGCTGGGCGGCACGCTCACCAACTTCGTCACCATCAAGAACCGCCTGCGCCTGATGAAGAACCTCCAGGCCGAGAAGGAGCGCGGTGACTGGAACTACCTGCCGAAGCAGGAGGCCGCGGCCAAGGAGCTGCAGCTCGAGAAGCTCGAGCGCACGCTCGGCGGCATGCGGGACATGAACCAGCTCCCTGGCGCCCTGTTCATCATCGATCCTCGCCGTGAGCACCTCGCCGTTGCCGAGGCCGTTCGCCTGGGCATCCCGACGATCGCCATGGTCGACTCCAACAGCGACCCGTCCCCGATCACCTACCCGCTCCCGGCCAACGACGACGCCATTCGCTCGCTGCGCATCATCACCGCCGGCATCGCGGACGCAGCCATCGCCGGCCGCACCGAGCGCGAGAGCGCACATGCCGAGGAGGAAGGCTTCGCCGACGCGGTTTCCGCGGATGACGCCCTCGCCGGCGCCGCCGAGAAGGAAGCCGACGCGTCCGAGGACGAGAGCAACTAATCTGTTTTCGGCCCCGCTTCCGTGTATGGCACGGAAGCGGGCATCTCATGCGCACGTGCATGACCAGCACAACGTTGTGAAGGAGCACCCATGGCCATCACCACTGATATGATCAAGAGCCTCCGCGAGAAGACCGGCGCCGGCATCATGGATGCCAAGCGCGCCCTCGAGGAGCACGGCGGCGACATCAACAAGGCGATTGACCACCTGCGGCAGCAGGGCCTCGCCAAGGCCGGCAAGAAGGCGTCGCGCACCGCGAACGAAGGCGCCATCACCACCTACATCCACGGCCAGGGCCGCATCGGCGCCATGGTCGAGATCAACTGCGAGACCGACTTCGTCGCCCGCACCGAGGACTTCAAGAAGGTCGCCTATGACATCGCGATGCAGGTCGCGGCCATGTCCCCGCGCTACGTCAACACCGACGAGATCGCCGAGGAAGACTACGCCGAGCTCGAGCGCGAGTACGGTGACCGCGAGTCGGCCATCAAGGCCGTCGTCCTCAGCGAGCAGGCCTTCATCAAGGACCCCAAGAGCACCATTGGCGACCTCGTGAAGGAAGCCATCTCCAAGCTCGGCGAGAACATCGTCATCCGCCGGTTCGTCCGCTTCGAGCTGGGCGAGACCGCGTCGGACACCGACACCGCCGAGGCCTAAACCCTGAATCCATGTGCAACGCCGCTTCCTGGTCTTTCCGGGGGCGGCGTTTGCTCAACGCCCGATCGCCTGCTTCCACCCCGAAAGGACGCCTGCCATGACTGACCCGGCACCTTCCCGACGCGTACTCCTCAAGATCAGTGGCGAGGCATTGATGGGCGACGCGCACTTCGGTATAGAGCCCTCTGTGGCGGTCCGGATGGCGCGGCAAATCAAGACAGCCCACGAGCAGGGCGCACAGGTCGGCGTCGTGGTCGGCGGCGGGAACATTTGGCGGGGCCTCTCCGCCAGCGCCTCCGGAATGGACCGCGCGACCGCGGACTACATGGGCATGGTCGCGACCGTCCTCAACGGACTCACGTTGCAGGATGCGCTCGAGAACGAGGGCGTGCAGTCACGCGTCATGACCGCCATCGCCATGCACGAGGTCGCCGAGCCCTACATCCGGCGCCGTGCGATCCGCCATATGGAAAAGGGCCGCGTCGTCATCCTCGTCGCGGGCACCGGCAACCCCTACTTCACCACCGACACCGCTGCCGCGTTGCGCGCGCTCGAGCTGGATGTCGATATCCTCCTCATGGCGAAGAACAAGGTCGATGGCGTCTACTCGGCCGACCCGAGGACGGATCCCGAGGCCACGAAGTTCGACGTCCTGAGCCATCAGGAAGCGCTGGAGCGCAACCTGAAGGTCATGGATGCATCGGCGATGGCGCTTTGCCGCGACAACAACCTCCCGATCCTCGTGTTTGACATCACGTCGCCGGACGCGATCACGCGCGCCATTACCGGCGAGCAGATCGGTACCCTCGTTTCCGCTACACCGGGTGCATAATGACGGAGACACGCGGCCGGTCCACGACCAGCCGGGACTGTTCGGATGCCACGTAACGGGGTAAGGTGGCAGCACGGAAAGGAACCAAGATGACCGTTGCAGAAGTGACGAAGGACACCGAGGTCCGGATGGGCAAGACCATCGACGCCCTCCACCACCACCTCAACACGGTTCGGACGGGGCGCGCAACACCCGCCCTCGTCGAGGACGTCAAGGTCGACTACTACGGCACCACCATGCCGCTCAACCAGCTCGCGAGCATCTCCGTCCCGGAGAGCCGGCTCATCGTCATCCAGCCCTGGGACAAGGGCTCCATGGGTCCGATCGAGCGCGCGATCATCAACTCCGACGTTGGACTGACGCCGAACAACGACGGTCAGGTCATCCGCCTGAACATTCCGCCCCTCACCGAGGAGCGGCGCAAGCAGATGGTCAAGATCGTCCACGGACACGTCGAAGACGCCAAGGTCTCCATTCGCAACATCCGACGCGACGCCATGGCAGCCCTGAAGTCGTTGACGAACAAGAAGGAGATCTCGGAGGACGACGAGCGCCGCGCCCAGGAACAGCTCGAGGCCATTACCAAGAAGTTCATCGACGAGACGGACACCATTGGCAAGGCAAAGGAGCACGAGGTGCTCGAGGTCTAGGATGGACGATCACGCGCAGGCCCAACACCATCCGGACGTTCCCACGCCCGATATCCCGAAAGATCGCATTCCGACTCACGTCGCCATCATCATGGATGGCAATGGGCGATGGGCCAGGCAGCGTGGTCTCACCCGTCTCGAAGGCCATGAGGCCGGGACCGAGAACATCCGCCGCGTGTTGTCGCGCGCGGCGGAGCTCGGCATCCGCTACCTCACCCTTTGGGCGTTCTCGACCGAGAACTGGCGACGTCCCCAGGAGGAAGTCGCCGGCCTGATGCGTATTCTCGGCTCGGCGATCGAGTCGGAGACCGAGGAACTGCATCGGCAGGGCGCGCAACTGCGCCATATCGGCGATCTCAACGCGCTGGAGCCGGACCTCCGGCAAGCGGTGCTTGATGCGATCGACCTCACCAAGGACAACCAGCGCATCGTCCTCACCCTCGCGTTCAATTACGGCGGCCGGCAGGAGCTCCAGCACGCCATCGCGAACATGATCCGGGACGGAGTCGACCCGGACGACATCGACGAGGAGATGGTCGAGCGCTACTTGTATATGCCGGATCTCCCGGACGCGGATCTCATCATCCGCACATCCGGAGAATGGCGATTGAGCAATTTCCTGCTCTGGCAGGGCGCCTTCTCGGAGCTCTACTTCACCCCGACCCTGTGGCCCGACTACGGACCGCATGATCTGGACGAAGCCGTTCTCGACTTCAGCCGCCGCGAGCGGCGATTCGGGGGCGTCACGCCGTCCCTGAGTGGCTGATCGATGAGACAGCGCTCGATCTCCGCCATCGGGATTGTTCTCGTCAGCATTGTGCCCGCCTTTATCGGCGGGCCATTCTTCATGGTCGTCATCGCCGCGATCATGCTGCTCGCGTTCCGCGAGCTCGCACCGATGGTGAGCTTGCACGACCAATTCCTGAAAGCCTGGGGATACGCAGGCATCGCTCTCGCCACGATCGCGGCCTTGCTGTGGCCGGACGGCCGCCTACTCCCGGCAGCTCTCGGCTTCGCGGTCCTCGGCCCGCTGGTCTCGATCGTCTTCCGACGAGGCGGCACGGTTGATCGCCGGGATTGGTCATCGGCCATCGGCAGTACCCTCTATCTCCTCCTGCCCGCCTTCGCTGCCGTTGCGGTCCGAAGCACCGAAGGCCATTCCAGGAGCGGATGGTTCCGGGATCTCGCCGACGCGATGCCAGGGACCGACAACACCTCGGCTGGCCTGGGTTGGTTCCTGCTGGCGCTTCTCGTGACCTGGCTCTCCGACACAGCGGCCTACCTCGTAGGACGATCGGTCGGCCGCACGAAGCTCATCCCCGACGTCAGCCCGAACAAGACGGTCGAGGGTGCGATCGGTGGGCTGGTCGCCGCCGGCATCACCTCGGTTCTCTGCGCGGTCCTCTTCGGCCTCGACATCCACCTGCTCACTGCCACCATCCTTGGCATCTTCCTCGGGGCCATCGGCATGCTCGGTGACCTCAGCGAGTCGATGATCAAGCGCCGGGCGGGCGTCAAGGACAGCAGTAACCTCATCCCCGGCCATGGCGGCATGCTGGATCGCATCGACGCATTCATCTTTGTCGTCGTCGCCACCTGGATGTTCGTCCCCTTCTTCATCTCGTAACAACGGAGCTGGATCGCATGACTCGGATCGCCGTCCTCGGCTCGACCGGTTCGATTGGAACGCAAACGCTGGACGTGATTCGGCAGAACCGCGAGCGATTCACCGTCGTGGGCCTCGCTGCCGGACGTCGGTCAGAGGTGCTGGAAGAGCAGGTCCGGGAGTTCGACCCATCGACCATCGTGTCGGGTGGGAAGCTCGAGTTTGCCGGAAAGAAAGCTTTGCCCTCTCCCGAGGGCCTCGTGGACCTCGCAACGCATCCGGACGTCGATATCGTTGTCGTGGCGACCTCCGGGCACGATGCGATCCCCGCGACAATCGCGGCACTCGAAGCAGGCAAGGTCGTCGCCCTCGCCAACAAGGAGGCCATCGTTTGCGCCGGCGAGCTCATCATGCCGCTGGCGACCCTCGGGGAGACACTTCGGCCGGTCGACAGCGAGCACAGCGCGATCTGGCAGTCACTCCAGTCCGGGCGTGAAACGGATCTCCGCCGGATCATCCTCACGGCGTCCGGCGGCCCGTTCCGCTCCTGGAGCGCCGATCAGCTCGCCGGCGTCACAGTCGAGCAGGCGCTCAAGCACCCCAACTGGGACATGGGTGGCAAGATCACCATCGATTCCGCCTCCCTCATGAACAAGGGACTCGAGCTGATCGAGGCTCGCTGGCTCTTCGATGTTCCCTACGACCGCATCGAGATCGTCGTTCACCCGGAGCAATTCATTCATTCCATGGTGGAGTTCAACGATCGCAGCACGATCGCCCAACTGAGCCCACCCGACATGAAGCTCCCGATCCAGTACGCCCTCACCTGGCCCGAGCACGCGCCATCCGGGTTCAGTCCTCTGGACGTCTCGCGCCCGTTCACCATGTCCTTCGAGCCGCCTGATACCGATCGCTTTCCGGCGCTCAGGCTCGCGCGCGAGGCTGGCGAGGCCGGGCAGACCTACCCGACCGTCCTCAGCGCCGTTGACGAAGTCGCGGTGGAAGCGTTTCGGCAGGAGAGGATCGGGTTCACGGATATCCCGACCCTCATCGATGAGGTCATGCAGCGCCACGAGCCGGCAGGCGTGTCTGCGCTCGACGTCGTGCTTGACGCCGATGCGTGGGCACGGGACGAGGCGCAGCGAGTTCTCACGGAGTGGGAAGCACGCCGCTCCTGACATGCGCTCGATACGCCTGGAGATCCTCTCGCTGGAGATCCTTGGCGAACGTCAGCACGGCGATACTCGCCGGTAACGTGGTCGCCAGCACGTCGGCACACGCACCAAGTGTTGCCCCCGTCGTGCGGACATCATCGATGATCACATAGCGACGTCCAGCGGCGGGCGCCCACGTCGGGTCCAGCGTGAACGCATCCCTGACGTTTTCGCGTCTTTGCCTGCCTCCCAGGGTTGTCTGAGAAACCGTATCAACGGTCCTCCGCATGATGTCCAGCGTCGGCACGCCGGTCAGCCGGGAGAGATGTGCTGCGATCAATGCCGACTGGTTGAATCCACGTTCCCGTTGCTTCCTTGGGTGAAGCGGCACGGGCACGAGCATGTCTACGGATCCCAACGCCCCCAGCACCGGCGCCATCCGTTCCGCGAGGTGTCGTGCGCGGTCAGGTTCATTCTCATATTTCACCCGGTGGACCGCCTGGGCCACCCATCCGTCATACACGGCTACAGACCGCGCGATGGAGATCGTTGACGGGAGATCCCCACAGGAACATCGCCCGGTGATCGGCGACACACCGCATCGTCCACACATCCCGGGAACATCGAGCGGCAACGTGTCCTCGTCACACACCTCGCACAGCCAGGAACCGCGCATTCCACATCCTGCGCAGGTCTTGGGATACACGGTCTCGACCACGAACCGTCCCATCGACATGACGGCACGTCGTATGCTTGCTTGTACCAAAGTCATCGCGATCAGCTCCGGGAAAGACCATGTACGACCCACTTGCCAACCAGTTCCATCCGGTCCTTTCGGGGCGCGATGCCTTCCAGCCGGAAGACGCGCCGACCCTGCTCTACGGTGCGGATGACACGCCGCGCGTACTTGCCATCGAGCCTGGCGGCCAGAACGAAGTCATCCTCTACAAGCTCGGCCGGGGCGGACGCACCGAAACCGAGCGTCGTGTCTCCCAGCCGTGGGCCATCGCATCGGATCCCCGCCCCTTCTCGAATCGCAACGATGCGGAGATTCGCGAGTTGCGTGGTCCTCACCCATACCGCTATCTCGTCACCTTTGCGTCGTGGGACGCCTACCGGTTTGCTGTCACGTCGGACATGCGTCGGAACGGGATCATCATCGGTCCTCCGAGCCAGGTCGGTCAATACCAGATGCGGGCAGGGACGACCTTGTTCAAGGACATGGAGTACCGGCATCTCCGGCGCATGCAGCTCGACATCGAAACGCGCACGCTGGATCCCGCGGATCCCGACGCCGGCGTCCTGATGATCTCGTTGAAGCAGGCGAGCAACAACTACGAGGACGTGTTGATCCTGGAATCGACGGAAGCGGAACTCTTCGAGCGACTGATCCGGGTCATCAAGAAGTTCGATCCAGACGTCATCGAGGGCCACAACATCTTCGGGTTCGACCTGCCCTACCTGGTCCACCGGGCCCGGGTTGCCGGTGTACCGCTCCGCCTCGGGCGTGACGGTTCAGCGCCACGTATCGTTGATGACAACCGCCGGCAGACCGTGGCGTATATCCATGGGCGACATTTGCTGGACACATATACCCAGATCCAGCGCTTCGACGTCCAGGGCAACCTGACCCGGTATGGCCTCAAGGATGTCATCAACCAAATGGGTCTGGAGCGCGAAGACCGTGTCTTCGTCGACCGCACCCAGATCACAGAGATGTTCGAAGCAGGCGACTATGACCGCGAACAGCTCGCCACCTATGCGCTTGACGACGTCCGTGATGTCGACGTCCTGTCCCGCGTGATCATGCCGAACGAGTTCTATCAAACCCAGATGCTCCCGCTGTCCTTCCAACGCTCCGCCCTCACTGGCACAGGAAGGAAGATCGATGAGCTGATGCTTCGCTGCTACCTCGCGGCGGGTCACAGTGTTCCGCATGCCGAGCCGGCTCGACCCTACCCGGGCGGATACGTGGAACTCATCCAGGCCGGCGTATTCGGTCCGGTCGTGAAATGCGACGTAGAGAGCCTGTACCCATCGATCATGATCCGGGAGTCGATCGCCTCGGATCGCGACGTCCTGAATGCCTTTCCGCTTCTCCTGACCGACCTCACGCGCCGGCGCTTGCACGCGAAACAGCGCGCGAGGGAGACGCAGGGAGAGGATCGCGCCACGTGGCAGGGCCTCCAGGGAGGCTTCAAGATCCTGATCAACTCGTTCTATGGATATTTGGGGTTCGGTCGGGGAGCGTTCAACGACTATGACGCCGCGGAGCGCGTCACACTGGAAGGCCAGCGCATCATCCAGCACGCCGTCGAGCTCCTCCGAAAACGAGGCGCCGAGCCGATCGAAGTGGATACGGACGGCGTCTACTTCGCCCCTCCTGCCGGAATCACGTCAGAGGATCAGGAAGAAGCGTTCATTGAGGAGCTCTCAGCCGAGCTACCCGAGGGCATCCGGCTCGCACATGACGGCCGATTCAAATACATGCTGGCGCTCAAGCAGAAGACGTATGCCCTCATCGACTTCGATGATCGGCTCACCCTGACCGGAAGCGCACTCCGCAGTCGTGCACTGGAGCCCTGCTTCCGCCAGTTCCTCACCGACGCCGCGCGTGGTTTCATGGAAGCCGATAAAGACGCCGTGAGGGATCTGTACTTCGAGATGGCTGAGAACATCCGGAGTCGCAAGCTCTCGGTTCACGACATCAGCCAATGGACGATGTTGAACCAGGAACGGATTGGGTCTCGTACCCGCCTGAAAGCCTTGCTGGACGCAAACCCTGGCCGCTGGAGATGGGGAGACCGTGTCGAGGTCTACGAAAAGGAAGGCGGCACGCTCGGCCTCGCGGAGGACTACGCGGAGGACGAGAACGTAAGCGTCCTTCTCAAACGCCTGCGAGACGTCGCAGAACGGTTCGAACCCCTGTTCAGTTCACGGGCCCAGTTCGATGCCACTTTCCCGCTGATCAAGACCACGACTGACCTCTCCGCCGCACGGCAGCAGCAGGCCGCCGAGCAAATGACGTTGTTCTAGACTGGTTCTCTGACCGTACCCCTTAACGACGGACGCCCCGCCTTTCGGCGGGGCGTTGTTGCGCAGTTTCGAGGGGGGGGGTTAACGACAAACGTCCCATGCCATGGGGGCACGGGACGAACAATCCTGGGGACGGGGGTACTGGTAGCGGGGGGAGGATTCGAACCTCCGACCTTTGGGTTATGAGCCCAACGAGCTGCCACTGCTCCACCCCGCGACACGACAGAGCCCGACACACAGATGGCGGGGGGCGCCCG